>Ga0247734_1002896_pt1 | contig 10666 bp, 13 predicted proteins | sample UWRJL103311B2_FD_180933 | JGI IMG/M metagenome (GOLD analysis project Ga0247734, IMG submission 180933) | Plant litter microbial communities from Arlington Agricultural Research Station in Wisconsin, United States - UWRJ-L103-311B-2 | ecosystem: Environmental > Terrestrial > Plant litter >... | reverse complement strand
ACCCCCACGCATGAATCCTGCTGAGTTCGGGCTCTGAGAGAAGTGCAACGAGTTCTTTGCACTGGCAATAAGAGAACTGGCCTTGCCACCAACCCCGCTACCTCGACGCTTCTTCTCTCCTCCACTGTCGCTGGTAGGCCGTCCTTGAGGGCTACTATTGCCACTCCTCTTTTCTCCGCTACCTGTTTCGTCCTGGGATTTCGAAGAAGAATTGCCCTTATTTGAAGTGGCGGAACTTGCGGGGGATTCTGACGGGCTATTGGGGGATTCTACATCCTTTTGAGATCCAGAGCTGCCGAACATTCTGTTCAGCAAGCCTCCCTGGGAGGAGATGCTTCTCCTTTTGCCCCCTGCCACTTTGTAGAATTCGATCTATGCGTCTCTTGGAGAGACTTGGAGAGGATTCTGGTTGGCGGGGGATCAAGCGCTACAACGGTTTATACTGTCTTGCGTGCGCTGTCGGCTTTAGATCGCCACCGAAGAGCTAAGGCGGTTTGATTTAGATATTCAATTCAATGTACTTTATGGGTAAGTGAATTGGTAGTGCTGCAACAATGTTCTATGCGGATTGAATTAGCCCAAAGGAATGACATAGCTGGGCTCGCTTCGTCATCTGCTTCACTTGTTGAATAATAACCAAGGTACCGTACAACTGCAGAAAAGAGATCGGCTCAGATAACGTACTGTTCTACAACGCGCGACTTTAATTCTAGGATCTTCCGGATGTTGCGAAAAGGCTCTGGGGGGGGGGTTTATCGGTAGCTTGAGTGTTTCTTGTTGATGGCCGGTGGCTTTTGTTCTGCCCGCTTGACTCGAGGAGGAAGCTTCGGAATACGGCTAGAAGTGTCTCTCTGGCTAGTGGAGGAGGATGACGAGCAGTGTCTTGATATGCCGACGTGAACAGGATATCAGACTGGGCAGGGGTTGAGAGTTGCTTGTTTGTGTGATCGGGGGAGGGGAGGGGAGGGGCGACGAGGGGTTGCTTTATTAACGATTTAACGATTTAACGTTGTTGCGCGTAGGGTACAGTGTACTGTATGTACTGTACAATCGTGGCTGGCGGCGGGTGGGCGGGCGAGCGAGCTTCTTTGCTTATGTCCGTATCGAGGCAGGCGAGTATTCTGATGATGCTCTTCCTCACGACAGAAAAGTAGAGAAGATGGAGACGGTGGATGTGACAGGATGGATGGATGGATGGATGGCTTGGTCATGTACGGGGCTAGAGGACCTCTATATGGATTTATTTGGTGAAAATAAATAAAAGAAAAAGGAATTAATCACAGCAGAGAGGAACAGGAAAACCCCCTCCCAAGTAAGCAGGTCAGGGAGGAGGGAGTAGCCGAAGGGATTCCAAAGCAAAGCAAGCTAGCTAGTTAGCTACTGGAAAGAGGAGCAGTATTAATAGCAGTAACAACAGTAGCAGCAGGAGGAGGAGCACGAGCACGAGCACGAGCACGAGCACCAGTGATCCCGTGAAGAAGAAGAAGAAGAAGAAGAATAATAATAGCCCAAAGCAGCCCCAGAGACCAGAGACCAGAGACCAGACCAGAAGACCAGGTCTAGAATGTGGGGTTGGCTTACTGTACAGTACGGCTACGGTTACGGTTACATACCAGCCAGACCTTCCTTCCCACAGGGGTCAAACGATCAATTGGGGGGGAGGGGAGGGGAGAAAAAGCACCTGCAGCCTCGGGAAGGAACCACTACAGTACATATCATTCCCATAACTGTAACCATACTTCATATGTATCCTGTACTGTGTATGTACTGTACAGTACAGTACACTTCAACGCAGACAGTCCTCAGCTAGGTGCTGCCGTACTGTACATATTACATTATATTATAGTTATAGTATACGTATCCTATTTTAATTGAACTACACTTCCTCTCTCTCTCTCTCTCTCTCTCTCTCTGTGGGTGTCAATCTAATAATCAGTATACCAAACTAATCAAGCTACGTACCATACCATACCATACCATAGCTCCACTTCTACTACTCTGTATACATATATACATATATATATACACTAACACTACTTCATTACTGCACCTAAACAGCAGCAGGCGATATCTATGATCTTCAGCGTGCATCGCGTCAAGCACTACCCTATTTGTGAAAGATGGGAACGTCGTTCACAGGTCAAACAAGGCGCGAAGTAGGCACTGTGCTGTGGGCAAGTATTCTATATATCAACCATCCTTCGGCGTTTCTGCAGGCATCTCACAAGGCTCGCAGCAATCGGCCCTCCCCAATGGTAAGGCTACAAATGCAATATTTCTCCCAAGGAAATTGAAACTCCATTTCCCCATGTCTCCATTTCTCCATTTCTCAATATCTCAACATCTCAACATCTCAACATCGCAATATCGACATAAACGCCCCATGCTGTAACCTGCTTAATTCATATCAACGTCGCAGACTGTCCAATCTAGCTTGCAGGTCGTTGTCTCCCGGATCACCTCCCCCGCCCCCACCTCCAATAGCCTGCGCAACCTTGCTTTCCGGGACAGCAGTAGTCTGGAGGCCGGACGGTGTTTCGCCCATCTATGCAACATCAGTTTGAGCAGTTTAGAACCCGGACGATGAGAACTCACAGCTTGTCGTAGATCCACGCCAATCTCCTCAAGCACCTGCTCTACCACTTCCTCTTCTTCAGCCTCATCTTCTAAACCAGTCACATCATCGATAGCATCATCCATCATCTCCTGTCTTTGGTCCATAATGTCGTTTTCTTTCTCAAACTCCATCGCTATCCGTTGCAGCGCGGGCAGGTTCATGCTCTTATTCATGCTGCCTAGAACTCCCGTGGCTCCCTTCATAGCCTGCATCATCTGCTCATTCGTTCTGACAGTCTGCCCAAACCCATCAGCATAGATCTACAGCGATACAAATGAAGTAAAACTACCTGTATCCGTAGAGATATAGCCTGTAATTGTGTTCTCATAGAGTAGAACTTCTCGATGTATCTCCTCGTCCGTACCAGATCCTTCGCTTGGATCTTGCATGCTCCCATCTGCCCATTTTTTGCGCTCTTTTTGATCTCCTGTATCAATTTCTTCTCCTGGTTCTCTAGCTTAATTCTTTCCCGGTCGAGTTCTCTTTGTGTTTTCTCAAGGGACCGCTGGTGCTTGCGAAGACGCTCTGCGGGCGTTGTGCGCTTCCCGAAAGCCCATTCGACGATCTAGACACCAAAGGGTTAGTATGAGGCCAGAATTATGACCCTGAGTCTCTTACATTCATAGTTCTTTGATTTCCGAGCACTTGCAATCTGGGAGTTTGCTACAATCAGAGCACAATCATGTCCCGATTATCTGCGGGCACTTCGTCATAAGGTTACTAAGGCTTGGCAGCCGCGGTCTTGCCTCAGGCTTAGATACCTTTACATTCAAACTACATTCATTCTCATTGTTTTTCTTCTACTTTATGACCTAGAGAGAGATAAAAATTCGTGTTTAATTAAAGGAAGAACTGGTCAAATCTAAAGAATGTTTTGATTGTGGAAGTGTAAGTATAATCATGATGTGAATTTCTTCGGTGATAAGATTATGCGTGACGCGCCGGCACTAGTTTTCGGAATTTGAAGTTGCCTCATCTCTTAAGTCAACCCAGAACATCTTTTAATATCACCAGAACCCTGACTCTCAATCGATGAATGGTTAAACACCTACAATGAGCGATGACCATCAGAAGCATAAGGGGAAGGGAAACCCCTCCAACAGACCCCAATACATGCAGGTTGGCAATGGTTCGACATCAGAGAGCGCCAACCGTCTTCAAGCAATTCTGAATAACGATTCTGGATATGGGGCAAGCGAAGTCGGCTCGTCAAGTTGGAATCCAGATATGACAGCAGATACACCAACGCCTGCGCACACACCCACGGTGAGGGGTGAGCATAGTGAAGCGGCGGATAAGGAGAGGCGGAGTATGCAATTCTCAGTTGCCATTCCTCGTGGTGCAGACCTGCCACGACAGCTTTCCTTTACAAAGACATGAAAACTAATACGGAGATACAATAGGTCAAGCTACTGCTATCCATCAATTATGGTACAACCAACATCGCGGAACTTTGGGTCGCTCTATAAACAAGGTACAAAAGTTTGCCCCCTTAAATTGGGTGCCCGAATTTGCAAAACACAACTAGTTGCTAACTCATAACCTCCAGGCAATCGAAACTTTGAAATCTCTGCAGGAGATGAACACAAGCTGGCCAGCTACATATCCATCCGTCCAGAACGCAGAGTTGTCAAATCGCCACAATTCACGCCCGAGTCTAGACCATACCCAATCGACACTATTCGAAGCCTCACACCCTCGGCCAGGACAACTAAATCGCTCCCAGACTTCGGTCGGCGAGTCTAGCAATACAGAATCGATCAAAGCAGAGTCGAGCAAAGCAGCAGAGGAAAGAGCTGTGCCTGAACCTCGACTGGTCACACCACAAATTGCACAACAGTTTTCTGTACTCAAATTGGACCTGAAGCTTGGAAATCTTAACCAAACAGAATTAGTGCATTCTTTGGAAAAGACTGCCGTTGCGTCCCTACTTGATGGCCAGATCAGCTCAAGCATCAAACATCTTCTTGCCCTTCGGGATCGAATAGAGGATACCTCAAGTAAGGTTCTAGTTACTGGAGACGTGAACGTGGGAAAGTCAACATTTTGTAACGCCTTGTTACGGAGAAAAGTGCTGCCAGAGGATCAGCTGCAGAATACCAGCATTTTCTGTGAAGTATTGGACTCGAGGGAGAATAGTGGTGTAGAGGAGGTGCACGCTGTACGTCATGGTGCTGTGTACAACCGACATGATGAAAGCTCTTACGATGTCTTTACCCTGCACGACTTGGAGAAGCTGGTGACCGAAGATGAATTATATAGCAATTGCAAGGTATATCTTCGGGATGTACGGTCAATCGACAAATCCTTGCTAAACAATGGCGTTGTTGACATTGCCATCATTGATGCGCCCAGTCTCAATAACGACACCACTAAGACGACAGCTGTATTTGCAAGACAAGAGGAAATCGATGTTGTTGTATTTGTCGTTTCAGCGTCAAATCAGATCACTTTGAGTGCAAAGGAGTTTATATGGGCAGCTGCCCATGAAAAAGCGTATATATTCATGGTAGTCAATGGCTACGAGATCATTAAAAACAAAGACAGGTTTCAGAAGGAAATCCTGAAGCAAATCCAGGGCCTGAGTCCTCGAACATTTAAAGACTCAGCCGAGCTCGTTCACTTTGTCTCGAGCAATGCTATTCCAGTTGCACCACTTGGGCCCGGAGGACCAGGTGGCGGCGGCGGAGGTGGCGGTGGAGGTGGAGGTGGAGGCGGAGACGGAGAAAACCCGGACTTTGAAGGAGATTTAGATCCTAAGGGGAAAGGGAAGGAAAAGCAAATGGAGCAAATCCAAGACTTTGAACGCCTCGAGGAGTCTCTAAGACGATTCGTTCTTGAGAAGCGTGCTCGATCTAAGTTGGCACCGGCAAAAACATATCTTTTGAACGTGCTAGGCGATGTTCAGACCCTGGTATGTGAACATCTCAGTAGAGAGACATGTCGATATCGAAGCTAATTATTGAATAGGCTACTGTCAACAGAGAAGTTGCTCAGTCGGAGCTTGACCGGGTTACTAGAGACCTAGCAGACCTAGAGCCTAAGCTAGAAGCATCGCAAAAGGCAAAGGCTGAAGTGAGCGATGACATCGACAGGACCATCGAAGAAACATGCAAAGAGCTCTACAGTTCGTAAAACCTTCCACTACATTCAGGCACGGCTAATTTTTCCTAGACCATACCCGCTCTACCCTCAACACTGCAATATCTCAGGCTGCGGATGGAGACCATGGAATCCATTATCCAGGCCCCCTCTATGCTTTCCAATATGCCGATGATCTCAAAGAAGCCATGATATCTCAGATATCAGAGTCTCTCAAAAAATGCGAGGATCATGCCAGAAGCAAAACCGTCGATGGTGTTAGCTCAATTAAGGAATTGGGTTTCCTTCACCTTGGGGACGAATATTCCGACTTAAACATCAGCTTCCAAAGTGATGTGATGTTTAGACGCCCTAGGGACAAGCTGGCTAGACAAATTCATATCGAGACTGGCCTTTGGGATTTCTTTGACTGGTAAGTTACAAATCGCGTCAACAGTTATGCCCAGATAAGTACTGATAATTCAATGCAGGTCCACTCTTGTCCAAAAGCAAGAAAAGGTAGCTGGCACCGGAATGGCGATGACAGTCGCAACAGTCGTAGGCGGCCGTGTCGTTGGTGGCTTCGGCTGGGTCGACGGGGCTCTGGGTGCCGTAAAGGTAGTCGGAAACCAGAACCTCCGTCGTGTTGTCATCACCGCTGTCGTCTCAACCGCCATCCTTGCAGCAGCTTACATCATAAACCAAATTCCGCACTCCCTCCCCAATCGCCTCTCTACGAAAATTGCCGCCCAGCTCGCTGCCATTGATTACGTACACTCTAACAGTGACCGCATTTCTTCGCAAGTTCGCAAGGTGCTTGCTATCCCTGCCAACTATCTGCGTGTCGGCCTTCAACGCTCCGTCGAACAGCTCGGCTCGAAACGCGATGAGACACGTAAAATCCGTGGAGAAAGCGAGGTTGCCAGAAAGTATTTTGGGAACTTGGTCACCGAGACCGCGTCGATTCGTACGATGGTCGAGGCGGTAGATTTGGAAGGCCCGGCGCCGGGCGTGGCGGCGGCTTACGATGCTTAGATTGTTCATAATACACACATGGTTGTTGATGTTGATGTCTCACGATGGACGGAGTTCCGGCGTTGGAAAATTTAAGGTGGTAAGAAAGATTTGTGTTCTTCGCTTCCCCGCTTCATTCTTTGTCTATAGTATTGTTCAGAAAGGGAGAGGGTATGGCGACTGGCCCGAACCAAATAGAATATAATTATGATTGTGTGTTCTCATGGCCAGGTGCTAATTCTAATTGAATGGGAAGAAGTCTAACAAACTAAACAGTATTCCCGTGTACTAAATGTACACATTACTGTGTGCAAACATAGATGCCACTTCAGATATCAATACCTCCAATTATGAGTACTGTACACTGGACAATATATACAGTACAGTACCGTAGAAGAAGTACGGTACGGGTTCCACACACACATATGTATATATATTAATATCTATATATACTTCCAAATATTCTTTTTCCCGTGCCAAAGGGGGCCATTATCACGTGAAGACATTATTTCCTCCCCTCACCAACTCTCTCAACCTCTCATTCGCCCCTACCCCTTGTTCTAGGTTCTCCTTCCCTATCCTATCCTATTCCCACATTCAATATTACTGTATATTATTAGCGAGGTCAGGGTCGAGCGCATTACCCCTTTCCCTTATCAAACTACATTGCGGCACTTACCTAATTTCTTACTTACACAGGGGGGCCGGGGAGGGAAGGAAAGAAGGGGCTCCGCGCCGGTCTGAAATGACGAATCCACCACGAATCCACCAGGAATCTCGGTGCTACTCTCACTACTGTGGGAATTAAGATAATGTACCAAGTCAACAAGCCCACACTGTGCCACCGTACAGTACGCTCCTTTCCTATTCAATTACTTGCTGCCGCACCACACGGACGACGGAGCCGTACTGTCCACTACAACCCCGTCGGTCAACGCTCATTTTGGGTTACTTTGTCACATCGTCCCATTAATCAAGCTTTTTGACGTCGACCTTGTCCGTTTAGAGTCCGTACGTGCTCTGTTATTGACACCTACCCTTGCTCGCCTTGCCAACATCTGTGTCGAGCCTCGCCTACCAAAGTACCAATCCAGCAGTGCCTTTCGTAGGCTCATGCACGTCGGGAAATGCTGCAGGTACCCTCTCCTCTTCCTCTCTCGCCTCCCCAGTCTCCAGCTCGATGGGAATCGGTTGCAGGAGACGAGAGTGCGAGAGTACGAGAGTGCGAGAGTACGAGAGTGCGAGAGTACGAAAATACACATTCATCCATCCATACCCTAGCCATGTCCCTTGCTGTACGTGCAGGCAACATCAAACCTCACCATTGACATCTACATCTACATACGATGGTACAGTACTGCTGTGAGACAAAACGACTGTGCAACGTGCTTTGCCTCCTCAACCAAAGCTAATCTTCTATGTGATATCAAGGTTTTCATGATTTCAACGGCATGTTCCAAGGCCCCAATGAGGGACTTGCCACCATCATGTGTATCCGGCAAGAATTTTGCGAAACCCAGTAGCTCCAGATCAGCTGGGACTTGTTCTTCTTCCAGATCAATGTGGATGTTGAGCTTGGACGAAAAGTGTGGCTTGGTACTTGGAACTTGGGACATGAGTAGGATATCGGACGGCATCGAGCCAGAATCTTCACGATAGCCAAGCAATCCCCCAACTTACGGGAATTGGAAGGAGGCGGAGTTTTTGATGTCTTGGCCGCTATGGATGGATACGCACTCTCCGATACGCGATGCTAGACCCCTTATTCTGTTTTCCCCTTAAGTTGCATGATATCCGTTGGAAAATGGCTTGCTGACTGCAACGAAACCCATCCCTAAATCTTCACCATGGCGAAAACGACACCCCTTACACGCAGCGGGATTTGTAGTCTCATTGCAAAGGGCCAATTGATTGTTATCTCGGAGCAGAGAGTGCTACGGCTTGATGGATGGGCTGCAAAACATCCTGGTGGCAGATTGCCCATCCTTCATATGGTTGGGAAGGATGCCTCTGATCAGATTATTAGGTGCGTCCGATTGACTTCTCAGCTGCCAAGGATTCACGGCTAACAACATTCCCTCCCTAGTTATCACTCCGCAGAAACTTTGGAAACAATGGCACGATTTCAGATTGGAGTAATTGTTGAACCGTGGATCGATATGGAACCTCCGATCTCTACAGAGCCGTTGAAAGAATCCAAACCTGCGGAGAAAGTTTGCGACAAGTCAATGGAGAAAGATATTTCCTTAGACCCTGCCAAGGAACCCAAATCAGCCACACTTCCAGAAAAAGGAAATACAGCACATAATTTGACGAAGACCGAAGAATTCATTGATTTGACAGAAAAGGAAGAGATTGAGCGGGCCATCCGCGAATACCCATCCCTGGATTCAGTAACACAACACGGAATAAGCAAAAAATTCCGGGAAATGCAAACCAAAGCTATAGAGCAAGGCCTTTATGTGTGTGATTACACACATTATGCTTTAGATGGTTGTCGGTACGCGCTGCTATTTGGACTTTTCTATCTAGCATTCTCCAATAGCTACTATATGATAGCGGCTGTTTTCCTAGGCTGTTTCTGGCAGCAAATTATGTTTGTGGCCCACGATGCTGGACACTTGGGCATAACACATGATTTTACGCTTGATACCATTATCGGAGTGTTGGTTGCAGACTTGTGTTGTGGCCTCAGTCTTGGCTGGTGGAAGAGTAGTCATAATGTGCATCACTTGGTGCCTAACCACCCTGTAAGTTTGGCATCACCACGTCCTCTATCATATCTTCTCAATTTGGTGTTGGAGGTTTAGTTAATTACCACTGACAATTCTCCCCAGAAACACGACCCAGATATCCAAAATGTTCCCTTGCTATCCACATCGCCAACATTTTTCTCCTCTATCCGGTCAACTTACTACGATTCGATCTTCCCGTGGGACGCTACCGCCTCTTTCTTCGTACAATTTCAGCATTACACTTACTATCCAATAATGTTCGTCGCGCGCTTTAACCTCTATGCGCTCTCATGGCAGCACTTGCTTTTCTCACTGCCCGTTATACGAAATCGCAAGGTCCGAACAACCCCTACGTCGACATTCTGGGTAGTTTATCTCGAGCTAAGCTGCATGGCAGTCTACTGGTATCTACAAGTAAATCTCCTGCTTTCAATCCCTACCTGGCGACAACGGGTGTTTTTCGTCTTCATCTCCCACGGCATATCTTTGTTGCTGCACATCCAAATCACCCTCTCCCACTTTGGCATGTCAACCGCCGATCTCGGCCCCACTGAATCGTTCGCCCAAAAACAACTCCGCACAACCATGGACGTCGATTGTCCAGCCTGGTTAGACTGGCTACACGGCGGGCTTCAATTCCAAGTCATACATCATCTCTTTCCACGGATGCCAAAGCACAATTACAGAGACGCGCAGAAACTGGTCAAGGAATTTTGTGCAGAGACAGGGATTAAGTATACAATTTTCGGTTTTGTGGAGGGAAATAAAGTTGTGCTTGGGAGACTAGAAGAGGTGGCGAAACAAGTCGGACTGTTGAGGAAATGCCAGCAGCATCTTATAGAAGAGTGTTTCCAATCTTAAAAATGTTTTAATAAGTAATTAGCTAGTAGGATGTATTATATATAATCATATACCAGTATTAAGCTCAACGTAGACTACTTTCCCATGTATCAGGTGGCGAGAATCTCGTTGAAACTGAGAGTTAAATGCAAAATAGAAAGAGACTCAATTGGCAACATGTAGCTCTCTGATAAGCCTTTACTGACATGACAACCCTCAGCCATTCTGGCTCGGTTTTCGCTTAAGGAAAGGGGGTGTGGTCACGTGATGATACCTTGCTTCCGATCTGCCGCTTCTTCATGAAGCAAAGATGGTTAAAGCTACGGAATATGTCGCGTTCAGCTGGTTTGATTCGAGGTCTAATCTAGGTGCGCTTGAG
>Ga0247734_1002895_pt1 | contig 10668 bp, 8 predicted proteins | sample UWRJL103311B2_FD_180933 | JGI IMG/M metagenome (GOLD analysis project Ga0247734, IMG submission 180933) | Plant litter microbial communities from Arlington Agricultural Research Station in Wisconsin, United States - UWRJ-L103-311B-2 | ecosystem: Environmental > Terrestrial > Plant litter >... | reverse complement strand
AACAGAAAATCGACCGCTCGCTCATTTCAATTAACGTGTCCAGCCAGCCAGCCAGCCAGCGCCATACCAAGGGAGCCGGAGCGATCCCGGAAGGGGGAAAATGGGAAGGGGAGAATGGGCAAACTGGGCAGAGGATTTTATGCTATACAAAAGTACTGTGCTTGCACCCAACAGGTGTCTAGCTAATTGGTCCCTCGGGCCAGGTTGAAATGGAAGTGCGCGGGAGGAGGGAGGAAGTTGGCAATAATAATGCTGTGGCCTGTGGCGGCCAAGCCATATATATGATCGGTCTCACTGACATCTCTGTCTAGCATATATTAGATTGCTGATCAAGAAGGGCTCTACACCGACGGCATGGCCTCGACATGGAAGTATTTCATATATTTGTATTATATATATATATATGCACAGATCAAGTGAGATATAGCTGTATAGATATATAATAAATATTGAGAGAGGCATATAGATGTAGAGATAGCAAGATAGAGAGACAGGGGACACGACACCGAGAGATAAAGAGCAACCCCAACAGCACTCACCGTTCTTATGTTTGTCACTACTACTGGCTGATTAACATCCAGGTTGCTAATTTGTACTGTATGTACAGTATTGTACGTGTGCTCTGATCCCAAGTTACTCTAGGGTAGAAGCGATCATCACATCACATCGCATACTGTAGCATCAAGCATCAAGCATTAAGCATCAAGCATCCAGCAGCACACAGCAGTCGTAACACAACTAGCTGCTTGATACTGTACTGTGCTCTACATCGACGTGATCACCCACGTAACTCAACCTACGCACTTGTCACTTGTCTGCTCACTAAAACCAACTCATCTATATAGCTTACTCACCTACTGATTGACTGACTGACTGACTGACTGACTGACATACCCACTAGTCCGACGTAACAAGGATACACCTCTCGGAAGAGATGGCAGAGAGGAGCGAGGCCCCTGGTCATCCCCGCTTCACCAAGTGGATATGCGTGAATACTAGCTAGTAAGTATTGCACTGCAAGTACTGTAAAAGTCGGGGCTTCAAGCAACCGGGAGGAGGAAGCAAGGATTGGGTAGGTTGTTTGATCGATCGAAATATACATTTCTCCATTGAATGACCGGGGACCAAGAAGTACTTTCCAATTGCTTGATTTCAAAGGGATCGAAACAAGCGCGAGAGAGAGAGACACCGTGTGCGTGAAGGATAAGAGGGAGGTGGCGAAAAGGAGAGGAACCATAGTCGTTTCGAGCCAGAACTATAGAAACATCGTAAACCGATCGATGGGAGCGTGCGAGAAACATTCTGACATGCAACGTACGAGGTACAGTACGAACCCAAAAGCATGTGTCGGCTGCATCTCTCTCCCTCTCTCTCTTACACACATCTCATGCTCATCCTCATACTGTACGTACTGGAGTCGGTCCCTCTCGTCGCTCCAGTCGCTTCATCGCCCTCCGAAAGCCCTAATCCCCCCACCTAGGCTGGGCTGATGCATCCGCAGTTGCCTCCTCCCTTCCTCCCTGAGCCTGCTTTCGTACACTAGTACACTCGTACATTCGCGCACCCACACACACACACCACGCACCACACACACACACGGGGTGCTGGTGGTGGTGGGCATCACCAAAACAGAGGAGCAGGCTTGGCGCTCCATATCCGCATCGTCTGCACGTCCTGCTGCTGCTGCATGTACGTCAGGAGATGGGCAGAAAGATGCACAGGAGATGGGGCCAGGAGATGGCGGAGATGGGCTTCCTATTCCAGATTGAGTGCGGGGTGCATCATCCAGTAAAGGCGTCCCGCGTGCCCAATGAACAGGCAAGTGGATGGGATGTCGGGGCTAATAAAGCAATAAAGCTAAAATGTCAGTGGTGTGGACAAAGTAGTATAGTCGAGCATAGCCAAAGCCAGATGTATGTACTATATTGTACTGTACGGAGTACGTACAGTACTGGCTCAGACTGGGTAGTACTGACTCCAGGACCAGCCCCCAGTAAAACATTTGGGCCTTTTCGGAGGATTATTCCATGACCCTGTGCTTAATACCCATATATCTCGGAGGATTATTTCGTACCCTCAGGGATGGTGTTGGATGTTGTTGGACGTTAGACGTTGGACGTTGGACGTTGATGCCTTGTACTACCCACTGCCGCTTAACCCTCGCCTCGCCTCCGTTACCTTTCCAGACCAAAGACCCTTTTCCCCTTTCCTCCTTTCCTCCTTTCGCAAACTTCGCTGTCTTCAGAGTTGCGTTATCTGCCCCTGTATCCCAGAACCACAGAATGCTTGATTTTGCTACCTCGCCCCCTCCCTCCCCCAGCCAAAAAAAAAACAACAACCATATTCTAACGCTAGCTCTCGGTGGAGTATCATCTTCATCTTCATCTGGATGATGCTGGATGCCCGGGTGCCGGGGGGTACGAGCGAGATATCCGTTTCCTAGCAGCCACCACCACTGCTCGACAAACAAACAACCGCCATTATTCAATATACCTCCGCATATCTGACTAACAACCGCTCGACTCGCCCGGATCCCATTACTCGAGCCAAAAAAGAAGAAAAAACGTGTCGATGGTGGCGGTGGTGGGTGGTGGTGAGTGGTGAGTGGTGAGATGGAGATTGCCTTTACAGTGCTTTGCATTACATGATAGTACTGTATATCATCACATACAGTGCTCGGAGCTGGCTAATGGCCACATGCAGGCAGCGTGGTGATCAGGCTAGATATGCACCACCAACCATATGGGTGAGAAACAGAAACAGTCCCCTGATGTAACCCCAAACTTGAAGCTACTACTTACAGATTAATGCCTCGATACTGTATGTCGCCTCTCCTCTCGCTGGAATCCTGCGGTCAGGCTGTTTACGGGAGAATCAATTCAAAAAGTCACTTGCCCCCTAGAGAACGAGTGGGCCAACGACACATATTCCATATTTCCACATTCCATCCCATATCATACATATCCCATGCGGTAAGCCTAATAACATAGATTCGCCATATTCAACCGACACCCAGATCGAAAAGCTTTATTAGGCGCCCCCATCTTGGAATATCTAGCACGCTGTCCGAGCCCTTCCGAGGCCCCCTCCTCATTCTCTCCTCCTACGGGCTGGCTTCTACAGTACAGCTGCTGCATCGTCTGCAAGAATGATTAGGGCTTTTGCTCCTCAAACTCGGCGCGAACCGAGAGCGCGCTTCCACGTTTTAGGCAGGAACATAGGGCAAACGGGTCTGTTCGAGTGTTGATGGTTGCATGAAAGGTGCAGCACGACGTTGCAGAAAGGATGCTGGATGGTATTGACCGGGGATGTATATCAACGGTTTTGCTAGCCGTCATGGCCCGTTTGGGCCGTTTGGGTGGCAGCTACATGTTTACTTGATACTGACTGGCTGCGGTACTCACCGGCACTTTCATGTGAAATAGGACATCGGACAGCTAGCTGCTGGTATCGGACTTGTTGACGCTCACTGACCTAGCATTGGTTATCTTGTTTTCGGAAATGGTCCCGTCAACGGAAAAATCCAAATATCAAATGACGAGGCAAGAGAAAACGTGAAGAGTCAGATACACGGAAACTGCATCTCAGCCTCTTCGTCCCATACTGTACATACCATTTTAGCCTCTTTCGATCCAGCGATCTTTGATCTATTGTTTTATTTCTTGCCAATAAATGAAGTCTATGGTACGCTAGGAACGAGTTTCACAGACCGCCTTGGGCCGTAGTCAAACATGCCTGCAGTCTATCTTTGATCGACAACGGCCAAATGTGAGATCCCCCAAACCATAGTGGAAATTACTGACTCGGAAACTCAAGTCGCAAATTTTCTGCACCCAGTAGTAGTAATTAAGTGGTGCACAGAACGCTCAATATCTGTCAGTAGCGCTTGTTTTAACGCCACGAGCGCCGTTAATATTTACTACTCATGTCAAACAAGTCGATGAGGTGATTTTGTAGATCATTGGGCGGTAGATCGATGTTTCTTCGGCGAATTTACCCCATGATTTACAAATGAGCTACTTGTTAGTAGACCTTTTTTTGACTTTGTCTCCATAATCAACCTCAATAGATGGCAATGAAGGCTCACGGGCCTCCTGCTACAATACAAATGCGCGTAGTTTTGAAAACCATGCTGCAGCTGAGAGGGAGTACGTACCTGTTCAAACTTTCATAGAACGTATTACGAACATGAGAATCTAAGGAAAACTTGAAACTAACACTTCAGGAAGAGGAGGTGAAGTTAACGCACCTGTAAGATTTAGACGTGAAACCGAACACGTCAAATGGAGTGTCATAAGCTCAACTTCACTGGAGTTTGGGCGGTGGGTTGGCATATTCATGCAGATAAACATCAAAAACGCCATTTGGAATCAATACATCATCCATTGTTCCCCAGACGCTATTATCTGCCAATCAATACCCACATCTATTAATGCAAACAGCGTTACTTATATCTCCGAGCTGATTCTCCCCCATGCTACAGGCCTTGGTACCCGAACCGCCTCACAATAATGCCTATCTTTGCTGGTACAGTACACAAACTATACTCCATATCCCTTGAAACATCACAACCATGCCGATGCCTGATGCAAAACTCAAAAAGTGAATTTGTCAGATGAGTTGCTCGGACATATCACATAGTATACAGGGGATGGGTGCCATTGATGAACTGTTCAGTCGAAACTACAAGATAAGTTCGGTCAAAAAGTTAAGATTAAATAAAGGGCCGTTGGAGATGGTAAGGTTAATTCGGAAATAATGGCCAGGCATAGTACGACCGAGCCAGAACCAGCCCGAGCACCAACCTTAAGTGAACTTTATTAAGAACTAGCTCAAGCAGATAAGCTATGAACCATACTTTGTCCAGACTCCAGAGTAGCCAACCTAAAACCGCACATCCAAATGACACAAATCTTAAAAAGACGGCTCCAACCCCAAGCTAGCAAATGTTCCGAGAGCCTCCCATCCACCCATCCACCCATCCACCCATCCCGTTTCTTCCATACTTCTATGCTGGGATAATCAGTCGAGGCATCACCACATTTCATCCTAACATGACATGTTTGGGCTTGAGTGAGGCTACAGACAAGGCTGAGAAACCAGTTGGCCTCGGCAAAAGGACAAGAATGCAACAATACCTACCTGCCTTTGGGCTTCACCCAACCTTTCTGTTTGGCTTCCCAAGGGAAAAAATGGTTGAGAAATGTTGCTGTGCGTTTCCAACCTCAGCACCGAGGGATCTTTTCAATGATTTAATATGGTGGAAGTATTGCTGCTGCAACAGGCTCTTAACATCTCGACCCTCTCTTTATGTCGGCCTTGTGTATAAGGCAAGACATCGAGACACCTGTATTGTACGTCAGACGAAGGATGCGCCGCAGCGGATGAGCCTCGCGACGATTATGAAGCCCTAAATAGAACTTGAACAATACCACTTTAATTCCCATCTCTTTGCTGAACGACATTTTGGATTAGATTACACACGGGTACCTTTGAATGCTGTACTTTTTCTCAAACTATCAAAATCCTCTTGTCGATAAGCATGAATTGTAGCGCTTGAGCAGCCGCGCATAATCGTCAAAAATGTCGGAAACGCCTGCCCAGGCCCAACCTGCCCTCCAAGCAGTCAATAAACCATTGAGCTTAATGTAAGAGCAGTCGGGCTCCCTCTTCTATCTTGCACGTATACTGATCCGAGGGAATAAAAAGACCTGCCGGGTTGAAGGAGGCAGCATTAGATTCCCCCAGTTTCCGGGCCACGGCGGTACATTTCGCAGACCAGGTCGAGATTGTTGAGAAGTGGCTCGATGCATACGTCAAATCCATCTCGAAACTCATCCACGATGTCAGCTCGCTGGAAGAAACCTTCAATTCCTTCCTGCTGCGCTCCGTGCCACCATCCAACGTGTCCGAGGCCGTGCTCGATCATGACTACACGCTGCTTGCCATGAAGCGGTTTGGAGAGGGATCGAGAGAATGGTGGTCGCAGGTCATATTTGGCATGAAGAAGATGGATCCGAATGTCGTGGACCCGATCAAGTCATTTATGTCTGGAGAGTACGTGTGTCCCACATTCCGCGCTTTACTTGCCCCCCCCCCCCTACCCTCCTCTCCATTTTGCTGACGGAAAACCTCCCCCCATAGACTGCGGAATTTCAAGGACGCTCGCAGATATCTGGAGCAGTCCCAGAAAACGTTTGACAATACGTTGGCAAGATATGTGGGCCAATCGAAAACCAAAGAGCCCTCGTCATTACGTGAAGATGCATTCCAAGTTCATGAAACCCGAAAAGCCTACCTCAAGGCATCTTTGGACTTCTGCCTGCTTGCTCCACAGCTTCGATATACCATTGACAAGCTGCTTGTCAAGATTTCATCAGACCAGTGGCGAGAAATGAAACGTTCGCGAGAAGTTGGAGCGGAGAGCTTTACTAAATGGGGGAGCGAAATGGATCGTGTCCGAGGATGGAGCAGGGAAATGGAAGCTGGCGAAGCTGTTTTTAGACGCGAATTACAATTGGCTAGGAGGGATATCGCTGATACTGCTGCGCAGGCCTCGAAGCCTTCGCGGGAGTTAGAGGATTATAACCTGTCTACTGTCGCTTTTCTTGGCTCCAAAGGTGGACCATCGACCTTGAATCTCCAACCTCAAGGAAAGGAGCACGAACGGTCAGAAAAGCAAGGGTGGTTGTTTATTAGGACTATCTCAGGAAAGCCTGCACGAACAACTTGGGTTCGCCGTTGGTTTTACGTTAAAAATGGTATATTTGGATGGTTAGTCCAAGGAGCTGTGTCTGGCGGAGTAGAGGAGAGTGAGAAGATAGGAGTGCTTCTTTGCAACGTGAAGCCGGCCGTGCAAGAGGAGCGGCGTTTTTGCTTCGAGGTTAAAACGAAGAACCAGACTATATTAGTTCAGGCCGAAACTCAAGGCCAACTCATGGAATGGCTAGGAGCTTTTGAGCTTGCTAAGAACAAAGCTTTGGAAGCCAGTGCTAGCGATGATTATCAACATCCTGGTGGCGTTGACCCAGCATTTGCAATTACCCAGCCGTCTATCCCAGAATTTGCAGCGAAGTCTGTCGACGGAGGTAATGCCACCCATGATGAGGTTGCAATTTCGAATCCAGACAAGTCAAATACATTGCCAGTTCCAGTAGGGCCAGATGGAGGTAGCTTAGCAACAAGAAGTAGCATCGATGTCAGCCATCCACGTCGCTCTACCACCGGTAGAGAGGATGGCGAGAGTAGTCGGGATCATGCTACTAGGCTCATGCAAAAACTTGACCTTCATAGGAAGGGATCAGTGATACCGGAAGAAAAGAACACATCGAGTTCTCCATCATCCGCAGGGGGTATTGCAAGTCTGATATCTGCAAGTCACAACATCCTGCCTGTGTATACAGGTCCTCCAATGACCCCTGTGTCCCCAGGAATTCCTCAAAAGATACAATTGCCACCTCTACCTTCTAAAACTGTTGAAACACACACAACAACTTTGGCACCTTCAACGTATGTTTCACTTCGCAAATATGCCACACTGACAATTTCACTATTCGTTACTGGCTTATACTTATTACATATGCTAATGAGAAGACTTTTAGTCTTGCAAACCCACCTGCACCAACGAATTTGAGTAAAATGGCTGTTATAGTATGTTGATTTGAACGAGCCCTTAAACTAATGAATGGGTTCTCTACAAGAAATCTCGTGCTAATATATGTTTTGTAGGCAAGTGGTGAACGCGGTATAGGAATTGGCAGGAGTGATGCTACGGGTGGTATGCCTAGTGGTATCATGGCGAATTTATGGGGTACTAGTAATTGGGGCTACATTAATCGACTCGAAAGAGGAGAAATAATAGCTCCAAATGGTGCAAATAAATCGGCACCTCCGAGCCCAAAGCTGAAGGCCCTCGAGCCATCACCACATATCACCAACGATGAAAATCGTAAGCCAGATTCCGGGCTCTCAAAGCAGATTCCAACTACTATTAGTACGTCAACTGATGCTATTACCAACTCAGCTCCACATCCAACACATCGCAAAACCGTCAGCATGGACATGCACGGTGTACAACTCCAAAGCCAGTTTCAGCCAGAAGTTTTTCCCGATAACTATCCATTAGAGTTGAAAACCCAAGAAGCCCAATTTCGTATGCTCTTTCCGAACGTCTCAAGGGATGATAAAGTTCTGCTTGTTTTCCGCGCTACTTGGAGTCCAAATGAGCAACATGAGTTTCCAGGTAGAGTATACGTAACTCAAAACGACATCTTCTTCTACAGCCATCATCTTGGGCTTGTGTTAACTACAGGAGTTAGCCTGGAGAGTATCACTGAAGTTACAGCTGCACCAGGGAAGAACTGTGATTTTATATTCCTCCATCTCCGCGAGGAGGCATCAGAAGCGAACTTCTCCAGAATAACGATCAAAACATTCTTAGAGCCGCTCCGTCTTTTGCAAAATCGCCTGAACTACTTGATAGATATTTCTCAATCTGACGATCAAATGACTCTTGAGAATATCATGACCGCGTTGATCAAGATGGAATATGATGACCCTAGCCGAAGTCCAAGCATGGAAAGCTGGGAAGATGTAGATGTCAATACACCCATCGATAATGGAACTGCCTCTGGCAGGGTCCATCAACACCGCGACTTGAGGCATATGATTCATGTTGACAAAGGTGTACATGTCGGCCGGCCACGTAAAGACATGGCTGCTTTCCATCTACCATCACATCCTGTGGTTTATGAACCTGAGAATATGCAACAAAAAGCAGTTGAACGCCAATTCGAGATTAGCACTAAGGCATTATTTCACGTCATGTTTGGTGATAAAAGTACCGTGTTTGACAGTAAGTACCCCCGACCCTCACATAGTTTCTAGCTCTATGCTAACCTGTATTCTGAAGTTCTGTACCATGAGCGTCGGGCACAGCAAATTGCTCGAGGACCATGGATGCCTGTGGAGGGAGGTATCAAGCGTCGAGAATTTGCCTACGATACCGACTACACTGACATCTTCCGACGAACTCGTCATGCCAATGTTATTGATTATCAAATCATTGATATCATGAACGAACACGTTTGCTATGTTGTAACGGACCACAAGACCCCATGGCATTTACCGCATCACAGAGATTTTATGCTAGTCTCCAAGATTGTGATTACACATGTGGCAAAATCTAGATGTAAATTGGCCATATACACCAAAGTCGATTGGTTCAAGATGCCGAAATTTTCAAAGAATCTGGTGGAGAGACAGGCTCTTGACGATTCGGCTCTTGATGCTCTAGATCTTGCAGATGTTATAGCAGACCAAGTACGTCAATTGGGATCGCAAGGAAAGGCTAAAAAGGCTGTCAACATCTTTGGTGATATTGGACAACACACTGGAATCTCAATCTACGAACCCCGACAATCAGGCACTTCAAAGCGGCCACAGATTAAACAGCGAACTTTAACCCATATGTTCGTTGAAACGGTCGGTTCTTTCGGTGAAAGTGTGATCTCATCGGTCATGATGTGGACATTTGCGATCATTCGATCGATCTGGAGAGCTGCTAGTGCCAACAGGATCATTCTTCTAGCCCTGTTTATGAGTGTGCTAGCAAACGCAATCTTCACCTCGAAAGATACCCACGGTTGGTGGGCTGAGCGCAATGCAGCGAAGTTCATGAATAGGCTAGGTGTTGGACCCAATCCTGTAATGAGTAAAGCAATATATATTAAAGATCTTGACGATGCACTGACGGCGGTACCAACGGAATTGTCCGGTGAATCTGGAGGAAGATGGTACGTGGAGTATATATCATATTGCTTACAGAATGCTAACTTCGTCTTAGCTACACCCAATTTAGAGAAATTGCCAATTCAACCGACATGGACGCTAGTCATCAGACTGCGGGAATCTCGTATACAAACTCAGCAACTCGCTCTACTGCCAGGCGGCTGAGACGTACCCGTCAAAACTTGGGATCGTATCGACATGAACTCCTCGTAGCGATGCGCGTAGTTAACAACGTCGAACGGGAAATGATCCGAGCTGAGTATGTATACAACTCTCGATTTCGAGTAATGCAATTGCTAACGATTACAAGATGGGAGAATTGGCTCGAGGACGAGAACATGAAATGCAGAATAATTCAAGGGATGCTTCGAGCAGGTCAAACCACGAATGCATTTGCTACCAAGAAAGGTAAAAAGGAAGAGGCTAAGCTTATCGACGCCCGCGAAAAAACGAAACTAGAGAGGATGGCAGAGCTCCAAAGGTGGCATGGCGATTATTGCGGGGATTGTAAATTAGAGCAGGAGATGTTGGAGCAAGGACGGAAACACATTGCATTTGGTTCCCAATAGGAATCTCGTTATGAGAGTTTGAGACGATAGTATGAGCGAGGCGTTGGGTCGTTTTGGTGCCTGTGGTTTAGCATATCTATGTGTATATATACGGCATAGCCTTGATGAGAGCTACGGCTTATGAAATGATATCCTTCTTTGATCATTGAACAATGAACCGGATTCACCCATACTTGGAACCGAAAAAGCTTGGTTGTTGTACCAGACTCTACGTCGTAAAAATAAGAGGCCGATTTGAGGCACACACCACATCACTAAAAGTAGGGGTAAAAAGCATTTATTGTTCTAAATAATACCTTTTTAGCTTATG
>Ga0247734_1002894_pt1 | contig 10668 bp, 12 predicted proteins | sample UWRJL103311B2_FD_180933 | JGI IMG/M metagenome (GOLD analysis project Ga0247734, IMG submission 180933) | Plant litter microbial communities from Arlington Agricultural Research Station in Wisconsin, United States - UWRJ-L103-311B-2 | ecosystem: Environmental > Terrestrial > Plant litter >... | reverse complement strand
AGCCTGGGCCCATGGAGATACAGTGAGCCACGAGAGAAGCTTCTCTGATATGTCGAAGTCCTGATGTTGTGCCTTCTGGAGATGCGAATAGGACGCCTGTTTGTAGGTGAACTCTCGAACTGCTGTCGCAGTTTTCAAGAGTTCGATCAAACAGCTTTCGTCGATGTCCAGGTTATCAAGAACAAGGGACGTTAACGAAAGAGAAGAAGGTTTGACAAGAGTTGTTAATGAATGGTCTTTAATGCGGATGCCAACACCATAGAGATGGTTGTCCCTCAATCTCCCCACTCCCACAACCGACAGCTCGATCAATGAAGTCATTGTAGTACGCAGGTGGAATGTTGTTTGTACAAATGTCTTGTCCTCGCACTTGCCCAATGAGAGCTGAAGGTACTTCACTGGAATAGGCGTGGGATCAGAGGGCTCAGGCAATCTCCGAATGCCTGATTGTTCCAGTTGTACTTCCAACGTCATGAGATTGGGCATACGTGCGATGAACTGAATAGTATCAAAGCGATCAGCATTGGCTGACATGGAGAGCTGTCGAATTTGACTGAGGGGCAGGAGTCTTTCGCTAATGTCGTTATCGTTGGGGAATCTGCCAATTACCAATCTTTCCAGCACGGGAGAGTTTGAGAAGAGCGGCAGTGGTGTGCTGGACGATAATCTACAGCTGTTCAACTCCAGACTTCGAAGGTTGGGCCATCCGTTGAAGTGATAAGGCGAACCTGAAGTCGGGTCATATACTCCTTGGTGTATAGCCGACACGCAACTGTCTATGTTGTCGAGAAGGACATTGCGCAGCGTCAAGCTCTCAAGGCGATGGGACTGAGATAGAAGAAGTTTAGTGGAGTTGTCCTGCCTGAAACCGTCGCTGGGGTGGAAGGAACGCGATCGAATCTCAAGACTGAGCAGAGTCCTCCCTGTACGCTGAAGAACGTCTTGAACGAGACGGGTACGCTTTCCAGCAAGTATATCCATCATTCGTGTATGGATAGGGTCATACGGTAGGGCAACGGCATGTCCTGCAGGGGTTACTTGGGATCTATGTATAGTGGCGGGCTCATCTATAACAAAGGTCCGCCAGAGTTGTGCGGAGGTATAGAATATATTGCTCCACCGATGGCACACCAGAGAAAAGGCTGGGACATGAAGATCGGAGAGAAGTAGTTCGTGGCTGGACATAACGTAGGAGAAGATGTTAAGAAGGAGTTCGTTTGGAAGACGGCGGACGGGCGCAAGAAGGGATTTGTAGAGCGGCAATCTATGCTGGATTTTGGAAAGTTGTTTCCTAGCATCCTGCCTCAGAATCTCCATTTGTTGTATCTCTTCTTCCCCCGCGTTGCCAGCTTCCATATCCGCCTTGAAGTCCAGAATGCTAAAATCGGTGATATACTGTTCCATTCTTTCTATGCACAACAACAGGGGCGCTGCATCTGACGATGAGAGAAATCCACTTCTAACGACTTGGACAATCTCGTGATAGTTAACTATCGTGTCGCCAAGCTTGGTATCGTTTAGGGACAGCAATTCACTGAAGGATGTATATGCGAGAGCTGCCATCCTACTGATAAATTAGCCATCAGGATGTAAGCTTGAAAGGCCTAGAGACGCACCAGTCTCATTCGGATTGTAATTACGACGGCTGGCGTGGACTGGACCTCGAGAGCCAACTCGAGGTGAGAGGAAGGGTGAAAGTGCGGATAAGCATGTGACTGTCACTCGTACCACGGCCTTCAGTTCGAGCTGCCCATAGGTCTATCTTGGACTACCATTCCGTCAACGGCATCTTTCTCCAGCTCGGACCGTAAAGCCCAAGTTTACGCAAGATACTGTATGCCTCATAACCTCCCTACAGAACTGCTTTTTCATGTTTTCGAGAGTCTTGTCGCGTCAAACTGGGAAACCGAGCCGAGCCTCAACATGGCTACCGCTTTGAGTATCTCCAACGTCTGCAAGACATGGAGAGAGATTGTATTCCATCCGAGAATGGAGAAGCTCTGGATGTGCATCCCTATTCCACACACATTCTTCGCACAACCACTACCGCCTCACTTGCTATGCAGGGTCTAGCAAACTATTTGGGCCGATCAGGCTCAAGGCCTCTAGTGGTATCCTTTACCCTCAAGGAACCAGTGCTCAGCAGCTCGGCATCCTCACTCTCTACTGACGCTCTTACCTTTCTCCACACAACATGCTGTAGATGGAAGACCGTTTCCATGCCGGAACAGTTTCTTGGTACCTTTCTGCAATACCGTGACCAGCATCTTCCGATGTATGCTCTGGAAAGCTTTTCCATACTTCACAGTACTGGTACACAAGGATCAGAAACAGGGAATGGGTATCATAGAGGAGCTGCAGATTTCAATATCGCACGTAATGACGCGCCGCAGCTCCGACGCGCAAACATGTGCTGCCTATTCAGAAACTCGAACATCTTCCATTTGGTGGAAAAGCTAGAAATTCTTCGTCTTCGAGAGTCGTATGCCAGCACTGCTATGGGTATCTTGATTGAATGTCCAAATTTACAAGAACTGTATATCCATTCAGACCACTTCTTCGCCTCTTTAGTTGACAACTATTGTGAAGCAAAGCACCTACGTGTCCTTCACATAGAAGGGCCATTTGACGTGTTCAGCGTCGGCTTTTCTCTGGACGCACCGTTGCTGGACACACTTCGGCTGTCGATCGAAGGGTCAGCATGCCACGGTCAGCATTGCATGTTGACTGAATCGATGTATATAAGTTTGCGCTGCCTGGAGTTGGATCTGTCGGGGAATAGGGAGCTATGGGGCCTTACGAGGGCTCTTCGAGCCTTGAACAGCCTGAGCGAACTCTCCATTTACGAGTATAGCGTTCCTCTTAAGGTGGAAGACAACACTCCTTTTGCACCATTGTTCATTACGCCTGACTTCGTTGCTAGATTGTGTGAAAGGAATGAAACTAATTTTTCCATCCTCCCCGAACTAGAGAAGTTGGCGCTCCATGTAGATTCTGAAACGGAGGTCTATTGGCTGCTAAGAGCGCTACCAGCACGGTGTCGTCTCAGGGCAAATCGTATGATTTCTATTTGTCTCTGCTCCGCCATCCAGCGACATTCTGCCTATCCGAGTCATAGCTTTGGCTATCAGGAAACGATCCAAGGAGGACAATGGAATGGAACGAAAGTCGCGATAATGCCGGAATGATGAATCCCTACTGTTTTATCGATGTCTGACCAGTCCACAAGTGCTCAATTATCATTTCAGTCATTCTCCAGTTCATCGAGATCCGCTTGTTCAGTATTTCGATATCCCAGCGGTTGAAGGGACAGAGGTCTCATGAGCGCGAGATTAACGAGACCGAAACCTCAAATGAAGAGTGGGCAAACTATGTTCAATTAACCATGTATGTGATGCACTGTAAGGTTGAGAATAGCACCAATGAACGTTATGCAATTGTATATGGCACTATGTCAGTCGAATCAAGGAGGAAATGCCCTATATCCATCCTTCAGCATAGACTCTGCTTCAGGTAGTGCACTGTCCAAGAAATCCTTCGTCGACTTTTGGGGAGTCCATCCAATTGCCCTAGAGCGATTCGCCACACACCGCGAGTTGGAGCCAAGAAACACAGACTAGGAAAGGCATGTTAGACAAATGTATATATATCCTATCGACCAACTTACACCTCTGAAGAATTTGTTGATCTCTTCCTGAGAAAATGTAGTTGGCTCTTCGGATTGACCCTTACCCAGCTTGACTAGAGCGGAAGCGACGGCTTTGCCTACGTCGTACAGAGAGTGTTCACCGTTCTCAGCAAAGTAGTAGCCTTCGCGACCGTGACCGAGAGCTTGGTTCTTTCCTTCGAGGATGGCGTCGTACAACTTCGTATACAGTTCGGCGACTACACACTATATTAGCAAGATAAGAGTGCATTGCCTAAAGCACTCACGTTCATGTATTTCGACGTTGGGCCACAGATTCTTGCCTTGGCCGATCATACCTCCCTGGCCTCGGGCTATAGAAGATGCGATAAGGATTGGAAGTTGAACGCTGTGTGGGTTCTGAACGCCCGCATCAACGAAAGGTGTCTTGGCAAGGCCGTAGATAGTTGAAGGAAGAATAATGTAGGTCTTCACATAGCCTTCCTTGTCTGCTTCGACAATGGCCAGGTCCACTGGGCGGTGGTCTTGCGTAATTGGGAGACTTTCAATCTGGTCTGGATCCATGTCGTTGTAGATTTCTTCAGTCGCTTCTACACCTGCAGAAGGAACCGCAAGAACGCCAGTCCCAGACTGCCAGATTTAGCCAAAGATTCCAGGGCAGACGACAATGTGGGGAGACATACTGTGTTAATGAATATAGGAGGCTTTCCAGTGGCTTCAAAGCGCTTCTTTAACCCTCGCAGCGTGGCTCTAGCCCCCTCAAGATCGTCACAATTGGCCTGAAATTCCAATTAGTACCGTTATCCAACTATCAGATATTGCAACACACGGTGGCTATCACGACGTCTGCTTCGGAAGCAGCTTTCTCTAACAGGTCCAAGTCAGCCAAAGACCCGAGAATGGGAGTCACTCCAGCCTCTTTAAGCTTCGCTGCCTTCTCCTTCGAGCGCACAAGAGCTGTGAATGACCACGATGAGGCCGAGGGGTGGCGAAGAAAGCGGTCGAGAACGGTGCCGCCAATGTAGCCCGTGGCACCAGTGAGGAAAAACTTCGTCGTGGACATGGGAGCGTAAACTTCTCTTGAGAGATCATGACATTGTGTCGCCGTTGGCCTTATATGTGAAGGAGATTTAGGGTGTAGGAAGACCTTGTGTGTAAGGATTTGTTATTCTGCGCGACATTGGGATTGAGTAAGTTGTGCTGTCAGCAGCGGTCTAAAGTGGGTCAGTCTCATCAGCAAACTACAAATGGCGTGGGAAGAATATAAGCATTGATATAAACATCGCAGTAACTACGTCTCGCATGGCCACCCGCCATTTGCTATCTTAAGGCCCTGCCAAATCGAGTGCTTTCTCGAAGTCACCCAAGAACCTCCAAGTATCCAGCTCTTTGTATCCTTTTACCTCCCATCCATTCAAAGTCTCCGGGAAATAAGGGAAGATCTCCAGCGCTGTGATATCGTGAGCGACAACAACCAACACATCTGGGCTGGCATCAAGCCTTTGGATTTTTTGGATCGTAACGTCGGCATCTTCCGGCGATTGGGTAATGTTAGTACTGAGCGTATAGAATGGTGTAGTTCTGTAGTTGTCTCCTTTCACTGTCGCAGGATGAATAGACTCGAAAATGGAGCCTGGGCAGAAGCTGTGCGAATGTAAATCTTCGAAAGGTGAAGGAACAATGAAATCTGGCAGAGGAAGAAGGGTGCTAGGACGAAGTAACCCGTTATAATGTGCAGCGTCGGCGCCGAGAAAGATAAACTTGTTCTCTGAGGTGCGAGCAAGTGCACACATGTGATCGTGGGTGTGTCCTGGACCGTACAGCAGGTAAAAGCTCCCATCTCCAAAGAAATCAACTGCCTTGAACTCTCCGATCTCGAAGCCGGTGTCAAACTCGATCTCGACGAGTTCTCTGCCTTCAAAGGCATCCTGGACCACCGTAGAGTTTGGGTTGAGTGGATAACCAGGGTATGTTAGTGGGTTGCTCTTGAAACCCGGACCAACTACCAAAGATGTTGTATTGGGGAAAAGGGAAGGGTCTCCAGTGTGGTCAAAATGTGGATGACTCCATACGATGGAATCAATGGAACTCAGAGCAACAGAGGCGTCCGTCAACTGTTCAGCGACGTCTCTGAGAATGTCAAAGGAGAATATAGCCCCTGCTATTTGTTTCGAGGCTAATAATAGAAGATATTAGCGCTAGAATACGAAATCTTGTGCGCACTTGCCAACTGCAGATTGTTTCCCTTCCTGCTCCTTTCTAAGTCCAAGGTCAAATAACACTTTCTTTTTGCTGCTCTCGTTTTCTATCAAGAAACTATGACATGGGAAAGCCCACACATCATGTCCAGGGATGGGCGCGTCGGTAAAGTATGTGGTTAACCCTTCGAGAGTGCCACCGTTGATGATGGACACATTTACGATGGAACCGTTATACGAAGGTAGGTGAAGGTTAGAAGACATGCTTTCAATCTTATACCACAATTATGAATAAAGCAGCCTTTATACGTTTTCGCAGGTCTACACATATCAGATGCTACGGCTACGGCGTATCTTTCTGGTATTGCTAATGTTGCCGAGGGAACCAGGTAAAATTTACGATTTGGTCAATATGACCAGACAAACATGGAGAAATACAAGAAGAAAACAAATGCCAGTAAAATATATACATATATACGGCTAAATTGATTCCTGACCCAGGCTGGTGTGGGTGGTCATGAGAATCGTGAGCGAACGGAAATGATGTCGTAGCTTGTGACTTATACTAACGAGGAGATGGCGCAAGTGTATGATGCCGAAAGGACCAACTAAAGACCGAGATAGAGACCGATATAAGCCTGAGAGCGCGCAGCTGTGTATTCTGGCGGAGACGAGAAGATGAACACATGTCACATCCCCTCTCATTCAACTTGGAATTCCAAGTCCAAATGTTCCGCGAAGCTCTTTAAAACCCGGTTGATATTTATGCAATGACTAGATCAAAACTTTATTGTCTGGTAGAACTGGAATAAGCTAATAGTGCTACAGCTCACAGTGTCTACATTTCGAGAGCTTTCTTGAAGTCGCCTAAAAATCTCCAAGTGTTCAGCTCCTTGTACCCCTTCGTCTCCCAGCCGTTCAGTTTCCCAGGGAAGTAAGGCAAGATGGCTTGCGCTGGTATGTCATGAGCAATCATAACAAACACATCTGGACTGGCGTCAAAGACTTGAATCTTTTCGAGCGTGGTGTTTGCCTCTTCGAGTGATTCAGCGAGATGAGGGTTCAGCTTGTAGAATGGAGTGGTTCTGTAATCCTCTCCTTGCGCTGTGGCAGGGTGGATATGTTCGAAAATGGAACCTGGACAAAAACTGGGAATGCGTAGGCCTTCAAAGGGCGAGGGGGAGATGGATTCCGGTAGAGGAAGAAGAGTGGTAGGTCGAAACAATCCGTTGTGGTGAGCAGCATCGCCTCCGAGGAAGATGAACTTGTCCTCAGATGTCCGCGCCAGACCACAGATGTGATCATGTGTGTGTCCTGAAGCCTGTAACAAATAAAAGCTTCCGTCGCCGAAGAAATCGAGGGCTTTGAGACCCCCAATCTCTAGGCCGGAGTTAAACTCGAGCTCCAAGACCTCCCTACCCTCAAAAGCGTCCTGAGAAACCAAAGCGTCGGGATTGAGTGGGTACCCAGGGAAAGTCTGTGGATTGCTCTTGAATCCAGGACCAACGATAAGAGAAGTGGTGGATGGGAAAAGAGAAGGATCTCCGGTGTGGTCAAAGTGGTAGTGACTCCATATGATTGAGTTGATAGAATCGAGCGGAACAGAGGCATCATGGAGATGGTCAGCGACGTCTCTGGTGATGTCTATGGTGAGTCCAACGGCTGCTATCAATTTTGCAGCTAATATGATGTTATAAGCGCCAGAACTATACTAGAATGGGTTATGCAAGTGATACTTACCAATCGGAGAATGTTTCTCTCTCCATGCCTTGATAAGACCAAGATCAAACAGTACTTTCTTACCTGTTCGATCATTCTCTACCAAGAAGCTATGAGATGGGATATCAACCCATGCATCATGTCCCACGACGGGTGTCTGGGTGAAGAAAGTGGTCGACCCTTGGAGGCATCCGCCGTGAATAATAGACACGTTCACGACGGAACCGTTGTACGGAGGCAAGTTGAGAGTAGGCGACATGTTGGTAGTGATATAATTTCAACCAAGAACCTGAGTGCTCTTTATACTCTCAGGTTCTTCATGTCTTCATACAGAGGCCTAATTAACCGGTCAACATTGCCGACTCGGACAGATCAAATCCATCTTACGTACTTGGTTCCGATTTCGGATGAATTGGGTTGACAAACAAATTGAATTCAGGCCGAGTAGCTGACACAATTGGACTGAGACATCAGGAGCGATTGTAAGTGGTATTCCAAGCACTCAGGGAGAAGGTGAATCAGTGAGGCGCCAAGCAGCCGGAAAATCGGAACCTGGAGAAAGCTTGGATTGACCATAAATATTCGATACTCGATTGGGAGCAATGGGAAGGTGCGTATTCATCCGGTAAGATTTGCAATTTACAGGCCTGAGCACGTTATAGAAATAAAACAAAAGCTGCGGAGGAAAAGGAAGAGGAGAGTGCAAAAGCCCACTGTTGGGTGCGTGTCATCCATTTATAGAAGATTCGATACTATTGCGGAGTCAAATAATCTACAGCTGAGCCAGCTTAAGCGCCTCCCCAAATTCGCCCAGAAACTTCCAAGTATTCAAGTCTTTATACCCTTTCGTCTCCCAGCCATTAAGGCTAGCGGGGAAGAAAGGCAGAATGTCCTGGGCTGTTGTATCATGGGCAACAGAAACCAAAACATCAGGACTAGCGTCGAAAGCATACATCTTATAGAGCGTAGCTTTGGTGTCTTCTAGGGACACGCTCATGTGTGGTGCGACTGCGTAGAACGGGGTTGTCCTATAGTCTTCTCCTCTGGCGCTCGCAGGGTGAACACGCTCGAATAAAGCACCAGGGCAAATGCTGTGTATATCTGGGAAAGGAGATGGGACGATGGAGTCGGGGAGAGGTAGAAGACTGGTAGGTCGAAACATTCCATTGTGATGTGCTGCATCGCCTCCGAGGAAGATGAATTTATCTTCAGATGTCCTTGCAAGTGCACAAATATGATCGTGCGTGTGTCCTTGGGCTTGTAGGAGATAGAAACTGCCGTCACCGAAAAAGTCTATCGCCTTGAACCCTCCAATCTCAAGATTGGCATCACTAAAATCCAGCTCGAGGAGCTCTCTGCCTTCAAATGCGTCTTGACATACCAGAGCGTCGGGATTCAGTGGATAGCCAGGGTACGTCTGGGGATTGCTTTTGAAAGTAGGTCCTACTACTAGAGAAGTCGTTTTTGGGAAAAGAGACGGGTCTCCAGTGTGGTCCATGTGATGGTGGCTCCAGATGATGGAGGAGATGGAGTTCAAAGACACGCCAGCGTCTCTGAGCTGATCGACGACGTCCAGAGATACCTCGATGACACCCCCGGCGCCGTTGATTTGGTCAAGGACTACGAAGAGATCAGCACTATGATCAGGATATTTGCATGCTTATATGACTCACTCGCTGGAGGCTGTTTTTCTTTCCAAGCTTTCATCACTCCTAAATCGAACAAGACTTTCTTGCCTTGACTCTTGTTTTCGATCAGGAAGCTATGAGCTGGAGCCACCCACGAGTCATGCCCTGGAATGAGGGTCTCTGTGAAGAAGCGAGTGGATCCGTGGAGATATCCCCCATGAAGAATGGAGACTTGGACAAGGGAGCCTTTGAATGTAGGAAGTGTAAGACTGGATGGCATGGCACTGCTGAGACAACTAGGGCCCGACAAGCCTGGTTTTATATCCTGTATGCTGGGATATAATCAGTCAGCACTTCAAATGAGACTCGCGTCTTTAAGCGCGTACCCAGTTGGATGACACCAAGCCCACGTAAACCTGTCGAGTCAACGACACGGAAGCGAGGTTATCACTAGACGCAACCGCAGAAGCGAGAGATGACGGTGTCAAGAGTCATAAGCGGTATTCATGAAGCTATATTTGCGGCGGAATACCCCAGCAGTCGGAATCCCTACCTCTGAAGAGATAATGATGTTCGTGTATTGGGCGTAACGAGGTCGGTGAATACTGGTAGCTCAATCAAATTTCGTTCATGTAGGACCCTAAATCAGGTCTGGAATTTTTCAAGCTACAAAGTAGAAAGGGCATAAATACAGAGGGATAAGTCCAGATACAAGCGCCGGTATGCATCGTAGAGCAAGTCAAGAGGCGCGTCGTTTCGTAGTGGGTGGCGCGGAGACCCAATTTGGTGGAACTCGATCACTCATTCCCAATTAGGAAAGCGGCCAAAAATTTCGGCTTGCAGACCGCTTTCACCTCCAATCTTTTTCCTAACTAAAAAACATGGCTTTTGGTACGAAAACATCACTATACCATATGGATAAGTGGAACTAATATATCTGCAGGTGATTCAGGTGGCCGTGGTGGATTCAGAGGTGGTGGACGAGGTGGTGGCGATAGAGGCGGATTCAGAGGAGGAGGAAGAGGCGGTGGTGGTGGTGACCGTGGTGGATTCCGAGGTGGTCGTGGAGGAGGTAGAGGCATGTGCTTAGTTGGGCTGCAAGCAAATGATCATGATAATTGACTCTTTCCTACAGGTGGTGATCGAGGTCGTGGTGGACGAGGCGGTGGAAGAGGTGCGCCAGGCGGACGAGGAGCACCCAGAGGTCGTGGTGGGGGACGTGGAGGAGGTCGTGGAGGAGCACAGACAGTCCTGGAACCTCATGCACATGCGGGAGTGTTCATCGCCAAAGGAAAAGAACATTTGCTGGTCACCAAGAGTCTCGTTCCAGGCGAAGCCGTTTACGGTGAAAAACGGATATCGGTGGACGGAGACGTTGAGGGAACCAAGGTCGAATATCGTGTATGGAATCCATTCAGGAGCAAGTTGGCTGCTGGTGTGCTCAGTGGACTCGAGCATATTTTCATCGCCCCTGGCA
>Ga0247734_1002893_pt1 | contig 10674 bp, 7 predicted proteins | sample UWRJL103311B2_FD_180933 | JGI IMG/M metagenome (GOLD analysis project Ga0247734, IMG submission 180933) | Plant litter microbial communities from Arlington Agricultural Research Station in Wisconsin, United States - UWRJ-L103-311B-2 | ecosystem: Environmental > Terrestrial > Plant litter >... | reverse complement strand
AGAAGGGTCTCATCAGGAGAGAAGCGCGCGGTAAAAGGGCTACAGAAGTATTCCGCCTCCGACTCCCGCAGTTGTAGCAATCGACGAGCACTATTGCGGACATCAACCAGACAGACCTCTAGCACGGACACCTGCCACACAACCACATAGTCTCCACGTTGAGAAACAGCCATTACAGTCCGCCCCAGCCCACCATTGCCGTGTAAGCAATCCAGTGTGAAAGCCTGTGGCTCAGTATAGAGACTAGGAGATTGAAAATAGAGAACATTCTCCCTTCGATCAAAAGAGAACACTCCATTGCCCGCTATCTTGTGTATCCTGTCATCCCTGTTCCTACTGTCGATATGCTGTATTATAGTTCGAGTTTCGGAGCTTGTTCTGGTGTCCCACTCGTGTAGAACCAGCTCCGAATTATCTGAATATGAAAGCCAGCGGGCGCAAGAGAGTCGTGAGGAAGTGAACAGAGAACCGGATATTGTCTGTAGATCTCTAGGTATTGTCCGATATCGATCATCCCCATAATTTCCCAAGTTGCCAAGATCTAGCCACGACTTGAAACGGCCACGTTCAATGGTAGGTAGGTATAGTTGCTTCTGTTTGCGAGACAGGCTTTCAGATGCTGACGTCGGAAGCCAGACTAATGGGGTGTGGTATATCTCGTAAGGTTTGAGAGGACTAGTTTCGGCAGCGACTTCGAAGATCAGCGAGATGTCTGTCAAAGCGTTTTGTTGTTCTGGGGACAGGTACTGCAGGTCATTCGAAGTAAGTGAACATCTGTATACAAAAGCAAACAGTTTGCTCACTCGTAGCCAGTCTTGACTATTGTCTAACCTTAAACGCTTAATAACACTCTCTGCCTTAATCCAATACAAACATTCCAACCAGTGTAATAAGTGCTCGTCCACGAATTTGCCTATGGGCTCAGACATTGTGTCTTTGACCTTGTCCAAGTCGGCATTCCTGGCATGGGTTATCCAGTACTCGGACGCATATCGGAGATCAGGAGGAATACATGTGTTTATTATATCCCGCGAGGCATCATCTACCTTTGTCTCACGAGGGGCATTTTTCCCAAGAAGACCTTCTTGCAGCGACTCATTTAGAATATCAAGACACCTGACAAAAAAGAGGCCATGATACTCTCCAACGTTGAACCGAAAGTGCGTAGGAAAGAGCGGCGAAGATGAGCATGAGCGCACAAATTCTGGGAAAGACGCATGAAGAGCCTTCACTGGCTCCGTTTTTTCTTCGGACTCGGGAGGGATGAGAACAACCGAGGAGAGGGACGCAATACAGTCCCGAACCTCGCTCAAGTTGAAGCCAACTAGGTCCGCAATGGTAGGGATAGGCAGTGGAGTAGGCGAGAAAGAGAGAATGAACAATATGCTGCGGACAAGATCGACCTCGAAGGCTTCAAGGTCATCTGCATCTCCAAGGTTTTCGAGTATGACCCTGTACAGAAGATGAAGAGAACGAAGTGGACCTGTTTTTCCCGTTTTTGCAGTGAAAGTCAATTGGCGTAGAATTTGTAGGCGCTTCTCTGGGCGAAACTTGGAGGCTTCGAGATACTTGAGGACTGTGGCAGCGTAGAGGAAGAGAACGTCGGCTTGGAGGACGATAAAATTGATGTCGTCCTGGTCATACCACTCGCTTCCCCATTCCCTCTTGCTACTCATCTGAGCAAGACCCGCTTCAACGTGGGTGCGGATGTCACTCATGACATCCGAGCGGAGAATATCCTGCAACTGGAATCGAGAGACATTCACGGTGGTTGCTCTAATCGGTGTCCCGATGTGTGTCTCGGAGCGACTGCACAAAAGGAATCGCAAATGAACAGGAAGGTCATGCTCAAAGCGACGAAGAAGGGATCGAACACATTCTTCTGCGCCTGCATCCGGGCATTCGTCTAAGCCATCAACGACAACAATGAGAGGGATTCCACCACTTAAAGACCCTCTAGCAGTTATGAAAGCGCTATCGAGAGGCTCCCAGAGTAGCTGCCTCAGTTGCTTGTCAATCGGCTGATTCGTTCTGTCGGGTTTTTGCAACACATCGCAGACCTGTGACTTGAAGCCTTCGATGCAGTGAGCAAGCTGGAACGCTATGGTGGGAACGATCTTTCGCGCATCGCTTCGATTGCCCCCAACAGAACGAGAGCAAAAGAAGCTGGCGGCGAGCATCTTATCTGCGTCCAGACGATTGCAAATGCTCTGCGCTATGGTCGACTTCCCGGTACCGGCCATTCCGCTCATCCAGAAGAATGGCGTTCCATCCGGATCGAATGCCCACTGTGTGAGCATCTCGAGAATCTGTGTACGTGTTCCAGGAGTGCATTCCACTCTAGCCTGGATTTCGTAATCCGAGCTTTCGAATGAGGCACCGGGGACGTGGCCAAGCCTCTTCAATAACTCTACTGAGGCGTGAGTATCGCGGAGTAGTCGACAGTAAAGACCATCACCTTCATTTCTCGTGTCTTGGGTAAGTCGTGTCTGCTCCCGAACTTCGATCCGTCAGCTTAATGTTATAGGAAGCTGTCAAAATACATTACCTTCCTTCGTAACGTCCTGGTGCATTTCCTTCACAGACGCTCTGGTCTGATCCGTCACTTCAAGCTATACTTTCTGTCAGAAACTGCACGTAGCGGAGACAGCAAATAATCACTGTCGCATACCTGTAGCAAATTCACAAAGCGAATCAAGTTGCGCATCGAGGCGACGAGCCTGCTTTGGTCATCGGTGGCTTCGATCAGACGCGAGATACGTCCTTTTCCTTTCTGAACCTCAACAGTGGCCTGAGCTTCCTCGAATATCCTGAAATATCAACAGTCAATAGCTGTCATAGGTTCATGAAGTGTAAAGCGACAGGCCTTTGAATTACTTCCAATCGCTTTACGCGTTCGGAATCCATCTCGGCTGGGTAGCTGGACACAATGCGCTGAAGATGATCGAGAGTCTGCGTAAGCTCCTCCACTTTCTCCACATTGGCCTTGCAGGTCTGTCGGAGTTCCAGAGCTCAGTAGCGTTCAAACAAGTCCCACGGTACGCACATCAAACTTAGAGATGACTCCGATGAACCCTCCTATAGCACTCTGAAGAGGCGGGAAAGCAACAGAGACCTTTTCGACGATAGGCAAGATGGCCTTGAGACCGTTCCATGCTTTCTCAGCAGGAGTCATATTCCGTGGCTCTACATTGCCCACATCGTTTGGCGGGGTAAGAAGTAATGGATCGGCCGTAGTCCCCGCGACATTGCTCGTGGCGTTGTGCTGGTACGGGACTGAGGTATCACCAGAAGGAGGTGCACCTTCGCTGGATAGGTGCACGCGTTTGTTGATATGAAAGAACTCTGCGATAGTCTTCCTTTTGACTTTCGTCCCCGTGGGCTCCATCCCGCGCAGGCGAAGAATCCTAGAAGAAGTGGTGGTGGTGAAAAGAGAAAGGATGCTGTTTAAAGCAGCATTGTACAGCCTTACTGCACACGCATGTAGCGGCCTACGCTACAATGCTATGCAGGCCTCGACGGCGCGATGCAAATGAGATCGTAAACGTGTTACCTTGCTTGTCAAGGTCTCTAGGGTCCGGGATTTCTACTTTTTTGACCGCATCACTGATCGACAAATAGTACCCAAACAAACCCACCTAACACCGTCAACCACAGTACTCAACTTCAGACGTGTGTTGAGAGAAATTGTAGGGATTGACGATGAGGAAAAATGTCTGACAATCAGCAAGAGATTGGAAATGAATCCTGGCCAAAAGTGATTAGGTTGTTGTTTTAATTTGCCGCGAGGAGTCAGCCAAAGGCTGGCGACGAGTGGCAAGATAGAGCGTACCCAATGCCACATAAATATCTAAGCTAATAAATACATGCTGTACTGCCTCTCAAAGCTACGGACTGCTAGACCCATCCAAGGCAAGCAAGGTCTTTTCGGAGGTACGACGAGCTTCCCCAGTTACCTTGCTTGTCAAGGTCTCTAGGGTCTGGGATTTGGGCATTTTTGATTGAATCATTGATCGCTAAACAACGTCCAAACAAACCCACCCCATGCCGGTCTGCATTCTCGCTCTTTGTATATCTACCAGAAGATCGGTCTATGGTCAATATGTATCCCATCTGAACTGTGTGACTAATAAACAGCAGCGCAAGAAGATCTGTCCAAGATGGAAACATTCGGCCAGTTGAGTGTTCGAACGTCTCTGAGTTTCTGTAAGTACTCAGCCTTACGGTATAAAAAAGGGCAGATCATGGTTTGTGGCTTTGGGAACGCACTTATTCTCGAGTACTGAAAAAGACACTGCCTCGAAAAGAGGTTCATCTATTGTTTAATTTGCCGCGAGGAGTCAGCCGTAGGCTGGCGACGAGTGGCAAGACAGTAATCACTTAATGCTATGTAGATGTCTAGCTAAATACATAAATACAGATATTGCATATAGTACCAATTCTTGCTGTGAACCGATCTGCTCTTCTAAGACAAGCAAGGTCTCTTCGGAGGTACGACGAGCTTCCCCAGTAGCGAAGTTGTAAAGTGAGAATCTGATCAAAAAGGCTGTTGTCTCGGGCCGATTATTTGACAGCCGCCACATTCTTGCCTTGCCAGCTGAGGCTTGGACTACCACGATCTATTCGAATTTCGGAGACACCCCAACGCTTCAAAGCTACAGTTTTATCATCAGCACTATATGATCAGCCTCCTATTTCTTTCTCTCCTGGAGAATTGACATCGCTTCCAACGAGCATACCAAGGTCCTTCTGTTCCTGTAGGAGGGGAAGCTCGATAACTAGGGCCTTTCTTTGGTGGTAGCCACGAAGAAAAGCGCCTTCGTTAATCGACCTACCTATGTCTCTGGACCGTACGAATCTTTTGGCAGCTTCTCTGGCGCTGTATCTTGTCTCTGACCCGGTGCGTCCCACGAACGCGTCTTCCTAATTCTTTGCTCATCTGCTTTATAGACGGTTGACGCTTTCCTTGACATACCTGCGAAGACTGGTCAGAATGTCTTTTATAACTCATTTTGAGATATAGCCTTCGGCAATGGTGGAGGACTACCAGAATTCCAACGCAATAGTCACCATGCAGCACGCTCTCGACACTTGTCCACCGCCCTGCAATACTGCATCAAATTTGGATCCACAGGTCACGGCCACCTCTTCTTTCTTCCAGGTTGTCTTGTTCGTCGATGCATGCCAGCAATCAACCACACCTGGCCGAAGAACCTCTTTCCACGCTGATATCCCTAGTCGTGCCTTGAGCAAGTGTTCTGCCCTTGAACGTCCCACGCATATCTCTTTAGTTGCGGACAGCTACGAATACGGAAGGGCAGACGAAGTGTCTTGCGTTGTCCATCTAGTTCAAACTTCGGGGTGCAATCTATCACCCTTCGGATATCACTGGCTACACGGAGGAAATACTTTGCCTTTTGGGTAGACCTCTCTGGTCCAAACTACCGATTCTGGCGTCCGCTGCTGCTGTATGTTGCATCATTCTATTTCATAACTATTTATACTTAGTCGTGGCCATCAAGTTGGCACAACACGAGGATCATCCCATGGGCGTCGACGGTATATGTCACACTGTCGCACTCGCTACTCTGGCATTATGGCTCGATGACCACTTGGCCTCTTATGAACTAAGTCTTGTGCTTGGTAATCCAGAATTCACGAGGGTCTTCTAGACTACAAGCAACACGGGAACAACTTGAAGGATACAAGAGGCGGATCTGGCACGGTACTGTCGCGCATGATGCAGCTTCGACAGATCCAAGGCTTCACTACCTGCATTCTACTCATCCTTGATTATCTAGGTTACAAGTATGTATGACTATCTCCCATCTCGATTTACCCTTATACTAACTGTTTCGTTCAGCTGCTACGCTGTCAGATACGGTACTCTACCTATACACCATGAATAGTCTTGTTCTTGTCCACCAACCAGGGCTTCTAATCTTCGTTCGTTGCTTCACGATCATACTCTTCTCAGCGCCATCTTGGAGAGAAATTCCTGCCAGGGCTCTTCTTCAGGTCTGACTGGAAGATTGCAGTTCCTACGGCGAAGTCTCTGTGACCTGTCAGACTCGTAACTCCTCTCAGAACATTTGCATAACAGTCAACACTGCTTACTTCGCCTCCAATAACGTTCGGCCATGTCAGGTTGAATGTTGCATCGTGCAATAGTTTAGCTTGCAATGAGAATGTTACTTGCATTACAGCCAACCCCTTACTCCACGTCTCTGACTCTCATTCTTGGGGACGTCTCTCGTGATGATCATATCGTGGGTACTACTGTGCTTGTTCGCCAAGTCATTCGAGAAGTGGAAAAAGACTGCTGAACGTCTGTGTGAAGAGGCTGAGATACTAGCGTATCAGGCTCAACCTCGAAGTCTGTCAGGCTTCATTGACTCATTCCTGCGCTGCTCATCTGAAGACCAAGAACACGGTCTTCCGTATACTCTCTCGTGAAATACGGAGGCTGTACGTTCACGCTTCAGCGCAGGACGAGGACGAGGAAGAAGTGGAACGAGAGTACATACATGAAGATTGCTAGGTGTATTTCCGGGTCTGCTCGACACTTGGTCCTGGGTAAGTAGACACGCATCAAGATGTTAGATCAGTTCCGGCTATTCTGGTAAAAGCCAAAGAAGAGATGAAAAGAAGTTGCCTTCGAGCACAAGCTGTCGTCGAGCTCTGGTTGAATACTAGCTTACTACACCCCCTGTCCTCTGCTTTCTTTCTTGCACCTGGCACTAACAGTTGCCGCGTAGCTCTTCAATGTATTAACGATCTTGACAGGTTACCCCCCTGGGGTGTCCTATTCATCGCATACTCTACTACCAACGACGACAAACTCGAAAGACTATCCATTGAAGTAAGATGTCTACCTCAGGTGAAACCGGAAACCAGTCAAAACTCAAGCCGTCTTATGTAAGTCCATCTTTTTGGATCATTGTGACGAGACCTTGAAACTTCCTACGTTGAAACGAGCCTTATAGATGATGTAAACGAAGAAAGTTTGCTAGCGAGTTACTCTATAACGCGAAAACGCCGGCCCTGAAGAAACCAACACAGCGAGTGTTACAAGCTGACTCGGAGGCTTCGTAACACCTTTCCCACAAATATCCCACAACCTATCACCTATTCTGACCCGCAGGACTCTACACATCCTCACTATAACATTGATAAATCGTTCTACAAGACGAACAATCTACCTTGCGGATCCCAACTTTACAAATTGACGACACAGCGTAGACACCATAGCCAAGTGGTTACGGCGACAGATTCGAACGACTTTTCCCATCCGATGTACAATCTGTTCCTCTTGTAGGGCGCAGGTTCGAATCCTGCTGGTGTCGCATGTACCAAATACCGCCCTTTTTGCGCTGCAGATGTATAAGGTTTTCATTCGCATATATAATGGGGACAATGTACCAGGTCCTTCCTAGTACTACTAACGCTGATCGATTAGACGTTTGCTCTAGTGGTTGCTCCCCGCCGGACCGTGACGTGCCAGAGTCCTTCGGTTTCCTCCTTCGCTTCGAATATGTCTAGATTCTTAGAACCTGCACTTGATCCGACGCCAGAAGGAATTACGAAGCTATCTAGTGTGGTATTGTTAAGCGATGGACGAATGTAACCGACACTAAAGGCTTACAGTCAAAGTCCACCAAAGGATCCAGGGCAGAAGGCGAAACTCGAGCGCGATGAGGGATGGTCACATTGGCACTACCCAGTATGAGCAAGAGATCATACTGACCTTAGAGAACAGACGTACCAGTGTCGACGGCTATGACCAACGAAAGCCTGCATTCAACCACAACTACTTTTACTTGAGAATGAATCAAAAGCGAAGAATCTTTGCGCGGAGATGATACCAAATTTGACCAACGCAGTCAAGCTTAGCGAATGGTAAAGGGAAAAAGAAGATGTAAAGACGTACAAATGCACACATCATTCAGCGATCAACGCCCAACTCCTGATGGTAGTGTGCAGGCTCGTGCGACGCAAGGGCTGTACCACTGCGGCTCACTAGCACGATGCAAACTAAAGACATAAACATGACGAAGGCACCAGATGATGCAGCATGTATGAGGAAGAGCCAGTCTCGGTTAATGATGGCCACTTGCGAGTCTAGTTCTTTCTCCCCTGTGGAAGTGAGAGATGGACAGTCTCATCGTTTCATAGGAATTTATTGGCCGCGAGATAGGAAGGGGTGGGACATATGCAGTCAAGGACGAGGAATGTGGGTGGCGAGAACACGATGAGGTTGGTACATGCGCAAAGCTAACATGGTATCAGCACATGGATATGCCTAGTCTAAAGAAACACACACCGATCTCCGTATAATTTGCCCGTCATCTAAACAATGGGAAGGTGGCCCCCTGTGACGCTGCTGTCTCCACAAGGAAACGTCTCGCCAATTTCGAGCGTAAGCCTCATTGTATACGAGAAGTAGGGCGAAGAAGGAAACACACCATTGCAATAGCCGATCGGAGTTAGCTCCTCTCCTCCTTCGATTTAACACGCAAATCCGTCGGGCTTGGCCGTTTTCCATGCAGAGATGGCTATGTTTGTGGAAGTGGTCAGCCGATCCCAGAAGTTACACGTTTGGGGTCGTCAAACACAGGATAACGGTATGCAAGAGAGATGCGATCCTGTGCAAACAGGCTCAGCTACCGCGCACACACCCAGAACAGGGAGAAAGAGGAACGCACAACATTGTACTCTATCTCTAAATGAGACTCAGATCACATGGCTGTCATAGGAGAAGAGGAGTCGCGGCATTTCGTCTGGGCCATACATGATAGTCAAGAACAAGAAGTGATGATCGCATTTACAGTACTTGCCGATCTCGATCCATTCGGTTGTGGTAGCTTTTGGTCTTCTGCTATATCGACCTTTCACTCTTGGCACCCCCCTTTCGTCTCGTATTTTCAGACTAAACCACCGAATCGCGATCATTGGATCTTCACACTACGTTTATATTTAGCTTCAAATGGGCACTTCCTCTGCCTTATCCAACTTCACGACTGATCGGACCCCCGTTCGAGTGGAAACTACACTAACTAGCCGAGAAACTATACTCCTCTGGTACTACTTCGTGTGCAACAGCCAGTTGATTGGAGCCTACATTCTTGTATGCCAGTGGTTATACCCGGGCTCTACTAGCTATATCACGCTTTTGAACGCTGTTTCCTCCCAAACCGTCATCAGTTCGAGGAAGGCTTCAAGTGCGATGTTCATTCTCGTTGGAGATGATGTTACAGGTTCGTGATTTCCTGGCTCTGTCCATCTCTATTTAACATGCTGCCAACTCATGAATGTCAGATATTGTATCAGAACGAGGCACTTACTATACTCAATCCAGCCATTATTGCGAGTCGAAAGGCAGAACTTCACGATCACTACAGATATATGACAGACCCACTTTGACTCACAAGATCACCTACCGGAACATCCTGCGGGAAATACAACGCTCTCTCTTCTACTATAAGAACAGGAAACACAACCTCCATTCACCTTCCTCTGTCATATACCAAACACGAACGTTCGTACCATCCGGAACCATCAACACTCGACATTCGCCCCACATATCATCGAACCCTAGAGCTTCTACTCTGATACCTTCAGCATACCAGTCTATGCATTCCTGTGGCTGACATCCTGCGCGACCGATGTAAAAGGTGTAGCTTCCTTGTGGGTAGAGAGACGTGGTATCGAGATGGTAGAAGTTATCGAATTCTGTAGTGCGACATTGGACATTCTCTGGAGGACATCGGACCTTTCAGTCGAAGACACAATGTTACTTCAGATCGATCGTTATGAATGAAAGATATGAGAGCGAGACATACACCAAGTACAGGAAAGTCCTCCGATGTTTCTTCCTGTTCAATCAAGTATTTACGCCAGAGCTTTTTCCGGGGAGCTATGATAATAAGACATCGCATCCATAAACTTCTTCTTCTCATCCGCAGTTAACAGTTGCTCCTCCAACGTCTTCTTCGACGCGCGAAGTTTGGCAATTTTGACGGAGGAGCACTCTCTCATGGAGGCTGGCAAGCTCGCAAGAAAGACGTCCTGATGAAAGTCAGGACGCTATTGCAATAGCACTTCATACTTACAGGGGTCAATTCTGCCGCGCTTGAAGTAGTAACAGCAGGCAACATGGTGGTTCAGAACAGCACGAGAGTTACTGCTACAGTGATCCCATCTGCGTCGGCCTGTGGCATCTTCAGACATGTAAAAGTTCAACTTGCTCAGCATACGTGAACGCTGCTGGCTATACACCACAGTTGACCCTCCTCTTCTCATACACTATTCAAGTTAGAAATGTGTAAAACATCAACGCGGATGCCGTGGAGTCAAGGGCTTTGCAGAAGAGAGATCGAGACGGTCCATGACCGTGAGCCCGCATATGCACTTTCAAAGTGTGCAAACCGAAACTGCTACACAGGTGGAGCAAAGAAGGGCTTCAACTGGTATAAAGCTCGACGAAATGCAGGAACATGGGTAGGCACTCGAGTACGGGCAACGCGAAGATTCGAGTTCACTGGCAGTATGTAAATTATGTAGATATGTACGCGAACTTTCTCTATGGCTCGAAAAGCACTGACTCGCAAGTGGTGTTGGAACTTTTCCGCCAATGTGAATGTCATGGCGTCACGATCTCTGCCATAAACCGTA
>Ga0247734_1002892_pt1 | contig 10677 bp, 8 predicted proteins | sample UWRJL103311B2_FD_180933 | JGI IMG/M metagenome (GOLD analysis project Ga0247734, IMG submission 180933) | Plant litter microbial communities from Arlington Agricultural Research Station in Wisconsin, United States - UWRJ-L103-311B-2 | ecosystem: Environmental > Terrestrial > Plant litter >... | reverse complement strand
TTAATAGGTAGACTATCCATGCTATTTTTGTAATAGATATATATTGTCTCCTTTATTATCAAAAAGCCGTTTCGAACCAAGCTATAGCAGGTAGTGGTGTACGAAAATTTGTTCGTCGCTGCTAGCTCGCTGCTCAAATATTTTTTCATAAGGTCTATTACTATCTTTTCTGGCTTAATATTTTGCCTTTCATATGATTGGCACAAAAAAACAGTGACATGCTATTTTGTTTGAAGAATTAGGTAAAAGTGAATTGAACAGGAGTTCTTTTACTCCTTTTATGTCCTCATGGCATGCTTGAACTGAGTGAAATTACTACCGGTAACCATTTTAAAAAACTTACTGAAATGGGCCAGATCTTCAAATCCCAAATTATAGGCAGTTTCTTTCAGACTGAGATTTTTACTGATGGCCATCCGTTTGGCTTCCAGTACGATACGTTGCTGTATGTTTGTCCTCGCGGTAGAACCGTAATCCTTTTTCACCATTTCGTTAAGGTAATTAGGCGTTACGGAGAGCTCATCTGCATATTGAGAAACTTTATGAAAAATAGTATATTTATCTTCAAGCAACAGCAGGAATTTCTTGGTTATTGTGGATGGAACAAACTCCGAAGACAATGTGAAAGCCGTTTTTTCATGACGGGTAAGATAAACCAGAAATATTCGTAGAAAACTCTGAAGTACATAATTGTGCAGAAGGGAAAGGGTATTAAGTTCAAGTTGCATGCTCTTTATAATTTCAACCATTCCTGCTTGCATACATGGATCAGCCTTAATAATATGAGATCCGCTACTTCCCTGAAATACCCTGTTGAAAAAAAACATATTATTAAAACTGTTATTTTCAAGAAACTCACTTTGAAAAGAAATGATATATCCATTGACATGACCATACAGATCAAACTGATGAATTATGTCCGGATTAAGACAGAAAATAAGGTTATCTGTAATCTCATGCGATTCAAAATCTATCAGGAACTGGCCTTTACCTTGTATGATCCAGACGATTTCGAAGTGCTTATGTCGATGTACTTCGCTTTGGTCTTCTTTGAACCTCATAAAATCCAAAGCGTAGATTTCCAAAGGAGAAGTGATGCTACGAGTCTGTATTTGCTGTTTAAAAACCACCTCGCCGGATGCACCCGGCAATGGATGTAGTAAGGTTTGAGCTGATGTCATTGTTAAAGGGAGTTAAATCTTGTTGTACATTTACTAGTTCTCCTAAACAAACAGTGCCAGAAAGTCTATTGTGATCATTAACAGATAGTTAGATAAAATCCCATTAAAGTATATCACGATATTTCGTAGTATTTTACAGAAAACCACGAAAAAGCAGCAGCGGTTTAACAAAAATGAAAATTAAAATCACGCTTTGCCTTATACGTTGTCTTGTGCTGTATCTTTTCGGCTAAATGGCCAATGATGAAAAAGCTCATTATTCTCGTTTTCTTGATTTATTAACCAGAGCCAGAGCCAGGTGCTTCAACTATTTCCCAAATCTTTAATAAAACGGCAATAAAAGATATGCTCAGATTGATGTAAAGAGTTGTTCCAACCTGCATGGAAAATGGGCTTATAAACCAGAAATATTACCACGGAATTAATTTCCCTCACACCGGCGAACAGGTCTGGTAGAGGAATCTAGCATGCATTCAACGAACTTGGATGCTTGCTGGATAAAAACCACTTGTAATCAGAAGAAATGACAGCGCCGCCTGGCGGTCGTAAAGGCAATGCCCACGCGGCTGACCACTGGGATAACGTTGTTGCAGGGAGTTTTCGCTTCGGCGATTCGAAACTTTAAAAGCAGAATGTGTTTATCAGAATAGGTTTTTCAATAAGCAACAAGTGGCGGTAGTCATTTTCGATATATTGAATCCAGCGACCGCCGCTCAACCTCATATCATAGTTTTGCTTATCAAATATTGTAGAAGAAACCAGTACGAAAATCCGGTAAAGTGTAAGTCAGTTCATAGTAATACGGGCTGGTTTGCTGAGGGTATCCGCCTAATGACTTCGAAAGCAAAAAATCAACAATGAATTTTGTTTTCATAGTTGATTTATTTCCAGCAGGATGATGATGTTCGATATCCTCACTATGGTTGACCATTTTTCAAGGCTGATAAACAGCCAACCGCAATGAGTATATTGTGATGATTGTTAGTTAGCCGCAATTATTTTCATTAAAATTTCCGTTAGTGCATCCGGCTTTGATAAAAATGGACTGTGACCTGTATCCAGCGAATACACAATTTTTATTCCGCCGGCAGCTACCATTCGTTTTTGCAAATTGTATCCAAGTGCCATATCCTTTGTGGTATGGATGTAATATTTTTTAACTTTCCCAAAGTTGGCAGCAGTTAAAGCTACCTTGTCACCAAACGGAATCGCTGGTTCCACTTTTTTATTGTCAAGCAGTAATTTCTTTACAATATCTGATCCGTCCTGAACAAATATCTTAGCAATATCTTCCGGTTTTACGTCAAGTGTCAAATGGTCTTTTGAGGGAATTAATGCAGCACCAAGCAGGGAAGTACTATCCGTGGAAGCCAAATCCAGTAAAGACTGCCCGTTGGCAGGAACGAAAGCAGTAAGGTATACCAGCTTTCCAATTTGATCCGGAATTTTTTCAGCAACAGCTGAGATCACCATGCCTCCCAAACTATGACCAACAAGCACAACTTTTCCCATTGCGGGTGTAATCGAACTAATTACTTTATCCCTGTAAACATTAATGGAAGTGGCTGCCGGCGCAGTGTTATCGCCGCCATGCGCTGGCAGCTCCACTACCACCACTTTTTGTCCGTTCTTCACTAATTGGTCTTTCACATATTGCCATACGTAAGCTCCCTGAAACGCGCCATGTACGAGTACAAAAGTTTCGGTCTGCGGAATCACAATTGGAACATTGTTGTCGTCATCACAACCTGCCAGAAAGAACAAGGGAAAGAAACATAGTAACCATTTGATTGCTGAATTGTTCATTACAAAATGTTTTGATTATTTGAGAAAAATAAAAAATCCATCAAGTATTTTATCTTGAATTGCTGCATTTAAAATTAAGAAATGCAGGTCATCATGATGTTAAAGTCTTTTCGTTACTTAAACTTTAAAATATTTAACAGATTGGTTTTGCAAAATTGGGGGATCAAGAAACCGAATCACATAGATAAACAACGGCCAAAGATGTATATATGCCCTTAATTGATATTTTCAGGAAAAAGCATATACTCGGTTATGACTGATATCAATCATTAGTTTCCGGAAAATTTTATTCCGAAGAATACTGTACAAATTATCGTTTTAAGTTGTTAATGATGTACATATCACAGGTTTTATAGTAAATCCAAACCTTTGTTTAATATGTTCGATATATTGAATCCAAGAAAGAAACCGAAACGAACAAAACCTGAACTTTATGAGCAAACTGACAAAACAATGAATAATTTCACTTGTAAAGACTTAGGAGAATACATACAATGGTACATTTAAAAAGAGATTGCTGAAGTACCGGTTGTGTGCTGGTAACCTACACTACCTATGAAGAAAAAAATATTAATTGTAGAAGACGAGCTCATTGTAGCTTCTGATATTGGTTTTAAACTGCGGAACGCGGGTTACGAAGTTACAGGTATCGCGCAATCCGTTGAAAGTGCACTTGAAATGATTACCTGGAATAAACCTGATCTGGTGATACTGGATATCTTTCTGAAAGGTCCACAAACAGGAATTGATCTGGCCAATCATTTGAATAAGCAACACATTGCATTTATTTATCTTTCAGCCAATTCCAACCAGGAAGTATTGAATGCCGCAAAGAAAACCAGCCCGTATGGTTTCTTAGTTAAACCATTCCGGGAAAAAGATTTGCTGGTGACACTGGATATCGCCAATTTCCGTCATGAAAGTTACGCTCAAAAAAGTACGAATGAGGCAGAAATCCTTTCAAACCTTTTAAATGCCAATGCTGATAATCAAAGAATCAGCTTGCAGGAAAAAGTAAAAAACATCTGCATCATTATTCAGCCCTATATTCCGTTTGATTATCTCATTACAGGTTTTATAAAACCGGATGATGTAGTCAACCAGGATCTTAATTTTTTGAGGATTGCTTACAATGAATACCAGATTCAGGATGCAGCTTCCTTTGAAACCATTACAAAATTAGATCATGAGCAAATCACTTCATTAAAGTCTCGCACTCATTATGACGTTGTTCCAAGAATTTATAATCATGACGGATTTGATAAATTATGTAAAACGGATTCATTGCATAAAGTGATAATGGATCGGTTTAATGTAAGATCTAATTTGCAGTTCCCGTTAGCATTATTTCCTGGAAATAAGATATTTTCTTTTTGTTTTTACAGCAAACAAAGTGATGCGTACTTAACTGATCATGTGGAGCTGTTAAGTAGAATACAGAAAATACTAATAAAAATAGTTGAAGGTAATCTTACTAAAATAAAACCCAATAATGAGATTCCAATAAAAAAACAGGAAGGAATTAACTTATTAAAGCCTTTACCTGTCGACAATTTTGGAATTATCGGTAGCAGTTACCAATTGTTGAACGTACTGGACAAAGTCAAAATCATTGCTCCCGAAGAAACCTCTGTTTTAATTTTGGGAGAAAGCGGAACTGGTAAAGAACGAATTGCGACAAGTATTCATCACCTTTCCAGGCGTTATAACATGCCTTTTATTGTAGTAAATTGTTCTGCTTTACCCGCTTTGTTAATAGAATCGGAGCTGTTCGGACATGAAAAAGGATCCTTTACCGGAGCGACTGAGAAAAGAATCGGCAAATTTGAACAGGCAGATGGCGGCACTATTTTTCTGGACGAAATCGGTGAAATCCCAATCGAGTTACAAACAAAATTCCTGCGGGTTTTACAGGAACGGGAAATAGAAAGAGTGGGTGGAAAAGCACCTATAAGAGTAAATGTCAGAGTAATTGCTGCAACCAATAGAATACTCGAAAAAGAAATTGCTTTTGGCCGTTTCAGGCTGGATCTGTATTACCGGCTCTACATTTTCCCGATCCTGATGCCACCTTTACGTGAGCGCAAAGAAGATATACCTGCACTTGTTGCACATTTCCTGGATTGCAATAATAAAAAAAGCAATAAAACCATTACCGGAATTTCTTCAAAAGCATTAAATGGTTTGATGAACCATCACTGGCCGGGCAATATAAGGGAGCTGGAACATGCGATAGAGCGAAATTATTTGCTTTCAAAAAGTGAAAAGATTGATGACATTCAATTTCCTGAAGCGTACAAAACGGAACCGGATTTTAAAATCACGACCGTTAAAACAATTCAGGAAAACGAACGGGATTATATTATTGATATCCTCAAACAATGCAATGGCAGAATATGGGGAGCAGGCGGAGCAGCCGAACTTCTTAACCTGCCTCCTACAACCCTGGCTTCAAAAATTAAAAAACTCGGGATAAAGAAAGAATTTTTCTGATGGAATGAAAAGGTTTAAAGTATTGGTTAGGTTGTACTCATTTATGAGATTTGAATAAATAGTAAGTCGCAGAAAGCTGTTGCAATTTTGAGGTACCTTATCGAAAATCATGAAAAAAAGTACAGTTTCCAGTATCAATGGTTACTTTAAAATCAACTATACAATTTTTGTGTTGGGAATTATTGTGGCTACAATTTCGCAGAAAGCTTTTTCGCAAAACTTTTATCCTATGCCTGCCATGGTAAATCCTGCGCTTGAAAAACAGTTGCTACGGCAGCTGTCCAGAAGTCAGGATCGTGAAAATATAAAAGTGCTGTTAAAATTAAGCTATCTGTTTTTGAACAAACCATTTAAAGATGCAGAAAATTTGGACCGTGCATTTAATTATGCAATTCAGGCGAGAGATAAAAGTGATCGTATACATGATTCTTCAGGGTATAATCAGGCCCAGCTTTTAATTTCTAATATATATCTTTTCAAAGAGAATTTTCCTGCTGCTGAGCGTGTGCTGAAAATGGTGAACGACACAACCCGCTTTAACATTTTGTTGGCATTGAGCTACTGCTATAAGAACACGAGTGTTGGAAGCGTTGAAAGAAGTACTACATATTCATTAAAATACGCATTGTTAGCCAAACAGTTAAGTACTCGGCTCCATGACCGCAAAAAGGAATTACTTGCTTTGTTTTATTTGGCAAATGTTCACAACGCCCAGGGAGACAGAATACGCTCAGAACAAGAATTATTATACATCGTCCGGGAATTTAAGCTAATTAAATACCCTTACCTTCACTATTGCTACAATGTATTGAGTGCGATAAATCAAAATAACGGGAATTATGACCAAGGTCTGTTTTATGCATTGGAAACAATCAAATCAATGAAAACGACCGGTGACAGCATCGGTGCCGGAGAATTTTACTCTAATCTGGGATATATTTTTTACCGGCTCGGCCAATACGACGAGTCAGAAAACGCTTATAACCTGGCGATGGTGCATTATGAAAACGATGCTACATATCTGGAAACTTTCTACGATGCAATTCCGATCTATACATTTCTGTTAATCACGAAACATTCAGCCAACAAGGCATTAGAATTTCTTAATGACAATGTTTATAAAGATCATGCAGTCTACCCATCACAGCTAAGCACAATTAATTTTTCGTATGCAAAATGTTATCAGGCATTAAAAAAAAATGATTTGGCAGAGAAATATTATTTAAAGGTATTTCAAATAGAAAAAGACGCCAATCTGCTTCACCAGGCTTCCTTTCAGTCGGTTGCCAACTTTTATGTCGAGTCTAAAAATTTTAAAAAGGCCCGCCCTTACCTGCAGAAAGCACTTAGTACCGTAAACAAGGGAACCGCTGTGAGCACAAGAGCGCAATTGCATTACATGCTGTTCTTAGCTGATTCCGCATCCGGCAATTATTTATCCGCCATAAAATATTTAAATCTTAAAAAAAAGTATGATGATATCCTTTACCAGGAAAGAAAGACCAAAGAAATTCAGAAAATGCTTGTTCAATATGATACAGAAAAGAAAAATCAGGAAATAATATCGCTTAAACAAAAAGAAATGCTTCACCTGGCTAACTTAGAACAAGCCACAACCATCCGGAATGTAACCATTGGATGGACTTTAATCATGTTTCTAATAGGTGCACTTTTGTTCCGGCAATACAAGCAGAAACAAAAATATAATCAAGTCATTGTTCAGAAAAATGTCATGCAGCAGGAAATGCTGAACAAACAGCAAGATTTGTTAAATGACAAGGAGTGGCTATTAAAAGAGATACATCACCGGGTTAAAAATAATCATCAAATTGCAATCAGCCTGATAGATCTTCAATCCAATTATCTTCAGAAAGGAGACGCTTTGACCGCAATAAAAGAAATCCGGAGCCGGATGAATGCCATGGCACTCATTCATCAAAAATTGTACATGTCCGAATCCATGGTTTCAATCAGCATGGCTCCATACATAAGAGAATTAACAGATCATCTGATAGAAACATTTTCGGACGGCAATAAAATCAACATCGGATTTAACTTAAACTCTGTGGAACTGGACGTTTCTCAGGCAGTTCCCATTGGATTAATTTTAAATGAAGCCATAACCAATTCAATAAAATACGCTTTTGCACAAACGGAAAATCCAGTGATAGAAATATCTTTAGAACAAGAGGGAATTTCTGATCTTAAACTAGTAATTCAGGACAATGGAAGCGGCCTAAAAAATGTGGAAATTACGAAAAACAGCGCATCCATAGGAATAGTTTTAATGGAAATTCTTAGTAAACAATTAAATGGTGATATTACTTTTTGCAGTAAAAATGGACTGAGGATCACAGTAAAATTCAAAAAAGAATAAATCAACAAGAATAAGGACAGAGAATTTGTCGTAGAGAATTTGAGTGTTTTCGGCGAGGATAAGGTATTATAACAAAGTTCAAGATCATACCGCCTTTAAGAAAACGTTCCGCTTCTTTTAGCCTGGTCTCACTGGTTTAGGGGATATGAGCACGTGTAGTGTCCGGGTAATTTTGCAGAGCATCAAAATCAGGCGAGTTGAATGCGGACTCTCATTAAAAACAACGACCATGAAAATCGAAAGCCAACTGATAGGTAAGAAAATATTGTTTGTAACGGTACCTGCTGACGGGCATTTTAATCCGCTGACTGGTCTGGCAAAATACTTGCAGGATTCTGGTTGTGAAGTACGGTGGTATACATAAATCATCTTCAAGGATAAACTAAACGAGTTGAATATTCCTCATGATGTATATAAACGGGCAAAGGACATTAATGCAATAAATATATAAAGAGTTTTTCCATAAAGAATATTTATACCGGATCCTGCCGGGAAGTTGGATTTTGACCTGATTCATGTTTTAGGTGAACGTGCAGCCGAATACTACGAAGGTAAAAATGAAGTATGTGCCAGGATTGGGTATTTTAACTGTGGTATTAACCTGAATACGGAAACACCTACGGCTGAAAAGATCCGCGATGCGATGGAAAAAGTGAGGACGAATACTGTTTACAAAACAGCTGTAACCAACCTTTCCAAAGCGTTGCATGCAGAAAATTCAAACGAAAAGTGCATAAGTTATATACTTGAATTACTCGATAAAAAAGCCGCAGAACCCCAAGTTCGATAAATTAATATTTTCAAAAATAACATTCTGATGATCCTGCAACACTATTCCGGCATAACCGGTATCGTGTTGAGTAGGATTTCTATTAAATTTCGATAAGCAATGCGTTACCTATTTTTTTTAACAATACTGTATACTGCTTTTGAGACATCTGCCTCTGATAAGCAGCAAAATGTAGATCCGGGAATTTCGGTTCACAATTACAAACATGCTAATAAAGCGGAAAAAGCAAAATTAGACGAAGGGAAAACCAGACTGATTGAAGTTACGGATGCTAATAAGCCAAATAAAAGGAATGGCAATCCAACGCCAAAATATGTCCTCCAACCTGCAAATCTGGTCGTAACAAAAACACATAAAAGAGAAAATATCCTGATAAATCCGTTGAAAAATTCAGCAAATTATAAGGTCTCAAATAAAAAGAATTAAAATGTCAACTGGTCCTTTATCAGGCAAGACGGCGGTGATTACCCATGCAACTTTCGGTGCAGGTCTTGCCGCAGCCAGGTTATTTACAGATGAAGGTGCACATCTATTTATCACCGGAAACTGTCAAAAACGATTGAAGGAGGCCGTGAGAGATTTAGGAGAGGTTGTATCCGGAATCGTATGCAATACCAGCAACAACGACGATTTAAATGAGCTTTATTCAGAAATAGCAAAAAAGAGGCACAGGATCGATGTTCTGTTTGCCAGCCCTGAATGTGGTGAATTTGCGACTTTCGGAGATGTGACAGCTGAACATTTAAATGTGATGACAAAAGCGGTACAGGGAACTGTCTTCCTGGTACAAAAGCTGTTACCACTGATTAGCGATGGAGGAGTCATAATCATTGGCGGATCTTTTAAAGACGTTTGTCTGACACCGGAATTTGCCGTCTACAATGCAAGCCTGGCTGTGTTGCATACATTTGCGGACGTTTGGAACAAGACGCTCAAAGCTAGAAATATTCGGGTGAGTTTGTTAAGTCCGGATACCATTAACCCCATGAAAGATAATCAGGAAAAAGAGACTAACTGTTCTAATGACAGTTCAATGGGTAACATTGGCGAATCAGAAATAATTGCTTCCTGCGCTTTGTCCCTGGTATTATCCAACTCCGTAATGATTTATTAAGTAAGAAAATTGATCAATTTAATATTGATGGCAGAACTGATCAGAGTCATTAATGCTCTGAACATTCATTTTTGCAGAGGTCAGTTTTCAGGCATCTTTTGAAACGATGTAAAATATGGTTGGCAAGATCCTGGATGCCAGGTTTGCTATCTAAAAAATGCAGTTCTTTTAAAATCAAAAGATTGGATGGCTTTTAATACCGGCAATTATGACAGAAGCGGTAATATTATATAAGATCGAAGCAATGCAGACGGTCCAGATCGTAATGGGTTTAACGTATATTGTGATGAGTTATCAACTAATATGCGAAATATTGCTTAGCCCACGATTGCCCTTGAACCGAAAGAATCTAGGAAACAATAAAGTGAGGGAACTGGCAGACTAGTTTCTTCTCCACTAGAAATCAAAAAAATTAATTGCGAGTGCAAAAAAGCTGGATTTGAGAAGGCGAGCTCTAAGGATGACATACCTGAAGTGGTGCTCGTTTCAATTTTACATCCATTTCATCTTAAAAAAGTGCTTGTGGTGCATTTGTGCCATCTATTATTGTCTGTATCCGAATCCGGAGGTTTTTGCTGTTAAAATGATGTTACTAATCCTATCTACAATTTCTTATACACATTAACTATATGTTCTGTGACACTTTCTGCGCTGATATCCAGATTAGCCGCGATCATGTTGTAACTCATTCCATCAACAATACAAGTAAGTATTTCCATGTCTCGGGGAGTCAGATAACCTTTGAAGTCGGGCTGGTATTTTCTGTCTTTTGCCTTGTTATTCATACTTAATATCTTTCCGGCAACCCACGGCGTCATTGTTGAGCTGCCGGTCTTGATCTCGTATATGACATCACGTAAAGTCTGGTTCAATCGGTTTTTTAAAATATAACCAGATGCGCCAGCTTTCAGTGAAT
>Ga0247734_1002891_pt1 | contig 10679 bp, 7 predicted proteins | sample UWRJL103311B2_FD_180933 | JGI IMG/M metagenome (GOLD analysis project Ga0247734, IMG submission 180933) | Plant litter microbial communities from Arlington Agricultural Research Station in Wisconsin, United States - UWRJ-L103-311B-2 | ecosystem: Environmental > Terrestrial > Plant litter >... | reverse complement strand
CGCATGGGTTGAGTATGACGAAGTTTAAGGAGATTGTGAAAGCGCTAGAGGGGAGCAGCCATCTAGAAAATCTATTTACTTGCTCTTGTTTATAGCCCATAAAAATACTCAAAGTGAAAGAATGATGCTTCATATATTTGCTTTACCATTCCGTACTTCATGGTGGTGGTAAATCTAGCTTGGGGTGCTGACGATGTGGGAGGAGCATTTCACTTAGTTCACAATAGATGGGCTTGAGGAATGAAAACTTTAAGCGTTGTCAATAGTTCTGACACTGCTGTTCATATTTCCCACCCTAATCGTTACCCCCAGAAAGGCGCTGTTAGAATCAAACAGGGAATGAGCTCCAGATGAACGGCTTTCTTATTGGAAATTTGATGATGTGGAATTGAGCAGGGACGGTTTCCCTCAAATCTACTTAGGCGTGAAGTTTAGAGAACTTCTGTGCTTTTCGTAGGAGATCATCTTTCATTCAACTAATATTTAAAGGTATTTGAAATCATATTTTGTTATGATTATCTTAGCGTTACTAGATCGATTGGGAAATGCTGAAGGTAATGTTGTTGACTAGTTTTTATCAGTAAAAGAAGCATTTCGGAAATTCCATCCAATAAATGATTCTATCAATACGTAGAATCTCTTCATTAAGCACCTCTCTCCGATTCTTAGAAAGATTCGGTATAAGTGGTAAAATTTTGTGAACCTCCTTTCTAACTTGTTCACTAGAGTTCTTGTCGTTAAGATACCGCAACAGTACATCTGAAACAATATTCCGGATATTAGAATCGACGACATCTAAGAGGATAACCTCTACAAGCAGCAGAAACTGTATCTTATCGGAATTGTTAAATGTAAGAGCAGTATATCCTTCATATTCGAGCCAAACCATCCATGGAATAAGCAACACAGGTATTTCATCTTTGGTGTGCAAACCAGGGATCAGGGCACTTTCAATCATGTCTCGTGAAGGTAATCCCCAACGGTCACAACAAGCTTCATTTTGCTTATTGGATTCAGAAGTGAGGATTTCTTTATGCATAGCGTGCCAGAGGATCGGCAAACATCCGCACGAGCCTCGATCAGAATTGTCATGAGAAACTATTGGCCCTAAATGAGGGCGACCTCGAACATAGTTGACAGCCCCAGCCTCAATTGCAAAGAGCAGTTGAACGTGGTCTGGATGAACATTCTTAAGCCATGATAGATGTCTAAAAGTATTTTCCTTTGTTGAGAGATGAGAGAAATTCCGGTGATTAATGAAAGTATCTATGTTGTCGAGGTATAGCCCGCTGTTCCCATCAGGAGCTTTGTCGGCCATAACAGCCCAACGTAATCCCTCCCAAAATGGTTTAGATACAAGGTCAAATTCACTCAAGGTCAAGCTTTCCAAAGCGATATGTAATCCATAAAGTGATAATGCAGTAGCCACGTCAAACGTATCGGTTGTTGGTAGCTGTAGGCATTCTAGCTCCCACGTCTCTTCATTATTAAGAAACTCGAAGACCGTACGATGCATGAAGCGTACCTCACCATGGATTTTCCTAATCTTACTATCTCGATAGACCTCAAGTAACCCACCACATCTACTCCTAAGTCTCCCTTCGAGGATTTTACATAAATGGGCCTTCTCCGAGCCGCATTTCACTTCTTTGAATGAGTGGTTCTGAAACCGAGAACTAATGTAATCAGCAACCATGGCCAATCCAAATGCAAGTATCGTTGTTTCTTGATCGAACCATTGAGAAACCTGTTTTGTATGACATATTCGCAACAGCTTAGCTCCCTCCTCTCGATGTACCTTATCGATTTTGTTGAGCATATGCTGAAATAGTTCTTCGAGCTCTGGGGGAAGCTCATCAACACGACGCTGGAGCTCTGAGATGCTATCGTGATCATCGAACCCGCTCAAAAGTGAGCGGCACGCGAGTACCACCCAGAGAAAGACACCAGAAGACTTTTCGACAATATCATGCATCAAATTTTGACTTTCATGAGCGCTATATTCAGCAAGACTTATCATGTACTCATGACGACCAATTATATCATCCACGTATGCCACAATATCGTCTCGGTTTAGATCTTGAAGTCGAAGCTTGGGTGAGTTTGTGAAAGCCGCTACGCAACTTGGAATAGGCCTGCTCGAAATGATGATTTTAATATGCTCATTACAAGCCAGGCTTCTAATGAAGGCAATACCTTCCCGATAGTTCCCGACAAATTCGTCCATCCCATCGATCAGAAAACAAAACCTACCAATCCGATCACAGCTATACGCAATTGCATCAAATGCTTTTTTCAGCTCCGCGCTTGACGGTAGATCAATGTCAGCTTTCATGCTGTTTTGAATCCGATCATGAATCTCTTTCCACATACTTGGCAGCGTTTCAGGAATCAAGTCACGATTGGCGGAGAGAATCTGGTAGAGTAGTGTTCTTGAAAGACCTTCCTGTGACTTTTGCTCCACGGTGCCAAGATTCATGAAGAAATAGCTGCACAAGGTATAATCTTCCCCGCCAGCCCACTGCGACAAAAGTTTTTTAATGCGCTTATCCATGTACAGGTGCTTCATAAGGGTTGACTTTCCACTACCGGCTTTCCCTGATATCCAATATATTCCGGATCCTGAGCGTACCCATTCCGAAAGATCGTCCCACGGAGCCTCCGAGTTTGGGGGAGAAAGGGCCCATTGCAAAGTCTTGCCATGAGCTACTTGAATACTCTCTCGTCTGTCGTCTATTTTTCTAAACCAAAGCTTGTTCAGTATTCGGTCTTTACATGCTTCTGCAATGGCGTTCTGGGCTAATGCAGCAATTGTACTCCTAGAACCAATAGACGCCTCTTCGATGATCTTAAGCTTCCTGAGATCATGAATCGTACTTATGTCTTTGTTACTCAGCATACTCGTGTAAGAATCTTTCGTGACCACGGGAACGACCTCGTTGATCTTAGCTGTGAAATGGGCGACTTCATGTATGAGAATCTCGAACTTTGATTTATCACGAATAATCCACCGTGCCCTTTTGAAGAACGGAGCAGGCAATCTCTTGCCTTCATTTGAGGAGCGAAGAGTCTGGTATTGGGAGAGGAAATCCTGCCAGCGAGAGTCGCTGATTCTTGGCGTTGTTGTGATCAGATCTGAGCCTCCACAGAGATCTTTATCGCTTCTGGAGTTGTCTAGCCCATATCGCGTAGTTATATCAGGTACATCTGCAAAGAGAGTTGTGATGCACCCAAGCATGCGGACAACCAGCTTTTGAATATCAGGATCATCAAGTCGTCTGTCGTAATCAGGACTAAGGAGCTTGACCCGCTTTGCCCACAGAAGCAGAAGGGTCTTCTCAATATCCAACTTGGTTTCTAGAATTTCATAGTCTCGACCGAGTTGCCGTGAATCCGCAATGAGGTTAAAGACTTCAACTGTGTCCTTGAAGACGCCGATGACTCCCGCGATTCCCACCGCACCAAGAACAAGTCCCGCGACCTCAGCCATCCCCAACCGTTGTTACAGTTTCGTGATATCCAATATCCAAGCTCAAAATTTAAATCTCGGGGATGGATGGAGGAAAGAGGAAAGACATATACGCTGGAATCAAATGCTCTCAGCCTTACCTGCAGCCTGCAGCATTGTGCATTCGCAGTAGCTCAGCCACCACCACTAACCAATTTGCTCATGATAACTGTTGGCTACGATGAACGGAGAAGCAATCAGAATATCAAAAATCTCATTTGGACAAAGATATGAAATGTTGACGTTGTATGAGCTAATAACTACAATATTGCTTCTCCTCTGTGACCCCTCACTGCCCCTCCCTCCCCCAAAAAGCTGGGGGTGGTTGAATTGAAATTGTATCGGATAGCTACCTCGTGTGGTTACCGCTAGTAATATGAGGTTTGATAATTGAAGCTTCTTCTCAAACTGCAATTGATGGATGGTACTGACCTTCAATTTATGATTTTCAATCATGGTGGCTTGTGGATCAGTAGGAAATCTAGATGGCCTAGGATACTGACCTACCCTGATCGGATTATACCCTGAGCAGATCCCGTGTAATTGAACGTGAGAAAAGTAAGATCATTAAGTATATATATAGTGTTATTAGTTATTAATATCGCATTCGCAAAACGGCAAAAATTATTAGATATACATTTCATTTCGTTCATTTCGCTATAACAAACAAAGCGAGCTTCACGCTCGAATCCTGAACTCCCCTCCCCCGTAACCACCCTTATTATAATATAACATGTTCAAACCAATCTAGAAATTGGCGCCAGTGCGTTGATACTCCTGCGTAGTTGGCATCTGTGTGTGCCCCGCGGTAGCATGTGGTCCATGTCCGTACTTCTGGTATCCAGCCGACTGATCAACAGCAGTGGTGTCGGTAGCATAACTGGATCTTGTAACATCGGCAGGTGTGGTGTGTGAAGGTAGCGCATCGGGGTGGATCTTAGGGGCCATCTCTGCGTCGCGAGTTGTGCGTGGCTTGCGTTGCCAGAACTTGCGCTTTGGGGATCCTGCCGTGTAGCCATTGTTGGGCGAGGGACCGAAGGCCTTTTCTTTCTTGTGATGCTTCATAAGCAGGATTTCGACTAGCATGGAGAAGAGGAAGAGAATTCTATACTGTAGTTAGTTGGGTTTGCGGTGGTGAAAGACGAATGGGAAGAACATACAATCCCACAACGGCAACAGCAAATGCGGCGGTTTCCATCTTGCATGCGGTATATAGAGATGGTAGGTGGGTGAAACCTCCTTTTCCGTTCGAGACTTCACTCTTCTCATTTCCATTTCCGAGTGGTGTGGTTACTTCTCCTTTGCAAGAGCTGGTACCATCGCGATATGCCCAGGCAATGTAGATGAATGCGCCGGTGAATGCGACGTCAAGCAGAATAGCGAACGCTGACAGGAACGTTCCACCGACACAGCACACAAGAAGCAGGGCGAATATCGTGTAGAGTACTGCTGCTCCTGATATACCTGTTACGGCTCGAATATAGGTAGCGATAGGTAATCCATGGTTATGTAACACAATCAAATAATAGAGTGATATGGCGAGAACTATGGCTGCGCAACAGAATTCGATGAATCTAAGGAAAGTAGCCAAGCTCTTGAGAGCGACACCACCGAATGCCATTTTCGCAGTATAGTAGAGTTGTTTCTAAAAAGACGTTTGGTGTGGTTATGGATGGTTGGTTGATTGGAGAAATGTTTTCAGCTCGAGCTCGAATCCGGGGGATACGCTGGATTATATGGGGGTGTAGCCAAGTCGACGATCACTCAGCCGTGCACATGTTACATACGAAATACATCATCGTATCCACCAAACAGAGTTTTGCTTGTCCTAGCCCTGCCGGTTCCCATCCTTTCTTAGTATGGTTTGGCTAGTAAAGGAGTCCAGTGTTCAGGATCTATGAATCCTCGGCCGCGATTAGGATCGTGCATAGTGAGATGCTCTTGGGCTGGCTTCTAGAAGGAGGTCTAATTCTCCCAGCTTGACTCAAATCTGTTACTGTAAACCTTAGTGAAGACGTCAAGACGTTTTCACAACTGGCCTATGCAGCATGATGCGCTCCAAGTGCTCTAGAGTTTGACAAGGAATCTTCTTAGCAAACATCGACAAACAATGACGATGACGATGAGACGTCATAGACCAAGGAATGTGTTTCTCAATACGTGGCGGTGCTCAGCTTCAGCCACTTGTATTGTCCGCCAGTGCCGGCTTGGGATTGCGGTACTTGTGTCTCGTACCAGTGTTCGGTTACTTGGCAAGCCATTTATCTTGTTTTCCCGTCTGCTTCATTGTTCTCCCACATGGTTAGGTCTATTTACCCACGACGAGTTGACCTACAGACTGCACTGTAGGAAAGTCAAGGTAAAGAATCCGGGATCCAGCAAGATGACTTGCTAAGTAGGTAAATAAGGGTTTGACGGTGTAGAAAGGTTGTTTGCAGCAAAGCGAGCTCGCTTAACCTTAATTAATCGATCCCCCTTCCGTCGCCCGAGCAACTCGCCGCATCCATCATGCTTCAGAATTATGATATAGTCTGAACTCTATGATCTATTCTCAACCGAGTTGGGTTTTGATCAAGGACGTGTTCGTCTCGCTCTCTCATCTGAACCCAGATTTGTGGGCATGTGACACCCCTGCGTGGTCCTTCAGGATGCGGATCTAGGATTCTCGGATTCGGGATGCGAACGTGCAATCCCTCTGCCTTTTGACACCTCTCGAGTCACCTTTACGATAGTAAAACTTTACGATAGTAAAGCATCCAATCTTTGTACTTGTGCCAATGTCATCGAAGATCTAAGGCATTAAATATCTTTAAATCTCGTTTGGTACGGGATTTTATCGTCCGTTACATTTGCTGTCTTTCCGCCCTTTGGAGCCAGGGTTGGTCGTTCCAAATACTCAAAATCTGTTATTTACAGATGACATTACATAGGTGTGATGTCCAACAAAAATCCTGACGTTTACAGATAATGTGACGCTGCATCACCGAGAATCATTTAAGTCACGTGATATATAATACCTCCCCTGGGAACATACATCGAATACATGAAGCTTTGGTCGCCATTCCTCAAATCGGATCATGGGTATGATGATTTTGAAGGCCGTGTATGAGAGAATAGTTTTATACTGGCCGAAGAATGGCACTTTGGTCAATAAAATGTCAATACAGGTATATTGATATCACCTTGGACGCATGAATAATGCATGTGCTAGGTATTATTGCTGTCGTTATTGCTGTCTATTATCTCTAGATTAAGAAGGAAGCAATACCAATGGCAAGTACCGTCGCGAGGAAAAACCCCTTACCAACCTGCTCAGCACCACTCGGCGATGCCGTCGTTGATGGTTTGACTGCAGCATTCGCAGCCGTTTCTTGACTAGGACTAGGACTGCCAGTCGTCACTGTACTATTGGACTGATTGTTCCCCGAACCACCATTTGTCGCACCTCCGCTTGTCGCACCTCCGGAGGTAGTGCCATTCCCACTTGAACTCGAACCACCAGTCAATGCCTCAGGCGAAGTGACGTTGAATGAATTCCCAGCCACGACCTTGGCACCAACTTTCTGTAATATTGTCTCGGCACTGAAATTCCCTCTCGTAGCACCGGATAACATCAAGGCATTCATTCCTGTCCCATTTTTCTTCGCGGCTCCCAAGCTGGTGGTATCCACGAGAATTTCTGTGTATCTGTGCGAGACTGGTGCACGGTTTGGAGGTGAAGGACCAAAGTATGGCGCAGCGGCAGCAACATTGTTCGGGTTGATGAGTTCGAAGACTTTCACGCCGTTGATCATCGTGCTGGCATTGGCGGACACAAGGTCTGTTTGCATCCAGTGGAGGAGGGTGCTTGTTGCTCCACCGGTCCGTGATGGAATGTCCAAATCTATCATCATGACTGCATAGGTGCCATTTAATCGTTGTGATGTGCCGATTGTAGGTGCTGTTTGTGTTGCTGGGATTTTGTTAGTTGCAGTGCATAAGGAGGGGCAGATGGGCCGTACACTCTTTGGGGAGAAGGGCACCATTCAACGCGGGTGTGCTGTTAAACGCGACGAAGAGATCATTTGAGGATTCTGGTGAAAATGAAGCTGGCGTAATTGCTGAAGCAACGCCGGCGAGCAAAAGGGGTTTGAGAATAGATAGCATTATTTAAGGTAGGATCCGGTCCTAGAATTAAAAGTGTAATACGTTGAAATTGGGCAAACGCTGAGGAGTACAACCACTGAATACCGTATGATTGAGAATAGTGAGAACAATGAGAAGGAAAAGATGGTCAGATTGATGATGGACACTTGTCGTAGGTTGAAAAAGGTCCTCAAACGCCACAAGACAAAAGCTGACGACAGCTAGACGACTATTCCGGTGGATATTTGTGAAACCTTTATGCACTCTACTTTACCAAGGCTGAAATGCATCGAAGGTTGATTTGATTTGGTCTGGGCGATGTATTCATATTCCATATAACCAACACTAAAAGAACGTGCGTAGGTACGATGACATATTGACTGATATTTGGTTCGCTCACCAATCTGATCTGTAGACAAGAAGCCTCCCCTAATATGCAAGCTGAAGCAATTCAGGACACATGTAATACAAGCTTCCGTGTGAGATACATGAATATGGATCGGCGTACTTTGGTGTAAATTTCCCGCTGTCTACGTCTCAGATAGGTTCGGCTGTTTGAGATTCATGAGGTTATTTCCGGACCCGAGACATGATACCCGGTCACGTGAAACACCAACTAACATCATAGCAAAGCAAGACCGTGGAACCAAGAGTGAACAAATTCAATTCGAAATTCTCCAATATATTTCAACTTCAGAGATTATGTTTGAAGCACATTACATTTGGTATTTATTTAGGCATTGGGCTTGGAGAACTCCACGCCCTTTTTAGGGGGGTGACCAACAAACCACAAAGAAGCTGGAGCCACGAGCCGCCCTTTGCTTTGTCCGCTATGCAATCATGGAGGTTTTTTTCAAAGGTTCGTCTTGAAATCATATGAGCCTCTAGGTCGATGCCAATTAAATTATAGCTGTTCTCCCTATTCATCACGATTATACTTCAAGGCTTTAAACCTCTGTTTTTGTATGACAAAATGCACACAAATGTTGTTCTTGCAAGTTCGGTATACTTCATTGTAATTAAAACTAATTTTGCCAATTCTTCAGAGTTTGTATTAACACACACGGCTCAATAAACAGAACTTAGAGAAGCTTTTACGACACAATCGACTCCTGATTTCCCTGGAAATATTTTTATCATTCTGGGGACTCGTAATCTCGTCCTGATCCTTCAATTTTAACTTTAAAAGCTGTATAGATCGACTATTGAGATCCTCATTATGTTATATCATGGCCCATGGTATCCTCGGTCGTGTTGGTATTCCCTCCATTGATCTACGAAATCCCATCCATTGTAATCTAAACAGCTGTGTCAAAGCGCTTCCACCTGGCCCGCGCTCAGCCTTTCTTTTGTCATTCTTTGCCAACTCGGGTGATGATAATACTGCCCTTGCGGAAATTAGATAAATCAATTTCTGCGTCACGTCGGTGCTTGTATCAAACACTGGAAGTCGCCTTCCGGGCGTGTTATGACTATGTTAATACTCGGGCTTGTTAGATTGCTGGGTTTTAAGAAGATCTACCAAGAATTGATCCTGTAGAGATCGCAAAAACTTAGTATGAATCCCATCCTACATTTCAGAATGACAGAGTGGGTGTTAGGATAGCTAGTACTATACTGATCCATGATAGTCGAGAGGAGGCTATTCGAGAAAGGTAATCTAGCACTCATACCAAAAGTCGTGAAGAGCATAGGCGGATATGGAGGGATTCTACCAAACGATTGTTGCATTCAATGTATTAAATGGAGCTCTTTTATACTCAATACGGAGGCAGTAGGCACTTGGTCCATGTAATGTATCCGATATAACGTCCATCCTTGTGTGCCGAAAACACTTCACGGTTTGAGGGTCTTAAATCTTTACTACGCTAACACATAAAATTATAATCTGTTTTCTATTATTCTTTAGCTATTTCTCTACAAATAGTAGACTTGTAGTCATAAAAATACTATACTTTGACTATACAGTCGGTTATCCTGTTACGAGTATTAGAAAGAGCTATAGCTATTATCTCCTACTATATTAGAACTATCGACCTGTCCTCGAAATTCGGGGTCGTGGTATAGAGCTTCTATTTAGTTCAAATATAGCTCAAAGGTTTGAAGATACAGCGTATAAGGAAACCAGCCCGCCGGATTTATCCGGACAGAGTAGGAGGTACACAAAATGCCAAGAATCTTAATAAGCAAGGACGCCCTTACTTAATATTGTTTTTACAGCCACGCTTGTCACATTTTATTACGCATTTTATAAATGCCACGTGAAAGTAAGCCGTTTACTAGAAGTTTCCACGTGCCTTGTTCTGCCGGAGTTGCCCATTCCCATCTCTATGTAAGGTATGGCAGGTCTCCTCTACACCAAATAAGGCAAGCTGGCCGAGGACGTGCTCCCCACCCGAGAGAAGTTCTCAACAACTATACTATGGATTCTTTTCAATACGAGCCGCTTCAGCCTAATGGCAACCAGGTACGCCTACTATGCTTCTCGGACGATCCTGGCGGTCAGCCTGGCTACACTCTCAAAACCTTTGATATCAATGAATGCCCTCCATACGACGCTTTGTCTTACATGTGGGGACCTCCACTCCCAACTAGAATCATTTCCTTAAATAAAGATTTTTCGAGGTCCGAGAAAACCTGTGGGACTTCCTTGACCGTATTGAGCGAACTGACATCACTGTCCTCGACAAAGATGACTGTCATCTACTGCATCCAACGTATCTGTGGATTGATCAGATTTGTATCGACCAATCCTCAATGGGAGAGAAATCACATCAGGTTAAGCGCATGAGCGAAATATACAAGTAATCGCAGCGTGTGATTATATGGCTGGGTCGCGATGACCCACACAGTAACACTGCAATGCGACTTTTGGCGGATATTAGACTCGTACAACAACCGTTGTATGAAATAGATTCACCTGGTTTTTTGCAGAATCTTTGGGGGGCTATGAGCATAGACTATGAGAACAACCTCCCACGGCTCCTCAATAATCGCCACAGCGTTGAGAACCTCCTGCATCGACCATATTGGAGTCGCCTCTGGA
>Ga0247734_1002890_pt1 | contig 10681 bp, 11 predicted proteins | sample UWRJL103311B2_FD_180933 | JGI IMG/M metagenome (GOLD analysis project Ga0247734, IMG submission 180933) | Plant litter microbial communities from Arlington Agricultural Research Station in Wisconsin, United States - UWRJ-L103-311B-2 | ecosystem: Environmental > Terrestrial > Plant litter >... | reverse complement strand
GTGAACGGACAACGTACCCTCAACATCCTAAGGCGACACCTTTAAAAGGACCACTCCATGCTCTGCAGTAGCCAAAAGCAAATGTGTTCCTCCTACCTGCGCTTGCTCCTCCCATCCTAGATACGCGGGTACCTGACAAATCATAGCGTGTCCCTGGAAAACTCCCTCGCCGCTAGTTTTCTTAGTATGAACGAAATGGTCGAAGGGGATTCCAAGACCCGCATCATTGGGAAAGTTCTCCAGCATCCAGTTATAATGCGTGACTCGGGAGGACACACCGCTTAGGGGTTTTTCTCCGATTTTCGCTCCAGAGTCTGCGTTATACTGCTGCTGCATCCATTTGTGCGAGTTCCTCCCTTTACATATCAAGAGAACAAGAGTTTGGCTGTCCGGCGAAAAGAATTTATGGTGACGTTCTAGATACTCAGGTAGGAAGATGTCAGCCTCCCACTGTAACGTTTGGTCGGCAGTTTTCAATACGCTAATCCTGTGTTTGTACCCACTAAATGAATGGCTATGAGCGCAAGAGTAGGTAGGAATTTGAAGGAATATTTACTTTAAATGTCCATATGTGTGAGAGATTGCTACGCGCAGTCCATCAGAGGAGAAACATACATGAAAGTTGTCGGGTAACGGAGATGGTGGGCCCCAAGCGCTGGCTAACGGTGAACCTTTTCGGCTCCTGGATACTGAGTCGAAAGGATCAGTAGACAGCGAGTCGAACGCGCTGGTTGATGAGCGAAAAGGCCTGATGGACGGTGAGCCGGATAAGCCGGTCAACGATAAGCCCGACGGCTTTTTAGACTGTGAGCCGAAAAGGTTGGGGATTGGCGGGTTGGAAGAATCGGTAGTATGCAAGGTGCTAACAAGCGTGTTGGATGGGATGTTGTAACAAGTTCTTTTGTGAACGTTGACCAGCCAGACCTGTGGCTGATGTGGGTCCCACAAAGCAGCGAAACTACCATCCATTGAAACCGCCAGCTCAAATGTCGGATTAGGTGTTGACGAGCTTCCGGCATTCTCGAAATGCCACAGCTTCTCTGAATAAAGCTGTCGTTGTGTAGGAGAGGAAAAGTGCTTGACAGATAAGATATTCGTCTCTGGATCGAAGAAGAACACGCCATTGGTAGCTATCTTTAAAAGAACCCGTCCGTGAGCACGGCGTCCCATCGAATATTGGGTCTCGGAATCCACTTTTGTGTCCCATTCATGGACTATCATCTCTTCTTCGTCTGATATTGAGAGCCATCGGACTAGAGAAGATCCTGGGATCGTGAACAGCGAATCCGCTACCAGCTGCTTTCGCTCTGTGGGAGCCTGCGATGGCCAAGAATCCGGGAGACCAGATATAATTGTGGGTAGAGACCTCGTTGCACGTTCGTGTTGTAGGGGTGCACATAATGACTTTGGAAGCCAAACCAATGCAGCGTGATATATTTCACAAGGAAAGTCTTCGAATGTGCCATACTCTGCTTTGATTAACTGCAGAACATCCTTGAAAGCATACCCGCAATCTGGAGGCATCGACTCGAAGTAGCGTCAGATTATGGGCATATCAGTAAAATGTCGAAATGTGGGTACTTACGTGTAGCAGCAATTCGTGGGTAGTAGCTCTGGATAACATTTCCTGAATGCTATCAAGACCCCCAATCCATGCCAGGCATTCAAGCCAATGAAGCAAGTGATTATTCACAAACACAGACATGGCATCATGTACTTCATCCACCAACGAACTATCCTGCCAATCAGCTTCCATACCATGTGACAGGAAGTATTGAGCAGCATATCGAAGACCAGGAGAGATGAAAGTCGACAATACTTCAGGTGATACATGACTTCTTCCCGTTTGTCGATTTGCCTTCATTCCGAGAAGACCCTCTCGGAGTCTGCTATTCAGAATACCAAGACACCGAAGAAAGAAGAGGCGATGATAGTTGCCAACATCGAATCGAAAATGGGCCGGAAATAGTAGCGAGGATGATCGGACAAATTCTGGGAAAGAGGCATGAAGAGCTTTGACTGGCTTTACTTTCTCTTTGGACAGTGGAGGCATGTAAACAACGGAAGAAAGGGAGGTGATACAGGCGCGAACTTCGCCTAGCTCGGAGCCGATCAAATCCGCAATGGCATGAATAGGAAGAGGGGTAGGCGAGCAAGAGAGAATGAACAATATGTTGCGGACAAGATCGACCTCGAAGGTTTCAAGATCGTCTGCCTCCCCGAGATTCTCGAGAATGATGCTGTACAGGAGATGAAGAGGTCGAAGTGGTCCTGTCTTCTCTGTTCTCGACGTGAGTTCTAGTTGGCGCAGAATCTGAAGACGCTTTTCTGGGCGAAACTTGGATTGCGCAAGATATTTGAGGACTGTGGAAGCGTAGATGAAGAGGACGCCCGCTTGGAGGACGATGAAATCGATATCATCCTGCTTATACCATTCGCTTCCCCATTCCTTCTTACTGCTCATCTCAGCGAGACCTGCTTCCACGTATCTGCGGATGTCATGAGTGACAATGGATGGAGGGATGTCGTGCAGTTGGAATCGAGAGACGTCCACGGTAGTCGCTCTAATCGGTGTCCCGATGTGTTTCTCGGAGCGGCTGAACAGGATGAAGCGAAGATGAACAGGTAGTTGATGCTCAAAACGCCGGAGGAGTGACTGAACGAACTCCTGCGCCCCTGGATCTGAGCATTCATCCAGGCCGTCGATAACGACTATGGGTGGTACAGCGTTGCTCAAAGATGCTGTAGCGGAAGACGCCATCAACGCATTGTCTAGAGGTTCCCAAAAGAGCCTCTTCAACTGTTTCTCAATCGGCTGCGTAGTTATATCTGGCGTTCGTAGAACATCACAAATTTCTTGCATAAACCCTGGAATATGGTATGCAAGCTGGAACGCTACGGTGGGGATGATCTTGCGCGCGTCGTTTCGGCCTCCACCTGCTGAACGAGAACAGAAGAAGCTCGCGGCCAGCATGGCATCTGCGTCTAGAAGATTACATATGCTTTGCGCTATGGTAGATTTCCCTGTACCAGCCATTCCGTTTAGCCAGAAGAACGGGGTCCCAGAGGGATCAAGGGCCCAAGTGGTAAGCATCTCCAGGATTTGTGTTCGGGTACCAGGAGTACATTCCGTTCGCGTCTGGATACTATCGGAATCGGTACTCTGGAACGATGCGCTGGGGATATGGTCCAGCTTCTTCAAGAGGTCTGCGGCGATGTTAGCTGTCTAGAGGGCGTGCTGGCAGTTGGATTAGGTACCTTCGTATTTGATATCGCGATGCATTTCTTTTACTGACACTCCCGTCTGACCCAAAACTTCAAGCTATGAGCGCTGTTCAAAATCTTATACACGAGAATGTAACGCGCTTATTACACACCTGAAGCAAGTTCACGAAGCGAGTCAATTTTCTCATAGAGTCCACTAGCTTGCTTTGATCGTCCGATCCTTGAACGAAACGTGTGAAACGGCTCTTGCTATTCTGAGTTTGAACAGTAGTCGTTGCATCTTCAAATATCCTTCACCATGATTATGAGCTGCAAAATCTTGTTGAGAGCATAGGGAATGAACGTACCTTTGAATGAGCTCAAGTCGCTGTATCTCCTTGGACTGCATCATCTCAGGATAAGCTGAGAGGATACGCTGAAGTTGGTCCAATGTCCGCGCCAGCTCTTCCACCTTTTCCACGTTCGCTTTGCAGGTCTAAGGTCCGAGATCACCGTCAGTGAGTAGAGCGATGTGGTGATGATTACTCACGTCAAACTGCGCAATCACTTCCATGAGTCCACCTACAGCACCCTGAAGCGGTGGGAATACACCAGAAACCTTTTCCACCATGGGAAGTGCAGCCTTGAAAGCGCTCCAGGCCATCTCAGCCAAACCATTATCGTGCTGATCAGAGGACAGCTCTGTAGGTCCTGCAGCCGACCGTTGATCATCGGAGCCATTGCCAGATATGTGGACACGTTTTCTAGATCGGAATAGCTCTTGGAGAGCTTTTCGTTTGCTAGCAAGTCCAGTACCAGAGGAGTCCATGCCTTGAGCTCCGAATAGGGTATGTGAGAATCGAAATACGGTGGTGGCAGAGTGAGAGAGAGAGATTGCGGTCGAGCAGTTGGTCCAAGGCACCATGAACTCAACATGAACTTACTGTCTCGGGGGCATGCTAGCCTAGCGTGTACTGGCCCAGTATCAAGTAACCGCCCAACTGGATCGTTCGAGAACTGCAATTCACGATTCGGCAGATAGGCAGATGACTCGGAGCAGCACGCGATTCAATCCAAGGCACCGAACATGTTGCGCCAGATTCAGAAGAACGAGACGCGCCTTCAGCTTCATTAGCTAACGTGTAAATGCGTTTCCTGATATAAAAGAGCTCTGCAACAGTATTTCGCTTGCGATATGGGTTCCTGGGCTTCATAATCGTGTGCAGCGGAGGAATACAGGTCGCGGTGGTGGCGATAAAAGAGAGCTTTTTGGAAGCGACGTCGATTTCCTCTTGGTTTACTCGGGCCGGCTATCCGATATTCATCATCTTGTCCTTGCACCACCATGGCAGACTCTCTAAGGCTCAAGCGCTCAAGCTCAAGGCCTGAAGCACTGAAGCTCGAGTCATGCTGTCAGGAGTTTCGCGCGGATTAGTACCTCCTCTCATGGACACTCTAACGAACAGGCCAAGGTTCCTGGCCCTTGCAGAAGCGGCAGCTCGAAGGCGACACGGTGCGTCCCATGTACTCGTCTTCAAAACAACTTGCTCATCTCCTTATAGGCGACTGGTGCCTTCCTTAGCATACCTGTTAAGACTGATTGAAACGACTTTCTCCACTCTTTCTGCGACATAACATTCCATAATGATGGAAGGCCACCGACATTCCAATGCTGTAGGATACAGTGCAGCAGGATACAGTGCAGCGTGCTCTCAATACCTGTTCATCAGTGTCCTGCGAGGACACGTCGGATCCGGATCCCCAGTTCGCGACTCCACTTCTTCTGTCTTCCTTCAAGTTCGCCGTGCTTGTCGATGCATGCTGGCAATCAACCATCCCTAGGTTAGGGTCTTCATGCCGATGTCCTTCAGCGCGCCTTGGACCAATGTTTTACCTAGGAGCCCTCCAAGTCTGTTCTTCGGATTCCAGATAGCGTATGATTAAGGAATGGCCGATGGGGTTTCTGTCACTGTCTATCTGGCTCAGACTTTAGGCGCAGTCTACGACTCTCTGGGTGTTCCTATTTATATAGAGAAGATGCTTCGCCTTGTAGGCAAACCTCTCTGGACCCCACTGATGATTGCAGATTCGCCAATTACTGTACGTCGCTTCGGTTCATTTCCTTGTCAACGTATTGACCACTCTTAGTCTAATTCTGTTCTGCAGATGCGTCGGGACCGTGATTTGTTTCCCTGATCTAGGACCCTTTTCGAAGCCGGACTCCTGCTCTTACTAGAGCTGCGTGCAGCAATACTATGGTCGCCAAACCCGGATGTGGCTAGCCTCTGATTCCGAGGCTGCACTCGAGTCTCAGGCCCGCCATTGTGCTCGCGAACGTGCGAGCATCTGCACGGAAGAACTACGAGGTTCCTCTGTGGCCATCCGAGGTGGACGTTGCGTTATGGCACTTTTGTTACCAAGACCCATCAACTGGTGCCACACAACACTACTCTCTATAGCCTCGTTCTTCCTCCGGGCGTAATAGGCGCGGATTCTTGAATCGCTTTTTACTCGGCTAAGTATGTTACTTGTACAAGTGCCTCATAGCTCCCCAACATAGGTTTTTTGACTACGGTGCCACCTAGTTTCCTGCGGTCTTTCTATTTATCATTGTATGTGTATCTTGTGCTCGATTATCCCATCCTCATGTTGACTATTCGTTGCAGCTACTTGCAGCTTCTAGTACTTGTTCTCTTTTACTGTTGGATCTGGTAGTGGTCTACGGACACGTATACTCCACGTATGTCATCGTTTTAGGAGTCCGTTCCGCGGTTAATACAATTGGTTTCGTTTCCTGGTTGCGTGTTCACTGCCTGGTCTTGTTCGCGTGAAGGGATACAATGCGGTGCTGCCTTTGCTTCGCTTGTGAAGAATCTTCCTCTGGTGCCTGGCGCTCAGAATCCGTTATGTAATGTCAAAATGTGGTTCTTTGTTCACATTGTGCGAACAGCCTACAGTTCAATCCCAGCTTGAGGGATATACGGGGCATACTGTGCATTCGTATATCATTGAGGGCAATTGAATGCTTACCAGGTTGTCTAAAGCATGACCTTTGAACACCCCGCCTCCCGGCCTCTCTCAAGCACCGGCACGTATCTGAACTCATGGGATGCGGTATGAGTGGTTTGCATAATCTCTCTTCGTGCCGATGTGCCCAACGAATGAACTGGTCTGCCACTCGTAGCGTTCCGCTGGCTGTGCATCCATCATAGCTTCGACTCGGAGATATCATTGTTCATAGTCGTGGTAAGGCGCAAAGGGATTCATACACATGGGCGATGACTATTAACCATGTCTAGCGTCCACGTGCCGATCAACCAGAATCCATTCTTCCATCTGTCACCGCGCACCAGTGAGGCTGTCTGAGGTTCTCCGCGAGTAAGCAGCGAACCATCGATAGTGGTTAGGCTGCCGCTCGTGGTACGAACGATCTGTTGTCTGCCTACGCGAGACTACGCTTGTGGCGTTTTGCAGGCTGTGCATTCCTCGGCCTTCCAAATCCTGCGCTTGATCTCCTCGTTGACACCGTGCTGTATTTTCGTGTTGCTTGGCTCTATATATCCTAGTTCGCCTCCGTCTAAACTTTCCATCATACCCCCACTATCCATCATGGACCCAGTTACAGCAACAACCGCGATCATCACGTTTGCCACTGCGTTCAAAGACATCATACAGCTGGCTATGGCGTTCAAAAACTCCCTGGACATGGTCCCCTACAATATTCAGTCGCTGAGAGACGATGTTTCTCACATTGTTATACTTTTAACTCAGCTTCAGCCCTTGATCCTGAGCGGCACGAAGAACATGGGCGACAATGCGAGTTATCAGATAGCCGAGCTGCATATAGGACTCGCCGATCTCCACAGGCAGCATGTTCAACTACTACAGGACTTCATGGACCCTCAGTTTCGGACATGGACCTGGGTGCCATTGAGCATTTATCGAGCGCGGAAGAGGCTGCAGAGATGGTACAAGGGGGAAGAAACTGCAGGCGAGATTTTGCGCTTGAGAAAATTGGTGGAACAGCTTCAGATGCGCTTTCTCGTAGCTGAAGCAGCTAGGGCTCGGAAGCATCGTGAGATGGAAGAAAAGGTGACAGGCCTTTTACTTCTCGAAACATCTGCGGGAAAAGAGGCGTTTTCTCGCAGAACGTTTGTTCGATACATTTCGGACCAGGCAAGCGGCCTCCCTGAGTTGCTGAAGTACCAATCGGTTGACTGTCTTTGCCGCAGATTCAGCATGACATTACACACGCGTCGTTCTTGAGATGGAAAAGCATAGTGGCCTCTACATTAGAGCACTATGAACAGGATTCACACTCCGCATACCACGTTTTTGACCAGAATCTTATTTGGCCTGGACAAGCTGCCAAATTCGACTTGAATGCCCTCGTATCCAATCACACCTTCGCCTTTTTTCAGCCAAAGCCCACCGCCAAGCACCACTCTTTTGAATTTTGGCTCACGGCACAATGTTTTTTGGTTACTGTGGGACGTGACGATGCTTTGCACCTCGTACTTCCAATCCTTTCAGCTGCGTCTCCCGAAGGAGTAATGATCCAGGATAACAGTCCGAGGCTAGTTGTTGACGAGGATTTTGCGAAGATTGTCTTGCTGTTGATTCGATCTAACTCGAAGGAAGGTTACTCGTAAGTAAACTTCTCCAAATCATAGTGGTGATCATATATTGAAATGTTGGTGCAGCGAAAGGCTTAGAAAAGGAAAGCATGTGATACGGGGCTGGGTTCCTCCGGATTTGAAAATGCTAGTGCCACTTAAATCTTGCACCGAACTCTCCAACTATACAAATGCTCGCTCTCTACTGGGCTTGCACTACGTAAATGCATACGAAGGTCCTCAAGACGCACGCATATATAACGCGACCGTACTCGTCAATGGCAGGGCCATGGGCATTGGTTATGGCAGTAAAGAGAAACATGCGAAGCAAGTTGCTGCTGCCGATGCGCTGGCCCATTATGTAAGGTTTGCCTAGTCGGTAAACCGCACACGTGGTAGAAAGACAGTAGGATGTTAACGAGGATGGCGAGAAGTGAGCTAGTGCATCTCAAAAAGAGCGTTTCCCCGATATACCGTTTCACCAACTGTGAATCGATGCATTTATTGCTGCCGAATTCCTGCGCATTCTAAGGTATCGTGATGGAGTGCGAATGCTTCCAAGAATGGCACCCGCTCATAAGGTGATGTAATATGCTAGAATGATTTCAGCTTCTTCCAGCTTGAGCTATGTAGCAGCAACAAATGTATCACCATGGTAGTGGCCTGTATTACGACTGCAATATTCTGGGTGCTCTATAGCACAATACATGCCCGTGTAAGAGCCAATGGCAATCCTAGCACCTCACTGCTTTCATCGTCCGCAGGTTGTTCGAGTCCACTGGCCTCGAACTCAGACTAAGTAAATATATTGCTGAGATACTAATTGTCTGCATAATACCATTTGTTAGGTTCTTTCAACTCCTGTATAAGACCCGTCTCTCTTATATATCTGGAATCCGAGTACTAGTCCTGGTCTCTACGACGCTTCTACATAGGGTAACATGGACTTGGAGATTTCGTGGCGTGGTTAGACTCTGATGGCATCAAAAGGCATCTAGAAAAGGCCTCCTAGCAACGCATTGTCGTCTTGTGCTCTTTCTTTCCGCTACGACCACTACAGTGTCGTCTTCTGGCTATGACCCTCCCCTGTTGCTTATCCCTCCTGGCGCATAGGAATGGGAGTGCTCAGTGGTTCGCAGAATAGGACCTACCTGGAGAGTCAGATGTGTACTTTTTTTGAGTATGTGGTCTGTCTACTCCATCTGTATCGAGCCTGACTGCTGTGGCGAGCCCTTGTTGATACAATTTATGCAAGAAAGCCCTGCGTATGTGCATGCCAATAACGACAAGAGGATATGCTGACAGCTTCAACAGGTTCGATTTGTATCGAGATGGGCTGGGTGTTACGTGGCCACAAGCGAAATGCCTGCCGCTCGTTGACTGTCATACACTTAATTAGCAAGGTGACCTTCATTTATTGTTACAAGAGTTACCCGGTTTCTAATGCAACCGTAGCCTCACTACGGTCGGACCAATGCCAGAATGTGGACTACAAGGGACATGATTCTGATGCCGACTATCGTTTTCTGGATACGTCTGTTGACTTTTGCCGAGGCTGTTCACTCCAAAACTCTTCTTGCCTGGATAGTAGGTTTGTGGCAACATGATCATCTTTAACTCCTGACTAAACAATCTTCTGTTTGCAGTCATAGATTTAGATGGTGTAGATGAACTAAGTGGGCACCCGCAAAGCGAATACCGATGTGCTTGGTGCAGCAGCCCGATGGCAAGATTTGAGCAGAAGTGATAGAGGCAGCGTTGTATATCCATACTTCTGTAATATATTACCTATTTCTGTGAATATATAAGCATTATTCCTAAACCCATTTGCGACTGTAAAAATTAAGAGCTCGATAATCAAACGATTACTTTCATGTTACGGTAAAATAGTTGAATGTACGAGTGAACCCAATGTTACAGTCTATGAAAAGTAAAAATAAATGGACGCATTCATGAGAAGGTCGTAATCAGCCTAGTCTTCATGAGAAGGTACAGTAATCGCCAAATGGACAGTCAAACACATGTCAAAATATGTGCTTGTGAACAAAGCTGTAATATTGTAACGGGTTCACGGTGATTTCAAGTGATCAAAGCAATTTCAGGAAGGAGTGGGAGAATCAAACGAAAACGGGACATTTTGCAATCTCCAATAGACTCCGACCTTCGTTGAAGCCCACCAAACGCTTTAAAGACCTCCAAGAGGAACGGGAGGTATGGGGACGAGTTGTGCAGTGTAGGACAGGACATGCATTCACAGGCGAGTTCCGTAAACGATTCTTTCCTAACGAGGACGTTGATTGCCCGTGTGGCGAATACATAGAAACACGAGAACACATTCTCCGAGAATGCCCCAGATACGAGCAGCATAGACACCATCTACGCAGCGTAAGCCGGGATATCTCAGTACCAGAGATTCTTGGAACCTCGGAGGGTATCCTGGCGCTCGCAAACTTCATTCGCGACTCTGGAGCGTTCACACGCACTGGGAAGATATGGAGACCACCCGAGATACCGTTGTTCAGCGACGAGACCTACTCTGAGGAGGCAGACGAAGCGGACGGCGAGGGCTAGAGGCCGAAAGGGAGCCTACGAGATGATGATTGAGAGGAATGACCAAAGGCGACCCAAATTCTCCCCGTGCTATGCACACAAGCAACTCACGCGCGAATAACCGCGCACATGACACACAACACACAACACCTTAAAATTACACCAAATGCTACACAACAAAAAGGAACCACCTAACGGGTCATACGAAGAATACACTGCGAAGAAAGTGGACATTGGCCACACCGCGTCTTAGTACATATAGATTACTTGTTGCGGAATAGAAATTCAGATCCCAAAAAAAAAAAAAAACG
>Ga0247734_1002888_pt1 | contig 10685 bp, 9 predicted proteins | sample UWRJL103311B2_FD_180933 | JGI IMG/M metagenome (GOLD analysis project Ga0247734, IMG submission 180933) | Plant litter microbial communities from Arlington Agricultural Research Station in Wisconsin, United States - UWRJ-L103-311B-2 | ecosystem: Environmental > Terrestrial > Plant litter >... | reverse complement strand
CGTTCGGTCGGCATGCCGCAGATCGGCGCGCAGACGCTGACCGAAGCGGACATGTGGGGCGCTACCCCGTTCGACCAGCTGCTGTGCCGCATCGCCTTCAAGTCGATGCGCTACCAGGGCCTGTTCACCGCGCCGGGCACTGACAAGTCGCTCAGCTTCCCCGGCTCGCTGGGCGGCATGAACTGGGGCGGCCTGTCGATAGACCCGACCACCAACACCATCTTCGCCAACGACATGCGCCTCGGCCTGTGGATCCAGATGTTCCCGCAGACCGCGGCGCAGAAGTCGCAGGCCGGGGCCGCCGGCGAGGCGACCAATACCGGCATGGGCAGCGTACCGATGAAGGGCACGCCTTATTCGGTGACGAAGGACCGCTTCCTTTCGGCGCTGGGCGTTCCCTGCCAGGCCCCGCCGTTCGGCACGCTCACCGCGGTCGACCTGACCACGCGCAAGGTCAAGTGGCAAGTCCCCGTCGGCACCGTCGAGGATACCGGACCGATGGGCCTGCGCATGGGCCTGCCGATCCCGATCGGCCTGCCCACGCTGGGCGGCACGCTGGCGACACAGGGCGGCCTCGTCTTCATCGCAGGCACCCAGGACTTCTACCTGCGCGCCTTCGACTCGGCCACCGGCAAGGAGCTGTGGAAGGGCCGCCTGCCCGTCGGCAGCCAGGGCGGCCCGATGAGCTACAAGTCCCCGAAGACGGGCAAGCAGTATATCGTCATCACCGCCGGCGGCGCGCGCCAGTCGCCGGTCCGCGGCGATTACGTGGTCGCTTACAAGCTCCCGTGACGAATAGGGGCGGATCTCCCGGTCCGCCCCCCAACCTTTGCAAAACCAACAAGACCGGCAGCGGATACGCAGCCGGAGCAGGGAGGGGCCATGTCCCGCCGATTGACGATACTGTGCCCGATCGCAGGAGGCTTCCTGCTGGCTGCCACGCCGCAGGCCCGCGCCGAGGAAACCACCGAGACTTCGGGCTCGGAAAGCTCGCGCAGCGAAACCCGGCGCGAGAACGAAACACCCTCGACCCAGGCCTCCGCTCCGTCGTCGGCGTCGACGTCGAGCGTCTCGACGGGCCCATCGTCGAGCGGCACCATGGGCGCGTCCACCGCCCGGCCGCTCAAGGCGCCGCACCCGCGTGACACGCTCACCGGCGACTGGGGAGGCCTGCGCACGCGGCTCAAGGACGATGGCATCGCCGTGCGGGCCGACTACGTCTCGGAGACGTTTTCCGCCGTCGACGGCGGGCTCAAGCGGGGCAGCGCTTATACCCAGCAGGTCCGCGCCGGCGTGGACTTCGACATGGACAAGTTGGTCGGCTGGTCGGGCGCTGTTTTTCACGTCACTGTGAACGACCGGCGCGGCGTCGGCCTCTCGCTCGATTACGTCGGCAACCGCCTTCCGATCCAGGAAGCGGCCGGCGGCCCTTACGCGCGGCTGAGCGAGTTCAGCTACGAACAGAGCTTCGATGGCGGACGGCTCGACTTTCGCGTGGGCTTCTTCGCCATGGGCAACGATCTGGGCGGCATGGCGGTCGGCTGCAATCTCGTGAACGCGGCGTTCTGCGCGCATCCGCTGTCGATGTCGGGCAACAGCGGCTGGTACAACTATCCCAATGCCCGCTGGGGCATGGCGATCCGCTACAAGCTGCGGCCCGATCTGATCGTGCGCACCGGCGTATACCAGGTGAATACCGACCTGGGGCTGGAGAAGAACGCATTCCGACCCTTCGCGGGCGACACCACCGGCGTCGTCCTGCCGCTCGAAGTGGAGTACGACCCCGGTGCGCGCCCCGGCAGCCGCGCGCTTCCGGGGCACTACAAGGTGGGGGTCTATTACGACACCTCGCGCGTCTTGCGCCAGATGGGCGGTGGCAAAGTGACGGGGCGCTACGCCGCCTATGTGCTTGCCGACCAGATGATCCTACGCGATCGCGGAAGTGTCGGCAGCCGGGGCCTGTCGGTATTCGGCCAGATCACCGTGAACCCCGAGGCAACCTCCCAGATCACCCGCTGGTACGCTGCCGGACTGCTCAAGACCGGCACGTTCGCGGGGCGGGACGCCGATACGATCGCGCTTGGCGTCATCCATGCCCAGGTCAACCCGCGCCTACGCCGTGCTCACGCCGGATCTGCGCCGGTTATCGGCGACTACACCTCGTTACCGGTCGGTGAGACCGCGATCGAGGCGAGCTACGGCGTCCAGGTCAACCGCTGGCTCGTGTTCCGGCCCGACGTGCAGTACATCGTCGATCCCGGCGCGTTTTCGTTCCGGCGCACCAAGAACGCGCTGGCGCTCGGCTTCCAGGTCAAGATGCAGCTTTGACGCCGGCGGATCGAACAGCTTAGAGCGCGCACCATGGACAAGAGCGGATTTACCGAAAGCAACCGGCGCGAGATCATCGCGATCGCCACCACGCATTTCGCCAACAAGGGCTTTGCGGGCGCGCGCGTCGACGAAATCGCGGCGGCGACGGCGACCTCCAAGCGGATGATCTACTACCATTTCGGCAGCAAGGAGGGCCTCTACCGCGCCGTGCTGACCGAGGCCTATCGCGGCATCCGCTCCGCCGAACTCGATGCCGGGCTCGACGATCTGCCCGCGCTGGCCGCGCTCGAACGCCTGACCGCGCTGACCTTCGACTATCACTTCCGCCATCCCGAACTCGTCCGGCTGGTGATGGACGAGAACATGCGCCATGCCCCTCACGTCGGCAGCGTCGTCGAGGCGCGCAACGAAATGGTGCTACCCAAGACGCGCGCCCTGCTCGACCGCGGAGGTGCGGAAGGCAGCCTGCGCCAGGGCCTCGACCCGGTCGACATCCATATGACGATCAGCGCGCTGGCGTTCTACTTCGTATCGAACCGCTATACCTTCGCCACGCTGTTCCGGGCCGATACCACGAGCGACGCGGCCGCTGCGCAGCGCCGCGCGCAAGTGGTGGACACCGTGCTGGCCTACTGCCGCGCATGAGCGTGCCGCCTGCCACCAGTCCGGTTGGTCCAGGCGCGCCACAGTGCTATCCTGACGCATGCTGACGATCAGGCAGATCGAGATCTTTCGCGCGGTCATGATAACCAAGACCGTCAGCGGAGCCGCGCGCATGCTCGGCACATCGCAGCCGGGACTCAGCCGGATGCTCGGCCACATGGAAGACAAGCTGCGCTTCCGCCTGTTCGACCGGACGCGCGGCCGCCTGCTGCCCACCACCGAAGCGCAAGTGCTGTTCCAGGAGATCGAGCAGGTCTACAAGGGCTTCGCCGACCTCGACCATGTCGTGCAGCGGCTGGCTAAGGGCACCGACCGGACGTTTCGGGTCGGCGCCTCGCCCTCGCTCGGCCATTCGGTGGTGCCGCCAATGCTGTCGCGGCTGACGGGCAACTTCCCCGAACTGACCATCCAGTTCGACATCCTCTCGGTCGAGCAGGCCGTCGAGTGGCTGGCGCTGCAGCGCGGCGACTATGCGCTCACGGTGTTCCCGATCGACCATCCCAACGTGCTGTCGAGCCGGATCGGCAACGGCCGCATGGTCTGCGCCGTCCCCGCCGGGCACCGTTTGACCCGGCAGGAGCGGATAACCGTCGCCGACATCCAGGACGAGCGTATCCTTTCGTTCCGTAGAGAGACGCCGCACGGTCAGATCATCGCACGGATGTACGCCGATGCGGGCGAGGAACTGGACGTCGCGACCTACGTCCGCTTCGCCGAAACCGCAGTCGCGTTCGTGGCCACCGGCATGGGCGTTGCGCTGGTCGATAGCTTCACCGCGATGCAGCCGCATGCCGACACCGTCCGCTTCCTGGAATTCGAGGCTCCGGGCGTGCTGCCGGTCTACGTCAGCCGCAACCTGGAGACCGCGCGCACCCTGATGGGCGAGACGTTCGAGGAAATCGCGCGCACCATCGTCACGAACCTGCCGCGCCCTGCCTTGCGCGCGCAAACCATAACATAGCAGCATGGATCACATCGCCGCACACTCTGGCTAAAGGCGGCGCGGTGAAACATCCTGAGAGTATCAACGGGTCCGGCACCGCAGCGCCGGGGTACTACAGGCGCGAAGCAAGCGCCGGCAAGAGGATGGGGAAAGGCGCTTCCATGGTCAGTTATTCCGCCGCCGGATCGGTTTCCGTTCGCCCTTACGTCACCGTTAGCGGCGCCGCCGCGAACGCGGGCGACACGCACGACGGCGCCGGTTGGACCAGCCGCCAGATCCTCGTCGTCGCGATCTGCTTCATGCTCAACATGCTCGACGGCATGGACGTGCTTATTCTTTCGTACATCGCCCCTGCCCTCTCGATCGACTGGAAGGTCAGCCCGCAGAGCCTCGGCGTCGTGTTCAGCGCCAGCCTGGCCGGCATGGCCGCCGGCGGCCTGCTGATCGCCCCGCTGGCCGACAAGTTCGGCCGACGCCGCCTGATCCTGGCGGCGGTGACGATGATGACGGTGGCGATGTTCGGATCGGCGTTCGCGGGTTCGATAGTCGAACTCATCGCGTCGCGCTTCGTCGTCGGCATCGGCATCGGCACCGTACTGGCCAGCATGGCTGCGCTAACCGCCGAATATGCGCCAGCGCGCCACCGCACGTTCGCCGTCGGCTTCCTCCAGGCCGGCTATCCGGTCGGCGCAACGATCACCGGCTTCGTGGTCGCCAGCAACATCGACAGCCACGGCTGGCAGGCGATGCTGCTGGGCGCGGCGGTCCTGTGCCTGTTCGCGCTTCCGCTGATCTGGATCGCGCTGCCCGAATCCGTCGATTTCCTGATTTCGCGCCAGCCGAAGAACGCCCTCGCCCGTGCCAACAAGCTGCTCGTCTCGATCGGCCGCCCGGCATTGGACGCGCTGCCCGAACTGTGCGAGGCCGATGCCCAGCGCCTGGGCCTTCGCGGCGTGCTCGGCCATGGCCGCGCGCCCGGCACCTTCCTGCTGTGGATGGCGACGATCTTCGGCTTCATGACACTCTATTTCGTCATCAGCTGGATCCCCAAGATGGCGATGGAAGCCGGCCTGCCGACCACCGACGCGATCTATGCGGGCGCGGTCTACAACATCGGCGCCTTCATCGGCATCACCTCGATCGGCCTTGCCGCCTCGCGCTTCCGCCTCGGCCGCCTGATCCTGACGTACCTGGTGCTCGCCGCAGGCGCGCTGATCGTGTTCGGAGCGGTTTCGATGCCGATCGGGGCGACGCTGCTGACCGCATTCTTCATCGGCGCCTTCATCCAGGGCGGTTTCAACGGCTGCTACCCGCTCGCCACCGCGTTCTACCCGGCCGAAGTGCGCAGCACTGGCCTGGGCTGGGCGATGGGCGTGGGGCGGATCGGCGCTGTGATCGGGCCGATGCTCGGCGGTTTCCTGCTGTCCGAGAAGGTCCCGCTGTCAACGATCTTCGCGATCTTCGCCGTTCCCGCCATCCTCGCCGGCGTATGCGCCTCGCTGGTGCGCGCCCCGGCGCAGCACTGAGCCTTTATCCCCTTAGGATCAGACCGACCATGCCGCAGCCGTGCCTCAACGAAAAACCGACACGCGCTTCGGTGCTTTGCGGTCTGGTCGGTGCCGGCATCGGCGGCTCACGCAGCCCGGCGATGCACGAAGGCGAGGCGCGCGCGCTGGGTCTACCCATGGTCTACCGCATCCTCGATGCCGAAAAGATCGGCTTCGGTGCCTCGGATCTCGGCGCATTCCTGCAAGGCCTTGCCGCAATCGGGTTCGACGGCGTCAACGTCACGCACCCGTTCAAGCAGGCCGTCGTGCCCGTGCTGGACGAACTTTCGGAGGGAGCCCGCCGGCTCGGCGCGGTCAACACCGTGATTTTCCGCTACGGCCGTATGATCGGCGACAATACCGACTGGTCGGGCTACCGCGCCCACTTCCTCGACGGCCTCGGCACCCTGCCCCGCCTGCGGGTGGCGATGATCGGTGCCGGCGGCGCGGCGGCGGCGGTCGGCTACGCGCACCTCGATCTGGGCGCCAAACATCTGGCCATCCACGACCCGGAGATCGCGCGCGCCCGCGCCTTGGCCGACAGGTTCTCGGCCTTGTTCCCAGAGGCCAAAGTCGTCGCCGCAAGCACGCCCGCCGAGGTGATCGACGGCGCCGACGGCGTGGTCCAGGCCTCTCCGATCGGCATGCTCGGCCATCCCGGCCTGCCTTTCGACCCCGTCCTGCTGCAGCCCGGCATGTGGGTCTCGGACATCATCTATTTTCCGCTGCGCACCGCACTGCTCGAAGCCGCGGCGGCCAGGGGCTGCGCCACGCTTGGCGGCGGCGGCATGGCAATCATGCAGGCGGCGCATGCCTTCGCGCTGTTCACCGGCGTGCAACCGGACGTCCGGCGCATGCGGTCCGCCTTCGCAGCCGCCAGCGAGCGACGCGCGGCCTAGGAGGCGCGCTGCGTTCCGCCTATTCGGCGACTTCTGCTTCGTCCCGGAACCTGTTCTGCGCTGCGAGCCGTACGCCGGCGTTAGGTGCGCCATAGTCGCCGTAGCCGCCCATACGCTCGACGAACTCGAAGAAGAACAGCTTGTCGAAGGCGCGGCTGTAGAGCTGGCGATAGGCGTGGCCCTGCCCGTCCTCGTCATAGAGCACGCCGGCCTGCGCCATACGTGCCGCCGCATCCGCATCGAAGCCGAAGCGGGCGACGAGATCGTCGTAGTAGTTCGCCGGAATGTCGAGCATCGCCGCACCCCGCTCCTGCACCGCGGCGGCAGTCGCGAGAATGTCGTCGCTCGCCAGCGCGACATGCTGGAAGCCGCCGCCCATCCCTTGCGCCAGGAAGCGCGAGGACAGCGTCTCGCGTGCGTCCGACGCATTGAGCGTGAGGCGGAAGGCGCCGTCGGGAGACTGCAGCGCCTGGCTCTGGACTAAACCCGAAGGGTCGATCACGTCCTGCGCGGCGCGGCCCTGGAGGTCGAACAGCGCGCGCCAGTACAATTGCCAGGACAGGAACTCGTCGTTGTGAACCACCGCAGCGAGGTGATCGATCTCGCGGGCGTGCGCGTCCTCGGCGGCCAGATCACCGCTGGCGACGGCCTCGAACTCGCGCGCCCACAGCGTTTCGGCGCTTTTGTCCTCGACGAGATAGACCAGGCTTCCGCCCACGCCGCGCAGCGCCGGCATCGCCATGCGGCCAGGCCGCCCCTCGGGCGTATAAGCGCGGATACCCAGCGCCGCGGCGCGCTCCATCACCGCCTGCGCGTCGGCCACCCGGACGCCGATCGCGCAGATCGAAGTGCCGTGGACGATACGATAGGACCGGGCGAAACCTTTCGCCTCGGCATTGATAACCAGGTTGACGTTGCCTTGCCGCCAACGCCGGACCTTCTTGGTACGATGCGTGCCGGCATGGGCAAAGCCCAAGGTCGCGAACGTTGCGCCCAGCCGCTCGGCATCCTCGCCGGTGGCGGTGAATTCGACGAATTCGGCGGCGATCGGCGCTTGCGGGGGCGGCATGTCGGTCGGCGCGCCTAGCAGGCGCTTGGCAGCATCGCGCACGTATTCGAGCGAGCGATGGCCGTCCTGCGCCACCAGCCGCGACGAGATCGACCGGAACCGGTCGTTGAAGATCTCCAGCGACAGCGGCCCGTCATAACCCGTGCGCAGAATCTCCGCGACGTAGGCCGGCAGGTCGAAACCGCCCTGCCCCGGAAGGTTGCGGAAGTGGCGGCTCCAGTACAGCAGGTCCATGTCGAGCAGCGGCGCGTCAGCCAGCTGGACGTAGACGATCTTGTCGCCCGGAATTTCCCGGATGCTGTCGCTGGAAATGCCGCGCGAAAGCGAGTGGAAGCTGTCGAGGATGATGCCGATCGCCGGATGGTCGACCGCCTTGACGATCGCCCACGCATCGCGGTGGTCGTTGACGTGGCGGCCCCATGCCAGCGCTTCGTAGCCCACTGTGATACCCCGCGCGCCGGCACGTTCGCCCAGTTCGCGGAAATCGTCGATGATGCGCCCGCGTGCTCCCAACGAGGCTGGCGAGCAGTTCGAGCAGAATAGCACACGGTCGGTATCGAGCTGCGCCATGAGGTCGAACTTGCGTTCCGCGCGGTCCATCGCCCGTTCGCGCAAGACGCCGGGCATCCCTTCAAAGTCGCGGAACGGCTGGTAAAGCGAGCAGTGAAGCCCAAGGTCCGCCATCATCCCGCGCACTTCGGCGGGACGCAGCGGTGACCCGATCAGGTCGTTCTCGAAGATCTCGACGCTGTCGAAGCCAGCAGCGGCTGCCGCCTTGAGCTTTTCCTCGAGCGTGCCGCGAAGCGAGACGGTGGCGATAGCGTTGGCGTTGGGCATGGGGGACTCCTGGAAACTGCGAGCCCTGCGATAGTGCGCCTAAACGCTGACCAGCATAACCCGGTCTGGGACACTCACCCATGCCTTAGTGTTATCACCACTGGCGATAGTTCGTCGTATTTGCAGGGCGGCTTGACTGCCTAAGCGCTTCGAGTGCCCACAAGTGACCATTGTACACCCGCAAAATGCCTTCAAATTCATAACGATGATCCCATATCACGGGCATGGCGAAATCCACCTTTCCGTCGAGCCGGCGCGGGCTGATGATTTCGGGTGCGGCGGTTGCCGTCGGCGTCCTTGCCCGCTCCGCCTCCAAGCCGTTTCCCGTGCTACCTGGCCGGCCCGTGCCGATGCCGGCGCCGCTGCGCACGCCAATCCCTGCCGCGCCGCGCGCTCCGGGGCAATCCAATCTCGTCGTCAATCCTCTACTGCTGAACAAAGCCCTCGCCGCGCTCGACACTCACGCCAATAGGTTCCGCGCGCGCGACCGCATCGCCATCGTCGACTTCGCGGCACCCTCGTCCGAAGCGCGGTTGCATTTCCTGGATCTCGTCGGCGGCAAGGCGTCACGCCTGTTGGTGGCGCACGGCTCCGGTTCGGACCCCGGCCATACCGGGTTCCTGACGCGCTTTTCGAACGCCTTCGACTCCAACGCGTCTAGCGAGGGAGCCTTCCTGGTCGACGACTACTACGTCGGCAAGCACGGCCGATCGCAAAGGCTGGTCGGGCTGGACCCGACCAACAACAATGCCCTCGACCGGGCGATCGTCATCCACGGCGCCTGGTACGCCAACGACGACATGATCGCCGCACATGGCAAGCTGGGCCGCAGCCAGGGCTGCTTTGCGGTGGGCGAACACAAGCTGGACGACGTTTTCGGATTTCTCGGTCAGGGCCGGATGATCTTCGCCGCGCGGACCTGAGCGCGCGAATCGCTCAGGCCTTGGGCGTCACCCAAACCTCGACCGGCGCGATGAACTTGCCGGGGGCGGGCTTGCCCACGTTGACCCGGTCGGCGGTGACTTGCTCGCCGGTCGACAGGTGGAACGTGACCCAGGGCTTGGGCATACGTTCGAACGGCAGCTTCTGGATCGGCTGGCCAGTGGTCGAATTCATGATGGTCGCGATGATGCTCATGCGCGGCTCGTTAATCGGGCAGCGCCGCCGGGTCCACAGGCGCTCGCGGCTTATCCCTTGCCGGCGTGCGACCCGTGGCTCAAACCGGCTTTTCACCTTTGACCTGAATGCGATAGCCCGAGCGGACTTGCGGGAAATAATCCCAGATCGCCATGTGCTGGCTGCAACGGTTGTCCCAGATGGCGATGGCGTGCGGGCTCCAGGTGAAGCGGCACTGGAACATCGGATTCTGGACATGGTCGAACAGGAACGCCAGTAGGGCGTCGCTCTCGCGCTCGGGAATCCCTTCGATCCGCGTGGTGTAGCTGCGGTTGACATAGAGCGCCTTGCGGCCTGTGACCGGATGTGTGCGCGCCACCGGATGTGCCGTGCAGGGCAGTTCCATGCCCTTGGGGACGAGGCTGCCGAAAGCCTTCACCCCATCATGCACGGCGCTGAGATCCTCAAGCTGCGCTTTCATCCGGTCCGATAGCGCATCCCAGGCGGCGTACATGCTTGAAAACACGGTGTCCCCGCCCAGCGGCGGAATCGTGTGCAGATAGAGCAGCGAGCCCATCGGCGGCTCGGGATCGCAACTCATGTCGGTGTGCCAATGTTCGCCCGCGACATAGGTGGAATTTTCGTCGGCATGCATTTTGGTGATCTCGTCGAAGCCGGGGACGCGCCACGGTTTCGTACTCGGCGCGACGTGCGCTTCACCGAAGACGGCGGCGAGCCGGCGGTGCGCTTCGAAATCAACCGGCTGATCGCGCAGGAAGATCGCGAGGTTTTCCGCCAGAGCCAGCCGCAATTCGTCGGCCACGTCCTCACCGAAAGGCTGCGTCAGGTCGACGCCGCCGACGTAAGCGCCGATTGTGGGGTTGAGCTTCTCGACCTTGAGCAGCTTGTAGCCGTCCTGCGGCTCGACCTTGTCCCGAAGTGCCACGTCCATGCCGATCTCCCGTCCCCTGCACGTCATCACCGGCATTCTATGGGTAAGCCCGCGTCCGCTCTTGAGGTAGAGCGCCATTTTGCTTTGGCGCGTGCGAAGTCCGGTGGTTACGCAAGCGTGGCCATCAGGGCGTCCACTTGCGTCCTCAGCGGCATCGACGGTGCCGCCCCGCGCCGTGTGACCGAGATCGACGCGGCCGCGTTGGCCAACCGCAGCGCCTCTTCGGCATCGATGCCCTGGTCGACGCAAGCGGCGATAACACCGCAGAAGCAATCGCCCGCACCGCTGGTGTCGACCACCGTTTCCGCGCGGATCGCGGGCGCGAAGA
>Ga0247734_1002887_pt1 | contig 10689 bp, 9 predicted proteins | sample UWRJL103311B2_FD_180933 | JGI IMG/M metagenome (GOLD analysis project Ga0247734, IMG submission 180933) | Plant litter microbial communities from Arlington Agricultural Research Station in Wisconsin, United States - UWRJ-L103-311B-2 | ecosystem: Environmental > Terrestrial > Plant litter >... | reverse complement strand
ACTACTGCAATTAAATTGTTATTCATCAATTTTAGGTAAAACTAGCTCTTTACAGGATGAAAGAATATATCATTGTAAAATTAACACCGGATTAAATTACACATAGAACCATAATTTTAGTTATCTTTAAATCCATATAGCAAGCACTAACGTATAGTTTATTTCACAATACCACCATACTTAACTAATGTTGCATGACGAGCCGGGCCGTTTAAAGGCAGTTAATAGGTTTTTAAAACTAAAGATAAGCAGAGAAAATGAATTAACAGAAATCGCCAGGTATGCGGCAGAGATCTGCTATACCCCTATGGCCTTTATTACATTACTTGATGAGGATACCCAGCATATCTTATTCAGCGTGGGTTCAGACTTTAAGCAAACAAGCAGGGCTGACTCTTTTTGTAATTATACGATAATGCAGGATGACGTTTTGGTAATACCCGATGCCGGTAAGGATACACGTGTAATGAATAACCCTCTGAGAAATCCTGAAGGTGCTGATATTCAGTTTTATGCCGGCGCACCCCTGGTCACAAAAGATGGATTTAACCTTGGAAGCTTATGTGTAAGCGGCCATGAACCCATGGAGTTGTCTGAAATCCAGAAAAAAATGCTGGCGGTCCTTTCAAGGCAAGTAATTCATATACTGGACTTTGACGTAAGCTTGGCATTGTTGAATGAACAATACCTTGAAGCAAAAAAATCAGAAATTAAGCTCAGTTCTTTTTTCGAAAGTTCGATTTCATGCCACCTTTTGATAGGAATGGATCTGGAGGTACTTGCGTTTAATAAAACCCTTGCCGAGATCATGAGAATTAACCATGGGGTAGAAATGCATATAGGGAATAGTGTGATCGACTATATCGATGACGTTTTCTTTCCCGAATTCCTGACCAATTTTAAGAAGGCTTTGTCAGGTAAACATATACAGAATGAAAGCCCGATGATTACCGGTGGAAAGAAAATCTGGTGGAATTACAACTATGTACCCGCATTTGATGCAGAGGGCGAGATCATAGGTGTTTCTTATAATGCGATCAATATATCCGACTTGAAACTCAAAGAACAGCAGTCAAACGCGAAGGACGAGTCACTCAAAGCAATTGCATTTATACAGGCACATGAAATTCGGCGCCCGGTATCATCTATCATGGGTTTAATGAATATCTTTAAGGCCGATGGTTATCAATCGTCAAAAGAAGACCTGATGATGATGGAAAGGGCTGTACTGGAACTGGATGAAAAGATTCGCCTGATTGTGAACCATACAATTAATGAGAATAAATAATTAAGACTACATTTACAGGAATTTCGATAAAAGTGAAGAAACCAATCGCAATACTCCTGCTGGCATTAACAGTCATATCCTGCTCCAAGAAAACAGGCGAAAAAACAGAACCGGCAATTAATTTTTCCAATGTACTTATTCTTGGTAACAGCATCACCTATTCTCCAAAAAACCCGGGAATAGGCTGGCAGGGTGAATGGGGAATGGCAGCAACTAAGGCAGAACTTGATTTTGTACACCTGCTTACAAAAAGTTTCAAAGAAAAGAATTTATCCTGTACAGTTACAGCCAAAAATATAGCTGCCTTTGAAGTGAATTATACAACTTACGATTTCGAATCAGAGCTCAAACAATATAAGGACAGTAAACCTGACCTTATCATTCTCAGGATAGGTGAGAATGTAAAACAGGAAACTTTTGACGCTGTAGTTTTTGAGAAAAGATACGTAGAACTGCTCAACTATTTCAGATCAAACAATCCGTCTGTCCGGTTTTTTGGAGCCGGGTCCTTTTGGGGCAATGCGGCTGTAGATCAGATCATGGCCAGGCATTCCGAATTTATCACCCTCAGCCCACTGGTTAAAGATCCTACAAATGCTGCATGGGGGATATTTGATGATCCTGGCGTTGCTTCACATCCCAGCGATAAAGGAATGAAAGCCATTGCCGATGTGATATGGTCAGCAATTATAAATTTGAAATAGATCAGGCTTTTACTAAAGGCAGGCTAATCATGATCTTCGTCCCTGATCCCACCTGGCTCTCCACATAGATGTTTCCGCCGAGTTCCTCAATCTGGGTTTTCACCATGAACATACCCATTCCTTTACCGTCCGTTGTGGTATCAAAACGTTTATATAATGAAAAGAGATGTGCCCCGTTCTTCTGCATATCGATACCTTTTCCATTGTCTTCAAAGGTGAGCAGCAGCTGCTCCTTAACAACAGCACTTTTTATAATAATCACAGGTGCGGCCTCCGGCCTGCGGTATTTGATGCTGTTTAACGTAATGTTATAGAAAATACTGTACAGGTATCCTCTTACAGTAAATAACGACTGCAGCGGCTCGAAATCACAATGTATGGTCACTTCCTCGGCAATCATGAGGTTGTTGATACTAAAAGTGATTTCTTCAACAAGCTGCCGGAAGAAAACCTCTTCTTTTTTCTTATTGACCTGGTCCTTCACCTGTAAAGTCTGGCTCAGATCTTTCAAAATCGTATCCATCGTTTTAATAGAGGTACTCAGCCCATTCACGAGTTCTGTATGCTGTGTCTCATCCGGATCTTTTAACAGTTCGGTTATGCCCATAATATTGGCCACAGGCGCAAGCAGGTTGTGAGAAACGATGTAAGTAAATTGTTCCAGGCTCTTATTTCTTTTACTCAGTTCTGCATTGGCCTGAGCAAGTGCCATGGCAGTAGTCTTTGAGGCGGTAATATCCCTGACAGATAAGATAAGCCCCCAATTTTGGTCATCATCGTTTGCTACCGTGATCCATTTGATACTATACCAGTGATCCTCGCCCTCAGCGTCAGTAAAGGTGGAATGATAAGATACACTCTCACCGTTCATCACCCGTTGTATAATATGGGAGATTTCAGATTTCCTTTTTTCAGGGAAATAATCTATCGCATCGCCACCTATTGTAAGTTCACTCTGACCAAATTTTTCTCTGAGTTTTTGTGCGGGAAGATTGTAAGACACTACCTTCAGTGCATCATTAACCAAGATATACGCTGTATCAGTATGGTCAAAGAGGGCACGCAAATTGGCTTTGGACTTAAGGATTTGTTTTTCGCTGATCTTCAGTGCAGTGGTATCTGCAAGATTTCGTTTATACAGGCGTTCTTTTTCCCTGACAGCCTGCTCCATATTGCTGACCGCACGTAACCTTACCGACTGATTATATAATACGTAAAATAAACGCTGCGGTTTTTCTTTCAATACGTAGTCCACAGCTCCTGCCTTAAGGAGCTCCAGTGCTTCGTCTTCCCGCGCAACAGAACAGATCAGAATAAAAGGAACATCTGCTTCCTGAGCCTGTAATATACCTAATGCCTCTCTTGGACTAACGATATCTAAATCTTCATCAGCCAGAATAATATCCGGTCTGAAATCCTGAAGAAGATTTATATATTCTTCCAGAGTCTGGACAGCTAAATACTGATATGTTGGGGCTAACTCTTCCAATATTTCCAACAATGGTCCTGTGTCCCGCACATGGTGCTGGAGGTACAGTATTTTCGGTCTCTTATTCATTACAACCTTAATTCGTATTTGGGCTGCTCAAATATAGGATTTTCATCACTCAGATTATACGTAAACTGCAAAGAAACAGGACTATCAACAATAGAAATTATTTAAATAATTCTGTTTCCACCCATTTAAACAATGATAAATGGATTTAGTTTTATAATTTGATACACTTTTTTATACAAAAATGATACAAAACATTCTCAATCGTTGTTGTTTTTATTAATAAAAATTATTTGTTATTAGCCCTGATAACTCAAATTTCCAACAGGTAAAGATGATTAAACCATTCAGTCTTCAAAATGAGAATTTGATTATTATTTTTTTGCCAAGGTTATAAAACAATAGTAAAATCAACGCGAAACAGCAGATCAAAACTCGCTGAATATTTTTTTTGTAATATTGAGCCACAACATATGCTCATGAATATTATTACCAGGTATAAGGATAAATACACCTCTCTGCTGAAGGAAACTCAGATACCGCTGATGCAGTCGAGGATAAAAATATTGGCCTTTGGCCTGATCCTGCTGAGCTCCTTAACGTTTGTGATTTTGCTGAATTCCCTCGTTAACCCTCACATGACCATTGTGATCAGACTGCTTGTACTATTGCTGACCATGGTTTTTGCATTGTACCTGCTCCTGGAGAAAGCAAAATGGCAATTATCAGGACATATCTTCCTGTTGTCCCTGTGTACCTTTATCTGGACCAACCTCATATTTTATTCCTATGGTATTAATGTGGTGACCATACAATTGTCACTCATTATTATTTCTTCCAGTTTTTATATCCTCGGGAAGAACTGGGGAATATTATATTCCCTGGCAAACGTTGTTCCCATCATCATACACCTGCTGAACTCCCGCCTGCAGAAGGGCCAGGTAACCATTACGCAATTTCAGATCAGCAACCTTTCCTTTCTGCTTGCACTGATAGTCAATTTCGGTATTTTGATCATTATGCATTATGAGTTCTTCAAATCATTCTATCAAAGTCATTATAAGGAACGCGAGCTGAATGCACAGTTACAGATGGCCCTTAAGGAAGCGCAGGAAGCAACACGGCTCAGATCAGACTTTCTCTCCTCGATGTCACATGAATTGCGTACACCGCTGCACGCCGTGATAGGAATGATCAATGTGCTGAGTATAGAAAACCCAAGGAAGGACCAGGAAGAAAATCTGGCAATTTTACGCTTTTCGGCAGAAAATCTCCTCGCACTGATCAACGATACCCTGGATTTCAGTAAGATGAATGCAGAAAAGGTGCTGCTGAATACAGCAGATTTTAATATCAGCACGCTGCTGCAGAATATACATGCCTCGTTTAAATCAAAAGCCGAGCAGAAAGGCCTGGACCTCAGATTGAAAACAGATTTTGAAAGTAAACCGCTTTATGTTAACGGTGATCAGAACCGGCTGACGCAGATCCTAAACAACCTGGTATCAAACGCCGTCAAATTTACCGATAACGGCGGCAGGGTAGAATTAAGCGTTACCACTACTGCACAAATCGGACAACAGGTAGTTTTATTGTTTGCCGTTAAAGATTCCGGTATCGGAATTCCAAAAAACAAACAGGAAATTATTTTTGAGCCCTTTTTACAGGCCAATAATAATATTACCAAGCGTTATGGCGGCACAGGCCTGGGATTGGCAATCGTAAAAAGACTGATCAATTTACATGAAAGTGAACTGAAACTGGTAAGTGAAGAAAATATAGGCTCCGTATTTTCTTTCGAAATTAGCTATTCCCTTGCCAAAACGGAATTGCCTGAGGAAAAATTGCCGGTTATTTCTACACCTGTACAGAAAATCAGCAACCTTAGTATTTTAATTGCCGAAGATAATATTATCAATATCATGCTGCTGAAAAAAATACTGGATCAGTGGGACTGTAACTATTCACTTTCAAAGAACGGGCAGGAGGCATTGGATATGGTGAAGACCGGAAAGTTTGACGTGGTACTGATGGATATCCATATGCCTGTGATGGACGGCTTTGAGGCTTCAAGACACATCAGGGAGCTCCCCGACGCCAATATTTCCAAAATTAAGATCATTGCGCTGACGGCCTCAAGTGATGTAGATATACAGGAGTCTTTCAATTTCACCTACCTCGATGATTATTTGCTGAAGCCATTCTCTCCGCTATTGCTGAAAGAAAAACTGGAAGCCGTGGTAGTTCAGCTATCCGGTAAATAATTGGCAGTATTGTTGCCGCTTTTTCGAATGCATGTTTAAGAAGCCTCTCAAAAATAAATATAGCACCCTTAAGCTTCAGTTGCTCATATTGCTCGTTTTCAGCGCAACTGTGATCAACGGGTTCTTCTTTTTTCACCTGATGAAGCAGAACAAGGCAAGCCTTTTACAGATCAGCTTAAACGAAAGGACTGCCCTGCTTACACGACAGATCCTGGGAACGATTAAAGATGCCGAAATGGGCCAGCGCGGCTATATCCTGACAGGACGAAAAAAATATCTTATCCCCTATACCAATGCCATTAAACTTCTCCCGGGTATTCAGCAGACACTGACAAGGCTGTTAAAAGATAAGTTTAGCGAGGCAGAAGTGCGCCATATGGATTCACTGAATATCAAACTCGCCGCCAAGCAGGCCGAACTGCAAAAATTAATTCAGCTGAAAGACCAGGGGAGGGAAAACATGGTTCTTGATATTATCAATACAGACATTGGCGAAAATGACCTGAATAAGATCAGAAGCTCCTGCAACCTGCTGCTAAACAGCTTCTATAAGAATATTCGCCAGGATGAGCAGAACATCTCAGAAACGCTCGTCAACAGGGAAATAAGCGTCATTCTTTTTAGTGTGCTGGTCATCACAGCAGTGATCATTATGCGTATTAAAATCATTAACCGGGATAAAAAGAACGCCCGCATGTTTGAGGCCATCCAGCTCCAGAATTTAAAACTTATCAGGCAGCAGCAGGAACTGAAGAATTTAAGCGTAGACTTTTCATCAAGGAATGCCGAACTGGAACATTTTACCCATATCATTTCACATGATCTGCGCGGGCCTTTAACAAATATGGTTTCACTGATCGAAATTCTGGATGATGAAGAATATTCAGGCGAAAGTAACGCGGCTTTTAAAATGTTAAAAAAGTCGTCCGTAGGACTGTTCCATAAACTGGACGATCTCATCATTTTACTGCAGAACAAGAAAGGCGGCACATTATTGAAAGAAACTGTAATCCTCTCCCAATTGCTGGCAGAAGTTAAGGCGAATTATAAAATGGAGATCGAAAGATCAGGAACAGTGATTGAGGCAGATTTCGTGGAGTCCGATGAAGCACTTTTTGTAAAAATATATATGCAAAGCATTTTGCAGAACCTGATCAGCAATGCTATTAAATACCGGGACCGGAACAGGAAGAACCGCATCACACTCAAGACCTACAAAGACCAGGACACCTTAAAGCTGGTGGTTAAGGACAATGGCAAAGGCATTAATATGGACAAATATGGCAAAGAGATATTTGGACTGTTTAAAACATTTCATCACGGTGATGACAGCCACGGCATCGGACTATACCTGGTTAAAAAACAAATCAGCGAGATGGACGGCCACATCACCATCGACAGTGAAGTAGGTATTGGAACAACCTTCAGTATCACGATCCCCGCATAACTAATTGACTACAAAGCGAAATACTGGCAGGGCTTTTGATATATTGATAATATGATCGCAAAATTCAATATTCAGGTAAACCTCAATGGATGGCTGATCCCATTCCACATTGAAAGAAAAGAATCAGGGATCTTTAAAGTTCTTTACGAAAACATTATTCTTGGCCATTTATTGGTGAACGACTCTTCAAAATGGGTATATCTGAACAACACAGGCAATGAAAGGCTGCTCAATCCTTACACTGCTGACAGGATTAGTAAGGCCATAATAAATTACTAATTATTTTCATCGTCGAGGTAATTCTTAATCTCTGACCAGGTGGGTTTATGTGAAATGATATCGTTTAATTCCAGATACGAAATCAATTTTTCAATTCTGCTGTTGCCAAGCAAATGGAGGTAGGCGTAAAAATCTACAGGGTTTTCTTCAGCTGTACATTTTGTAATTTGATTAAAGTCTTCTTTTAATTTTTCAATATCAGGCTGGGTTACAGTCATTGTCATGAATCTAGTAAATACTTAAACAATAATAATTATTAATAAAAACTAAAATGATTCAGCATTGTTTTAGAAATTATGCAAAAAATTTTTCGTTAACTTGCATTTGCCGCATGTCTCCCAGTATATTTCGGCAATAACCAGGTATGAACAATATCATTAAAGAGATCACTCCGCTCACGCATAAAGACTGTTTCAGCATTTTTTCAAGGGTAAAGAAAAACTTTGATTTTCCTCTTCATTTTCATGAAGAATATGAGCTTAACCTGATCATCAATGGCGCAGGTGCAAAAAGAGTAATTGGTGATCATCAGGAAGAGATAGCAGATATGGAGCTGGTTTTGGTTGGCCCTAATCTTTCACATACCTGGGTAACCCATAACTGCGAAAACACGGCGATCACCGAGGTTACCATCCAATGGCACAAAGACTTTTTCGATGAGAGGTTCCTGAAGAAAAACCAGATGGGACTGATCAAAGACATGCTGGAACGTTCAGCGCGCGGAATTCTGTTCCACCAGGATACGGCAATTTTGCTGGCAAAAAGACTCATGGCACTAAACGACCTGAAAGGGTTTGCCGGCGTGATGGAGCTGATGAACATCCTTCATGAGCTTTCTACCCTGGAAAACATAAGGGTGCTGTCAACAGTGGCGATAGACAATAATCAGATCCTGAATCCAAACAGCCGCCGCATAGATAAGGCCTATGAATTCATGAATTCCAATTTCCAGAAACAGATCACCCTGAAAGACATCGCAAGGCTGGTAAGCATGACTGACGTATCATTCAGCCGTTTCATCAGTAAGAGAACGGGAAACACATTTGTAGATACGTTAAATGAAATACGATTAGGCCATGCCACGCGGATGCTGATCGAAACCAATTCACCTATAGCCGACATTGCTGTCAATTGCGGATTTAATAACATCTCCAATTTTAACCGGATCTTTAAGAAAAAGAAACTGTGTACCCCAAAAGAATTCAGGGAAAACTTCTGTGGTACCAGTGTTTTCATCTGACCCCTATTTTTTAAGGAGTATGGTTGATATCATGCAAATGCCCACTGACTCCATGTAAAAAATCACTTCATTAGGTTTTAAACCGATTTACTCTTGTACTTTCTTCTTTTTGATTCCGCCTACATTGATCACAGCCCCAACGCTGAATATTGAGTTACCTGCTGTCATATATTTCCTGTTCTTCAGCCCAAAGTTACTGCTGGTGGTGTACTGTAGCTGAACCGCATCACTCAAACGCATCCGCGTAAAGAAAATGGGTTCCAGGAAGATATTATCCTCTTTAGGTGTGCCCACGCCATTGATGAAGAAGTTGTCCATACTCACATGGCTTATGCGCAATGCAGTACCATAGTTTAAGGGATAGTTATTGCCGAAGAGATGGAAGTTGTTGTTTTTCTTTGAACTGTAATTTACCTGCAGGAAGGTTTTGCTGTACTCTGTCACCTGGAGTTCGGTGCTGATCAGGTCTCCGGAATTATATTCCCTGAAACTCCGGTTGGTTTTTCCGGTACCCAGTCCTGCATAAATTTCAAGGATCCTGTTTTTGTCAGGCCCGAAGGCAGTGAAGTACCCTCCCCCTATTTCTACCAGTTTATAGTTAAGGTCCTTGCGCCTGCGCTCACTGTTCATATAAGCACCTCCAAGCAACACCCCAACATGGTTAGATACCGCATAAGCACCGTTAAAATTGGCATTGCCCCTTAGGGAAATATGTGCTCCGCCACTGAACTCTCCCTGTGAACTTAACATAGGCGTGTTGGGAACGTTAGGCACATATACTGATGAACAGGAATAAAGACACAATAAGATGAGACAAGCAATTAATTTAAAAGGTTTGAACATTTGATAAGGTTAGGTCAGAAAACGGACGATCATCTCGCTTCAAAATGAAGCAATAAATTGATTAAGAACAATTTCGTTTTTTAAATAACGTAAATACCCTCTAAAAACAAGGCCAAAAGTTCTAAAAAAAATAATTATTTCGCATGGATACGATTTTTCAGGTTTCAATACGATTTTATCTGCACTACATATTAAACGTTAAATCTACGCTTAAACAATTTAGCTTGCTTTTGTCATACGAAGCCCAATTCCGCAGCGCACAAGCACTGATATTATTTTATCATAGTGTAACAAGTACACCCAAGTAATATATTTTCTAATTATTGAAAAATAATGTGTAAAAAGGGCAATTTTAGTCAATCATACAACTAAATATTAATTTTATATTTCTGTTTATCAACTAATTAAAAATTATCGTAACATTTTTTAACATTTTACATACAGGCAATTCATATAACTTCTAGCTTTGGGTTAGTGTTAAAATAACAATAACATATTCTAACCAAATATAAACCGTATGAGAGTTTTCAGAGACTGTAAACGACCCTAGTTTACCTTACAAAAATCATTAACTAATCAAATATTAACCTATTTAAAATTCAATGTATGAAAAAAAGATTTACTCTTATTTTCTTGATTTCCTGCCTGCTCATTTTTCCCGTTGCACTTTTTGCACAGGACATTAAAGTAACAGGTAAAGTAACAGACCAGGCTGACGGAGGACCTCTGCCTGGTGTTACAGTAACAATAGAAGGCACAACCCGTGCCACTTTAACTGACGGTTCCGGAACTTTCGTTATCTCTGCACCCGCAGGGAGCAACCTGGTATTTAAGCTGATTGGAATGGCCTCTAAAACTGTTCCTGTTGGAAGCGGCCCCATGAACGTTACACTTGCCCAGGATACCAAAGCCCTCTCTGAGGTGGTGGTGGTAGGTTACGGTACGCAGAAGAAAAGCGTAGTAACAGGCGCCATCTCAAGTGTAAAGGCGGCAGACCTGGAAAACCAGCCCGTAACCCGTATAGAACAATCCTTACAGGGAAGGACATCTGGTTTAACCATTGCCAGCAGCTCAGGCCAGCCGGGTGCTGCTTCATCCGTAAGGGTAAGGGGTATCACCACATTTAACA
>Ga0247734_1002886_pt1 | contig 10690 bp, 11 predicted proteins | sample UWRJL103311B2_FD_180933 | JGI IMG/M metagenome (GOLD analysis project Ga0247734, IMG submission 180933) | Plant litter microbial communities from Arlington Agricultural Research Station in Wisconsin, United States - UWRJ-L103-311B-2 | ecosystem: Environmental > Terrestrial > Plant litter >... | reverse complement strand
GGTCTCGAGCGACCTGCCATCATCCTCGCCGTCAACGAGGGCGCCGACCGCGACCGCGCGAAGGAGCGGCTGTACGTCGGCCTGTCCCGGGCGCGCGACCTGCTCGTGGTCTGCGGCGATCCCGCACACATCGAGAAGCAGGGTGGGCCTGCGGTGCTGAAGAGATTAAGGGGCAACTGATGACGACTATTGAGCTGCACAAGACAGTCATCGAAGCGGCGTCCTGGAAGCTGGCATCGCTGCTGACCAGACGCCACCCGGAGCTGCTGATCCGCCGCGAGCACCCCGGCGGCGGTCAGTACGACGTTCTCGCGGTGCGGAGCGATCGTGGTTGCAACATTCAGATGAATCGTGCCGGGCGGATCCACGTCCACGGGCGCCACGACGGACGCGATCCGGTGTGGGAGCCGACTGAGTGGCAGGACGTGATCGGGCCGGACTACCGGCTGCTGGTCGAACGACTCGAGGCCGCCGCCGGGCTCGAGCCGGCCACGCGAGCGCCCCGGTCCACCCGGCGAGTGCTGGTCTACCGGACGCTTTCCGCACTGGCGAACATCCAGATCCTGTCCGACCCCGTCGACATCAGCATGGGCTTCCTCGACACGTCGGGCTACGGCGCGGGGCCCGCGGACTGGGTCGACGAGTTTCCCGACTTGGCAGAGGCTGCCCGCGGTCGAACAAGCACCGAGGGCCCCGAACCTCGTTTCAACTACTGGCAGGCCAAGACCGCCGGTTTGAACGTGGCCTTCGACGTGGTCAGCGGTCAGACATGGTCGACCGGCGGTGACAGGCTCGATCTCGAGATGACCTATGAACTGGGGGACCGCAGCATGCCGAGTCTGCTGGCGTCGGTGCTCGAATTCGGGAGTGCGTCATGATCCCGTCGGAGCAGGAGCTGAGAGACGCTGCGTGCTACTTCTCCACAGACAAGGTGGGCGGCGCGGCCATGACCGGCTTCAAGCAGGATGCGCGCTGGCGCCAGCATCTCTGGGCGAAGGGCCAGGGTGTCCGTGAGTTCGGCACGCACCCCGGACCAAAGCCCGCGACAGGTGAGGCGCGCCGTCAGATCGTGAACGGCACCAAGCTCCTCGACGATGACGCGAAAGCAGGCACGAACTTCCTGACCGACGCCATCGACGACCTCGTCGATGCCCGGATCAAGCAGCCCCAGGCGTACGAGACTCTCGATGCACAGCGACTGCGGCGGGACCTCCTGTCCTCCATGCCGATGGCGTTCAACCTGTTCGGTGAGGCAGCTGCAGACGAGAACGAGGTCTCGCGCAGTCGACTGGCCGAGCTGTTCGGAGTACCTGCCGGCACGCCGTCCGAGATCGTCTTCGAGTGGTCACCGGGTCGGCGCGATGCCCGGTACACCCGCGACCGGACGGCGTTCGACGTCGCACTCCTGATCGGTGGTGCCGGCCCACGCACCGTCGTCGGCGTCGAGACGAAATATCACGAGCATTCGATCAAGGAGGCCTCCCCGAAGGCGAAGAGCAGAGCCGCTTACGAGCAGCAGACTCGATTCCTCGCCGACAAGGCGAACGCGTCAGGCGCCTTCGTCGACGGCTGGGAGGACCAGGTGCTCGACTCCGATCTTCGGCAGATCTGGCGTGACCACCTGCTCGCACTGTCGATGCGCGGGGTACCCGAGGAGTGGGCGCCCACGACCAAGTACGTGCTGCTCTACCCAAGCGGCAACGTCAGCTTCGCGAGCGCGGCTGCGCGGTACGCCGCGCTCCTCATTCGGGATGACGACTCATTCTCGGCCCTGACGATCGAGAGCGTTCTCGACGCCGCGTTCGCCCACGGCGGCCCGACAGGGCAACGGTTCGACGAGCGGTACCTGGCGTGGATCGGTGAGTGACCGCAGTGTCGTCAGAAGTCCAGCGCATCACCTCGGGGGAGGGCGCGCGGCGGCTGGCTGAGCGCCTCCTGGCGCCCGGCCGCATCAAGCCTGTCGTCCTGATCACCTCGGTCGACGCTGAGCGTCCGTTGCTTGACCCGGAGCTGGTGCTGGAAGGCGTGGACTCCTACGCGGACGTCTTCTGGATGCCGAATGGCGACGTCACCTGGGCGTTCTCACAGGCGATGCCGCCAATGACGCAGGTCTATGGCGATGCAGGACGGGTATATGCCGTCAACGACCGGTGGCAGTCCGAACCGCGTCAGTCACGTCTGCACATGTTCGCCTCACCCGAACGTGCACGGCTTGCCCAGGACTCGCTCATCGCCGAAGCGATGAGCGCCGCATTCGCAGCCGGTCTCTTCGCCCGGCCGCAGATGACAGGTCTTCGACAGGTGACCGCAACCGTCAAAGGCTTTCCGTCAGTCGGGCGCGCCCTCGTCCAGGGCAGCTTTGGCTTCGGATACGTGCGGGCTGAGATGACGTTCACCGGCGTGGCACTCGAGTCGGTGCTGGCGAAGGGCATGCGGGTCGCCGGTGCCTTCGACGATGCCACCAAGCTGCTCGACATAACCGAGTGGGTGAGCTCGGCCGACGAGGCGCTCAGCACCTATGAGGTCGGTCAGGTCGTGCCGGTACGGATCCGCGACGTCGGCACGTCGGTGGTGCTGGTCGAGCTGCATCCTGGCAAGGCCGTCGAGATCCGTGCTGGGCAGGTGACGGGCAACGTGGACGAGGACCTGCGCGGGCTGTTCACCCGCGGTGAGGTCACCGAGGCCCGTGTCAAGCGCACCGGCAAGTGGATCCTGAGCATGCACGACATCGGCGAGGCCGAGATCGTCCGCCCCGCGTGTTCCCTCGTCCCTGAGGGGCCGCCTTGGATCGAACCGGTAGTCGAGGAGGCGCCCGGCGAATCGGTCGGGGACGTGCCGGTTGCGGCGGCGGTTCTGACGTCAGAGGTCGACGTCGACGAGATGACGTCTGTCGAGGACGTAGTGGTCGCCGAGGCGCCGCGCGCCGTCGCCCCGAGCCCACTGATGCTCGACCCTCGACGTCGGACGCGGGTACCTGCACCGATTCACACTTCGTCGGACCGTCCGCAACCACCCCGTGCACAGCCAGCGGCTCCTGCGATCGTCGCGGGTCAGCGGGACGAGCTGGCAAGACTGCGCCTGCTGGTGGAGGAGCTCGAGATCGAACGCGAGAAGGAGCTCGGGCGAATCGAGAAGTACAAGACCGAGAAGCGCAAGCTCCTAGCCCGGGTGAAGCGTCCGTCCCAGACCACGGTCGTGTACGACGCTTTCCTCGACCCGGAGGATCAGCTGCGTCACGAGGTCTACCTCGAATGGGTCGCGCGGATCCCGGCCAGCGACAAGGCTGCACGCCCGTTGCGGGACGACTGGACGTTCGGCAGCGAGTTCCTCGACTCTCTCTCGGAGCGCCCGGCCGAGATCCGGTCCAAAGTCGTGGCGGTCATGGTCGAGGTGTTGCTCGACCTCGTGGTCGGATCGTCCGGTCGCGACCTCCATCGCCTCCGAGCGGGCGCCGGAGGCGATGCCGGATACATCGAACGGAGCCCCGGTGAGCACTGCTGGCGCTGTGCCGTGCAGAAGAACACGCCCGGCGCGCCGCGAATCCACTACTGGAAGCTCGGGACGTCGATCGAGTTCTCCCGCGTAGGCCACCACGACGACATGCGGCCGTGATCGTGACCGTCAGGCGCGCAATGGGTCAGAACGTCGTCAGCAACCAAGGATTCGCGCGACGCAGGATCCGCTCGACGTCGTCTCTCGGAACTGCGGCGTAGAGAAGAGTGCGCGCCTCCGCGTAGCGGGGGTTCGTTGGCTCGCCGGTCAGTTCTTCGAGCGCCTCGGTGCGCTCCGGCAGCGAGTTGTGGGCGTTGTCGGAGATCTTCACGAGCGTCGTGTCTCGCCGGCAGGGCGGGACCGAACTCGTACGGAACGCCGAGTGCGTCGCCGCACGCCTGTCCGAGCAGCACGCCGGCCGCGTGGTCGGGATGGAACGAATGATCCATGCAGCCACCTCCTTCTAGTCACTGCGACTTTAAGGGGGGGGTGAGACAGAAATCAGGTCATCGCACTCGTACGGCGCGAACCACCTGCTCGGCACGCAGCTCAGGGACGGTCGCCTGAAGGACCGAGCGGTTGCTCCACTGCTCGGCGTCGAAGATGCCCGTCCAGGTCGTCTCCACCTCCCGACGGAGCTGGTCCGGCCAGTCGACCAGCGGCGCGCTGCCCATGCCGGCGGCCTCTCGCCGGTCGAAGAAGTCATCCAGGATCGGGTCCAGTCGTCGACCGTACGCGTCGCCATCCTCGCCCGGCACGGACGCGACGAGCGGCGTGCGGTTCAGCACGCAGTGCCAGTCGCCGAAATCGGAGATCACGACGTCTTCACGTCGGATGCGGCACGTCAGAAGGACGTCGCCGGACTCGGCCTGCATGCGTAAGAATCCCCGACCGGGGTGCTGAGCCCACAGCCAGACGATCCCGGGCGAGCGCGTCGACAGCTGGTCCGCCATCTGCTGGTGCATCCACCCGTACGCCCCGGCGAAGTCGTGGTCGTCGTCCCAGCGCGGCGGACCATATCGTCCGTGCCTCGCAAGAGCGTCCCAGACGTCGACTTTCTGGACCGTCTGCATCACCAGGTGCGTCGAGAGGACATCGCGATCGGCGGAGTGCCACGGACCGAGGAGCCAGCGCGGCCGGGTGTGAAGTCTTGGCGGAGTCGTGGTCACCGCGAGGACGCTACGGCCGACGTGTGACATGTCCCGTGCGTCGAACAGTCAGCCGCCCAGCTTCCAGGTGATGGATCCCGTGCCCCACTCGGCGGTACCGGCGTAGCGGTAGCCGGATGCCGTGCCGTCGGTGTTCTCCGTATTGACGGCGATGCACTCGAACGTCCCGGTCAGCGCGGTCAGGTCGTCCGTCGAACCGCCACCGGTCGCCGTGCAGCTCGAGTACTTGATCGGGCCCTCGAGGAGGTCGTCCGCGACCTTCTCCTTGGCGTCCTTCGTGATCTGCTCCTCGAGCGCCGTGACGAGCTCGCCCCGAGCAGTACGTTCGGCCTCGTCCGCCTCCGCCTGCCTGTCCTCGGCGGCGTTCGCCTCCCGGCGTTCCTGACGTTCTGCCGCGGCGGCCGCCTGATCGCGTTCGACGGCGTCGTTGTGCTGCTTGACGCCGACCGCCGCGCCGGCTCCTGCCAGAAGCAGCAGGACGACGGCGCCGATCACGACCACCCGACGGGACGGTCGACGTGAGCGCCGGACGTACGACGTCCCGCAGCTCGGGCAGAAGTCTCCGCTGGTCGTGCTGGCGACACTGCACTTGCGGCAGATGCGGGTGGGAGCGAGAACGTGCTCGGGTTCGGACATGGGTTTCCTCGGTGATGAGGACGCGGCGACCGCCCCTGGACGGTCGCCGCGCCGGTCTGGATTTTCAGAACGTGTCGTTGATGGTGATGCGGTCGTACTTCTTCGGCAGGTCGTCGGCGCTGATGCACGACAGGGTCGTGGTCTGGCCGACGGCGACCGGCTCGGTCGTGCAGTCGGCAAGCGCTAGGACCTCGTTGCCCTGCATGAACTTGATCTCGACGAGTGCGGAGTCCTTGTCGTCACGGTTGTTCGTGACCTTCAGGCCCTTGATGTCGACGCTGCCGAGCCCGTCGTCGACGATCTTCCAGCCGGCGGCGTACTCGAAGCCCGAGACCGAGAACTTCTTGCCCTCGTCGATCGTCAGCGGGTTGTCGGGACCGCCGGGTTCCTGGTCCTTCGCCTCCTCCTTGTCGATCGACTTGCTGACCTCGTTGGCAGCTCCGCCGACGAGCGCGAGGCAGCCACCGATGAACAGGACCGAGATGGTGATCAGGACGAGCAGCACGTTGCGCAGGGTGTGGCGCTTCTTCGCCGGCGCGACCTGGACGGACCCGGCCTGCTGAGTGTGCTCGGTCCAGGTCGTGCCGTCCCACCAGCGCATGGCGCCGGAAGAGTCGGGGTAGAAGCCGGGCGGCGTGCTGCCGCTGGGGGGCTGAGTGGTCATGGGGTGTCCCTCCGATCCGAGGCGACACCGTGTCGCCCGCCGAGCCAGCATCGGGCGTCGTCGAACGGAATCGCGGCAAGAATCGAGGACGTGATCAGAGCGAGCCACGGACGTAGTCACTTCGAGTGAGGTCTGCCGGGCGAGGAATGTCGGACCGAATGCCTAGAGTCATCTGCACGCTCACGAGCGGCAGCGTCAAGTACCTGGCTGGCTGTCCGGCAACCCCTCACGTGGTGGGTGCCCCAGGGAGAGAGCAGGTCGTCAGCGATCGCTGCCGGCAAGCGGACGGTGCCACAGCGCGCCGAGAATCGAGGCCTCATGAACGAGTCATCAATCCCACCCGTGCGCGACTGCGGTCGGTACCTCCCCGGGCACAGCGTCCACTGGATCCAGGCGAGGCTGACGTGGAACCAGCCTGTGGCTCACACAGCCGTGGAGATCGTCCACATCGGCGCTGCGTCCGTCTTGGTGTCGGCTGACGACGGAATGCGACAGTTCTGGAACCACGACGTGGACCGGCTCTGGGCGTTGGTCGAGCAGCACGGTCCCTTCGGCGCACTGGTCGGCTATCACGTGCTGCGGCTGGAGAGCGGGCATCTCGTGTGCCTGAAGGAGAACTCGGAGGGGCCGCTCGAGCCTTGCTGACTCGGCTACCCGGCGGGCACGCCGTACGGCACTCGCCGCCGGCGGTGTGACAGTCCCGCGCGGACGCGGGATGAAAAGCTCCCGGGGAAGGGTTGATCTCGAGGGCGACGCCACCCGGTCTCGTCTGTCTCGATGGAGGGTGTTCCATGTCTGTACCGGTCTCGATGCTCGACCTCGCGACGGTCGCCCGCGACCAGACGGTCGCCGAGTCACTGGCCGGCACGGTCGCCCTGGCGCAGGCGGCGGAGCGGCTCGGCTACCAGCGCGTCTGGTACGCCGAGCACCACAACATGGCCGCGATCGCGTCGTCGGCGACGTCGGTGCTCATCGCCCACGTGGCTGCTCACACCAGCACCATCCGGCTCGGGTCCGGCGGCATCATGCTGCCCAATCACTCCCCGCTGACGATCGCCGAGCAGTTCGGCACCCTCGAGACGCTCCACCCCGGGCGGATCGACCTCGGTCTGGGGCGTGCGCCGGGCACCGACCAGAACACGATGCGGGCGCTGCGCCGCAACGCCACCTCGTCCGACAACTTCCCGGAGGACGTCCTGGAGCTGCAGGGATACCTGCAAGGGCAGTCACGCATCCCCGACGTCTCCGCCCACCCGGGCACCGGCACCAACGTCCCGCTCTACATCCTCGGCTCCTCGCTGTACGGCGCCGGTCTGGCTGCCGCCCTCGGTCTGCCGTACGCGTTCGCGTCGCACTTCGCGCCCGCCGCGCTCGACGAGGCGATCGCGCTGTACCGCCGCGAGTTCAAGCCGTCGGAGCAGCTGGACAAGCCGCACCTGATGGCTGCGTTCAACGTCTTCGCCGCCGACGACCAGGCCGATGCCGAACGTCAGCAGCAGGAGGTCATGCGCAGCCGCGTGGCGCTGCTCCTGCGTCCGGGCACGCAGTACTCCGACGAGCAGGCGGACGAGCTGCTCGCCTCACCGCAGGCCGCGCACCTGCGCGGGATGATGACCTACAGCGCGGTCGGCACCCCCGACGTGGTCGGCAAGGCCGTCACCGGGTTCGTGGAGGAGACGGGCATCGACGAGCTGATCGTCACCCACCAGGGCCCGCGGGTCGAGCAGCGTCTGAGGTCGGCGGAGCTGTTCGCGGACGTCTACTTCGCCTGAGGGCGTCTCACAGGCTCGATGGCGAAAGGCCGCGATCCGGTGCACAATCGCGCTAGGTTGTCTCGCACCTGTCCCTCCAGCTCTCGGAGTCACTCCATGGATATGCCAACAGCCGTCAGAAGCGTCCTGTCGCAGTACGCCAACTTCAACGGGCGTGCGCGCCGGTCGGAGTTCTGGTTCTGGACGCTCGCGACCTTCATCGCAGGAGTCATCGTCGGGATCATCGATGTCATCATCGGCACGTCGATCCTGCAGTGGGTGCTCATCCTCGCTCTCCTCGTGCCGAACCTTGCCGTCGGTGCCCGTCGTCTGCACGACACCGACAAGTCCGGCTGGCTGCAGCTGATCGGGATCATCCCGATCATCGGGTGGATCGTGCTCATCGTCTTCTGGGCGATGGACAGCACGCCCGACAACAAGTACGGCCCGAATCCCAAGGGTCTCGGCGCCGGCGGATACGCCCCGTACGGCACGCCGCCGCCCGCGGCCTGAGAACGACAACGCCGCTGACCTGCCGTGACGGCGGGTCAGCGGCGCCTCGGTGGTCAATGAGCGTGAGCCTGTCTCGAGGACTATGCTCCGATGACGCACGGATCAACATCTATCGGGGGAATGAATGAAGAGAATTCTGGCAGTGCTCGCAGCAGCGGTGATCGGCATGGGATTGATGAGTGTTCCGGCCGACGCAGCCTCGAGCCTGAAGCGACACAGCTCGAGCTGCAAGGCGCTGGGGTACAAGGCCAAGCCGGCCAAGTTCTCCATCCGCAAGGACGGTTTCGGAGACAAGGTCGGCGAGATCCGCCTCTACCGGAAGTCACGCAACAGCAACCAGGTGTGCACCCAGACTCAGCGATCCGCCGGCGTGAAGGCCAGCCAGTTCCAGGCGGGCGTCGAGGTCCTGGTGAAGTCGCGTGGCAAGTACTCGTACAAGTCGGCGTCGTCCATCCGGCGCACGAGCAACCGGTCGTACTCCTACACGTTCAAGGAGCTCGACTCGTCCAAGGCAACCCGCGGCAAGACGATCCTGAACCTGACGGGCGCGATCCTGACGACCGACGACGGCCAGTGGTGGGAAACCGGTTTCACCCGCAACGGCTGACACGAGTGCGGCGGGGTGCGTCGGCGGGGCGGCGCACCCCTAAGGTCGAACCGTGACCCTCCACGTCCATCGCGCCGAGCGGCTCGACACGCTCGTCGGCGGGCTCGCGGCGCTGCTCGCCGATCCGCTGCCGGATCCGTTCGCGGAGGAGATCGTTGTCGTCCCGGCACGAGGTGTCGAGCGGTGGCTCGCGCAGCAGCTCGGCCACCGGCTCGGGACGACGCCCGGGCGTCAGGACGGCGTGAGCGCCGGCTTCCGGTTCGCGTCGCCGCGCTCGCTGGTCGCCGAGCTGCTGGGCATCGCTGACGACGACCCGTGGGACCCGGACCGTCTCGTGTGGCCGTTGCTCGAGGTCATCGACGCGTCGATGGGGCAGCCGTGGTGCCAGGCGCTGTCGCGGCACCTCGGGCACGAGCACGTCGGCACCGAGCGGGAGCTGCGGCAGAACCGGCGGTACGGGGTCGCTCGGCGCCTGGCGGGGTTGTTCGCCTCGTACGCGTCGCAGCGGCCGGAGATGATCACGGCGTGGAGCGAGGGTCGGGACGACGACGGGACGGGCAGAGCCCTCGACCACGACGTCCGGTGGCAGGCGGAGCTCTATCGGCGCCTGGTGGCTGCGCTCGGCGAGGTCACCCCCGACGTCCGGCTGGCTCAGACCGTCGACCGGCTGGAGGAAGCACCAGATTCGTTCGACCTGCCGGCACGGATCTCTCTCCTGGGGCACACGCGCCTGTCGGTATCCGAGCTTCGGATACTCGACGCGCTCGGCCGGCACCGGGACGTCCACCTGTGGGTGCCGCACCCGTCGCCGGCGCTGTGGGACACGCTCACCGAGCGGGCGGCCGCAGGCGTCGTCCGGCGCAGTGACGACCCGGCTCCGACCGACGCTCCCAACCCGCTGCTGATCTCGCTCGGGCGGGACGTCCGCGAGATGCAGCGGACGCTCGAGGGCGTCCCGGGTGTCGTGCACGAGCACCTCCCGGCGAGCCACGAGCTGCCGCAGACCCTCCTCGGCTGGCTGCAGGACGACCTCGTCGACGACCGCAGCGGCAGCGCAGAGAGGCAGCTGAGGGAGGCAGACCGCAGCGTCCAGGTGCACGCGTGCCACGGCAAGGCGCGGCAGGTCGACGTGCTGCGCGAGGTGCTCGTCGGGCTGCTGGAGGACGATCCCACGCTCGAGCCCCGCGACATCCTCGTCATGTGCCCCGACATCGACACCTACGCCCCGCTGATCAGCGCCGCATTCGGCCTGATCGGCGTCGTCGAGGGCGGGCACCCGGCGCACCAGCTGCGGGTCCGCCTCGCCGACCGCGGCAGTGCCGGCACCAACCCGCTCGTCGGCGTCGCGCGGGCGCTGCTCGACCTCGCCGCGACAGGACGCGTCACGGCCACCGAGGTGCTCGACCTGCTGGCGATGGCACCCGTGCGGCACCGGTTCGGCTTCTCGGACGACGACCTGCAGCACCTCACCGGCTGGGTCGAGCGCTCCGGCGTCCGCTGGGGGCTCGACGCCGCGCACCGTGAGCCGTTCGGGCTCGGCGACCTCAGGCCCAACACGTGGGAGTTCGGGCTCGACCGCGTCCTGCTCGGCGCGGCCGTCGCCGAGCAGCGCGGACGTTGGATCGACACCGTCATGCCGCTCGACGACGTCAGCAGCGGCGACCTCGACCTCGCCGGACGGTGGGCCGAGCTCGTGGACCGCCTGCGGACGACGCTCGACCAGATGGCGACCGAGCAGCCCCTCGACGCCTGGGTCGACACCCTGCTCGACGGCGTCACGTCGCTGGCATCGGTCCCGTCGGTGGACGACTGGCAGCTCGCCCAGCTCGAGCGTGAGCTGGGCCGGCTCCGCGACACC
>Ga0247734_1002884_pt1 | contig 10696 bp, 13 predicted proteins | sample UWRJL103311B2_FD_180933 | JGI IMG/M metagenome (GOLD analysis project Ga0247734, IMG submission 180933) | Plant litter microbial communities from Arlington Agricultural Research Station in Wisconsin, United States - UWRJ-L103-311B-2 | ecosystem: Environmental > Terrestrial > Plant litter >... | reverse complement strand
AGCCCATCTGTCTTCTCGGTGAGCTCAATTTGGTGTCGCTTCTGTCATCCAGAGATCCATCATCGCCATCAACCGGCAAACACCTCGAATACAATTACAGACCATGATAGAGCGCGATGCGACCGAAAATGTCGTCGATCCCCAACTCTTGCTGCCTCCACCAAGTCAATCATCAAGTCGTGCCGGGTCCGTAGGAACTTCCTCACAGCATAATAAACGTGATGCCGGCGCTGATGGTGATGGTGACGGTGATGGCGACGGCGACGGCGATGACGATTCCGTACACTCTGGGGCTGGCCCACGCAAACGTCAGAAGCTGAATCTCTACAAGTGCAATCAATGTCGACTCGCGAGGAAAAAGGCAAGTACAATTCCTCCCCCGCGAGATCCCCCGCGAATCCCCTACACAAAAACAACTAACCAAGTCCCAAGTGCTTTCCGGAGGGACGGAAGTGGCCAGACAAGTGTGAGCGGTGTATCAAACATAAACCCAATCCCCTTCCATGTTCAGAACCCACGGAGAGCAAAAACACGAGAGGCCCAAACAAAAATTCCAAACAAAAGAAACTTAGTGTTCCACAACCAACAGTTACTATTGACCCGACACCGATATATCAGTCCACCACCCGCGACTACTCGACATCTTATACAGCAACCCCGACCACCTACGAGTTCTCCAAGCCGGATCTCGAGTCCAAGAGCATCGGTCTTGGTGGTTGTGATGACCTAGGCGAGTCCGATGACGACTGGGCCAAACCAACCGCACTAGTCAAACGAGACGTTAAAAAAGAGACCAAATTTGACATTAAAACCATTCCTGAAATACCGGCATTATTTGAGTACGAACCGCTCAAGACCGATGAATTCCGAATCCTACGTCTACATCATGGACCTAAGGATGGTAAAATTGTGTGTTCGTTTCTCGTGAGATCAATCCACGGTGCAAACAACACTTCAGGCGAGGAGAATTATGCTACTATCTCGTATTATTGGGGTGTCGAGGATGAGGCAGCTGATAGGCCCTTAAAACGCATTGAATTGCAGACCGAAAGTAACCCTCCCCGAACTCGGCCATGGGATATTAGGGAAAATCTTTGGGCTGCCCTCCGTAGTCTCCGGTCGTCGACCAAAGATCGTTTGTTCTGGGTTGATGCACTTTGTATCAACTATACCAAAGAACTTCAAGACACGGCGGAAAAGACCAGCCAAACCAAATTGAAACGACATATATTCATGGGTGCAAACAATCTTTGCTTCTGGTTGGGAGATGATGAAAAGATTAGACCTGCGTTTATGTTCATCTCAACAATGCTTGAGAAGGTAGGGGGAATATCGGAACTGGTCAACGACCACAAATATATTCCATCCTGGCTGTCTTTCATTGCCCTCTTAAATAATAAGGCTTTCAGTCGTCTCTGGCTGCTGCAGGAAGTCACGATATCCCAAAGACGAAGTGTCACAATTCACGCTGGCAACTTATCAAAGAATTATTTGGATTTTGTGGATGCCGTAGGCATTTTTATTTCCTGTCGGGGGGCTATATCCGATCTGTTTCGCAAGCACCAGGCAGATCATAAAGCTTTAAGTGATCACGGGATTTCTCTTACAGAACTTTTTGTAAATGTTTCTACCAATGCACTACGATATGCTCGCAAGGACTCGGAGGCCCAAAGGTTACTAGCTCTCGAAGACCTGGTATCACAGTTAGTTAACTTTGGCTGCGGAAACCCTCTTGATCGGGTTTTCTCTATGCTGGCACTCGCCAAAGACAAAACCCGTTATCTCGACATCAACTATAGTAAAGACACCATCGTAGTCTACAAAGAGTTTGTCCGCCATGTCATCATAACTTCTCAGTCTCTAGATATAGTTTGTCGCCGTTGGGCTACCCCCCATCAAGGCACTCCCTACCCATCGTGGATTCTCGCATCTCCTAGTTTGCCCTCCATGTTCCGAGGTCGGATCAATGCCGACTCACTTGTTGGGCTTCCAGGCCGCTCTCACTACAATGCCTCTCGAAATAAACCCGCTTATGATATCCATATGATGTCTTGGAACGCCGATATCCTCCCAGCCTCAGGCTTTGTGCTTGACACTATCTCCAAGTTAGGAGATTGGGCATCTCAAGGGATCATTCTTTCGCAATGGTTAAGCCTCGGCGGTTGCAATCTTAGCGATGGCGAGCTGGTTACTGATGCATTTTGGCGTACACTTGTTGCAAACCTAGGTCCAAACGGATGCAACCCTCCCCCTTGGTATCCACGAGCTCTTGGGTTCTGCATTGATCATCGCACTCCAAATGGCGATATTGATACCGAGAAGCTTCTTGCGAAGGATACTGATCCGCTCATCAAGGAGTTTCTGAAGAGAGTGCAGAGCGTGATCTGGAATCGGAAATTCCTGGTTACTAAACAGTTAGGCTTGGTAGGGTTAGTGCCCATGGAGGCTCAAATTGATGATTCTATATGTATCCTATATGGATGTAGTGTTCCCGTCGTTCTTCGGAGGCACAGTGACGGGCAATTTTGGAGGTTCATAGGAGAGTGCTATGTTCATGATATGATGGACGGGGAGGCCGTTGAACTTATGGAAGGACGGGAGCACTTTAAGGCTGAGATATTCCCTCTAAAATAATAACTCGGTGTTGAGAAATAGAATAGGCATGGGCTTGGACAGGGCTGGCTTCGGGAAAATCCTGAGCAATATGAAGGATAGGTGCGATAATTCTCAACGACCTTATATTTTTAACGACTGGCACGAAACGAAGAATGCTTACAGCTACAACAGCACCATAATTTAACATGTCACAAACAAGAAAAACAAGGGAGCTTTTATCCGACTTTGACCCTGTTGTTTCCCGTAAAGGTAGTCTCCTGTGCCTAGTTGTGGAATACGATAAGCGAATATCTCTTGAAGCGGCTGCTAATTACTCTTGCCTAACTTTCTGAAATTGAAAAATGTTCATTCCAGAGTTGCATATCTTATCTTAAACCCCTCAAAAAGAAAGACCCTACCCACCCAAATATTTTTTAAAAGCATTGTAGTACCGCTTTGACCTTTCAAACGAATCCAGTTTCCACTTTAACTAAGCAACAGGAATCAATTATGATTATGATAATGATATCAAAAATTACCAAAATTACAAATGAAAAATAAAGGACACCTTCACCAATCTTCGCAAGTTTCGTTTTCTTTAGGGCACGATGGCTAGTTGTTGGGGGCGTGGCACAAACGATTCTTTTCACGTTGGAGTGGAAATAGGTAGCTATCTTGATTACTACGTTATCTTACTATTTCCTGAGAAGTAAGAGATTTTTAACTGGACGGCTCAATTCTTCTTTATGCGAAGCTTTTGGTAGTGCGGGCTATGTGATATGTGGGTTTCTTTCACGCGGAAATATGTGCGTTGTTTTTTATATATGAGAGAGGTGTGGGCGTGGTGGGTGGTTGTTGGTTTCCTGAGCTTCTGCGAATGGGTGGGGTTGTTGTAGATTTGATTGTGTTTGAGTGAATAGCGAGATGGTGATGGTGAATTGATAGGACTCAGCTGGGAGTCGTCCCTTTCCCTAAGCCAGACTTAGCTATTAAAAAGGACTCCAGACGGCCCATGAATATCAACCACTTATTACCATTCTGACTACACATACGTGAGGTCCGATATGAGTGATGAATGCATGCTACTGTGAATGTACTGTGTAGAGCATTTTATAAAACTACACTAGAGCGTATGGTACATTAATCCACGTAGATAAAAAAAAACACTAGATGTGTTTCCTAGCTGGATAACTAAGTTAGTTAAATAGGCACCGATTAGGAACCGGACTCATTGCTCCTTTCATGCTTTCTAGAATTAATCTAGCGTGCAGCTTTTCTTTTAAGATATAAGCTCAAGCCGTATGTTTTCCCACCTAGTAAAATTCTACAAATAATTTGAAGGACCCCCTAACACTTTGAATTACTTTAATCATACAATCAACCTACGCACACCAAACACGGAATCTTTGCTTCCTGGGAATTGCTGTTAAGAACGCACTAGAACCAGCCAAAAAGGCAAACGCAGTTGGAAAAAGGAAAAAGACACCAGAGTACAACAGAAGCAAAAGCAGCTTCAATTCACCAAAAGAAAGATGCCACACGTTCATTTCCCAACCGAGCCCGCAACGCCGTCCCTCCAGGACGAACAACTCAACCGCACTGCGGCCGAGCTCAAGCGTCTCAAGGGTCTGCAGCTGAAATGCCACATGCGCAGCCCACCCAGCGCGACGCAATACGGACAGTTCTTCTACGAGTTCGCGCTCTTTACCGTGGGCTACAAGCAGCTGGTCGCGGACTTCCACAGCACCACGCGGCCGCATGAGACGACCACGGCGCTGGTGTTCTATAACCGCCTGCGGAAGCTGGTGGAGCTGAAGCGCTGGTTTAGCGAGATTCAGAGGGATGAGTAGGAGAAGATGAGGGGGAAGGTTCCGGAGCAGGTTTGGCAAGATGCGGTGCGGAATGCTGAGCGTGTTGTTAGGGGAAAGGAAATGGTGGTGCTGGAGGGGAAGGGTGGTGATATCGTTGGAGAGGAGAAGGGGGTGGAAGGGGATTTGATGGATGATGCGGAAATGGTTGAGAGGGAGGAGGTTGAGAGTGAACTTGGGTTTGAAGAAGAAACCGTCGTTCGGGATGAGAACCATGCCCAGCGAGGCTCAAACGCATTTGGACGGCCCGAGTTTAGAATCATAGACTCACTCCCATCAGAGAGTGTGAATGAGGTTGTGGAAGCAACCAATGGAGATAATCAGCTCCAGGACGACACTTCCGATTATGGGGATCTCGAGATTGTGGAATCTGTCACATTTGTGGAATTTGATGGAGTCTTAGTATAGTCCCTTTTTCTTTTGGGTAACGGAGTTAGTTGTTTGGATAATGGATGGTGCTAAAGCTATATAGGACGAAGAGCGAGCGTCATTAAACCTTCTCAACTTCAGGACTTAACCGCACTTAAAAAAGAGTCTCAAAACGGGTCATAACCCACCCAGCTAAGATGAAGGATATCCACGCTTGAGAATTCGAGATATAGTAAAATTGTGCTTGATGACCAATGAGACTTTGAAGAAGAGGGAGATCTAGATTGAATTACATGGAGACATAAAAAGCGGATGTTCTAATGAAAGACGCGATGAACACTTGATGTAGATTATATGATATAAGACGATAGACGTATCCTATCTTAAATGGTTTGTTAAGGATTATGAATGAAGTAGATAGAAGCAAACACTTTGAACGCAGGAGTGATAGTTGGAGTGGCAGAGAAAACCAACGCAGGAGGTCAGATGGAAATGACTGAATCACATAAAGTAAGACCGAAAGTGAAGGAGATGCGAAGCCGACGAGATTTCTTGCGGACGATGTTAGGGGAGCAAATATCTTCTGGAGAACTGATACTCCAAATAACTCAATGTCAAGAAAACAAATAGCGACGAGGAAATCAAAAAAAGAATAACATTGACACCGAACTCTCGGAATCAACCAGATAGAAACTTGGTTTCTCGATTGATTTCAAACATTGTACTGTATGTTCGTACTTGAATCTATACAAACAAATGGACTATCTTAGAAATTTTTGCTCATGCACAGGAAACGAGATATCAGGGAAAGTGGGCAAACATGCAAATTTACAAGATATACCTCTAGCTATTTGTGTTGTCGTTAGACAAACGCAGGCATCCATTAAGTTTACCATTCATGATGACGAACCTCGGCTCACAAGGCCAGGACGGTCATCCTTCAGCCTTCCCTCAACAATTTCAACGACCATCACCACAAATTCGCAAACATGGCAGAATCAACACCAAGCGAAGCTTCTACAATCCTCATAAATAGCCTCCATAACACTCTTAATTCTCTCCTTCAAAGTCCTTACCCAACAATCCCCACTCCGCCCTCTTGCAAAAAGCGTGCATCTGTCGCTCTGATCCTGCGAGTCCGTCCTCACTTCAACCATCCTCCTCCTCCTCCAGATACCGTGCCTTCGGAGAATTCGGAGCCGCAAGATGCAGCCGCCAAGCTCTCCAAATTCTTCGCGCAGCCCTGGGTCCAGGCCGGAGATCCAGAAGTTGTCTTTATAAAAAGGGCTGCCCGCGTTGGGGACATGTGGACATCACACGTAGCTCTTCCAGGCGGGAAAAGAGACCCAGAAGATGCAGATGATGGGGTAACCGCGATTCGCGAAACCATAGAGGAGATTGGACTCGATTTAACAGATGAGAGTGTGGTGAGTATTGGAAATTTACCTGAGAGGGTGGTCAAAACCAGTTGGGGGAAAGTGCCGTTTGTTGTCCCCAACATACTTAAACAAAGCGCAGAAACTGAAGTAAAGCAGAATAATGGTGCTATGCCCATACGTTTTTATATACACAAAACCGGATCTTCCACCTGTAAAGTTGCAGCCAACTGAAGTCGCTTCCACGCACTGGGTACCTCTCCGTGTCCTCCTGTCACCCTCTGTTCGCACATACGAATATGTTGACGTATCAGATCGGTTTGCAAGACGTGGTGGGGTTGCTGCAAAAACATTACTCCGTTCAATGCTAGGCAAGATGCGCTTCTCGGCTATCCGTTTGATTCCCTCGGAATCCGTATATTGTAGTTCTACGGCTGAGTTCTTCTCGCCTCCCGAATCTGTAACCGAGCAACCGAAAGCTTCTATAGCAAGTAGCTTTTACAAATGGTATTTGGGAGACCATGCTGGATCTGCGGATCGGACAAGGCCTCTATTGCTGTGGGGACTGACGCTGGGTATACTGGCCGATTTCCTAGATCAACTTCCACCACACAACTCTGTCAAATTATGGTCATATCCTACATTCACCACGTGGGATGCGAGATTCATGATTTACATCATGACACTGCGGCTAAAGAAACGCAACCAATCAAAACTGGAAAGTGGAAACCAAACTGCAGTTGACAGCGAAACTGAGGCTGTAACTACCACCGAAGACAACCCTTGGTTCATTGGCGGTCTGAGCAATGGCCTAGCGGATGGATCTAAAGGGAAGGGTAAGGGCAGAGAATATGCTGTCGGCGTTATGCTCGAGGGATATTACGAACTGATGAGACGGGGTGTTTGGATTGCAATATTTGGGAGGACGGTTGGAAGTTTAGCGTTGGTAGCCTGGATTTTGAGACGGTATAGACGTAGGGCGTAAGCCAACCATTTGGGCACCAAGTTTTGGCTTGCTTGATAGAATTTCTGGGATAGAAATTAAATATGGAACTGGCGTTCATCTAGGTAATTACTGCAAGTTCTAATTTATACTCATATATACCATAATTATAGTCATTGGAAACTTCGGCTTGCATAATTTAATACTGGTTCTTTGCACTAACTCAAAGGGAGTGAAAAGTAGACGCCTTATAAATCGTCGATTGCCTGGTATTTGTTTGCTTGCTAGTAAGTTGAAGTATCGGATGGTGTAGCTACATTTCTGATAGCATGATGAAAGCGGACTGTAAATTTAAATGGGAGTCTTGTAACTCTCAAGATACTGTTGGTACTTTGTTAAATTGTTAGTCTTGTTCTATGCCTATCATTCATGGATCATGTGGTTTATATGTACTGTACAATATGTCATCTACCATCCAAACTTCTCGACTACAACATCTATATCCTTCCCTTTCTTCACTAATCCCGAACAGGTATTTCTTACCACCCTATTCATACTATCCGGCCCACTAACCACTACTCTTGCTGCTCTTCCGCCGTTTCCTTTCTCCACGCCGAATTCCTCCACACTATCTGTTAAGATATCTCCCAAGTCAGGCCTCCCAAAGACCTCTGTTGCACCCGGGGAGATAACCTTCACACCCATCTTCACAATCTCCTCTAAAGCCTGGTTGGAAACCCAAGCTTTATGTTCTTCACGATGTACCACCCATATCAACACGATCTTCTGGCGTCTCGGCATCTTCATGGGTATGAACTCTGAATCCATAGAGGCTTCAATATTGAGAAGATGGTGAACCAACGGCCAAATAACAGCAATGCCACTCCCTCCAGCAACCAAAACAGCAAGATCAGAGGCTTCCAACATAGTCCTCGCATGCGAGCTTCCATATGGTCCATCAATCCTCAAGTTCAATTCTTGGCTTGCACATTGCCCTAAATGTTTGGCTTTCTTGAGTAGATCAAGGGAGAAACCATCCATAGAACGGATTAGAAGAGTGAGACTCATGGTGTCTGACGCGGGTGGTGAGACCGGAGAGAATATTGTGAAGGGATGAGCTTGGAAGCTATGTTTATAGCCAAGGGAGGGAATCGTGATGAAGATGTGATCAGTGGCTTCCCACCCGTCGAGGATAGAATGGCCGAGGAAGTTTCGAAATGGTTTGCGAGGACGCCGGGGAATGGTCATGGAGAGACGGACTGTCTCCCCATCTTTTAAAACTGTCGTAAGAGCTTTTATTGTTTCTCTCTTTATCCCGAGTCGATACACTAGTCTGTCGACTAAAAATATAGCTAATGCGGATAAAACACAGATTCTACTTCTAAGCGACTCCTGATGAAGAAATAAAAATCCCAAAGCTCCTGTCTGTAAAATGATATGTAAACCTAGAAATAACTCATAAAACTTTCTTCGAAAGCTGTGCAATGATGTAAGGTAGATCAGTTCATAAGAAACGAAAGCTCCAAGGCCAATGTAAACGACATATGTCGATACAAACTTGGCCAAGGAGAAGCCAAATCGCCGAAGGATAGTATACCAAACACCAAACATGGTACTAGCATGAAGCAAAGCTTGCAGACATAAAATCTCGCCTAGTCGTCTATGGAAGATATTTAGTGACTCGTAAGAACAGCCCGTGAGGACTTTCAATGGTTGGTTTTTGGCGGAAAGGAGGTATAACAAAGGTAAGTTTGTGACGAAAACAAGCCCACTTCGCTCGGCTAGTACAGCGAGCTCGGCGACTGTGAAGGGGATGCGGTAGAAGGTGTATAATATATTTAGAAACACAAGAGCTAGAACGCCAATGGTGATATTGTTTGACGGAAGCGTCTTGTTAATATATGGGACAGGTCGAGGTTGATACATCAGGAAAGATTTTATATAGGCAAGTGCTGATAGTTGATGTGACTGTTCATGATTAAACAGAGACGTATTCTCATTTGGATCATTTATTGTTTTAATTGTAGGGTGTTGATTTCCTTGGATGGTACTGTCTTTTGAAGAAGAGGCATCGGAAGTATCCTTAATCGCGGGCATCTCATTATCATAATTGCGCAGCCTAATTAATTAGCTTATATTTTAAGTTTACATTTTCGCTCAGGCTTGTGTTATAGACATGTAAAGTAGATTACCAAAATCTGCCGCAAATATACTTACAGCTTAGGCTTCATCGTCTCAGCATCATCATCGTAAGTATCATCTAGACGTAAAGTCCTCAACCTCGAAGCCCGTCGACGTCGCCATCGGATGGCGTGCCCGGACCAGTGTATAACAGTAAATATGGAAATAAGAGCAAATATGACCAAATGATAAGTTAAAATAAACCTTCTACTAAACAAAATATGCTTTACTAATCTACCAAACGGACCTCCTCCTGGAGGTTGTTTAGGTTCGTCCACTGATAATAACACAGAGGTTTCGAGGGTAGATTCGAGGGCATCATGAAACCACCCCATAACTTTATACGGTTGCACAGAAATAAGGTATGTTACACTGAAGAATAAAATGATGATATAACTGGGAGATACACAGAGTGGGTGGCCTTATCTGATCATCAGATAAGAATCATCCGTCATGAAGCGGCCCTCGCGGCCGCACGCTAAATCATATGCTTGGCATGAGACTTGCTCTCCAAATAATTTGGAATAGACACAAGGCTATAGCTTGCAACAACTCGTCTCCCGAACGCATCATGGCAGACAAAGTGGCCAAGTGAGTCTTGCTGCGTGCTGAAGCTTTCTAATAATTATCCCTACTCCAACGAGGCTAATGTTCCTTACAGAAAAGATGGCGCCCCGACGAACCCTCGAGGAATACCCAATGCGCCATTCGTAGACAAGGTTGAAGACTATGTTACCTCCCGCGCAGATGTCGAGACGACCCTCAAGAGCTTTCAAGAGATGATATCGTGCGTGGCTACTGGCCCTATACCAGCAATAAACAAGAGCTTACCAAATGGGCAGAAAATACCAGTTTATGGAATCGAATATGCAGCGGAGGATTGTTGGATTGGATGACAAGATGCCCGATATTCAAAAGACGTTGGAAACTGTGAGATTCTTGAAGACAAGAAAGGTTCGTGATGTTTGGTTTGGATGGTGTGGGGAGCTGAGTTCTGACAACTTAATAGCCTGGCTCGGATCCGATTGAGGCTACATTTGAGTTGAATGATACGCTTTATGCGAAGGCACATATACCACCGACTGAGGAAGTATATTTGTGGCTAGGGGTGGGTTATATAGAGTCCTGCATCATGATGGACAAGCTAATCCTTCTACAGGCAAATGTCATGTTGTCATACCCGGTTGACGAAGCAGAAGAGCTACTCTCCTCGAAATTAGCTGCTGCCAAGTTAAACAAGTCGAATTGCGAAGAAGACTTGGACTTTTTGAGAGAACAAATTACGGTTGGTCTTCGAACCGGTCATGTACAGCTCCTCTTGCTAACATTGAATAGACTATGGAGGTAGCCACAGCGAGAGTATA
>Ga0247734_1002881_pt1 | contig 10706 bp, 13 predicted proteins | sample UWRJL103311B2_FD_180933 | JGI IMG/M metagenome (GOLD analysis project Ga0247734, IMG submission 180933) | Plant litter microbial communities from Arlington Agricultural Research Station in Wisconsin, United States - UWRJ-L103-311B-2 | ecosystem: Environmental > Terrestrial > Plant litter >... | reverse complement strand
CGGGCACCCAGGGCGGCGGCCGCTCGGACGACGGCACCCTCACATGGTCCTATACCACCGCGCCCGACAACGCGCGCACGGTCGTCGTTTCGCTGCGCAAGGGCGAGCAGATGAAGCAGGTCTTGCTGGCCGACGTTCCGGGTGGGAAGCGCTAAGCCATGTACGAACTTTTCATCAGCGCCTTCGTCACGCTATTCGTGGTCATCGACCCGCCGGGCTGCGCGCCGATCTACGCCGGCCTCTCCGCCGGGGCGAGCCGGGCGCAGGCGATTTCCATGGCGGCGCGCGCCTGCCTGATCGCCAGCGCGATCCTGATCGTGTTCGGCCTGTTCGGCGAACGCCTGCTGGGCGCGCTGCACATCGAGCTGGACGCCTTCCGCATCGCCGGCGGCATCATGCTGTTCATGATCGCGGTCGACATGGTCTTCGAAAAGCGCACCCAGCGCCGCGAGGAACGCGCCGAGAAGGTCAAGGCGACCCCCGAGGTCGAGGACGTCTCGGTGTTCCCAATGGCGATGCCGATGCTGGCAGGCCCCGGCTCGATCGCCACGATGATGCTGCTCACCGCCCGCGCCAAGGGCGACGGGCAGACGCTGATCGTGCTGGGCGCGATGCTGAGCGTCATGGTCCTCAGCTTCGTCTCGCTCGCCGCCGCCGGCCCCTTGATGAAAATCCTGGGCGACAAGGTCGAGGCCGTCATCACCCGCCTGCTCGGCGTGCTGCTCGCCGCCCTCGCCGCGCAATACGTGATCGACGGCGTCAAGGCGACGCTGCTCCATTGACCGCGCCGCCCCTGCTGACCACCGCCGCGATCTACGTCTGCGCCGCGCTGGCCGAGATCGCCGGCTGCTTCGCGTTCTGGTCGTGGCTGCGACTGTCGAAACCGCTGTGGTGGCTGGTGCCGGGCTGCGCGTCGCTGGTCGCGTTCGCCTGGCTGCTCACGCTGGTCGACACCTCGCAGGCGGGGCGCGCCTATGCGGTGTACGGCGGCATCTACATCACCTCGGCGCTGCTATGGCTGTGGCTGGTGGAAGGCGTGCGGCCGGACCGCTGGGACCTGATAGGTGCCGCTCTATGCCTGCTCGGTGCCGTTGTGATTCTCGTCGCGCCGCACAGAACCTGACGGCAAACGTCATGGAACAGGCGGTGACAGACCGCCTCGCGTGGATTACCTTCACCGTCTGACCATGCGCAGCAGGGTGCGGCTGCATGGCTAGCGAGGGACCGGCCCCAAGCCGGAAAATGGAGGGCAGCCATGGACAACTTCGATCCCAAACCCGGCCCCACTTCGGCCGCGGGCTTCGAGTTCAACAATCCCACGATCATCAGCCTGCTGTATCTCGCCTCGTTCGTCACCGGGATCACGGGGCTCGTCGGCGTCGTCCTCGCCTTCGTGTGGCGCGGGGAACCGAAGGCGGAGTGGGAGGTGTCCCACTACGACTATCTCATCCGGACGTTCTGGATCTTCCTCATCGGCACCATCGTCGGCGTGATCCTGACAATCGTGCTGATCGGCATCCCGATCCTCATTGCCGTTTCGGTGCTGGTGGTGGTGCGCTGCGTGATGAGCCTGCTCGCCGCGCAAAAGCGCCTGCCGATGCCGAACCCCGGCAGCTGGACGGTCTGAGCTAGCGCAAGAAGACGAAGTACCCCGCCACCCCCGCCGCGACCAGTTGCAGGACCGCGATGGTGTGCAACTGCGCGACGAACGGCTGCTTGCGGGTCTTGTGGCGAAACACCCGGCGCCCGGCATAGGCGCCGGGACTGCCGCCCAGCAGCGCGAGTTGCAGCAGCCGCGCCTCGGGAATGCGGCGACGGCGGTCGCGGGCGCGCGCCTTGTCGATCCCGAAGGCGGCGAAAGCGGCAAGGTTGAGCACGGCCAGCGCCGCAAGCACCCATGTCATCGCTACACCTCGGCGTCGCGATACGTCGCCGCCCAGGCCGGCAGCGCCTCGCGGTGGCCGCGTAGCAGCGGTTCGGGCAATGCGTCGAGCGGGAAGAACGCGGCCTCGAGGATTTCGCGCCCGTCGGGGACCGGGGTGCCGGTGGAGATGCCGGCGACGACGCGCACGTGATTGCTGGCGCCGTGCAGGTCCTCGCTCTGGATCGTCAGCAGGCGTGGCCGGTCCAGCCGGCAGCCGGTTTCCTCAAGCAGTTCGCGCATGCCCGCCAGCACCGGGTCCTCGTTCTTGCGCAGGCCGCCGCCGGGCGGCATCCACGCATCGGTCCCGTAGGAATGGCGCACCAAGAGCAACCGGCCCTCGCCGTCGAGCGCCAGCACGCGCACGCCGCCGAGCCTGGGTTTCCAGATCCGCCAGACCCGCGCCCGCACCGCGTGCGCCACACGGTATAGCGCACGGTGCAGCGGCTTGGGCAGCCATGTCAGCAGAAGCACGTCACCTTACCGCGCGCCGCACCGAGCAGCCGGGCGATCGGCAGGTCGTGCTCGCCGCGCACGGCGGCGTCGAACACCGCGCGCTTGTCGTCGCCGCGAATGACGAAGACGATCTCGTCGCTGTCGAGCAGCGAGGGGATGGTCAGGCTGATGCGGTCGAACGGGGCTTCGGGCGGCAGCGGGTCGGGCGTCAGGCGGCGCACCGCCTGGGCATCGTCGACTTGGGGGTCGGTGTTGGGGAACAGCGACGCGATGTGCCCGTCGCCGCCCATGCCCAGCCACGCGATCGCGAAGTGCGGCGGCTGCGCGTCTTCGGTCAGCGGCACGATCTTCGCGCCCACCGGCTCGAGCCGGGCGCGGATCTTGCCGACGTTGCTGGCGGGATGATTCTCGGGCACGACGCGGTCGTCGCCCGGCCACACGGCGATCTGCGCCCAGGGCAAGTCTTCGGTGGCGAGCACGTCGAAGATGGGGAACGGCGTGGAACCGCCGGGCACGGTCACGGCGATTTCGGGCGAAACCGCCAGCGCCGCGCGCAGTCGTGCGGTGAACCAGTCGGCGATGGCGGCGTTGTCGGCCGCTTCGATGATTTGAATGTCAGGCATGGAGGAGTGACTAGCACTCCTCCAGCCGCTGCGGAATGATTTTACGGCAAGTGTTTAGCGGTCGTTTGAAATCCGGCTGCTGCCGGATTTCCAATCAGACTCTTACGCGAGAATCTCGCGCAGGAACCAGGCCCGCTGTTCGGCCTGGTCGGTCCAGTCGTCGATGATGCCGTCAGTGGCGTTGTCGCCCGCTTCGCCCGCGAGTTCCTTGGTCGCCTTGAGCGTGGCGACGTAGGCGGTGTTGTCCTCGAACAGCTCCTTCACCATCGCCATCGCATCGAGGCTGGTGTCGTCCTGGTTCTTGATCGAGGTCTTGGCGCCGATCGCGCCGATCGAGGTCAGCGTGGTGCCGCCCAACTTGCGCACGCGCTCCGCGATCAGGTCGGTCAGGCCGAAGACTTCGCCCGCCTGCGCGTCGAACAGCAGGTGCAGGTCGTGGAACTGGGGCCCGCGAACATGCCAGTGGAAGTTCTTGGTCTTCACATAGAGCGCGAAAGTATCCGCCAGCAGCCCGTTGAGGCTGTCGATCAGGGCGGCCTGCGAATTGTCCTTCGAAGTCATGTGCTATCCCTCGTTGTGTGATGCGTTGTGGACATAAGTATGGTTCTCCAACGCGAATGGAAAGCCTTGGTTCGCACGCAAAATGCGATCAGAGAATCCCGAAAGCATACGGGAACCCAGTCAGCGGCGCAGGAACATCACCAGCGCCGCCAGCACCAGCACGGCGCCGACCCCGCGCCGGGTCCACCGCGCTGCCGCGGTATCGAGAAGGTCGGGCCGGGCCCAGGCGAAAGTCATCAGCGCCGCACCGCCCAACGCGCCCGCCGCGCCCGATAGCCACGGCCCTGCAAGGCCCACGCCAAGCCCGACGACGAGGAAGCGCACGCTGTCTGTCACTTGCTGGGCGAGCAGCACCAGCACCAGAGCTCCCAGCGAATTGGTCGGCTCACGCAAGGTCCGGCGGGGCACGACGACCATCGATTCGACCCCGGCGATCGCCAGCGCGGACGCAGCGAAGAGGGTGCGGGCGGGCGGCGGCAGCGTGCCCAGCATCCACCGCGCACCATAGGCCGCCAGCACCGCAGTCAGCACCGACGTGACGATGCCGACCAGCAGCACGCCGGGTCGCTGGCCCTGCCTTGCCGCCAGCCCCGCGACCGTCACCTGATCGCGCGCACCGATGCCGGCGAGCAGCACCGCGATGAAGGTGAGGTAGAACGCGGGCATCAGCGCAAGGCCGGGGCCGTAACGCCGCTCATCCCTTCTGGCAGGCGACGATCGCGGTGATGACGTTCGCGGTATCGGCCGCGTCGCGCACGCATACGGTGTCGAGGCCCATGGCCTTGGCCGGATAATCGTTGCCGCCGGGGAAAATCGCATCGCCGATAAACAGGATGTCGGCCTCGGCCACGCCGCTGCGCTCGGACAAGCGCTTGAGGCCCCAGGCCTTGTCGACGCCGGGCTGGGTTACGTCGACCGAAGTCGCCCCGCCCAGGTTGATCGAGACGCCCGGCAGGCGCTTGACGAGGTCGGCCTGGATCACCTTGCGCTTGGCGAAGTCGGGGTCCCAGTGCTCCTTCGCGTCGAGCGGGGCCTGCTGGCCGAGCGCCGAGAACGTGATCTGGCTGCCGCGATCCTCGATCCGCTCGCCCCAGGTCTGCTCGGGCGTAAAGCCGGTGGCGGCCAGCGCCGCGTCGAAGGCGTCGAGGATTTCCTTCTTCTGTTCGTCAGTGAACAGCTCGGCGTAGACCGCCTTCCACGCTCCGTCCTGGTACAGGTAGAGCTTGGCGCCGCTGGTGGGCATCATCCACAAGCGCGACAGATCGGCATGCGCGGGCAGACGGCTGGCCACCTGCTTTTCGAACTGCGGCCAGTCCCCGCCCGAGATCACCGCGACTTGCGCGACGGTGAGCAGTTGCGCCAGCAGTTCGGCCATCTCGTCGGTCAGCGGCTGCTTGCTGAGCGCCAGGGTTCCGTCGAGATCGAACGCCACGATTTTCTTCATTGCATGCCTTCCGCGAAGTGAACTTCACCCTCCCGACAGGGCGAACGCCGGATTTCTCCAAAGCGCGCCGCAGCCCGACAGGCAAGTGCCTGGGCGCGACTTAGCCCGATTCAACGCGCGGCACAAAACGCCAATCGATCCGTTTCACCGCATTCCCGCTGCCTGCCGTCCGATTTTCGCGCCCGCTGATGTTGCAGTGCGGCAAAAACGTCGGAACAAGGCCCGCCTTCGCCCGTTGTGGGTTGATGCCCCTGTCGCGGACGGGGCCTGTCGCCGCGCCTTTGCGCGGCTCCGTACCGAACGGCACCGGGGGTCGAACAAGACGAAGATGAGCGATACCGAGACCATCCCTGCGAATTTGCGTGGGTTCCACGCGGGCGAGGTCGAGCGGGACCTGCCTCTTCCCCCGCCGCTCGCGACGGTCGAGCGGGCCGCCTTGTTCCTCGACTTCGACGGCACGCTGGTGGACCTTGCCGACCATCCCGACGCGGTCATCGTCGCGCCCTCGCTGCAGCCGCTGATCGCATCGCTTGCGCACCGGCTGGACGGGCGCGTCGCGATCGTCACCGGCCGCGCTATCTCCGCGCTCGAAACGCTGCTCGGGCCAGTCACGATCGCGGTGGCCGGATCGCACGGCGGCGAATTTCGCCGCGCCGCCGCTGCCGGGACCATAGCCGAAATCGAACCCCTCGCCCCCGCCCTGCCCGCAACCGTCGTCGAGGCGGTGGAGCGCTTCGCGCAGGCCAACGGCGGCCTGCTGGTCGAGCCCAAGCCGTTCAGCATCGCGGTCCACTACCGCCGCCATCCCGAGGCGCTGGAAGCCTTGCTCGACCGCGCGCAGGACCTGGCGAGCACGCACGGCATGGCGGTGAAGCACGGCAAGCAAGTGATCGAGCTGGCAATGCCCGGCTCCGACAAGGGCACCGCGGCCCGCCGCTTCATGGCCCTACCCGATTTCGCCGGCGCTACGCCGCTATTCCTGGGCGACGACGTGACCGACGAAGACGCCTTCCACGCGGTTCGCGCACTGGGCGGCCACGGCGTGCTGGTGGGCGAAATGCGCCGCACGGCCGCATCGTTCCGCCTGCCTGACGTCGCTGCCGTCCACCGCTGGCTCGAATCCGGGCCCGACACCGAACCTGCAACGGAGAACCCTGCATGACCCCGCAGCAGCCCACCTCGCTCGAACTGTGGCCGATCGGCAATTGCCAGGTCAGCGCGCTGATCGACGAGAGCGGCGCGATCGTGTGGGGCTGCGTGCCGCGCGTCGATGGCGACCCGACGTTCTGCGCGCTGCTGCGCGGCGGCGGCGATCAGGACGCGGGGCTCTGGCGCTTCGAGCTTGAGAACCAGGTTTCCACCCACCAGCGCTACTTGCGCAACACCCCTATCCTCGTCACCCGGCTGGAGGATGCGACCGGCGGTGCGGTGGAGATCTACGACTTCGCCCCCCGGTTCGAGCGTTCGGGGCGGATGTACCGCCCGGTCGCCTTCGCGCGCATCGTGCGCCCGGTGGCAGGTGCGCCACGCATCCGCACGGTGCTGACGCCGATGAGCGGCTACGGCGCGCAGCTCGCCGCGGTCACGCAGGGGTCGAACCACATCCGCTACCTCGTCGAGCGCAACGCGCTGCGACTGACCACCGATGCGCCGGTCGGCTACGTGCTCGACGAGCGGTTCTTCCGGCTCGAGCAGCCGCTGCACTTCTTCCTCGGCCCCGACGAGCCCTTCGCGGGCAACATCGAGCACGATCTCGACACGATGCTCCAGCGCACCGAAAATTACTGGCGGCAATGGGTGCGCGGCCTCGCCACCCCGCTCGACTGGCAGGACGCGGTGATCCGCGCCGCGATCACCCTCAAGCTGTGCCAGCACGAGGAAACCGGCGCGATCGTAGCCGCGCTGACCACTTCGATCCCCGAAGCGCCCGGCAGCCAGCGTAACTGGGACTACCGCTACTGCTGGATCCGCGACGCCTATTACACCGTCCAGGCGCTCAACCACCTCGGCGCGCTCGACGTGCTGGAAAAGTACCTGGCGTATCTGCGTAACATCGTCGCAGACGCGGCGGACGGCGTGATCCAGCCGCTCTACGCTGTCAGCGGAGCCAAGGAGATCATCGAGTGGGAGGCGCCGGACCTCCAGGGCTATCGCGGCATGGGTCCGGTGCGCGTCGGTAACGCCGCGTACTATCAGGTCCAGAACGACTGCTATGGCCAGATCGTGCTGCCCTCGATCCAGGCCTTCTCCGACCAGCGCCTGCTGCGCATCGCTGACGAGGACGACTTCCGCAGCCTCGAACTGGTCGGCGAGATGGCGTGGAAAACGCACGACAAGCCCGACGCCGGCCTGTGGGAACTGCGCACCCGTACCGCGGTACATACGTATTCGAGCGTGATGAGCTGGGCTGCCTGCGACCGTCTCGCCAATGCCGCGGACTACCTCGGCCTGCACGATCGCTCCGAACTGTGGCGCCAGCGCGCGGCCACGGTGCGCGCGAACATCGACGCCGGTGCCTGGCACCCCGTCGAAGGGCACGACGCCGGCGGCCACTATGCCGCCAGCTTCGGCGGCAGCCAGCTGGACGCCAGCCTGCTGCAGATGGTGGAACTGCGCTATGTCGAAGCCGACGATCCGCGTTTCCGGGCGACGCTCAAGGCCGTGCAGAAAGCGCTGCGGCGCGGCGAGCACATGCTGCGCTACGACAACGAGGATGATTTCGGCCTGCCCGAAACCGCCTTCAACATCTGCACCTTCTGGCTGATCGAAGCGCTCCACCGCAGCGGCGAGGACGAGGAGGCACGTCGCCTGTTCGAAGCGATGCTCGCCAACCGCACGCGTTCGGGGCTGCTGTCCGAAGACATGGATTTCGAGACCGGCGAGCTGTGGGGCAACTTCCCCCAGACCTACTCGCTCGTCGGCATCATCAATTGCGCCGGGCAGTTGTCCCGGTCGTGGCGGGACTGGCGCTGACAGGCGCGAGGCTCGCCCTCCTATGCGCGCCCACCCGGCGCGCCAAGACAAGCAGGTGCCCGCAGGGGCACGACGAAGGATAAGTCATGAGCCGTTTGATCGTCATCTCCAACCGCGTCAGCGTGCCGAAAGCCTCCGGCGCGGCCGGGGCGCAGGGAGGGCTCGCCGTCGCGCTCAGCTCAGCCTTGCGCGAACATCGCGGCATCTGGTTCGGCTGGTCCGGCCAGGAGACCGCCGAGTTCACCGGCCACCTCGACATGCAGCGCAACGATGACGTCACCACCGCGACGATCGACCTCGAACCGCAGGACATCGAGGAATACTACAACGGCTATGCTAACCGCACGCTGTGGCCGCTGTTCCACTACCGCATCGATCTGACCGAGTACGACCGCAACTTCGGCGAAGGCTACGAGCGGGTGAACGAGCGCTTCGCCGATTCGGTGCTGCCGCTAATCGAGCCCGAGGACCTCGTGTGGGTTCACGACTACCACTTGCTGCCGCTCGGCTCGATCCTGCGCGAAAAAGGCGTGAACAACCGCATCGGCCTGTTTCTCCACACCCCCTGGCCGCCCACCCGCCTGCTCACCTCGCTGCCGTTCCATGAGCGGCTGGTCGCCTCGATGCTCGAATACGACGTGGTCGGCTTCCAGACCACCGAGTGGCTGGAAAGCTTCCTGCATTACGTGCAGAAGGAAATGGGGCTCAAGGTCAACCTCGACAACTCGATCGACTACAAGGGCCGCCGCGTCATCGCCCGCGCCTTCCCGATCGGGGTGGACTTCGCGGAGTTCACCGAAGCCGCGAACAGCGAGGAGGCCAGGCAGGCCTACGACCAGCTCAAGTCCAGCGTGCGCAAGCGCAAGATCCTGATCGGCGTCGACCGCCTCGACTATTCCAAAGGCCTGGGCGAACGGTTCGAGAGCTTCGGCCGTTTCCTCACCGACCACCCCGACCTCGCGGGCGAGGCCGTGCTCCTCCAGATCGCCCCGCCGAGCCGCGGCGACGTTGCCAGCTACCAGCAGATTCGCGAGGACCTGGAGCGCAAGACCGGCCACATTAACGGCGCCCACGCCGACGTCGGCTTCGTGCCGATCCGCTACGTCAACCGCGGCTATCCGCGCGCCCAGCTGGCCGGCTTCTACCGCGCCGCCGACATCGGCCTCGTAACCCCCTTGCGCGACGGCATGAACCTCGTCGCCAAGGAATACGTGGCAGCGCAGGATCCCGAAAACCCCGGCGTCCTGATCCTCTCCCAGTTCGCCGGCGCCGCGCTGCAACTCAAGGACGCGCTGCTGGTCAACCCCCACGCCGTCGAACACGTGGCCGAAACCATCAAGCGCGCACTCGACATGCCGCTCGCCGAACGCAAACGCCGCCACGCCAAGCTGCTCGCTTCGGTGCGCGAAGAAGACGTCCTGCACTGGCGCGAACAGTTCGTGCGCGCGCTCGCCGGCCACGACCGCGACGCCGGCACAGCACTTTCGCACGAGGCGGCTGCCTGACCCCGGCGACGGCGATTTTCAAACTTAGGACAAAAATCCTCATAATTTCGCCGCGCGCTTGCAACTATTCTGACCCCAACCGCGTCTATCGGTTTGGATTCAGGGCGTCAGCCTTGGAGGACGGCAAGACCTGACCGTTCGGATCACACCATAGGACCTCGGGGCGACCCGGCGACTGAGCGAACGATGAAGACTATGCTCTACGGCGAATGTGTAAATGCGCTCGATACCACCCCGGTGCGCATTCGCACATTGATGGACGATGGCTGCGACCTTGAAACGGACGCGCCAGCCAAGATGATCGACACCGACTTCGCGCTCTGGATCGGCCCGATCGAGCGCCGGCTCGAAGGTCGTCGCGCTAGCGATCCCAATGCGCTGATCTCCGACAACAGCCCGATCAAAGCGGCGATCCCGTGGGTGCCGCGCTATGCCAACCTGCCCAAGATCTTGGAGCACGCGGTCGCCTGGGAACGCAAGCTAAGCATAATTCAGGCCTAGTCATCTGGAACTAAAGTAAGCTTTATTGTATGTTGTGTGTCCGACAAGAGGAGCGCAGCATGGCGAATGCGAGCGGGTGACCGACGGTACCGGTGATTTTGGAGCCTGAAGAGCGTGAGTATTTGGAGCGGCAGGTCCGTCGGCGGCGGCTATCCGGCTCGATATCTGAGCGGTGTCGGATCATCCTACGCTGTGCGGACGGCATCCAGATGCAAGGTCGTAGCGGCCGAGTTGGGAGTGCATGAGCACACTGTCGGCAAGTGGCGCGCTTTCTCCAGGATCGTATCGAAGGGCTGCTGGACGAGGCTCGACCAGGCAGGCCCAGAACGATCGCGGATGATCAGGTTGCAGCCGTGATCGAGCGGACACTGCGTTCAAAGCCTGATGACGCGACCCACTGGTCGATCCGCTCTATGGCGGGCGCAACCGCCTTCTCACATACCACGATCCGGCGCATCTGGACGGCTTTCGGGCTTCAGCCACGCCGTTCAGAGACGTTCAAGCTGTCGAGCGATCCGCTGTTCGTCGACAAGGTTCGACGATATCGTCGGCCTTTATCTATCGCCGCCCAACCGTGCGCTGATGCTCAGCATGGTCGTGCGTGAGGTGGTGCCGCCTTCTTGGACAGTTTGGCGGCTAAGTTAAGCTAATCCCGGTTGTCGTTCACGCCGCCTGTTTGATCATCAGATCATGGGGGGCATGCCCCCCATGATCTGATTGCC
>Ga0247734_1002879_pt1 | contig 10715 bp, 13 predicted proteins | sample UWRJL103311B2_FD_180933 | JGI IMG/M metagenome (GOLD analysis project Ga0247734, IMG submission 180933) | Plant litter microbial communities from Arlington Agricultural Research Station in Wisconsin, United States - UWRJ-L103-311B-2 | ecosystem: Environmental > Terrestrial > Plant litter >... | reverse complement strand
CAGTCGTGAGTCTGAAATGATAGGAAAAGTGTCTGATTCTGCTTAAGGTTCAAGTGGCTTCTAAAATATACTTGTTTGCTAAAAGGAAAGTACGTTGGACGTTGAGTCCAAACGCCAGTGCCAACAGTGTGAGGACGTTGAGTCCTGACAATTCTCGACTATATCTTGGACTACCTTTACCGCACAAATGAAATTTGCCCGAAGAGTTGCTGCACATGAGAAAAGACTGTTTTTCGGTTTCTACTTCTACCCCTATGTGGACTCCAGGAAATGACAGACAGCATGGTGAGCACCCCAACACTCAATGCTTCACAGTATCGCATTACCTCCCAGGTACAAAGTATATCCAACTTGAGCTCACCAGTTGTCAGAAACTATTCCACCGCCATATGATTTTGCGTTCCACTCATCAAGGCTATATTGCTGCCGAACTCCTTTATAGCAATCACAGGTGCTCAGAGTGGGAAAAGTAAGCTCCACCCGACCACAGAACACTCTCTTGCCTTGGAGTGGATAAGGCTGAAGCATCACTTCGTATACACCTTTGATATCAGTATTCAGATATAATGGTCCATAGGAGCCGTCTTCGTAAATCACAAGCGTTCGACGAGTATTGTCCACTGAATCAAAGATGGGTGATAGCTAGCAAGTGTTGCTCCCAATCCTTGCTCCGTCTTCTCTTCGTTAGAAGCTAGAAGCTAGAAGCTTCATGGAATAGAAGCTCTTCCTAGTCGTTATTTTCTTAGCAAGCACTCCTCGGAACACTATCAACACTTCCATTGCTGCTGTAACCATCATTCCTCCTTAACTACTTTATGCTTTCTCCTTTGCCTCCTGTACGTTATCCTCCTTCTTGGCTTCTTTTTCTTCCAAACACTTATTCCGATCGGCCTTCTCAGTAAAAGAGACAACTTCTATAGCCTTGGGAATTGCAAACTCGATGTATTCCACAGCTAGAATGATGTAACTTGGAAGCGGGTTGGAAAACATTATTTGTCAGAAGTTTGAATCTCTATGTGGGAAATCAAAACGACAAAAGTATAAGCAGATATTTGAAGAGAAAGTTTAAATAGTCTGGAAACTGGTACTTCTGGAGTTTTTATATGCATTGTTTGTAAAATCTGACGTAAGTATATTTGTCGGTTCGGCGCCATTGTCAGCTTTCAGCTTAACCACCAAGTGCCAAATCCATCTATTTACTCATACGCACGGCCGTAATTATCTTGCTTAGAATACCGTGGTGGGATGTGTAGAGCCAGATTGCCTTTAAAGCAACTATTCACGTTAATGGAACATCGCTGTGGCTAAGGTTTATGGACCCAGGATATGGCCGTGCCGAATGCCAATTTGCCGAATATCAGACCGGAGAATCCCATCTATTGCGACGATGCCAGCGTAAAACTTTGGCTATTGGGGGGCAGTATTAATAAATATTAAGCTATCGATTCACATTTTCCCTCTCTTGTTCTATCTTCTCGTGTCTCTTTGGTCTTGCCATAGTATCACTTGTGTCATTTTTACCGGGTGGTGTGCAATGGCACCAGGCATCTTTCCAAAAGCAATGACTTCTCTCAACATCCACCAACAGCCTTTATTTATGACCTATTTGGAGCTTCGAGACGCCTCTCCTTATTGATTTGCATGCAGCTATATATCTACTTTGAAGTACAATTTTTGTCTGATTGCTCCTTCCAACAGTGACATGTGGCAAGAACACTGTCCTTTTCTCAGTAAGCCATGTTCTGAAAGAGCCTATAGGCTCAAATCATCCCGCTGTTTGTTCCGATAGGAAAGATATCAAGTAACTTTGGATACTGCATGGAAGAACAAACCGAATATTTCATGAGCACAAATAAATTTGGGATAATAGGGGGTTGACGAACCTCTCAAGAAAATGATGCAGGCTTGCCAGGGTCTATTCTCATCTTTACTGAATGGTTGATAATATCAACCAAGCAGAAATAGGTGCCTTTGGTCCAGTCAGAAGTGAGATTACTCCTGTCCAGTCTGTTTCGAGAGGCGGGTACTGTATTTACAAGCCCAGCATTGTTTATAAGCACATCGAGTTTTCCGCCTGTGAATTTGGAGATGGCATCAGCAGCTGTCTGTATGTACGGTGCATGTTAGTATAACAGTAATTGATATGGTTCCTTCCGATTCTAGATCATGCTTTCATTGAAGCAGAATCTGCGACATCCACTTCAATTATGGAGACGTTGGTGAAGCCGGCCCTTTGACGTTTTCCTCGGCTGCTGTCTTGTTGCGGACAATACCGATCACCAAGTTTGATGAGTTTTTAGAGAGGCGCTTAACGAAAGCATCATGTAAACCTGATTCTGATTGTCAATTTTATTTCAATTTGAACATTTGTCTGGGATTCCCAAAATATTCGGGGAAGAGTATTTTTCAAGGGAGAAGACAACGAGGCGGTTCTTCGGTGAAAGTACAGGGGATAAACTTAGGCAAATACCACCAACAATCATACAGTTTCTCCAATCCGACAATGGCTTGTATTGCGTTATTAGCACCAAATGATTTATAATATGATTATTTATTATGTTGGACTAGATGGTCGTAGTGCCCAATCAAAACGGTATGTACACTTTTCCGATGCTCTGCTATCGGACTTCACGTATGTGCAGTCTGAATGGTAATACGTTTTTGAATTTCCTGGAATCTCTAGAGTCCGTTTTAATAGCTACGTCTGGCTTAGGGAAGGGACGACTGAATCCTATCATCTGCTTATTTCATCATAGATTTGGGAATGTTTATACGGCCGATATGTCCGATACCACTTTGTGCCAAACTTCGAGGGCTCCAAAAAGTAATTGTAGATAAGTAGCATATATCCCTCGAATCAATACCAATGCCAATGGGATTTGTGATTTATAATGCGACAGAAAGTTATGGAGCATCCAGTGGGAGATTTTTTAATTCACGGGGGAAAGCAGCTCATGAATACATTTTATATCTACTTTCAGTGAGGGTTGATGTAGATCTTCACTTCAACCTCATTGCTCCACCCACTATCAAGTTCCATCTCCTTCCATGCTCTCTCAACATCGATTTCCAATATGTGAACATCGGCTTCGCTCACTTTTACTGTATGAACAGGAATTACCTGCCCGAGTATAGTAATAATAATACTTTCCTCGAAAGAAGTATCTGGCAGTGTCGAGATATAAACTCCAAGTTGGCCTAAGGCTTTGATGTTGGTATCAATTACAATCTTACCATTTTCCACCTTGATAATTTTGTTGTCGACGATAGCGGCAGCACCAGCCATTTTACCTAGGAGACCGAGATTGGCTATCCAAGTAGTTGAGCCTAATTTCGCATCGTAGAAGCCGCGAAGAGGATATGCGGATAGAATTTCATAACCACGAACGGGAAGTGATATATAGACTAGTGAAGTGGCATCCACGACTTGAATGGGTGGGGATATCAGGCCGCTGGAATGGGCTCGAACGATATAGAGCTGTGCTTCTACTACTCCTGGGAACTTTGAGAGGGGAATGAGCTCGCTTATTGTGCGTTGTGATACGTTGAAAATACCGATTATCCCGGTCCCGGTTACAGCAGCGCCTATGTATAAATTAGTATGTGTAGAATTAATAGTAACTGATGTCAAAGCTTACCATGGTATGTACCAACGAGGAGTAGTTTACCGTCCTCATATCCATTATATTGATCTAGTGACTTTCCAACTATACTTGGCCGGAAAATAACGGTTTTGCCACGAGGAGTTGGGCCTGTCATTTGATTTATCAGATCAAAATCATGTTGGCCAGGTACATCAGTGATATAAATTGGCCCACCACTAACACATCGCGCAGCAGCGTGAAAACCGGAGTAGTCGTGAACGGTCTGGAACATATCCCAATCCGGCAACAGGTTAAGATGCTGCGTAAATAGAGCGTTATGTGCATTCGTCCACACATGCCATGGATGACTAGTAGGAATTTCAGGAAAGAAATCATCGGAATTCCGCACGAGGATTGGTGGTCTATTTTGGGGTAGTTGGGAGTGAAACAAGATTTGTGGTGTTTGGGACATGCAGGAAATAGCTTTGACACCAAAGTGTCGTAGTGTTGAGATCGTCCAGGCATCCAAGTAAGTTGGTATTAGATCGCGGCGAACTTCTGCTGAGACGAGTGTATCAAGCATAAACTGTGCACTGCTTAGAGTTAGTATCTCGATTCATCTCCCATTGAAGAGTTGCCTACTCAGTCTTGACCGCATCAATGCCACAAGATGCAAGGAAACTATAGAAGTCGTCGTAAAACCTAGGGACATCTTCTTTAGCCACTACTGTTAATTTACCTCCTAGGGGTAGGTTGTCCCTTTCCGCATCCTCTCGTACTACTTCGACAGTTTTGTAATCTTTTGCCAGTTTTCCGTCCGGAGACAGGCCACCCCAATATCCTAAAATCGCATGCCAAACAGCTATGTGCTGGATACTTGGGTGGATTTCCCTGATGCGGGAAACAAGATGCTTGAGACCATTCGGAAAAGCCTCTGGCTCGGCCTCAAACTCGTTCCAGCCGTGTTGAAATTGACCGTGCCCCTTATAATCTATTGATTGCCAATTATCGTCGATAATGAAGTTAGTTACGTTAATTTTGTTTTTTGCTAGTGTGTCAACAGCTTTCAGAATTTTCTCCTCTGTAAGATTCTGCCCGAGTGCATTCCAGGTGCCTTTCTTGAATCAGTAATTATAGCTGGATTGGGTTTTGGCGAGAACTTACAGTAAGTTAAGCCGTCATGCCAATTTTCTGCCCATACTTTGGTGACTTCATTATCTGTCTTCATTGCTTCAAGCTCTTTTTGCTGCTCTCCATTCATAGTCTCTGCTGCAGTGACAAAGCTTCTAGCATGATACATCACAGCGGCATTAGCAGACTCAAAATTGTCTCCAAGTCCGACCAATACCCTCGCAACCCTCTTTTCGGAGCTGTCGTTTTTTATCTGTTATATGCAGTCAGATTTGAGAGATAGACACGAGCACAGCAAGCCTTACATGTAAATTGACACTTCCATCTACACTGGTAAACAATGTCATCACGTCATCTATTCCACTGATGGCAAGAAGGACCAAGTGTTTGCCATTTTTGCTGAGAAAAGAACACAAAACAGCCTCTTTATCAAGACTAAAATGTTCCTTTCCTTGCCTCGGAGCCAGCCAAGGACTCCAGATCCGAACCAGAGCAAACCATCTGTGGCTGTCAGTCTGAAATAAACCCGCACCCCAAATTAATGTGAGATTGCAAGTTACCTTGAAATTTTACCGAATCCCCACGGCACACCGAAGTTGATATCTTTGATACTTGATGTTTCGCCGTCAGCGGCATCAATTGGTGCCTCCAAAGACCAGAGGGTCGTTCCCGGTGATTGACTTCTGTGATTCTTGGATCGAAGAGCAGGATTTAGACCCTCGACGTAATCTCTAAGATCGCTTGATAATGATTCTTGAGGAGTGACACCTTTCAAGACTACAGTTCCATCTGGGGTTCCTTGATACTCCTTGACCCATTTCCACCCTTGATCAGAGCCATTTCGAAACTTGACAGTAAAATTCGTAGGTAGATGGATTGCAAGGGGTGCGGTGAAGTATAATTTTTGAAGATTGGGCGTCGGTTTGGGAGATTGTAGTGAAATAGGATACGATTTTGGATCTTCAGAGCGAGCCATTGGAGTTTCATGCCATTCTATGCCTTCGGAATGCCATAATGATACCTGCCAAGGATCTTCAGCTCGACCTACATCGACTTCCAGAAGAGCTGTAAAGACAGGGATAGTGGCATTCTGATCTATCTGGGTTATCTCACCCAATCCAGGGGAAGTAGATAGAAAGACTTTCATGCTGGGAGAGTTGGAAGATGGTGGAAGACTTCACTACCGTTAGCTGGACTGTTGAGCGACTGCTGCTCTGTCATAGTGACGACCGTTCTGGTCAATCAGCGGATGAAAGTACGGAGAACATACAAGGGAGGAGGAAATAACTTTGGTTTTGATGAAGCCACGGCAGAATTGAGTTATCTATGTAATGTTGTTCCTGCAGGAAGATGAACGGAAATGCTCTGTCTGGTCTGGTTCCGGCTGGTTACAGTGTGGGGTAATTTGAGGGGTTGTTCATGGGTTCGTGGGGCCATGGTTGGGGGTGCTATTTTCCATTTCCCATTTCCCATTTCCCATTTCCCATTTCCCATTTCATGTTCTCGAGTTCTTCATTGATATGGAATTATTCATTACTATGTGGTTCTATTTTGGTAGAGTCACGCAACCGTGATAAATTACCAATCTGTGGGTGAAGTTATCGGATCCATTATAAGCAGCACCATAACGAAGAGACACTCGACGCACCAAATAACTACCACGTGACTACAGTGAAAGCTTCAATGTTCACCATCCTTGGCAGGGTTGGCATAGGAGATAGGCTGGGCATGCGGCCGCTCGGCGCGTCAACTTTTCTGAACCAGATGCAAGAAATCCCATAACCCAGACCCAGACCCAGAGTTCCGACGCCTCAACATTATCATCTCCTTTGGTTAGGATAGTCTTGATCTGAAGCAACTAGCCGTAAATTCAGCCCATGCCACAACTCCATGTCTTCTATGTAAATCAACTAAATGGCCAACATGCCATCCTTCTCATTATTGCGGCCTTCAACATATGTTTGCACCAGGTGCGCCTTTCGAACTGCTAATGTTTCCCATAAGACAACAAGAAGATGGATTGGGATGAAGTACCTCGCGAAGGTTGCAGATGCAGAAACAAAATGGCAGGAACGGGCTTTGGAGATCAAAGATGGAAAACACAAGAGCATGCTCAGTATTTTGGAGGAGCGAAATTTAGTAGAAGCGATGACTGGGTAAGCCTGCTGAAGCTTCTCAGCCATCCCAACGCTTACAAAACATATGCAGAACCAGAGAGGAGATTGATAAAATGCTGATCGAACATCGAATCGGAGCCTATGTCGGCATTGACCCCACAGCAGCCTCACTTCATATTGGACACATGCTCCCGCTTATGTCTTTGTTCTGGATGTATGTCCATGGCTATCATGCTATCACCCTGCTTGGAGGAACTACCTCAAAGATAGGGGATCCTACAGGCCGTGATACTGCAAGAGAGAAGGTGCATCGTTCGGTCCGGGTACAGAACATGGCCAATATGCACTTTCAACTGAAAAAGTTATGGGTCAATGTGGAAGCATATGGGCGTAAACACGGTTATACATGGGATTGGGCGTGGAAGAGGGCACTGTTGAATAATACGACATGGTTCCAGAGTCTGACTTGGGAAGAAGCGTTATCAATAATTGGGCATACTCCAACTGGGCCAATGCTCGCCAAGCGAACGTGAGTAATACAAGAAGGATATGAGAGGTCTAGGTAATATAGACATGAGCTGATATGTACAGTGTCAAAAATAAACTAGGCAAAGGTGACGGTGGACTGACATATGCAGAGCTTTCTTATCCTTTGATGCAAGCTTGGGATTGGTGGCATATGTATAACACACAGGGAATAAGAATGCAAATCGGCGGATCCGATCAGTATGGAAACATAACAGCAGGAATACAAGCCGTTAAGCATATCGCCGTCCACCACCCGAATCCTGAATTCCCCAAAAAGACAACAGAACCTCCATTTGGCCTTACAACGCCACTACTAACCACTTCTACCGGAGCGAAATTCGGGAAAAGTGCAGGAAATGCTATATGGCTTGACTCGACTATGACGAGCACATTTGATCTCTATAAGTACTTTTTGGGTACCTCAGACAGCGACGTTGGAGGATATCTTAGACAGTTCACATTCATGAAAATTGAAGATATTGACAAGCTACTCGAAGAGCACATGAAAGAGCCTTCCGAGCGAAAGGCTCAACACAAACTAGCGTCTGAGTTTGTTGAGCTGGTACACGGTGAGAAAGCTGCCAAAGATACAGCGCAAGAGCACAGGGATTTCTTCCATAATAAAACCATGAACAGTAAGTACCTCGAGAATTCTCGTCGCAGTCAAGAGTTTCAGCTTTTGGCGATTGTTTAAATACCAGCAAGAACACGGTGCTAACAACATTATAGTCAAGGAAATCTCTCTGGACCCAAAAGATCCTGTTGGAGCGTCCGCTCTTGAGCTAGCTCAGGTTAATCTTAATAATCGACCCAGGGCACATTTGAAGCTCCCCAGGTCGTTCATCTTTACTAAGAGTATCGGCAAAATTCTATATGCATGCGGATTAGCAAACTCAGCAGGCGAGGGCCATCGTCTTGCTGCAGAACAATCTGTTTATGTCGGTGGTGGTGCCGATACAAAGAAGGAAGCGATGACTTCCGGAGCTGTAAACTGGAACCCAGTGAGAACCTGGCGCGCAGAAGAAACAAGCAAGTTTCTGGTTTACGATACCCTGCTTTTCATCCGAAGAGGAAAGAGCAATATTCGCTTTATAGAAGTAGTCGAGGATGATGAGTTTAATCGTCTGGGCCTAAGATTTCCGGGCGACGGGAAAGGGCCAATCGACCTGACCAAGAAACAACCAGACCGACCACCCCCCGTTATCACAGACCTGAAGCCTGCGCGCTTACCTCAGTCAACGATGAATTACAGCCCAGTGTGGGTGGATGTACCTAGTACCTCAAGGGCCGACGAATTGAGGTCGGTGAAGAGTCAATTGGAATCATCGAAGTGGAATTCTCATGGCAGGCCGAATGTTGATGATGACGAGGATATAGATAGCGACATGGAAAACACATTTGATCCCGATGAGAGGATCAAGGAACTGCAACGTAACCTTGACCTTGAGATAACGAAGAATAAGTTACAGTTTGATATTAAGCATGCACCGAAGGGAAAATTCTTGGGTCATAACTCTCCTCGAGGGCGCGCCCCACGGGTATAAAACTATGTATTAACAGGGAATTGTTACTTCCCTTGTGGCATGTAGAGTGTATGATATTAGGTATATTGTAAGATTATTGGCAGCCGGTAATTAGAGCGACAATACATAATAATACCACTCAAAACAGTGACTTGATAGTTAGACCATAGTTATCCAAATACATATCTCCAGTCCATAAAAGAAGAAGCTTTGTTCACAACTACAATGTTGAGTTCCTTCGTTGAGAAATTCAAAGCCGTCAGTCCAGCTACACTGTTCAAGAGTGCTGGTTGTGATAGCGGAGGAGCTTCAGTGTAAATACATTGGCAACTAGACTTCACCGTCTATATATGGTCTTTTCATCTAAAACCAAGGCTCGTCAAGTTTTTGGTGGTCTCGGTTTCATACCAAACAAAAAGAGTCTGGTGACACAAGGAGAAGAATGCAAAGCCAAAGTCAAAATGAGCCTCATTGCTAATTGAATTGGAAGTTCAGAAAGATTCATCGAGAAAACTTAGTTACAAAGAATCGAGGTCCGCCGTGTTAGGATAGGCTGTATCCAACCCGCCTCCCACTTCACCAATTGATTATCTAACAAGCTGGGATAGCTTGGCTCTGGGCACCCTTGCAGTTTGCAGTAGTGCTGACTTTTGGGCTCTCTTGGCTACCGTTCTTTACAATGCCCGTGAACTCCTGGCAGACATGCTTGATACCCTTTCCACAGGAGCCGCTGATAGTTGCGACATCGCCAAAGTTGGAATTGATTCCTACAACATCAGCATTCACGCCGTTTGCTTTGAGCCCAGTGATGATGACATTTCGGGGACCACCGTTCTTAGAGCAGTTGCCGCAGGATCTGAACACTTTTCCAACATTGACAACGGTGTAGTCCTTGATCGTGGTTAACCCACGGCCGTTGGCTTGGACGACCTTGTCTATGGCCTGAAAGAGTGTTAGACATTTATTGAGAGATGGAAGAAAATACTCTCACATTTTGGGCTCCTCCACCTTGTATCAAGACAGTTCCTGTTCCTTTGAGGGTAATAGCATCTGCCAAAGGTTAGTTATACTCCTCTATCTACTAGCTGGTTTCAGTGACAACTTGCCTTCACAAACGTCTCTGAACCAAACATTGTTCAAAGTACAGGCTCCCTCACAGCTGTACACACATCATTAGCAGCAACTCATTATAAACTCGAAGTAGCGAGGAGAGTCTTACTGTACACCCTCGAGAGCGTTAATTCCGATGATGACGTTGGAGAGTGTGGCTCCATCCTTGAGAATGAACACTGCATTGGCTGATCCTGTATCCTCGTCGGAATTGCATGGTTGTCCTCGGTCGAATTCCCTGTTGCCCAAGTTGACAGTGCCTGAGATCACGCTAGGAGCAGAGAGAGCGACAACATTTCCTACACGGGTTGGAATGTTCAATGTTTGTCCGACAGCAAAGTGCGTCAAGACAGCAGAGACAAGCACGGTTGTGAGTTGCATGATGAAGAGTGATTACAGAGAAGGTGAATGAATCAACAGGAGCAAGGAGATATTGTCGGAAAGACTGTGATGAACAAGCTGGTGATCCAAAACAAAAAAAACAAAAAAAGTGTAGAAATTTGAGGTTGTACTTGTACTTACTCGTAGCTGGTCCAGCTAAGCATCATCGAGCATTATGGGGAAGTATTGTTTCAAACCAGAGCCTCATTTCCGTTAGTATGTCCCCGCGATTTTGACAGGAGAGGAAACGCTTTCTTCCTCAATTACTACTACAACTACTACTACTTCTGGTAGCTATGAGAACCCGGTAAATGGGATGAAGATCTTCCGCCAGGTGCCAG
>Ga0247734_1002878_pt1 | contig 10720 bp, 9 predicted proteins | sample UWRJL103311B2_FD_180933 | JGI IMG/M metagenome (GOLD analysis project Ga0247734, IMG submission 180933) | Plant litter microbial communities from Arlington Agricultural Research Station in Wisconsin, United States - UWRJ-L103-311B-2 | ecosystem: Environmental > Terrestrial > Plant litter >... | reverse complement strand
TAGTGTCCTTGGTTGTGAGTTGAGCTATATATGCCTTGATATCGTTCTTGACTACTCCCTGAAATCATAAAACCTACTCATGCTTATTCTTATCACCGTAAAAACCAACCTATTCTGAGCAGAGCGCATGAGCACGTCAGAAATCCATGGACTTTGCGGTCACGTGACACGCTGTTGATACCAGCAGAGGATTGATTTAGAGCCAACCGCATTACATAAAATGTTCTCGTAGCTATCTTGCATGGCTCTCTTCTGTACCGCTCATCTGAAGTCTATATAAAAACTTTGACAAGCTGATGACATACAGAAAACACATCCTGATGTATTTCCCAAAATTTTACTTAATTCAAGAACCAAATCCATTTCCTTTTGAATTTAACCTAAGCTGAGCCCTTACAAAGTAGTCCCAACTTCACAACTTGGCGATACAAGTGGGAAGAAATCGTTAATCCTGTACAGAGTCCACAGAGTCATTGTGGAACTGGTGGTAGATAAAAAAGAAATGCTGACTCATCCAGCGGGATCCGCCCCGCCCCGCCAAGTTTTATGAGTCCCCCATTACTGTAAACCTTAGCTTCATAAAATAAATTTTATTTCTCAAGAAAAAGGTCTGACTGACCGAGGCGCTTCGTCTATTCAAAATCAAAACAACCTCTAGTCTCCAACATCCCCTGTCAGCGCAATCCCACACATCCTCACTTGGTTTTTCTTTCAATAATCTCCTAAACCGATTAAGGAACGATAAGAAGATGGCAGCAGACTCTGAAGCTGTGGGCGCAGCACCCCACACGGCTTTTGATACGATCCTGACTCTCGACTTCGGGTAAGTGGCACTCTCAGGTATAGACGTAGAACAAGAATGTAATAACTAAACTCGGTCTCTTTGATTAGCTCGCAATATACACATCTGTAAGTCATTCTTTAGTGCCACTCAATTATGGTCAGGTGACATGCTGATTGCGGATGCAAAGTATCACTCGTCGTCTCCGAGAACTAAATGTTTTCTCAGAGATGCTCCCGTGCACTACGAAGATCTCTGAGCTAAACTTTGTTCCAAAGGGAATTATCCTTTCCGGTGGCCCATATTCGGTCTATGAGGAAGGAAGTCCTCATGTAGATCCCGCTATTTTTGATTTGAGTAGGGCTTTTCTTCAGTCTTGATCATCTACACTTGACTAACAGCCTGGCTTCACAGATGTTCCCATTCTAGGAATTTGCTGTACGTAAATATCTCTCTATTCACCTATACTCTAAGTATAAGGCTGATCAAAGGTGTTCAACAGACGGAATGCAGGAGATTGCATACCTCTCAAGTCCAGACAATGTCATCGCCGGCACGCACCGCGAGTATGGCCATGCTACTCTCAAGCCGCAAATGATCAATAGCCACGTTGACCGTCTTTTCCAAGGACTTGAGGGATCCATGCAAGTATGGATGAGTCATGGCGACAAACTGGCAAAGCTACCTGATGGCTTCCATACCGTAGCTACCTCTGACAACTCTGAGTACGCCGCCATTGCACACGGCACCAAGCCCATTTATGGCCTACAATTCCATCCTGAAGTTACCCACACCACAAATGGCACCAAGCTCTTGGAAAATTTCGCCCTCGGAATTTGCGGTTCCAAGCAAAACTGGACCATGTCTGCATTTATGAGCCAAGAGATTGAGAGAATCCGCAAACTCGTCGGAGATAAGGGACAAGTTCTAGGCGCAGTCAGTGGAGGCGTCGACTCTACTGTCGCTGCTAAGCTTATGGTACATATTTCCAATACTTTTTAATCCTCCACAGGCAGCTCGGCAAATATGCTTTCAAGTTTCTCTTCTGTCTTTTCCTGGTTAATTGGCTAATTCCGGGTAGAAAGAGGCTATAGGGTCAAGATTCTGGGCAGTCCTCGTCAACAGTATGTATTTCTGGAATTGGACTTCCACTTTGGGAATTTCTCAGCTGCTTAAATATTCTTGAAATCTTTCAAGACGAAAGAACGAGCTGACAATTTCGGGCAGATGGCGTAATGAGGCTCAATGAGTGCGATCAAGTGAAGAAGGATCTTTCGGAACACTTAGGAATCAACCTGACGGTTGTGGATGCTTCGCAGATGTTTCTTGATGGGTTAAAGGGCATTGAAGATCCCGAGAAAAAGCGGAAATTCATTGGTATGTAAAGAGATTGAAGCCCCCATCACTTCCTTTTACATGCGTTTCATGAACTCTTTCACTGCGCCTATGCTACTGAGACTAACCTCTTGTTAGGTGGCAAATTTATCGATATCTTCGAAGCAGAGGCGAAGAAGATCGAGGACGCTGCTGCCAACTCCGATAGAGCTGGCAAGATTCAATTCTTCCTACAGTAAGCCTCTTTTAAGTAGATACGGGCACTATATTGGCCCTCGGGTATTATTCTCGTGGATGCTAATATTATGGCAGAGGTACACTCTACCCTGACGTAATTGAGAGTCTCTCATTCAAAGGTCCATCTCAAACAATTAAGGTCAGCGATTCTTCCAAATAAATATCACAAGTGAACGAATAGACAGCAGCTTACTAACTGACTGCTAGACTCATCATAATGTGTAAGTTTCACTCCTTATTACTTCGGTATTATGTAGGATAATTATTAACCCTTGTTTGAAGTGGCGGCCTGCCGGAGCGAATGACGAACGGGCAAGGCCTGAGCTTAATCGAGCCACTTCGGAGTCTTTACAAGGACGAGGTCCGTGGTACGTATCAATTTTATATTTTGATTCGTTATTTGTGGAAGTGAAATACTCCAAAGACGTTCTGTCTTCGCATATTTCTTCAAGATCCCAAGTCATCCTAACTCTTCGAGGAATGAAATCGCTAATACATTGATTAGACCTTGGCCGAGCTCTTGGAATACCAGAGATACTAGTGATGAGAGTACGTCCCATAATAAATGAAACCCAATACTATTTCCTTCATATAACAAGTACTGACTCAATTCCATAGCATCCATTCCCAGGTCGTAAGTATTCCCTGCTGCCAATTTTCTCTAACAAGATATTGACTCTTAATCAGCCGGTATTGCCGTTCGGATTCTAGGTGAAGTAACTCCTGAAAAGGTAGAGATTGCTCGCCAAGCAGACCATATTTTTATTTCAGAGATTCGTAAGGCTGGACTGTACGACCAGATTTCCCAGGCATTTGCTGCGCTTGATCCTAGTCGAGCTGTGGGAGTCATGGGAGACAAACGTGTCTATGGATATATCATTATCCTCAGGGCTGTCACAACCACCGATTATATGACTGCTGAAGCTTGTGAGTTTTCCTGAACATGCTCCTGCCGATGTGTGAGCTTTTTTACAGAAGAGCACAAGAAAGACTGACTCGGAGACCAGTTGAATTTCCATGGAAGTTTCTCCAGCGTGTCACAAGTCGAATCATAAATGAAGTTCACGGGTATGTATCCTAGCTTGAAGTAGCCCTCTTCTCCAGTAGTTGGAAGACCCAGGTGTCAAATCCACTCTCTAGATTCAACTCCACTAACTTATCTATAGCGTGTGCCGTGTTACCTACGATATTACAAGTAAGCCTCCAGGAACCATTGAGCTAGAGTGATAGCGCTCTAAGATCAGAGGCAAGTTTATGAGACTTCAGGGTGTGAGTCGAACAATAGAGGGGAGTCAAAGGAGACGTTGGGATGGATGGGCAAATATTGTGGGCGCTACTGGGCCTGCGATAATTGCTTGTCACATTCCACGCCATGTTCAGCGTTGCTTCTTTTGCTTATTATTAGACGGATAAGATGGCCCAACCAGTTCTCGTGGTATATAGAGTTACATGGCATTCTAAAACCCATAACTACTTCCCCAACTCACCACCTTCCACGTCCTCTTCTCCTGAGTGGAATTTTGTTAGCTGGAGATATTTTATTTTTAAAATTTCCAAGATTGTATAATCGCCACCACAAAATCCTGTCCGCAGGTAGTAATTTCGACTAAGCGGAACGCGATGCGTTCGATGAAACAGGAGTATAACGACCTAGATTCTTTTACAGCATACCAGTCACTTCTACCAGTTCCTTTGCTATTTCCCATTCTGCTCTGCTACTAGAAACAGCTATTATCTACGTATTTAGACTCTTGCATTACAGCTTCAATGACTACCCAAGATATCCAGTCAATCCATCCTTCATGCTCCAGGCGTCATATAATATAAACACAATTTTATGTAAATGCATGTATTAATTCTTTGTGTATCTTTCTAAGTCGTTAAATCACAGCAGAAATATCTCGGAGCGAAATATAGATGAAAGTGTAATTATACTGAGATATTACTAAAACCACTTGAGGTATTTAATTGGGAGTTACAAAGACTCCTGCGAATTTCCAGACAACCTTCAGCCTAAGCATCAAAATCCGCCACAATATCGTAGAATTATGTATCAGCTTTCGCGAATTTTCTTGTGGCTCGTCGATACCACAAAAGCAGTAGTCAACAGAGGGCGATTCTTCTGAGTCAATTGGTTCGCATATATCGATAATCTATTAGCAAGACAATTCCTTTCTGAGTATACGATCCACAGCAAGCCACCCGAGCTCGCTTTCCGAATTGTTACTTTTTAAGGCCTACTATGCAGGGACTTCGTATATGGCTAATATTCTCGAAAAAATATAATATTAGGCTGAAGTTAGAATATGCATGCTAACCTATATTTCGTAATCTAGCGAGAACCGAAGCCTCGGTGATCCAGTAATTGAACTACGGTACACAAAATTCGATGCTTATAGGATAATTCGTTCTCGTCTAAAGTCATGGATGATCAGTTTCTTAAAACTTCTACATATGCATATATATGCATTTCTTGTAATCCCATTCTCCTAAGCTTTAACCAACCCAGTCGGAATAAGATACAACGTAGAAGAGCAATTGTCAACAGAAAAGTCGCTCCGTTATAACGTCATGTATTACTGGGGCCAATAGGAGAATCTTTCTAAAGAGGAGTAAAGTGAGAAATACGAAGGGTAACAAAATAGACGCGCTCCGGCTAAACCAGATGGTTAAATGTTGCATCACCTCGCCGTTCTCAGTAGTTAGTAATAGCATGGTCCAACTTTGATAATTTACTCGACAGGGTTATTTTCTCGTTACTATATAATGTGCCGAATCTATCCCAATTTTAATAATAAAATAACGAGCTCAGATCAAGCTTGATCTACGAGAAAATGAACATGCTTTGTATTACGTTAGCTGCTATCACCCTGCTGACACAGTCTGCAATTGCTCTAGCTCACCCGCCAGTTCATGATGCACCAAAGCCATGGGGTTTCTTTGTAAATAACACTATCTACCAGCCAACAGGGAACCAAAGTGTTTTCTATCCTCGCTTTGCTGAGCTGGAAGATGGTACTATTTTGGCAACGACCTCCTTGTCAGGTGTTCGTCCGTCATACTTCCCAATCTTCGAGAGCAAGGACGGAGGAGCTAGTTGGAAGTATATCTCGAATCTGACCGACCAGGTTAACGGATGGGGGATGTCAGCGCAACCGGCTCTTACTGAGCTGACTGAGCCACTTGGTGGTTACGAAGCTGGAACGATTTTGGGATCCGGAAATAGCTGGAGCAACAATGGCACCAGGATTGACCTCTATGCAAGCACTGACAGAGGAAGAAGTTGGGAGTTTGTTAGTCACGTTGCGGAGGGTGGACGACCAAATACGACTAACGGAGCAACCCCTATCTGGGAGCCGTACGTACTGTTAGTATACACCGAATAACCAGATATCCTAGCCCTTTTATTGATAAGAAGTTGCAGGGTATATGACCATCAGGTTGCAGTTTACTACTCTGACCAGCGTGATCCTAAGCATGGTCAAAAGCTAGCCCATCAGACCTCTAGAGACCTCAAGAAATGGGGACCCCCAGTCAATGATGTCGCCTACGATCTGTACACGCAAAGACCCGGGATGACTGTCATAGACTACATCCCAACTATCAAGAAATGGATCCTTGTGCATGAAAACCCAATCGGCAACTCATCCTCGTACGGCGCCAACTATCCGGTGTTTTACGTGCTGGCGGACTCTCCCCTTGATTTCAGACTCTCCAAAGGCCAGCCTATATTGATCAACGGCAAGGCTCCCAATGCTAGTCCCTACGTGGTGTGGACTAAGTTTGGTGGTCCCAATGGAACTATCATTGTGTCAGACGCAGACAGCCCGCAGGTCTACACGAATCAGCACGGCGGAGCTTTCGACAAGTGGGAGGAGCATGCAACTCCTGCAGGCGCCGTCTACAGCAGAGCAATTCATACCTTTAAGCACTATCCGGATCACTTGCTAATATTCGGAGGGGAAACATTTGATGATGCGAATAAAGGACTTCTCACGCCCTTCAGTGCAACGGTGGTTGATCTGAAAAAGATTCTGAAGCATTAGTAGATGCTTGGACATCAACTAATCGTTCATGGGATATATGTACTTGTATTAAAAGTTGTGTTCTTGAACGAGAAGTGTACAAATCTCTGTAACGTGGATACTGTATGTGTGTGTGACTAATCATCCAATTTAGAAGTAAAAGAGATATAAGTTTAAGTGCCAACTGTAAATGCTGGAGCCGTAAATGTCACTACGTTCACCAATTAACCTGTTTCTCAGCTTCTAGTCAGTTTTAAAGGGGATCCATCATTCTTAAAGATCTGTCATATGCTATCCACGTTCTATCTTAATCCGTTTTGACGTAAACCTGTTTATCTCTGTTGTCCCAATTCCCTCGATTCTCTAGAAGCAATTGGAAATACTGTGTCTTGATTTTGATCTTATGATAAAATGTTCTGGCTAAAGAAAACTATCTCAGCTTGTTAGGGCTAGAATATTTGTATTGATTTACCTCCATGTGATTTTTTTCAAGTTTACCAAAGACATAGTTATTGTATAGTTATTGGAACTTTGAAGATTGTAAGTAGCCTCTCTTGCTAGTTCACATATCTTTGGTACAACTAAGATAAATAAATAAAACTTCACTACCGGAGTAGCATACAAATATCCATCGCAAGTCCCGAGCTGGCTTAAGCCACCGCCACAGTCTGGGGTCTCCGGCATCATTAGTGCTGACGACGGCAGATCATCTCCGTTTTACCGGGCTTACCAGTACAGTACTTAGGTGCTTGTAGGGTATTACTTGCTGATGTGACGCAGGGGGCAATTTCTACAGTATTGTGAAGTGAGATGACATCAATGAAATTGGCGACGGGCGTGGACTTGAGCAGTCAGTTGTTCCTCCAGATGTTAAGAAGAAGAGAAGAAGAAGAAAGCAAACGTTAAATCAATCCTCAACCTAGGGACGTATAGCAAATACGAAGGAAGTCCACGTTTGACAGGGCTATAAATAAATACTTCGTACCACCAGCTCCACTGTAGAAAGGGCAAACATGACTCGTGAAAGACAACGGCCATCTTGGCATCCCAACGACATACAGTACAAAACTCTCTTCTAAGCACTTATTAGAAAGACATCTGGGTATCAACATGTCAACCACCATAGACATGGATATCAAAGAGAGCACAACCTCTCTCTGTGATGATATCCACGCCCTTTGCAGCGAGATGTGCTCTTCGGAGCTGACTGACAAACAGAACATCGGCCGAAACAGTGGGTAAGGTCACTTCCCTGTCTCTCTTGTCCCTCATCCACGTCACTGGCCAACGTCGATACAATGCCGTACCACCAACAAAACATCTTTTGAAAACTTCACGCAGACGACCAGCTTCGGGCTCACCTCCATTTGCTCAAGAGATCTGCTGATCCACACCATGTCTCGGCATGCTACCTCGCTGAGCCTCTCGTCCTTTTCTCTGGACGTGACGCAGTGCTTCTCTTCTTCTCATAAACCTCATCATCACCATCACCATCTCTTCCATTTTACTCCGCAGCTGCACTTTGGCAGCAGAGGATCCTCGCGACCGTCATTCAATTGATCATTTCTCATTTCTCATTTCTCATTCCTGTTCTTCTCTCAATTCCTCGCTGTGCGTCTGAATCATCTGTTGATCTTTGTTGTGTTTGGTATTGTTGGTATTGTCATCGCGAAGATGGGAATAACCTCGCGAGCTCACAAATCGGAACAGCAAGGTACGCTAACACAGGAAAAGCGGGCGCTCCTCCAAGACCCTCCGTCAACCCAGCTGATCTCTCCTACTCCCAATTCTACTCCTTCTCCAACCAGACGTCGTCAATATTCTACCTCTCATTTGCATCCACGGTACAAGGCTGCCAATGAAGAAATGAGTAAGAACAAGGCCAGTGAGAAGAAGCCTTCTCCCGCCGTCACTCTAGATTGGGTTACAACTCTCATCCGATCCCTCAGTCCCAGCTCCATGTTCACTACATTTTCAATTACAAAGACTAAGTCCAAAGATGCCACAGAGTCGCGTAGTGGAGCAGAAACTACCCTCAGAGCCTTACCAGTTCCTCCAGCACTCCCCAGCCGGAAGCAAGCTTCTTTAGTTGCACCTCATCAACCAACACAATATACCGAAGGAACCCAGTTCACAGAGACGACAACCACAAATGTTGCTAGCTCGAATCGAGAGAGATCACAGTCCCCACGGCCATTCGGCGGTCTTCGAGATCAGGCTAGTCAAATATTCCGCAAAGGCTCAGTACCAGATTCTTCAATGCCAGTAGTCTTGCCCAGCGTACCACAAGAGCAGCAAATCCTAGCATGGTTCGAACATCCGGATGGAGCTAAGGTAGAGTATGACCTGAACTTCATGTTTGCAGATCATGTAAGTGCCTTATCGTTAGACTCTAGGCCCTCACTAACATTCAACACAGAATCCTCAAAGTTGGGGTGCGGATGCCAACGTGTATGTCTACCTCTTCCCACAAGAAAGTGGCCGCGGCCCAAGTTTCAAGGTTCCCTCGCGAATTTTCGAATGCTCTCCTCAGCTCTCTAAATTGATACATGCTCAAGCATACGACATCCCAGACCTACCTAAAGCTCAAGCCGAATATATTATACCCTCAGATCTGGCAGTCCAGGAGTCTTTTCAGAGCTTCTCACTAGGTTATGGGGATGGGGTTCCTGATACAGTTCGACATGTCAATGGCTCCGATGGGTCTTCGGGGTCTTTGCGATCTCTTGATGGTCCAGCCCAGGATATTCATTTATTCTTCCCACTGAAGCTTTCTGAAGGAGCAGCCACGAAGCCATGTGAGTCCGACTTACAGAGCCTCATCGGTCTCCGCAACCTGTTGGCATTTCTTACCGCACAACCCCTGGTCAATACCCCCGAGGCCCCTAATCGATTCAAGGTTTTTATATCTATATCTAAATTGCTTATGGAATACGGCTTCAATAGCCAGGATGGGAGTAGCTACGGAGAATCCGTCACTGATCGATTCAACTTCTACCTCAACGATAGCATGCTAGATGGTGTTCGTGAAAGCTTGGATGACATTGTGCAAGGCTTAGTTTTGGGAGAGCGCATGAGATCAGAAAAGCTGTATACGGAAGCTTTTGCTCATGCAGTGGGTAGATTCGATGAAGTGAAGAACATACACCGACGTCTCTCCATTCTCATTTCGCAATCTACGTGGACTAAGCTTGGACGGGCAGACATGGTTTTGAAGAGAACTCAGAAGAGTGTTGAGGAGCGATTGAAGCTCTTTTCATTTCATTCTATGTTCACTGGCATCGCAGCATCAACTTCCATGACGGAATATAAGTCGGTCAGATTTGAGACTTGGAAAACTAGTTATGAATTGTTACGGAAGGAGTGCCTGAGTCATTATAAACTAGTTTTTGGAAGTTGGCCACCAAAAGCCGGCAAGAATTCCCCATTCACTGTTGATGGCATCTCGAATCGTTTGGTCCTCAACCATCTGTATTCCGATATGTGCAGTCTCTATGATTTGATCGTGGATAAGTCGTCATTGACTCCACGTGCATTAGGTGCGACATCTGGGGCTGCGGCTGATAGTGATGTGGCAATCCGCGCACTGAGAATTTTGCTCGGCGAATATGACCGCTCATCACCACCAGTTCTCCCTGCCATACCCTACGATATACCACTGCTCCCAACCCTCGCCACTGTTCAGCCAGGCTATTCACGTTGGAAAGAGGAAGATCAGGCTAGGGAATCTTCGCTGGCTCTCAGGGAATATGAGGCCACTCTAATTTTGCAAAAGTCATATAATCAGGGCATTCTTCGTACTCAATTCTCTGATATGTTTACGAAACTTGAAATGAGGGAATCGAAAAATAAAAGCGCCCAAAATCTGGCTGATCAGCGGGTTGGATATTGGATTTTCCTTTACGCTGCCATACAAACGCTTCCCATGATTGTTATGGATGCTCCAGGTATACGAAGCTCTTCTGGTGTCGAGTACCCCCTCTGTGCACCTGTGTTTGGTAACATGCCTTGGAACGAGAAAGAAAACAATCGCATTATGTTTGCCATAGACAATAGTAACACTATGGTCGAGTTACCTGCTGATGTTGTCAAGAATGGTGTAGAAGGGACTTACCGTCGAAGTCATTGCTGGAATCTCCCCGAACTACTACGATCGGATCATGACGGGGAGACATCGACCCTTTATAGTGAAGATGGCGAGCCTCTGTCCCCATTGTGCCAACCACCCAGGGGTCTGTTTGGTAGTCCTCTAACCAAGACACCCAGCCTCGGCACACCAGCAGCCGCTCCTGTTTTCAATATCCCACGAGCTGCAAACACTATGACTGATCTGGATGGAGGC
>Ga0247734_1002877_pt1 | contig 10723 bp, 7 predicted proteins | sample UWRJL103311B2_FD_180933 | JGI IMG/M metagenome (GOLD analysis project Ga0247734, IMG submission 180933) | Plant litter microbial communities from Arlington Agricultural Research Station in Wisconsin, United States - UWRJ-L103-311B-2 | ecosystem: Environmental > Terrestrial > Plant litter >... | reverse complement strand
CCAGCATCAGCCGGTGAATGTCGAGACACTCGTACACCAGCCGCTGGCGCCTGCCGCGCACCCTGGCGGCGAGCATCAGCATCTCGAGGTTGCGCGCCACGATCACGGGAGCCTGCCCGCAAAGTCGGCGCAAGGGTCCCGGTGAGAGCACGTGGCGCATCACCAGCGCCGCCCGCTGGCCAAGACGGGCATCGATCGTGCGGCCCAGGTTCACGATCGCCCCTGTGCCCTGCCCCACGTCGGCCAGACCGCCCGACATGGCACCGGCATGCCTGCGAAAACCGCCAAGACCCACGACAAACCCTTCTCCGGCAAGCAGGTCCACCCTTCGCCGGACCGCAGCATCGTCCAAGTCATGCACCAGGTAAGCGAGCGCCGCGCGGCCGCTTTGATCCGTTTCCATCTGAAAACCTCAAAACTAGCTCACAAATGGAGTGAGATTGTGTTTCCAGCGTCACTTCGCATCGGCATTATACCTAAGACGGCGTGAACACTTACTGTCGAATATTTTAAACACCCGCCCAACACATCGACAATAAGTACAACATCCTATTTGGAGCTACGCCTTGAGCAACAGAATTCACGATGCCCCTGCGGACGAAATAGCCGCGGCGCCATCGGCAAGACTTTTGCCGGACATCTCCGATGTGATCGCGCTGTTCTCACGGCGGCGGTGGGTATTTTCCATCGCGTTTCTGGTGACACTGGCGCTGGCGGCACTGGCCACGGCGCTTCTGCCGCGCACGTACACGGCCACCAGCGCCCTGCTGCTGGAACCGCGCGAGGCCCAGCCGGTCAAGGTGAACGACCGCGGCTTCGTCGCCCCGGCCGACGACAACCTGATCGACACCGCGGTGCAGATCATCCGCTCGCCCACGCTGACGCTCGACGTCGTGCGCGCGCTGCACCTCGATCGCGAGCGCGAGTTCGGCGGCGGCCCGGCTCCGGCCCCAACATCGACCGGGCCCGCCGCAAATCCCCCGCTCGGCGAGGATGCCGGCGCGCCCACCGCTGCGGAACGCCGCGCCTCGGCAGCCCTGCTTGCGCGCAGTTACGTCAAACGCGTGGGGGTCACGTACATCATAGAAATCTCCGCCAACGCGGGCGACGCGAAGCTTGCCGCCCGCATCGCCAACGCCCTGGCGCGCCGCTACATCGATCTCGACACGGCGCAGAAGCAGGCGCGCAACTCGCAGTCGTCGCGCTACGTACAGGGGCAGGCGGCGGCCCTGCGCAAGCAGGCCGTGACCGACGATGCCGCACTCCAGGCCTACATGATCCGCAACAACCTGATGAGCGCCGAAGGCGCGACCATGGCCGAGCAGGAAGTATCCGGTCTGAACCGCCAGATCGCCGACGCCCAAGCGCAACTCGCCGAACAGCGCGGCAAGCTCGCCGCGGCGCAATCGCAGATCGCGCGCGGCGGCGGCGGCGCGGACATCGGTGCGGCGCTCGCATCCGAAACGGTGCGACAACTGCGGCAGCAGGAAGCCCAGGCCAGCGCTCGGCTCGCCCAGCTCGACGCGCGCTACGGCAGCCTTCACCCCGACGTGATCCAGGCGCGCGACGAACTGGCGGACGTGCGACAGCAACTCGGCGCAGAACTTTCCCGCATCATTTCCGGGCTGCGCGGCGAGGTCCAGATCGCCCAGTCGCGGCTCGATTCGCTCCTCGCCAGCCGCTCCCGCGCCAAAGGTTCGCTGGTACAGAACAATTCGGCGCAGGTCGGCCGGCTGGAACTGGAACGCCGCGCCGAAGCAAGTCGTGCGATCTACAACGCCTATCTCACGCGCGCGAAGGAAACCGCCCAGACCGGCGCCTTGCCGAACGCCGATGCCAGCATCGCGTCGGTCGCCAGTGTACCGGGCAGCCCCTCGTCGCCCAATCGTCTCCTCGGCGCCTTGACCGGTGTCCTCGCGGCGTTCGTGGTCGCCTGCATCGCGACCGGCATCGCCGAATACGCCGAAAGCACGATCGCCACCCGTGCCGACGTCGAGACCGAACTGCGCGCCGCTTATGCGGGGGCAATCCCCACGCTCGCGTCGGCGACCCGTGCCAAGGCGCGGCAGATCGCGCCGCAAGACTACGTGACGATCCGGCCAATGTCGCTGTTCACCGAAAGCCTGCGCAATCTGGCGACGTATCTGGGGCTGTCGGCGGGCGATGGCGCGCGGGTGGTGACGATCACCTCGCCGCTGCCACGCGAAGGGAAGTCTACCACCGCGATGTGCCTGGCGCGTGTCCTCGCGATGGGCAAGCGCCGGGTCGTGCTGATCGATGCCGATGTGCGGCACCATTCCGCATCGGACGCCCTGCTGCCAATGCGTTCGCAGGAGGGCCTGTTCCGGGTGTTGGACGGCACGATCACCATCGACGACGCGCTTGTCATCGACGATCGTACAGGCTTGCAGATCCTCTCGACGCTTGGCCAGTCCGGCCCGGCGGACGTCATTACGGAGGCTGGCATGGCCGCGCTGATCGCCGCACTGCGCCAGCGGTTCGACATCGTCGTCATCGATTCCGCACCCGTGCTCGGCGTGGCGGAAACGCGGATCGTCTCCCGGCTGTCCGACACCACCGTGGTCGTGGCGCGATGGCGCACCACCCCAATCAAGGCCGTGCGCACCACGCTCGACCTGCTGGCCCACAACGGCAGTCGGGTCGGCGGGGTGGCGCTGAGCCTGGTCAACATCAAGGAATACGCCAGCGCCGGCCTCACCGACGCCTTCGGCTACTACAAGAAGTTCAAGGGCTACTATGTCGATTGAAACGGCGACCCCCACGACGCACCGCTATTTGGCCCTAGACGCCCTGCGCGGGGTGGCGGCCTTTGCAGTGCTTTTCTACCACTTGCGCAATCTCGAAGCCGCGGGCCGGCCGAACCACGCCGCGTCCTGGTTTGCGAGTGGCTATCTTGCGGTCGACTTGTTCTTCCTGCTCAGCGGCTTCGTGATCGCCCATGCCTATGGCGACCGTCTCGGGACGGCATTGACCTTCAAGGGCTTCATGATGGCGCGGCTGATCCGGCTACAGCCAGTCATCGCCATCGGCACGCTGCTCGGTTTCGCCGTAGCCTTGACCAGCCGCCTGCTTGGGCTGCCGCGTGCGCCCGGTATGTTGGCCATCGTCACCTCTCTGCCTCTCAATTTGCTGATGATGCCCAATCCGCTCATTCCCTGGGGCATTTTCCTGTTCAATCCACCGGCTTGGTCGCTGTTCTATGAACTGGTCGCCAACGCCGCTTACGGGGTGGTCGCCTGCCGGAACGCCAAGAACCAGACGATCGGTCGCATTCGCCTTCCCACAAGTCATATCGCGTTGATGGGCATAGCGGCATTGGGACTGGCTGGGCTCGCAGCGGCGGCCACCATGTTCGGCGATCTCGACGGCGGCGTCGTGCTGGGAGACTGGCCAGTCGCCTTGGCCCGCATAGCATTCTCGTTCACCGCGGGGCTGCTGCTCCATCGCACGCGCCTGTCCTGGATGCCGATGATGCCGCGCTTGCCAGTCTTCGTGCTGTTGCCGACCTGCCTGGTGTTGTTCGCTCTCGGTCCGACCGGGGGAGCCCGCTCGGTGTACGACGTAGCGTTCGTGGCGCTGCTGTCGCCGCTGCTGGTCATGGCGACGGCGGTGGTCGATCTTCGTGCTGGCTGGGCTGGGGCTGCAACCTGGCTCGGGATGATATCCTACCCGCTCTACGCTACCCACGCACCGATCAAGCATCTGGCGGAACTCCTTCTCCCTCTGGATTTCGGGTTTCTTTTCGTCGTGACAGGCTGCGCCGCCGTCTTGGTTGCGTGGCTGGTAGGGACCTCGATCGACCCTGCCTTGCGGCGATGGCTCGGCACGCAGCTGGGATCACGCAGCGCTGGCGCGGGACGATCTGGGCCCGCCGCCGCCGGCATGGCCTGACGAGATGCCCATCCCTGCCTCAAACCTTCAGGTCCCGCCGCCGTTTCTCCAAAAGTGGATGGACCGCCCGGATGCAAGCGATCGCCCCATCGCCGATCCTCGACCATCGATGGCGGAAGACCGCGACTGGAACGGCACCGCCCACACGAAAGGCCATGTCGTTTTCATCAGCCGCCAGCGGATCGCCGGACGAACCAACGGGAGCAGCGCCTACCTGCTCGACCTGGCGGGTGCGGTGCGGCGCGCCGGTTTTACCCCGCATCTCGTTCAGCCCTCGTCTGACCTTCTGGGGCGTTGGCCGATCATGCGGCTGCGTCCCGAAACGTGCGTGTTCGAAACCCACGTGATCCGTGGCGTCCTGCGCCTTGGTCCCTTCGTCATTTCGCGCGACGCGCGCGTGGGGCTTGCAGCACTGCGTGCGCTCGTCTCTCGACTGGCACGTCGCGTGGGGCTGAGCGGCGATTGGCTGGTCGACCGCCCCCGCCCTTACGCCATCGCCGCGCCCTGGACTTCGGCGGACCATGCTTACCTCCGCCGCCAAGCCGCGGGCCTGGCCGACATCGTAATTGCCGACTATGCCTTCCAGGCGGAAGCCTTGGCGCTGTTTCCCGGCCGGCCATCGGCCATCGTCATGCACGATCTCTTCCACGCCCGCGAAACGATGGCGGGCGGGCGGGATTCGGTCGCTCGCATCGACCGCGAAACCGAAGTCGCGCTCCTGTCGCGCGCCGACGCGGTGATCGCCATTCAAGCCGCAGAGGCCCGCTTCGTTGCCGAACACGTCACTGCGCGCGCCATCCTTGCGCCCATGGCGGCCCAGCCGGTTTCCAAGGCTCAGCCTGGCGAAGGGCATCGCCTGCTGTTCGTCGGCAGCAATACCGCGCCCAACGTCGTGGGCCTCGAATGGTTTTTCGCGCATGTCTGGCCATTGCTCAGGCGGCAGGTTTCATCGATCATGCTCGATGTCGTCGGCTCGGTAGCCGGCGGGTTCGCCAAGGGAGGGCCGCAGGGCGTCGCGTTCCATGGACAGGTCGATGCGGTGGAACCTTATTACGCGCGCGCGGGCATAGTCTTGTCGCCACTGACGTTCGGTTCAGGCCTCAAGATAAAGCTCGTCGAGGCCTTGGCACACGGCAAGGCCATCGTGGCGACGGGCGTGACCTTGCAAGGGGTCGAACGCGAATGCGAGGGTTCGGTCATTTGCGCGGACGAGCCGGGCGATTTCGCCGCTGCTATCCTGGCGCTGGCCGACGATCATCGCCGCACCAACTTGGCTAAGGCGGCGCTGGGAGCGGCCCGGCGGTACTTTTCACCCGAGGTATGCCACGCCCCATTCACAGAATGGCTGGAGGAATATCGCCCCGGAGCCGATGATCGGGATCGCAGCGTATGAGTGCACGGCCGCCTGCTCTTTCCAGCCCCAAAGCCCCCGGCATCGCATCGCCGCTGCTGTGGTCCACCGCGTCTAGCCTGGGCACGCAGGCGCTGGCATTCCTTACCTTTGCTGTACTTGCCCGCCTGCTCGGCGCGCCGGCCTTCGGGCTGGTGGCGCTGGCCGCGCTGGTGATCGACCTGCTGCTCGTCATGAGCAATGCCGGCATAGCGGAAGCCGTGGTCCAACGCCGCGTGCTGACCGAAGAGGATGCCGATACCGCGTTCTGGGCCAACCTGGCGTGCGGCCTGCTGTTCTGCCTCGGCACCATGGCCGCCGCCCCGCTCGTCGCCCGTGCTTTCGGGCAACCCCAGCTCACGCCGATCGTCACCGCGCTGGCGACGATCTTCGCGATCAACCCGCTGGGCGCGATCCACACCGCTCGGTTGACGCGCGCGCTGCATTTTCGCGCCGTGGGCATGCGCAACGTCGTCGCCGCAGTGATCGGCGCCGGGGTGGGCCTACCGCTGGCGTTCGCCGGCTACGGGGCCTGGGCGTTGGTGGGCCAGCGTATCGCCGTGATCGCGGCCTTGTCCGCATGCGCGTGGATCAGCCTGCCCTGGCGACCCCGCTTTCGTTTCCGGCTGGAATCCTTGCGCGAGATGGTGCGCTTCGGCGCTTATATCGGCTTGTCGGGGACGCTGAACCAGATCAACATCCGGATTGCAGAGGTGATTGCCGGCGCTCTGGTCGGCCCGGTCGCGGTGGCATTCATCCGCGCGGGATCGCGCATCGTCGAAGTGCTGAACCAGGTCACGTATATGCCGTTCCAGCAGATCGCGATGCCGCTCCTGGCGCGCAGCACGAGTGATCTCGATCATCTGAAAGCCACTTACCTGCGGCTGAGCCGGCTTTCGGCCTTCGTCATGTTCCCGGCGTTCCTCGGCTGCCTCGGCCTTTCGCGTGAGATCGTCGCGCTCGTGTTCGGGCCGGGTTGGGAGCCGGTCGCCGATGCGATCCGGATCTTCGCCTGTGCGGTCGTTGCCTCGCAGATGAACAACCTCGTGATCGCCACGATTTCCGCGCTGGGACAATCGCGCACGGTGCTGTCCTGGACCGGCACCCAGATCGTGGTCGGATTGTGCGCGGCGGTCGCGGTTCATCGCTGGGGCTGGCAGGCGATGCTGATGACTGGGGTGCTGCGGGGTTATCTTATCCTGCCTTATGGCCTCCACCTGCTGCGCAAGCATGCCGGAATCCGCTTTCGCGAGGTACTGGCAAGCCTTCGCCCGGCCCTGACCAGCGCGGTGGCCATGGCGGCGATCGTCTCGATCGGGGTCAAGGCCTGCGAGGGGCTTGTGCCGAACCTCGTGATCGTATCAATCTGGCTGCCGCTGGGGGCGGTGGTCTACCTCGCCGCTTACCTCAGCCAGGACCGCGAGGTGATCGGGCAAGTCCGCGATATCGTCGCTTCGCGCATGAAGGCGCGTGTCGCGCTGGACTGATCGGGCAGACGCACGCTGAACATCGGGCAGCGAAAAATTAGGAGCCGGCTAGGACCTTCACCGCATGCTTGGCGCGCTGGAACGGTGTCGGCCGGCGCAAGGCCCAGATGTCCTCGATGTCCGGTTCCACGCTTGCGGTCACCGCGAAGAAGCGTTCCAAATCAACAAATAGCGTTTCGAGGCGCGCCGAGACCTGATGCGCCGCATAAGTCGCGAGCCAGGCAGCGTCCTGCGGTCGAGGCACAGAGTCCGACACGGCACGCAGCACGGCTTCTACATCCCAGGCGAGCGAGTGGACGCGCAGCTTGCGGCAGTTGAAACCGGGGTCCAAATAATCAGCCAAAGCGTCGTTCACACTGGAAAACACGACGCATCCTTGCCCCATCGCTTCCAGCGGCGGCAATCCGAACCCCTCGGTCGCGCCGACGTCGATCCAGTGTTCGAGCGAATCATAGAGATAGACCTTCGAGCGGCGGAACCATTCGCTCAAGTCGTCCACCCAACCGTCCAGCACGGTGACGTGGCACCGTTCGCGCAGCGCTGGGACCAGCCGTTCGAGCAGGTACCGCGACGATTTGCGCGTCTGCACCAGCACGTCGATGTCGCGGATCGGCGGCACATCACCCACCTCTATTACGACGATGTTGGGCACATGCGCGATGTAAGAATTCGGCGCATGTCGTCCCCAATAGGCCATCGAGTGACGGCTGACGCATAGCACCGGAACTTGCGGCGGCAACGCCATGCCCCAGCCCGTACTGTGCGCGAGGTAGACCGCGTCGCGGCCCTTCAGCCGGTCGAGCAGCATGGCGATATCCGGGCCCCAATGGATCACGAAAATGGGTTTGCCCTCAGGGTCTTCACCATTTCCGGCAGCGAGGATGTCGTCCAGATGGGGCCGGCCGGCGATCCGTTCGCCATAGAATGCTGCGCTGGCCTTGGTGAAACGCGTGCAGGCATCCAGGAAGCGGACTTGTGCGGAGTTGCCGCCCACGTCCATGCGATCGTTCGGAAACAGGAAGATCAGCGGGCGCATGGCGGCTCCATCATGTCGGGGAAACGGCGGGATGCAGGGCTTCGGTCATCGCCCGCAGGCGATCGATCACTGGCTCTGCGCCAGTCGGCGACGAGGCGCTGACCTCGGATTTCGACAGCAGGCGGCCTGCGCGTTTGGCGAGCGCTTCGCCGAGCGTTGCCGCGGTCAGGCGGCGGGCGTCGGCATGTCCGGCGGCGAGCGCCAGGGCGCGCAAAGGCCGGCCCGCCTTGATAGCGGCAACGGCATCGAGGTGCAGCAGCGCGCCTTCGAGGTTTTCGCGCCGGGCCCGCAGCCATCGCGCATCGTCACCCGTGGCGGGATACGTACCGGTCGCGTGAAGCAGCCCTTCCAGGTCGTCGCGCGCAAGGCGGTGCGAGGTGGAGGCCGCGTGCTTGCGGTAGTAATACGTGGCCTGCGGCAGGAAGCGATATTCCGCCCCGGACAGCAGCCCGCGCAGGACGAGGTCGAAGTCTTCCCCGATGCGGAGCCGCTCATCGTACCTCAAGCCGTGTGCGTTCAGGAAATCCATGTCGAACAAAGGCTTGAGATAACCAAGCGAAACCTTGTGGCCACCGATCATCCCATGCTCGACAAATTCACCCGCGCCGATCAAGCGAGGCCAGCTCCACGGCTTGCCCTGGGCAAAGAGCCGGGGGGTGAGCGAACGCGCTTCGAATTCGATCATGTTGGCGGCGCAAATCTGCGCCCCGGCACGCCCCGTCACCAGCCATTCCAGGTGCCGGGGGTGCAGCACATCGTCGCTGTCGAGGATCGCCGCGAAACGGCCGCGCGCCACGTCGAGGCTGGCGTTGCGGACTGCGCTCAACCCGCGGCGTGGGCCTTCAACCAGGCGGACACGGGGGTCCTGCCGTGCATGTTCGCGGGCGATGGCGGCGGTGTCGTCGCTCGACCCGTCGTCCACCACGACGATCTCCAGGTCGGCGAGCGACTGGTCGCGCGCGGAGGCTATCGCCGCGTCGATAAAGGCTGCAGCGTTACGCGCGACCATCAGGACGGACACCAGAGGAAGGGTCATCGCGCTCTCAGGATGAACGGGTTGCGGGACACGTACGGCGCCGAAAGTTCGCACTTGCGGCACGACCGTTCTAGCCCGGCGCCGGCCGGCCACGAATGCGAACGGTGTCCATTCCGGAGCCAAAACCGCGCAACGGGAAGCCCGCCCCGCAGTATCGTCGGCAATCCTGGGGCATCTGGATCGTAGGGCGACCAATCCCTGCCCAGCATGGAGGTGCTTTCATGCTCTTATTCAATGTGCCCAGACCCCGGTCGGGACTTGCGCAACGCCGTAGCGCCAAGACGGTGGCCATGCGATCGGCGGCTTGCGTGGCGGTTCTTCTCACTACCGCTTCGGCACAGACGCCCGGCGGCACCAGCCCAGTGGGGGCTGCGACACGCCTGCTCGACCGGCTCGGCGCGCCCGTTTTCGACGAGCGTTTCGCAGCCTTCGATCACGGCACCGACCAAACGAGACCGCCCCGTCCCCACCGCTGGCGAACGGTCTATGGCTATGGCGGCGCGGGATCGATCTCGAACCGGCAGATGTCAGCAGGCAGCTTCGCGTCCGACGCCGATTTCGCTGGCCTGATCGGTCAAAAGGCTGGACCCAGGCCGCTGCATCTCGACCCTTTCCTGCACGACCGCGGGCAGCTTACCATTCTGGCGCAGCGCACGCCGCAGACAGTGCGGCCGCTGGTCTGGAACAAGCCGTATTATGGCGGCGCCATCACCACGAAGTTCAGCTTCACGCAGCGCTACGGGTATTTCGAAATCGAGGCACGCCTGCCGGCCGGCAAGGGCATGTGGCCGGCGTTCTGGCTAATGCCGGTAGACGGGCCCTGGCCCGATACCGGCGAGATCGACGTGTTCGAGGGGCTGGGCGATCCGCGGATAGTCTATTGCACGGTGATCGCGGGTAAACTGAAAAAGACCACGCGGGTGCAACTGGCGTTCGATGCCTCGGCCGGGTTCCATCGCTATGGCGTGCTTTGGGGGGCAAAGGAGATCATATGGTTCATCGACCGCAAGCCCGTGGCCCGCGCGCCGACGCCGCCTGCCTTGACCCGGCACGATGGCTACATGATCGCCAACCTGGCGGTCGGTGGGGCGTGGGGTGGCTATCCCGATGCGACCACGCCGTTTCCGGGCCGTTACGAGGTGCGCCGCATCACCGCGTGGCGCCATCCCGATCCTTGACGCCGCGGCCGAACACCGGGAAGCAGCCGAAACCGAGCGCCGCGAAAAGCATGATCGTGGGCGCTACCAGCGCGGCGGGGCGGATCGGTTCGACCGGCGTCTTGCTCATCTGCAAGGCCATGTAGCCAAGCCAGAAGCACGTCGCCAGTGAGGGCGCGAGCACGAACCGGCGCAGGAGCGCGAGGATCCCGGCGATCCAGCCCGCCAGCATCACGCCGAGGCCGATCCGCCCGGTTTCCACCAACGTCTGCACGTAGCTGTTGTGGAAAGAGAAGGCGGTGCCTTCCTGGCGCACGTCGAAATAGCGCCATAGCCCGATCGCGTCGGGATTGGCGGGCGTCCAGAAGCTGAAATAGCCCATGCCGAGCCAGGGGCGCTGGGCGATGATGAAGTCGGCCCGGTACCACAAGTACCCGCGCCCGGTCATGCCGGGATCCTTCGCCGAAAGTTCCTGTACGAGGGCCAGCAGCGGCTCGAACAGCAGCCCGCCCAGCACCAGCGCGACAAGCAGCGCGACCGTGAAAGCGAACTTCACCATCGACGACCGGCCGCGCAACACCAGCAGCACCACCAGCAGTCCGCCGGCCAACACCATCGATGCGACCGCGCCGGCCGAATGCGCGCGCACCGTGGCCAGCACGCACAATACGCTCGCCAAAGTCGCCAGCGCGCAGGCCGGGTAGG
>Ga0247734_1002876_pt1 | contig 10724 bp, 7 predicted proteins | sample UWRJL103311B2_FD_180933 | JGI IMG/M metagenome (GOLD analysis project Ga0247734, IMG submission 180933) | Plant litter microbial communities from Arlington Agricultural Research Station in Wisconsin, United States - UWRJ-L103-311B-2 | ecosystem: Environmental > Terrestrial > Plant litter >... | reverse complement strand
GGCCTCGCGGTGTCCGGCGGGCCCGATAGCCTGGCGCTGCTGCTGCTTGCGCATGCCGCCTTGCCCGGCCGGGTCGAGGCGGCGACGGTCGATCACGGGCTGCGGCCCGGAAGCGATACCGAAGCCGCCGAAGTCGCGCGGGTCTGCGCATCGCTCGGCGTGCCGCACGCCATCCTGATCGTCGAAGTCGCGCCCGGCAACGTCCAGGCCGAGGCGCGCACCGCGCGTTACGCGGCGCTGGCGGAATGGGCCGCGGAGCGCGAACTCGCCGCCATCGCGACCGGGCATCAGGCCGACGACCAGGCGGAAACGCTGCTGATGCGCCTCAACCGCGCGAGCGGGGTGGCCGGGCTGGCGGGTGCGCGGGCGCGGGGGCAAGTGCCCGGCGCTCCGCTGCCGTTGCTGCGCCCGGTGCTCGACTGGAGGCGGGACGAACTGGGCGCGGTGGTGCAGGCGGCGGGCCTCGTCGCGGCGCAGGACCCGAGCAACGAAAACGACCGCTTCGACCGCGTCCGCGTGCGCAAGGCGTTGGCCGACGCCGACTGGCTCGACGTTGCCGCCATCGCCCAGAGCGCCGTGCACCTCGCCGAGGCGGATGCGGCGCTCGACTGGATGGCGGCGCTGGAGTGGCGCTCGTGCGTGAAGCCCGAGCCGATGGGGCTCAAGTACCGCCCCCAGGCGCCGCGCGCGGTGGGCTTGCGAGTGGTGGCGCGGATCGTGCGCGAGCTTGACGGCGAGGAGGCGCGGGGCGGCGCCATCGCGCGGCTGGTCGAGGCACTGTCGAGCGGGCGACCGGCCTCGATCGGCAATCTGGTGGCGCGGCCCAATTCGGGCGGGTGGAGTTTTTCCAAGGCACCGGTACGTCGCGCCCCGTCGTCCCGGACTTAATTTAACCCCCGACCAGATTGTCCCCCATGCCCACCTGCTTGCCGCGCGTGATGTAGACCTTGTCGCCCAGCTTGGTCGCGGCGAAGACTTTCGCGGCGAAGGCGTCGGGCATGCCGACGCAACCGTGGCTGGCGTAGCCGAGCGCGACGTCGGATCCGTGCAGGGTGATGCCGTCGTTGGTCAGCCGCTGCATGTACGGCATCGGCGCGCCGGTGTAGATGTTCGAGACGTGGTCCTTGTCCTTCTGGGTGATCGGGAACACGCCCAGCGGGGTCGGGTTCTCGCTGGTGCCGAGCAGCACCGCCGCCGCGCCGATCTCGTAGCCGCCGCGGAAGACCGAGATCACGCGCGCCTGCAGGTCCACCGTCAGGACGATCGGGCCGGGGGGCACGTCCTTCTCGTCCCAGTGCCACTCGCCGTACTTGATCGCGCCCTTGATCGGCAGGATGCGCTTGATGACGAAGGGTTCGTCCTTGGCGGGCACGGGTTTGGCGACGGGTTTGGGACTGGCCTTGGTCGCGGGCGCGGCCAGTTTAGCTTCGGCGAGCGAGGCGGGCGCTGGCTTGTCGGGCGAGGCCGCGACGACCAGCACGCCGGCGATGGCGGCGAGGGCGACGAAGCCCGAGGCGAGGAGAATGCGCGGGTCCAAGCGTGACGTTCCGATCTTGAGGCGGTGCCGCTATGGCAGGTCGGCCTTAGCATCGCGTAAATGGGGGCGAGAGGCCAGGGCTCGTTAGGGGGAGGGGCAGAGCCCAACCCTCTCAATCCCGCTTCGCGATCCCCTCGCGCAGGATCGAGTTCGCCAGTTCGGCCACTTCGTCCGCCTCGGCATCGTCCCACACCGCGTAGCGCAGGCCGAGGAACACGTTCATGCCCATGATCGCCCAGGCGTGCGCCTCGCCCAGGTCTGCGCGCAGCTCGCCCTTGCGGATGCCTTCGGCCAGGCGTTCGCGGATGCGGGTGGCAGTGCTCTGGTAGTGCTGGCGAAAGCTGGCCGGGTCGACGAATTCGCACTCGTCGATGATGCGGTAGATTTCCTTGTGCTCAGCCGCGAAGCGCAGGAAGCCGACCAGCGAGGCGCGTTCGGTCTCCAGCGCGGGCAGTTCCTGCTGGCGGGCGTTGCGCGCCGCCTCGCGCACTTTGCCCGAGAGGTCGTCGACCAGCGCGCGGAAGATCGCGTCCTTGGAATCGAAGTACGTGTAGAAACTGCCCAGCGCCGTGCCCGCGCGCCGGGTGATGCCGGTGATCGAGGCTTCGTGGAAGCCGTGTTCGCCGAACTCTACCGCCGCGGCGTCGAGCAGCTTGCGCGAGGTGCGCCGCCCGCGCTCGGTGCGCGGCACCTTGCTGCCCGGCGAGGGCGCGGCGTCGAGGTCGTGCGGGGGCTTCGCTGTGCTCACGATGACACAGTTAACCCCGGAGTTGCCGCTTGGCAAACATTCAAAGTTGAAAGGCGGTTCAACTATCAATATGAGGGTCGCCAACAAGAAACGACCATGGGAGTGTGTGCGATGCGTAAGGGGCGGATTCTCGCGATTTCTTCGGGTGTGATGGCGCTGTGCGGCGGATTCGGCGTGGCGGCGCCGGCGCTCGCGCAGGACGCGGCAGCGAGCACGGACGACAGCGGCGCCGACATCATCGTCACCGCCCGCCGGCGCGAGGAGCGGCTGGTCGACGTGCCGATCGCGGTCTCCACCTTCAGCGGCGAGCAACTGGCCAAGACCGGCGCGATCGACATCACCGAAATCGCCAACTCCGCGCCCAACGTCACGCTCGAACCCTCGCGCGGGACCAATTCAACGCTGTCCGCCTTCATCCGCGGCATCGGCCAGCAGGATCCGGTCTCTGGCTTCGAGCAGGGCGTGGGCATCTATCTCGACGACGTTTACCTAAACCGCCCGCAGGCCGCCGTGCTCGACATCTACGACGTCGAGCGGATCGAGGTGCTGCGCGGGCCGCAGGGCACGCTCTACGGGCGCAACACCATCGGTGGCGCGGTGAAGTACGTGACCAAGCAGTTGCCGCAGGACTTTTCGGTCAAGCTGCGCGCTTCTTACGGCAGTTACGACCAGGCCGACGGGGTCATCACCGCGTCTGCTCCGATCAACGACCTCGTGCGCGTAGGCGGTTCCTTCGCGCGGCTGTCGCGCGGGGGCTTCGGCAAGAACCTGACCACGGGCGAGGACAACTACAACAAGGACATCTGGGGCGGCCGCGCCAGCATCGACATCGGCGGCTATGGCCAGCCGGTGCTGATCCGCATCTCGGGCGACTATACCAAGGACAATTCGAACGCGCGCGGCGGCCACCGGCTGATTCCGGGCCTCGTCTCGGGCACGCCGGTGCTCAAGGACGTGTTCGACACGCAAGGCGGGCTGAACGACCCCAAGCAGTACGTGAAGGCCTATGGCCTGGCGATCAATGCCAGCGCGCAGCTGACTGACGCGCTGACGTTCCGCTCGATCAGCTCGTGGCGCAAGGACGACAGTGCCTCGCCGATCGACTTCGACGCGCTGCCCGCGGTCGACGTCGATGTGCCGGCTTATTACCGCAACGAGCAGTTGAGCCAGGAAGTCCAGCTCCTGTGGGACGATGGCGGCAAGTTCCAGGGGTTGCTCGGCGGCTATTACCTGACGGCCAAGGCCGATACCGCGTTCGACGTGCGGCTGTTCACCACGCTCAACGGCTTCACCGCCTTCACCCAGGCCAACGTCGACACCGATACCTTCGCGATCTTCGGCGACTTCACGTACGACTTCACCGACCAGTTGAGCCTGGCGGTCGGCGGCCGCTACACGTGGGACGAGCGCAAGGCGCAGATCCTGCGGCAGAACTACCTGGGCGGCGGGTCGCCGGTGTTCGGCGGCGCGGGCGTGGCGTTCGGCGCGCCTAGCACCAACTTCTCGGGCAAGGCGACCTTCAAGAAGTTCACGCCCCGCGCCTCGCTCAGCTTCAAGCCGAGCGCGGACCACACGCTTTACGCCAGCTTCAGCCAGGGCTTCAAGGGTGGCGGCTTCGACCCGCGCGGCGTTGGCGCCAATGCGCCAACCAGCAACGCCAACGGCGTGCCCAGCGACGCCGAGATCTCAGACTACCTCAGCTTCGATCCCGAAACGGTCGACAGCTACGAAGTGGGCTACAAGGGCAACATGTTCGACGGCCGCCTCTACGTGGCGCTGGCTGCGTTCCACATGGATTACAAGAACGTGCAGATCCCCGGCTCGGTGGGCTGCACGGTGGGCGGCGTCGCCACGTTCTGCGGCGTCATCTCCAACGCCGGCAAGGCCAAGTTCGACGGCGTGGAGCTGGAAACCACCGCCCGGCTGGCTCAGGACTTCGCGACTGCTGGCGACCGCCTCAGCTTGTCGGGCGCGCTGGGCTACATCCGGGCGGACTACAAGGAATACATCACCCAGATCGCCGGGCGCGGCCCGGTCGACGTGGCCGATTACCGCAAGGTGCAGAACACACCCAAGTTCACCGGCAGCGCTACGCTCGGCTACACCAGCCCGGTGGGTGAGGGCGATCTTTCGTTCAGTTCCACCGTGTCGTACCGTAGCAAGACCTACCAGTTCGAGATCCCCAATCCCTACATCGACCAGAACGGCTATGCGCTGTTCGACGCCAGCCTCGTCTACACCGCGCCGGGCGGGCGCTGGAGCCTGGGCGTCCACGGCAAGAACCTGGCGAACAAGAAGTACAAGACCTCGGGCTACACCTTCATCGCCGCCAATGCCGAGACCGGCGCGCTGCCCGCGACGATCATCCCGACGTTGGGCAAGGAAGGCACGCTGACCGCCTACTACGGCAACCCGCGCCAGGTCTTCGCGACGGCAACGCTGGAGTTCTGATAGCGGGGTTGAGACGACGGTACGAAAAGGAAGTTTCATGGACTACCGCGTCCACCGCTATCGCAGCGCCGACGACCGGCTCGACCTCGCTGCGCGCGATTATCCGGCCGAGAGGCACGCGCCCGTACTGCTGATGATGCACGGCCTCACTCGCAACGCTGCCGACTTCGAGCCGCTCGTCGCGCGGCTGGCTGGGCGCTACCGCATGGTCGTGCCCGATCAGCGCGGACGCGGGCTATCGCAGTGGGACCCGGACCCGGCACACTACCGCCCGGACGTCTACGCGCGCGACATGCTGGCGCTGCTCGACGATCTGGGCATTGCGCGCGCGGGGCTGGTCGGCACGTCGATGGGCGGGCTGATGGCGATGGTGATGCACGCGCTGCGGCCCGATCTGGCGCAAGCCGTGGTCTTCAACGACATCGGCCCGGTGCTCGAACCCGCAGGCCTCGAACGCATCCAGGGCTATGTAGGCCCGGGCGGCGCGATGGCCGACTGGACCGCGGCCACGGCCCGCACCCGCGCGATCAACGCCGTCGCCTTCCCGGACTACGGCGGCGCCGACTGGGCCGCCTTCGCCCGCCGCCTCGCGCGTGAGAACGCCGACGGCACCGTCTCGTTCGCTTACGATCCGGCCGTCGCGCAAAGCGTCTCGGGCGACGACCCGCAGACTGTCCCGCCCGACTTGTGGCCCCTGTGGGATGCGCTCGATGCGGTGCCGGTGCTGGTGGTGCGCGGCGGCCTCTCCGACCTGCTCAGCGCGGCGACCGTCGAGGCGATGGCGCGGCGCCACTCGGGGCCTTATGCCAGCGTCGAAGTCCCGCGCGTCGGCCACGCCCCGATGCTCGACGAGCCGGTGGCGCTGGCGGCGGTGACGGCATTCCTGAACGCGCACGTACTGGCGTCGTCGAATTGATCCGGGACCGCTGGCGACGGCTTCCGCTCCCCCAAATCACGAGGGGCACTTGTCGATCTACCCGCTCCGGTCGAATTGAGGTCATGATGGAAGAACCTGCAACACGCGCTCCCACCTCGCCCCGCCTGGTGCTGGCGATGCTGCTGCTCGTCTACATCTTCAACTTCGTCGACCGCCAGATCCTCTCGATTCTCGCCGCGCCGATCCAGCACGACCTCGGGCTCGACGACGCGCAGATGGGCATGCTCGGCGGGCTCGCCTTCGCGATCCTCTATTCGACGCTCGGCGTGCCGCTGGCTTGGGTCGCGGACCGTACCAGCCGCTCGTGGGTCATCACCGGCTCGCTGGTGGTGTGGAGCCTGTTCACCGCGACCTGCGCGCTGGCGCAGGGGTTCTGGCACATCTTCCTCGCCCGCGTGGGTGTGGGCGTCGGCGAGGCGGGCGGCGTCGCCCCCAGCTATGCGGTGATCGGCGAGCATTTTCCCAGCCACCGCCGCGCCTTCGCGCTGTCGGTCTATTCGCTCGGCATTCCGCTGGGCTCGGCGGCAGGCGTGCTGGCGGGCGGTTACGTCGCGCAGGCGGTGAACTGGCGCACCGCGTTCCTGCTCGTGGGCCTGTGCGGCATCCTGATCGCGCCGCTGTTCAAGCTGGTGGTGCGCGATTCCCCGCGCCCGATCTCGCAAGCCCCCACGATCCGCTTCGCCGACGTCGCCCGCACATTGGCCGGCAAGCGCGCGTTCTGGTTCCTGAGTTTCGGTGCCGCGTCCAGTTCGATGCTCGGTTACGGCGTCGCGTTCTGGCTGCCGAGCCTGCTCCAGCGCAGCTTCGGGCTCGACCTCGTCCATGCCTCGTGGTTCTTCGGCGCGGTGCTGCTGTTGGGCGGGACAGTGGGCGTGCTGATGGGCGGCACCCTGGCCGACCGCCTCGGCAAGGCCGACCGCGCCTGGTACGGCCGCGTCCCTGCGATCGCCTTCGTGTGCGCCGTACCGCTCTTCGCTGGCGGCATCTGGACTTCGAGCGTGGCGACCGCCTTCGCGCTGTTCCTGGTGCCCCAGGCGCTCGCCTACTTCTGGCTCGGCCCGGTGACGAGCGCGATCCAGCACCTCGTCGAGCCACCCGCCCGCGCGACCGCCTCGGCGCTATTCCTGCTCATCAACAACCTGATCGGCCTGGGCGGCGGCATCTACGCGCTGGGCGCGCTGTCCAAGGCGCTGACGCCGGTGTGGGGCGCCGAAGCGCTGCGCTACTCGATGCTCTTCGCGCTGGTGCTCTACCTGATCGCGGCCACGCTGATGACCCTGGCGGGCCCGGCGCTGCGGCGGGAGTGGGTGGCGGAGAAGTGAAGAAATGGTGCCGGCTAGAGGGTTCGAACCCCTGACCCCCTGATTACAAATCAGGTGCTCTACCAACTGAGCTAAGCCGGCCTTGGTCGGCGTTTCGCCAGAGCAAGTCCGGCGCCCTTACCGCGAGCGGGGGGCGCCGGTAAAGTCAAATCAGAACACCGCGTGCGGGGCGGCCTCGTTCATCATCGCCTGGCGCACCAGCGGGATCGCCGGGCCGCCGTGGCTGAGGAACTCGTCGTGGAATGCCTTCCATGCCGAGCGGCCGCCGCGGGTGGCGGTCCAGTCCTCGCGCAGCTTCAGGATCATCAGCTTGCCCAGCGTGTAGTTGAGGTAGGCCGCGTCGTACGTGCCGCGCGCCGCCTGCTGTTCGGCGGTGCCCTCGTCTTGGTAGCACTGGTCGATGAACAGGCGCTTGGACTGTTCCTGAGTCATGCCACGCGCGTGCAGGCCGATCGCCGAGAGATAGCGGCAATTGCGCAGCAGCGCGTTCGACAACTGGCCGACGTGGACACCCGGATCGCCATCGCCGATACCGGCGTCCCACATCATCTCCTCGGCATAGTGCGCCCAGCCTTCGGCGAAGCCGTAGCCGACGAACAGCTTGCCGACGAGCGACGGGGCGGCGTTCGAGTGGAGGAACTGGAGGTAGTGGCCGGGCATCACCTCGTGGACCGTGGTGAACAGCAGGTCGGCCTTGCCGGGCACGTAGTCCATCTGCATCTGCCTGGACCACGAAGGGTCGGGCGGCGAGATGTAGTAGATCGACGAGCCGCCGTTCTCCAGCGGTCCCGGCGGGTCCATGTAGGCGGAGTTGGCGCGGTTGTACGGGGGGCTTTCCTCGACCTGGGCGAGCTTGGTGCCGGGGATCGTGGCGACGTCGTGGCTGCGCACGAAGGCGGCGAGTTCGGGGATCTCCCGCCGCGCTTCGGCGACCGGGCCGTCGGCGGGTTTGTCGGCGCGCATCTTATTGAAACATTGAGGGATAGTCTTGCCCGGCGCGTACTGCGCGCAGGCAGCGGCGAGGGCCTTGCGGTTGCGTTCGAGGTCGGCGCGGCCGACCGCTTCGAGCTGGTCGAGCGTGGCGTCGACGCCTTCGGTGGCGGCGAGCATGCGCGAGAACCGCGCTGCGCCCATCGCGAATCCTTGCGTCGGTGTGGCCTTGGCGACCTGGTCCGCGACCGCCTTCATCGCCACCGCCGCCGCTTCGGAACTGGCCTTGAAATCGGCCTGGAGCGCGGGGTCCGCCACGTCGGCGAAGGCGGCGCGGGCATCGCCGCGGTAGTAGTCGGCGAAGCCGCCGAAGCCGTCGGTGCCCAGCTTGATGAAGCTGGCGGGGAGGGCTGCGGGAAGGTTCGCGCGGATGTTCGCGGCTTGCGCGGGGACCGCCTTGAAGAAGGCGATCATCGCCTTCATCCGCGTTGATTTATCGGCATAATCCCGGCTGACGTAGACGTTGGGATCGAGGCCGCCGTTGATGTAGAATTCGGGATTGGTGTGCGGCTGGTCGGCGTCTTCCAGCCAGAACAGCTGGCCCTTGGCGACCTGGACCATGTAGTCGCGCTCGAACCGGTCGGTGGCCGAGAGGCCCTCGAACGCGCCGGCGTCGTCGATCACGGAATGGAGGAAGGCGGCGCGCGCCTTGAGGCCGGCATCGCTCCAGTCGGGCAGCTTGCCGTCGTACTGGTGCGCGCCTTCGTAGATCGCGAAGGCCGGGTCGACAGCGAACCAGTGGTCGATCGTGGTCTTCACGAATGCCTGCCAACGCGTTGAATCCGTTGCGGAACTGGACGGCGGTGCGATGGCGGAGGGCGGCGGCGAGGCGGTTGCGCAGGCGCTGAGGGAAAGGCAGGCGATGCCGGCCAGCAGGAGGGTCTTCATGGGGGGAGCGTCCCTGTCTTTTCTACGCCTGTCGTTGTGCGTCACAGCGCGCCGAAGGTCCAGCCTTCGGTCTGCGCGAGGGTGTGGGTGAGTTCGGCGGGATGCCACAATTCGGTTCTCCGAGCGGCTATCCGCAGCCAGGCGGCGGTGACGAGGGCGTCAGCGCTATGGTCGTCGATCGGGCCGGTTTGGGCGTCCATAACGACACCTAGCCCCCCCATAGCGGCACTTAAGGCCAACCGATCGGTCATCTTGGCGCGTCCGGCGGTGCGTCCGGCGGCAATCGCTGCGAGGGTGGTGTAGATCTCCGTCACCACCGAGCCCGATGCCGGCAACGGGTCGATCGGCCAGATGGGAATCCGGCCGTCCAACTTGTGCAGCAGCCGCATTCCGGTGAGGCTCGACTTGCCGACTTGCGCCGCGCCGACGAGGTTGAAGTTGGAATAGGGCCGGCACCCCAGGCGCGCCTGCGCAATTTCGGTCACGCGCATGCGGCCGCGTCTGTGCGTGGCGTCGGGGAGGTGGAAGCGCGCGCCTTCGCGGCCGCCGTGGCGGCGGAAGTAGGCGCTGAGGATCGGGTGGTCGACGAAGCTGGTGGCCGACAAATGCGGGTCGTCTTCGCACACCGCGTCGACCAGGGCCCACAAGCTGCGGGCGTCGGGCGGGCTGTCAGGCCAGCCGGGGAAGAACGCGCCGGCGTCGACGAAGGGGAGCGAGGTGCCCAGGTCCATGCCGACGAGGGTGTCGGGCGGCAGGCGGTTGGCGAGCAGGTCGAGCACCTCGACGCGCGACCATAGCGCGTGGCCGGGCGGGTGGAGCAGGCGGGGCGGGGCGTTGCCTGCTTCGCACTGGGCGACGGCTATGCCCTTGAGGCGTTCGCCCAGGGCGCCGGACCAGTCGATCGCGATGAAGTGGCGGAAGTGCATGTCCTGTCCCGAGCTTACTTGCGACGTTTTTCCGGTTTCGCATCATCGTCACCCTGAACTTGTTTTAGGGTCCATCAAGCCGCGAGCGCGGCGTTGCGGGCAGCAACCCACTCGTGCGGTTGGGCAACCGCGGTTTCAGGAAAGGCGGCACGATGGGCCCTGCACCAAGTTCAGGGCGACTGGTTCGGAACTCTTGGCTTCCCTCCCGCTCATCCTGAGCCCGTCGAAGGATCACTCCCCCCGCCGCTCAGCGCGTTTCTTGTCCCACCATTCGAGGCGCTTCTTCACTTCGCGTTCGAAGCCGCGCTCCACCGGCTCGTAGTAGACTTGCGGGCCGATCTCCTCGGGCCAGTAGTCGTCGCCGGAGAAACCGTCGGGCGCGTCGTGGTCGTAGGCGTAGTCCTTGCCGTAGCCGATGTCCTTCATCAGCTTGGTCGGCGCGTTGAGGATGTTAGGCGGGGGCGCCAGCGAGCCGGTTTCGCGCGCGGCCTTGAACGAGGATTTGAACGCCGTGTAGGCCGCGTTCGATTTGGGCGCGGTGGCAAGGTAGAGGCAGGCCTGGACGATCGCCAGTTCGCCTTCTGGCGAGCCGAGGAACTCGTAGGCGTCCTTGGCGGCGAGGCACTGCACCAGCGCCTGCGGATCGGCGAGGCCGACGTCCTCGCTGGCGAAGCGGACCAGCCGGCGCAGGACGTAAAGCGGTTCCTCGCCCGCCGTCAGCATGCGCGCCATGTAATAGAGCGCAGCCTGCGGGTCCGAACCGCGCAGGGATTTGTGCAGCGCGCTGATAAGGTTGTAGTGCCCGTCGCGGTCCTTGTCGTAGACCGCCACGCGGCGCTGCAGGAACTGGCCGAGCGCTGCCGGGTCGAGCGGTTCGGGGATCTTCGCGGCGTAGAGCGTCTCCGCCTGGTTGAGCAGGAAGCGG
>Ga0247734_1002875_pt1 | contig 10724 bp, 11 predicted proteins | sample UWRJL103311B2_FD_180933 | JGI IMG/M metagenome (GOLD analysis project Ga0247734, IMG submission 180933) | Plant litter microbial communities from Arlington Agricultural Research Station in Wisconsin, United States - UWRJ-L103-311B-2 | ecosystem: Environmental > Terrestrial > Plant litter >... | reverse complement strand
AAACAGTGCTGGAGCTGCTGGAGCCAGGTACCTCGATGGAAGTAGCTAGGGTGGCTGAGGGAGTTGGCACGACTACCGGAGTGGTTAGGACCTCAGGGACGCTGACAGCTGGACTGGTGGGGACAGGAACCAGAGTTGTTGGTGGGCAAGTCGTCGTGATGGTCTTGCCGGGGCAGTTGGTGAAGTGGGGTGGGCATGAAGTGATGGTAACAGTCGAAGCTTGACTATGAGCCGGTTAATATGAGGTTACACAGGTTATGGAGCACATACGTGAGGGTCGAGGTTTGACCTCCATGCTCTGGGATCAATCCACCGAGGACACCAAGAGCAAGAAAGCTCACCACGAAGAAGATGAAGTTACGCATCTTTGCGAGTGATTGGTTGAACGAGTGTATTGGTTGTGATGTGTGTATGTGAAGATGGAAATAGAATGATTAGGGTAGGTGAAGTTTTCAAGAGATTGAACGAGTGTGAAGAGTCGAGCGAGTGGACGAAGACTTGGTCTTGAATTTGTAGTTCGTTAATTTCTTTTAAAAAAAGTTGGGACGCGTTGTACGGTTTTGATGTCGAGGCAGGCCGCGCTAGTGAGTCCCGTGACTATGTGAATACCTTCATTCAATTTGGAGTCACATAAGGCGAAACATGACGTAATGGCACGGTCGCCGAGCCACTGAAACTATGATGCTTTGACAATGAAGCCGATAATGAGTTCCTAGACAGCTAGACGCAAGTTACAACAGGCAAGAAGGCGAATCAGAGATTCAAGTAACACGAACATACAAGAGTTGGGCAGACACTCAAGCTGCATTTATCACCACTTCAAACCAAATTTCACCACAAACCACTAAACTGCTCCACCGTATGTGCAGCTATCAAATCCACTCTTGCACACCGCAGTCTGAACACCGCAGTCTGATATTGTGCTGAACCTTTCGTTTGGTCAACATAGGCATGATCGTATCAGACGGGTGCTTCTTACCAGCTTCCTAAATCTGTTCACCGCCTATTGCCGAATTCTCTGTTGGTTTTTTGTTTTCCGTGTTAAAAGACAGTCTTGTGTTGATTTCTTCAATCAGCTGGCTAGTATGTGTTTCCACCCGAAGCTCCATTATTTTCAGCCGGACTTAGTCGAGCTGGAGCTCGAGGTTGAGGTTGTGGTTGCATCTACTTTGTACGACGCCAGTGGCGATGAGTACCAATATAGCGAAGGAAGGGAGAACCGATTGGTACCAGGGTGATTTGACTACCACTCGCTATGTGCACGCATTGCTTCCGCCTAAATTAAGTCTCAGTTTCCCGGGAAGGGATATGGATATGCCAGTCAGTATGAAGAACAGTGCTTGCCTAAGTCATTGAATAGATCACTTTTGCACCTAACCCCATTAAATATAAATAGTTTTCGATAATTCTCAACTTTCCCCTTCTTCCCCTTATCTCTTCCCCCTTCCTAGTGTTTACAAATATTATGTCTACAAGACTACTTCTTGACTGTTTCGAGTTTCATCAACTCTGTTTGGGTTGAACTTGGAGTAGAACTCTATGATCCTGAAGAGTTCATTAACCAATATTGGTCGAGATGAGTAATGACAATTCTTACTTCAAATCTAGATACTGTATTTTCACTAAGAGTGAGGTAATCTCATTGCAATCTTCGTCTTCAACGCTTCTTGAACACATTGGATTGCCAACATTATCAAGATCCTTATGGCAAGTTGTTGGTGATAACAGAACAAGAGTTCTATCTGTACCTAAATTGTGCATTAATTGAAGAGTTGGTCGTTAAGTCAAACGATATAGCCAATGTGTTCTTACTGAATTGAGATTAGGGTATCTCGGGAAAGAAGCGTTGGTCGATCTAACTCGGGTTTCTATCTCCGGAAGTCGATCTCGGCGCACTCGATCCGGAGACTAAGATTATGCGGGGGAGTCTGGGCACAACACTGATAGTCAAATAGAATAAATCATATCAGAGAGAGCTTCATTTGTATTATAGTTGTACTCAAGCGTTCTTGGAAAGGGAATACAAAGAAAATGTCAACATCAGCAAACTCCGGTCCCCAGAATGATGCATTTCGTTATGACCCTAATGCGAAGTCTTTCCCAACAAGAAAAGAGCTACCTCAAGTTGGAGGAACCCCAGATGGAGCGTGAGACTTCAGAATAAAGTCCAAAATCCCAAATATGGCATTGGTTGCTAATAATTGTATAGAGCTTGGTTTTGGGGACTTGACGATTTTGTATGCTGGAATGCCACAAACTTCTGATTTACACGAATACTGACTGTAAGAAAAATAGAAGGGTCGATTGAATCTTCAGACAGAATTTCGAGTCCGAGAAGCTGCAAAATGTATCGTGAAAGGAAGGGTTGTTCCTCTCAAGTATAAATTTCTTATGTGGTCTTCCTCGGGTGCTAACATCATCATCAGCCTTCCTTTAGATATCCCCAAAATACCATCCTTTGGCCGGGAACAATTTAAACATGAAATCAAAATTCTCCATCCAGGTATTGCGTATGATGATCTCTACACACTGAACACTCAAAGTGGAACTCAATGGTAAAGTTGCATCTTCTCCACGGTCAAAGAATCAATTTGTCATAAAGTTGAAGAAGTTGGTTGCTCTCTGAGGCATATGCAAAGGAAACGCTGTATCCTCAATAGTAAATTGATTCGGAGATCTTGATTAAATTTTGCAAAATCGCTGCTTCATAATGCTAACTTCAAGACCACCTCTAACAGGGATGGATTCCGTCATTTTTCGCACATTCCCAGTGCAACTTTTTACAATAACGTAAGCGGCCAACCGCTCCTTCGTCTGCAAATACACCAAAACTAATATTGTATATTATACCTAGACCCATGATGAAGACATCGTTGGCCTAGATGCCAACGAGAAATGTAGCATGCACCATTGGGCAGAACATGGCATCGTCGGCCGCGCCTTGTTTCTTGACTTTTACGGCTATTCCCAAGCCAATGGCAAAACATATGATTCCTGGACCTACCATCCCTTCACCTACGCTGATCTCACTGCTTGTGGTAAAGCTCAAGGAATCGATATTCGACCGGAGTCACAAGGTGGACATGTAAAACCTGGTGATCTCCTGCTCGTGAGAGGAGGTTGGACGGACGCGTATTATAAAAAGACGCCGGAGCAGAGAGAGCTGGGAGCAAGGAGAAAGCACTCAATGGGACCAGAAGATCCGAGTCAGTATGCAGGATTGAGTCAGGAGGAAGAGGTGGTGGATTGGCTACATGATTGCTATTTTTCAGCTGTTGGGGGAGATATGCCGAGCTTTGAGGCGTGGCCAACACATGAAAGTAAGTCGTATTTCCCCTTAATAACGTCCTCATTCTACAACAATTTAAATAACACTGTTTATAGAATATCATCTCCATGAGTATTTGTTGGCGTGCTGGGGTGTCCCGATTGGTGAGATGTTTGACCTTGAAAAGCTTGCAGTTGTGTGCAAGGAGGAGAACAAATGGTGGTGCTTTGTCACAAGCGCACCAGCTAATGTGCACGGTAAGTAGCAAGTCAAATATCTAGCCTCGAAACTGCGAAAGCTTTTTGCTAATTTGGTATAGGTGGAGTGAGCTCGCATGCCAATTTGATCGCTATTTTGTAATTTCAACGAACACGAGTTCATTCTTTGTAGTAATTCGTGAGAAATGATAGTCTTATGGATGCATTAAATTCATGAAAATGGTGTCATAGTTCCTTCAGTAAATCCACTTACTGATTTAAAGATGGACTAAATCTCCTCCCAATGTGTTCTTTGTAATTAATTATGTCTCCAGAATCTGAAACATAATTTTACCAAGAGTGGAAATATATACTCTTGGCTACTAACAATTTACATTTCATTTTACTGTAGGGGACTTTTTAAACCAGGGCTTATATTGCACATACGGGAGAATCAAACTCAGACAGAGCAACTACACATCTGATTGTCAGGCAGGTACACAGAAAGGCAAGTAGTCTCGATCTTGCGATCTGTTGGTTTATTTCAAATAGTACGCTAGGTCCCCATCCTCAGCCTCTATCTTAGTAAATCCATTTCCGCAAAATACCCACCGGTTCTAAGTAGGATAGGTTAGTATATCTAATTGAAGGGTTGAGTCCGGAGTCCGTGGTGAGTGTGCACACCTTTTTGTTCTGATATGTAATATCGAAGTCTTCACCTCGGATATTTTCAATTGAGTCCTTAAAGTGAAGAATTGATCCAGGGTATAAAGCAAAAATCCTCCCAGTGCTATTTTTATACCAGCTTTTACAACCACTACCCCATACTGTCTGTTTTAATATCTGATCCCCATATATATTCCATTCGTCTTGGACGTCCTGCTTGACATCAAAAGATCTCATGGTATGTTAGGAATGGATCATAAGGTATTGTGAACGTGAGACCTACTTGATGCCTTCTTGAGAAACCTTGTTGATCCACTTCAAAATATATTCTGCTTCCCAGTCAATCGCTGATGAGAGACTTCCATGTCCTACGGGTGCAGATGGGCCATTGAAGATGAAATAGTTAGGTTGACCGCTGGCGCATAGTGAGAAGTATCCTTGAGCATCCGTTTCCCATTCTGTGGCTAAAGAGCGACCGCGGCGACCTAGCTGAGTCCATCTCGGCCTGAATGAAACATCAAAACCAGTCCTGGTGGGAGTGTTAGTCAACCATGCAGATTACTGTCTTTCCGCGATACATACGCGCAAATAACTGCATCATATTCCCGAAATGTTCCGTCTTGCATACTTATACCAGTCTCTGTAATATGGTTGATGCTTCCAACAAGCAAAGTCACATTTTCGGAACATAAGGTCTCCAAGTATCCGTTGCCAGGGGTAAGTCTCCTACATCCTAAACTCCATTTTGGAATGATCTGATCCTGAAGTTCGGGATTGTCCTTCAGTCGCTTTTCCATCAGAGCCTTTGTAAGTTCCATTGCCTTCAAATTTGCAGGTGAGCCTTCAATAAGTGCCTCATAAAAATGATTGAATGCTTCCGCAAGTTTATGACGGTACTTGATATGTGCTTGAGGATCCGCTCGAAAGCTTTCTTTGTCTTCTTCCGTATAAGCAGGATTTGTGCCCGGTGCCCCAGATAGATCCTCGACAAATGGAGCTGAGATCCACGTTGGTGACCGAACAATGTTGGTCAAATGAGAGGCGACCTTTGCCAACTCTGGAACGATTTGAATTGCCGAAGAACCATTTCCAATGACCGCAACACGTTTTCCATTGAAACTTGTCTTTTTCTCCCAATCTTGGTAGTCAGCGGAATGTGAGAGATGGCCATTGAAACTTGATAATCCTTTTAAATCGGGCCATGACCATGCGTTAAGTACCCCCGAAGCGTTGATTAGTATTTGACATGAATCTTTGATCATTCTGTCCCCTTGACTAACTTCGACTTCCCAGAGACCTTGATCTTCATTCCAGACCGCAGAGGTAACAGTGGAGCAATATACCACATCGCGATCTAGATTATACTCGCGCGTTATTCTTTTAAGATATTCTTGGATTTCGCCTCCAGTAGCATAGAAAGATGGCCACTCTGTATTTGGAATATCAAGCAGGGTATAGATATGAGCGGGAACGTCACACATCACACCTGGATATCTATTCTGATAACATACACTTAGTTTATGTTAAGTGATACTTGAACCAACAAAATAAGCTTACCTCAAACCAAGTACCACCAATCTCACTATTCTTTTCGTAAATGACATGCTCTATTTTGTGATCAAGCTTGTATTTGTGTTGAATCTTTTGTGCTAAAGTTAAACCACTGAATCCACACCCGATCGTGATGACTTTTACTTTTTTTTCGGATTCCCAGAGCACTCGATTGACTAATGGGATAGAAGATAGGTTTTGCTGAGCATGCTCAACATGCGTGACAGTGGAAACACCTGTTTTAGCTCCACTTTGCTGATGGATTCCATTGATAAAAGCATTCTCTTCACTCGTATTGATACTTTCGATTCCTCGCTCAGTCGATATAGACACAATGTCGGCGGTTGGTCTCATTATGAAAGGATTTACTTGAAATAACCGATGTCGATTCAGTGATAATCATAACGCAGACAAGCAATGCCAACAATTATATCAATTGATACGGGTTTCGATCATTCCATCCACACTGGTTTACTAAAAGGGGCGGAAACATGTTCATAGTACCACCAATTTCAACCTCCGGAAATATGTGGGGTGAAATTAGTGTTAGCGTTTAATTCATGTTGACATTTCGGCCATCGTTCGCCGCAATTGTCCTTGGCCACCCTCGTGACACCGTTACTTCCCCACATATACAACAATGGAGTCGGCCATAGTTTACCGATTTCTATTCAGTTATGCCCTTCATCTAAATCAGATGACCAAAAAAGTGTCAATGTAACCTTTCTCTTGTTTCTGGTCTTCTGACTTCAAGGTTCTGTCTGAAGCAGGGAATTTGCTAATTTTGAGAGAATTTCAAAAACGGATCTTTAAGTCCATAAGTGTTTTTCATATCGTGAAATTTGTATTAGAACACTCCGGGTGTTAATAATAACGCACAGATGGTGAATATTAAGGCGATAAAAAATGATAACGTTCAAGTCAAACCACGCTACGGACATCTATCAACTCTAAACCCCGAATTCGCCTCCTTTCAAGGTGCTATTGACAAAGAGTTCAACGCATTGTGGGAGCTTCCTATGGATGAATTTGTGGAGGCTTGGAAGACAGCTCCCCCAGCACTTTTAGAGGACAGTCCCGTGATTGGTAGAGACATCACAGTTGAGCATATGAAAGTACCTGTAAATGATGGAACTTTGGTTGAAATCCGTATATACAAGTCATCATCCCCAACAGATAATGCCATATTGAATTTTAACACCCACGGAGGAGGTTTGTTTAATTCGTCTAACAAGTCAAAAGGTTGGAGTGCTGATTTCAGTTGTTCAGGATGGACGGTTGGAACTCATGACACCGAGGAGGGTCAAAATCGATGGATCGCCGCTCACAATAAGGCTGTTGTTGTGAGCGTTGATTATCGAATGGCACCAAAATTCAAATTTCCTTTTGCTATCAACGACAGCTTTGATGTGTTGAAATGGGTGAGAGCTTTTGGAAACTTAGGGAACATTGACTAACTTCAATTACAGTGCAAAAGAAATGCATCAATGTTAGGGATAAATCCAGAGACTATAGTTCTCAGTGGCGGGAGTGCAGGAGCAAACATAGTAAGTAACCCTGAATAATAAGCGGGTGTATCTGACCTTCCTATAGGCTGCAGTTCTAACCCAGAAAGCACTTCACGAAGGTGTGACTGGTATAATAGGTCAGGTTTTAAACATACCTGTAACTTGCCATCCCAAGCACTTTCCGGTAGATGACTTTGAATATGGCAGCTACCAGCAAAACGCGTCGGCGAGTGTAGTTAGTCAAGCCAAAATGATGTGGTTTTGGGATCACTATCTACCAAACGCTGAGCCAGAGGTGTATGCCTCCCCTCTACTGGCGAAAAACCTCAGTAGCTTACCTCCAGCATGTGAGTGATAAATTTCTCCCTCTACTGTCAAATCCGCTCTTTAACATATATAAACAAGTGATTCAAATCGCTGGAGCTGACCCTTTGAGGGATGAGGGCTTTGCATACGCCGATAGACTCATCCGTTCTGGGGTTCGGACAACGGTAAAGGTATATCCAGGCCTTCCACACGGCTTTTACTTCTTTACACAGCTTAAAGAAGCTCGCCAAGTTGTAGAGGAGGTTACTAAATTCATCAAGAGTCTCTAGACATATACCACTAATGAGGAATTTGGTTAGAAGGTTTCGCTTTGATAATCTTTGTTGTTATAAAGAGTTGGCGTTCTGTACATAACATAACAATCATGTTTATTAGATATTTATATTCACTGTTAATTCTACTCAGATGTGTCTTCGATGTGTCAAATCCTATGAGCAAACCAAACCCATTCTATACTTCGCTAGCCTAATGTTCGTAATCCTGAAACCAAATACTAGATTGCATCCTATTTATCGAGTAAGAATATGGCAAAATTGTACTTGGATCATTGCAATAAAGCATACTAGATGGCGCAATGAGCAGCTTTGTAATGTAATATTACGGTGTAAGGCGTTGTGTCTTTTCAACTGTATTGAGGCACCCCACAGCACTCCAGCAAAAGAGGGGTGATTAATGCACTACCGCGACTAAAAACCCCGGAAAGCAAACACCGCAGTTCGGAAAAGTCTTAAGCCCTAATTGGTTACTCCAGTAGTTCTCATAAATGGTTAGAAAGTACGTACGAAGCGTTCTGGCACTTCACTAAAGTCACACAAAATGCCTAACACGAACACGTCGTCTAGCAGTTCATCAGTTCTCGACCAATTCTCTGTCAAAGACAAAGTAATTGTTATCACAGGCGGCGGGCAAGGGCTGGGTTTAAATTTCGCCATTGCCCTTGCACAGTGCGGTGCTCACATAGCATGTATTGATATACACCAACATCCACATGATAATTTTAGCAAATTAGCAACCTTTAGTACACGATCAAAGTATTACCGGTAAGAAAAACACAATTCTTCTGATGAACATCTGGCATGAAAACTGATTTGGAAGTGAAGAACAAATGTTTGTGATTTCGATCAGTTGAAAGGAACCATCGAGATAATTGCCAAGGAATTTGGAAGTATTGATGGCTGGTGAGTGGTTATCTATGATATCCCATTTTTCGGAAGAAACTTGAGAAGCTAATCCTAAGTCTACTATAGCATTCCAGCTGCCGGAATCATGAAGGATAAGCCTTTTATGGAACACAGTATCAAAGAATTTACCGATACCATAGATGTTAATGTAAGTGGTTCCAGATAATATAGAACGACCTCTAACATGCATATCTCACCTAGCTTACTGGGGTCTTCGCGACAGTCCAGATATGTGCCGATCATATGATCAAGCAAGGGTCAGGAGGCACGATTGTATGCATTGCTTCTGTTGCAGCTCACAAAGCTATGTTTCCTCAGACATGCGCGGCATATATAGCATCTAAATGGGCCGTTAGAGGTCTAGTTAAACAGATCGCCGGAGAGCTAGCAGTGCATAAAATTCGGTGCAATAGCATAAGCCCAGGGTAAATAAGCTTTTGACTTGTTATGAATGACAGCAAACTAATAAAGAATATAGGACAATGATGACAGACATGCTTGAAACCAATATGAGGGAAAACCCAGGAAATAGAAAGTTTTTTGAGGGCTCGAATATGCTTGGAAGGATTGCACAGCCCGAAGAATTGAATGCCGCCATGGTATACTTAATGTCTGAAGCTAGCTCTTATGTGACAGGTAATGACCTACTTGTTGATGGAGGTATTATAGGCATGATGAATTAATTGAATAGAAACGAGCTGTGAAATTTTGGGTACTGAAAGAGAAAAACGGCCGCTTGATGGCAAGAAAGAACATATAGGTACCCCAATTATCATTATCTTCATTCCAGTGTTCACCCAAAATATTTTCATGCCCAGCAACTGGCTTTGTAATTTACATGAAAACAGATGAATCAAAATGCTATCAATTGTACTGCCCATTCCCCCGAATTAGTTAAAATCCTCCATGAAAATGTTCATTGACTGGTATAATATCATAGTGCGTAAGTGTTGGAAAAGATAAGCTTTCTATGTTGAAGGAGCCCATTAAATCAGGGTGATCCCATAGTTCTATTATTAAATCGCCGGGCGTGTGACTTGTACCAGGATCAGACGGGGTTTTGTGCATCAGCCCGGGGATCGTCTGATCTTCCGCTAATGAAGCAGCACTACCTACTACTGGAGTAATATATGCCTCACTAACTTGTTGATCTAGGTCAAGATTAGACAGTCTAATAACTAGCTGGATGATCTTTCTCACACGTCGTGTGACGTGGTAGCTTTTTTCAAGTTGACCAAGCGCTCGCATGCATTGCTTTAGATATCTGAGTTGGCTCGCAATTAGGCTCCCATATTCATTATCTTCTTTTTCTCTAGTTTCAGCGATATTAGCAATCAGTGTAGTTGCAGCTGTTGCAATTGCATGCAGTGCTACGCCAGACATAGTGGAAGCAGCCCCATAAATTGTTTGGTAGTTCTGCAAGATCTGGGCAATCTGACATGCACTGGCAACGCACTTTTCTCGTGCAACTTTGCTTTCAGCGCTAGTATTGATGGCAGTGCCAAATTGAGCCTTATAACGGTGAAGCAGAATGAGTGCCGAGCAATATTGCATACTACATACACATTAGCACTATTGTGAGCCTTTGATGAGGGATTTGAAGCAGGCCGGCATACTGAAGGACAGAAACAGTTGGTGGAGCTCCGGAATGATATTGAAGGGTTTCCGGGAGACTAATAAGCCAATCGTCTAATTGCGCATCGAACTTAGTTAACTGAGCTGAAGCTGAGTCGGGACCATTCCTAACCACAAGTTAACACTGGCATTTTATCCTCCGATATTCAAATACTGCGAGATAAACTGACAATATTTCTGTTATGCTGCCAACTATTTCAAGCAAGCTGGCCCATGCCGCAGCCATTTGATAATCGGAATCCGAGCCGAGGTGATCGGATTTCATATGAGGGACTGTCACATCATGCAATCTTATACAATGTGGCCTACCAAGATACAAACTCCACAATCTGTATGTGATAAGTAAATTGCTATCAGAATAAGTTCCGTTGAAATACCTATCGAACACAAA
>Ga0247734_1002874_pt1 | contig 10725 bp, 10 predicted proteins | sample UWRJL103311B2_FD_180933 | JGI IMG/M metagenome (GOLD analysis project Ga0247734, IMG submission 180933) | Plant litter microbial communities from Arlington Agricultural Research Station in Wisconsin, United States - UWRJ-L103-311B-2 | ecosystem: Environmental > Terrestrial > Plant litter >... | reverse complement strand
GTTGAGAGGCAGTAAACAAGAGACCGTACGGAGGTGGAAGAAATCGAAGTCAAATGCTGGGAGACCGAGACAAATCCCAGCCGAGCTATACATTACTGTATAAGGAAGCAAGCAAGCAAGACGAAGAAAGAGACATGATTTGGGACATGCATTATTACTGTAGCCCGTAGTTGAATTAGGGTTTTGCCAGCGTCATATCATTCCATGTTGCACAACCTTCCGAGCAAGCCCTATATCCAACGCAGACGGTAATAAACATACAGTAAATATACTGTACATATAATATTAATAAAGTACATCTACTACTTACCAGTACCAGCATAAAAATCAAACAGTTGGTTGGGGCGTCCGATCGTACCTCCGTACCTTTTCGTCCTTGGCGAAGAAGTAAGATGAGTTCCCCAGGCCAAGCATGCATGGCTCGCTCGCTGAGATGAAAATTTTTCAATGAACCCCGCTGTGAACTCAGCAGCATGATGCGCCTCTAGAAGGTTTGGAACAGACCATGGAAGCATCGCGAGAGTTGGTCTGCCCAATCATCTCATAGGTTACGGGGCGCGGCAGCTGCTTCTTCTGGTCTACCGCAGGACCCAGCGATCAGCTTCATCCTCGTTCGTGAGTAAAAGCCTTTTCCTTTCCGCTGTCACCTCACAGGTTTTCATTAGGTACTCAAATCCTCCCTCTTACTCCATCATATCTCTCTTATCAAAATATACCCTCAATCTATTCATTGTCAGCCTTGTCTCATCCTATTCCTCCTCCTGCTCTTCGATCGCTTCCGAACTGCTGGGTCCCAGACACACTCTGCCGGAAACCTCAGCCCTGACTGCCGGATGTGATTTGCCACACTGCATTGGCGAGAAAATCCGACAGCTTACGTTATTCAGAGGCCTTTCAGCGGCTGTGAAGTATACAAAGTGTGGGGTAACAATCACAGCGACATCCCCCGGTTTTGTATAGAGATGGCCGCCGACGACAATATGTCTATTGACAAAAAAGAAGAACATGACGAGAGAGAGGGATCCGATGACTCCATGGACTCCATGGCCGAAGGTGAGGGTGATGGCGAGGGTGAACTTGGCGCTTTACCAGAGGCTACCAGCCAAGTGAAGAGAAAGGGCGGCCGGAAACCAGTATGCATTTACTATGTATGATCAACCTGACTGCTTCAACTGACATTCTTAAAGATATATGCTACGTCCGAGGAACGCAAGCAAAGAAACCGACAAGCTCAGGCTGCATTTAGGGAGCGCAGAACGGAATATATCAAACAGTTGGAAGAGACTATTCGTGTTCACGAGACCAACCTGCACAACCTCCAGACTGCGCACCGAAGTGCAGCAGATGAATGTCTCATGCTGCGATATAAGAACTCTTTACTGGAAAGGATACTCTTGGAAAAAGGTAAATAGATTACCGAGAGTTTGTGCAACATATCTAATACCTACTAGGTATCGATGTTCAAGCTGAACTACGTGCAAAAACTGGAAGTCCCCATCTTGGCCCAACCCATATGCCACAGAATATGGCGCAGCCGCCTACTGTCCAACGTGCTATTATGAACAGACATAACCAAGCCAGACGATCCAACTCGAATATAGCACCCAAACTAGAACCGGGAGTCATCCAGTCGCCACAGTCAAGACCAACTCCTCCTTCTCACGCTTCTTCACCAACATCACACTCACCCGGATTCCACAACCCTGGAGTGATAACACCTCCTGCTTCAGAGCCCCAAATCCAACATCAACAACAGCAGCAACAACAACGGATACGTACTACTAAACTACAGATTCCCCATGGACTACCAAGCGCAGGACTAGTAAATACTGGAATGATAGGAACCCCCTTAGGACCAAAAGGAAGAGGAACTAGCGGGGCGGGCAGTAATGCAGGCACACCTGTGACGGCCTCGTTCTACCCGTCCCCTTTCCAAAGCCATCAGAATCATTATGAGCAACTCGGCAAGCTGTCCCGCCCCCTCCTTTCCTATTTCTTTAATGGAGCTATGTTCGTCCTAGATTGATTTCGTGTATTCAGAACAGGAGTACGATGCGCAAACCGATATGGTCGATGACCAAGATACCTCTGAATCAGGCCCGGGTCCGTACCCCGAGAACCTATTCCCGAACCCACAACAAATGGCACAACCCCACCCACAAGGATTAAGTCAACACCAGCAGCAACAACTACGACAGCAACAACAGCAACAACAACAAAGACAGCAACTTGGCCAACAACCTCAAATCCCTGGATCCGGCCCAGGATATAATTCCATGACACAACTTCTTGATCAATATGATCCGATGCTCGACCTCGATCCCTTCGGACTTTCGGCAAGCATGCAATTCCCAACTCAATTTTCTTTTGATACGAGCTCGATGAGATAAAAGCACGTGATACCCGGGGTTGGTTTCTGGTAATTCTATGGAAAAGGGCGTTTTGGGAGGAATATTGGGTGCATTGGGACGGTGGACATGGATGGTGTTATCCGCACGGAGAGCGGCATTTGTAGAGAAAATGGATACGAATATATTGGCAGAGCATTGCAGTCTACTGTAACTTGCCACAATCTGTAGATATTAATGATATCTACATCTAGGGTTGACCTTGGAGGTTGCCCTAACAACATTTGTCTTTTTTTCAAATGCTGTAATATGATGTGTTGGGAACTGTTATTTCTGTGAGAATTTCACACACTCTTTTCTAAGATTAAATCAAAACTCAGTCTTGGTATTCTTTGTTGAGCAGATTGGATCGATTAGGTCATTTGCTACGGCGGTTTTCTGAAAGATAGCCTGTTCTAATAGTAGGTAGCTGCCAATCTGCGCCACAGAATCCTCCAAAGATTAATAGGTGACTATTTCTATATATTGATCAACACATCTTACATTCCTCTTTCACCTGCGATGCAGACAACAATTATGGCAATTCACTTCCCACCCACCAAGAGCCCATTAGGCCTGATCAAGTTCAAACCGATCGATCCGATTTCTACTACTTTCCTCTGTTTCCAAACGAGATTCGCAAGCAGATATGGGGTTTCCCTCCCCGTTAATAGTGAGGCAAGAGAGGCAGCCTTGTCGTTTTACCGGATCCGTTTCCCCTACTGGCTCGGGACAATTGCAGGAGCCCAGAATGCTCTATTTCGCCCTGAGCATAACTTCCTTGGAATTACCTCGGAATGGTCGGTGAAGAATACACTATTCAACTTTCTGCACCTCTTAAAGACCATTTACCATCCTCGACATATCGGCCTTGGTAATCTGGTTGTCTCGGGGAATGGCCTATGAGCAAACGACTTGGAACCGATAGAACCTTCCTATTAGGATATTGAAGGAGGCCCCAGGGAATCCATCAAACGTCTTCTTGACAACCTCGATGATCTTTTCCTCTTCTCGACCACCCGGGCTGGCCGCCAGACCCTGGGCATTTATAACGGTGTGATAACGCCTGAAATTTGTTATAACCGCTCTTTCCGATACAAGCTAACGTATCGAGTTTTGATCGTTTGCCTCGCGGTCAGCGTTATATTAGCGAAGAAATGAAACTGTATATATTGGGATTAATGGTAGACTCGACCAATTGGTATTTCTCCGCCAGGCATCAAGTAAAAATGTCACATAGCTTCTGAGCCACAGGAGGATAAGCAAATATCAGATATCGAGACCGCAAGAAAAATCATGCAGCAGGAAGACGATTTTGGAATGGGGTTGAGTACCCTGAGCGACCACGTTCGCTGAGATGCCACACTACAAGTCCCCGGTGGGCGCGCATTCCGAGGCTTGGAAGAATGAGGACCTAGGAACAGCTATGACGCCTGCATTTGGGTTTTGGCTGTTTCCCATTGATGTGCTAGGCTCTATAAAGTAGAGAGGCGGTCCAGATACACCGCTGTGGGACTTTCGATGAACTGGCCAGAACTTGGAGTAGTAAGCTTGCCTGAGAGAGCTCAGACCGGTTGATACAATAAAAGCAGTAAGAGGACGAGGCTAAGCTCTCGTTTGTCCTTGCTCTTCATATGGTTGATCCTATCTGTGGTAACGATGTTCGGTTCTGATGAGGCATCGTATAATTGCATTAGGAGTTCTGTCTTCGTGGTCTTTAACTCTTGAAGCTCGGTAACTGTTAAACGGCGGAGATGGTTATTGTGATAGCCATGGCGATATACGATGGTTTGAACATGGGGTTTGATATAAAGACTGTATCGATGTTGGTGAAGAGACCCTACCAAGTCTCATTCAGCGAGTCGAGCGGTATGGTACCTCATTAACAACCCATCATTACTTCAACGAGAATTTGCAGAAGCGCAAAACAAACCGCTTGAAGAAATTGCTAGGAGAACACGTCGAGACATAATACATTCCTAACGATCACGTTCCAAGCTGGAAGGTTGTAAAACTTGCCCATGTCACACAGTCAACAAATATGGAGAATGTCGAACATACGGCTCAAAAAATTCCTATGATATACTGGAATCGTATTATAAATTTGCAAGGAAGCGCTGTGTTAATACTTTATGTATGGAGGGAAGTGACTGCTACCTATTGACCGGATAACTCTCTACTATTTGGGTATTTGGGACTACCTTGATGAGTGAACTGTCTGCAGCTCACATAAGTTAGACATGATTGCTGGGGAGGAAATTTTGACGATGCAGCTCCGCACAACTTTGACGAACCAGATCATTGCTCCTGAGAAGGGTAAAAAGCTGCTTAGGGTTTGACGTCTACATCAAATGGACCCATAGAGTATATAAATCACATAAATCAATGATTATGAGTCGTAATCCAACCCAAATTACCGACTATCTCTTGCCCAAAGCTACATATGTTCTAAGTAAGGAATCCCAGGCTGGTATTTCTGATCCGCCAAAGGCGTTTCCATACCAGAATTTCTATTTTGGACACTGTCCGCTGCATTTTAAATGTACATTGTTAAACTCTCAAGGATAGAGTGCATAGTCTCCAGAGTGCTCTTCGACTTTTCAAAGCCTGTTTGGTTGAGCCAGAACGTGAGTTAGGCAGCTATTGGAGAACAGGGTCCAGCATTCCCGCTACATGTATTCGTACCCGTTATTGGAAGTCCGTTGGAACATGGTATTCTGATGTCTCCTATTTCTCTTCTTCCTAGTTCTGGCTTCTTTCTTCTACTTTTTTAGATGCAACTGAATATCACTTTTTGAACTAGCTCCCATTAGTTTGACGTTGAAGATGCACACGTGACTACGAAACGAATATTTGAATCGCAGCCAAATGATCACGGATTGGTTCGTTCCAATCTAATTATTCATTACGAAAGAGGGTTCTTAGCTGTTGCCTTGGTACATATATTATTTTGTCTGATCCCTCTATGGCCTATTTGATGATCACACCTATTTCATTAATTACTAATGGAAGTAACGGAGTAGATAAACTCATCGTAATTGGATCTTTTAATATATAAAACCAAAGCAAACCTTTTGATTGAAATTAAACGAATTGGAACCATAATAAGCTGGTTTCGAATCGCCCCATTGGCTACCTTCATTCAGACTGCTTTGACTTATTTAGACTTGAGATACTGTTGATTTCTCAACACACTCCATATCTCCACATCGTGCCTTTTCCATCATTCTTCATACGTCATGGTCAAACTCCAGAATGTCTACTTAGGCCTCTGCAACTCCATCTTGGGAAATTCAACGAAAAATGTCCTCTTCATACAAACCAGAGTATCCTGCAGGAGTCGAGATCGACGTCGGTATCAAAACCTTCTTTGAGGAATTCTACAAACTCTCGGATACACCAGAAGCGCATGACCAATATGCGAACTGTTTCGCAAAAGATGCTACCGTAGTAATGGGTACCAAAAAGGTTGTTGGAAGGCCAAGTATTTCCCCTTAAGACATCGTCAAGAGTCTAGTATCCTACTATCGAGACAGAAGAAGGATCCTGCTGGACACAAAGGTGGAGGCTGACCAGGTGTAGACATTCTCGAATTTAGAAAGGGAATGTGGGCAGCCGTTGCGGGCAGATTACACACACCTTTTAAGATTTATTCATTTGGTGACAATTCTCATGATATCATGCTTTTTGGTACGGTGGAGTATACATTCAAGGACGGAAAGAAATTGACTGTAAGATATTATGACGGCTGGTCGGTGCAAATGTTGATCAATAATGTCAGATTGAATGGGCTGGGAGAGCAAATATGGTAAAGGAGGCTGATACTTGGAAGTTGGGATTCTATCAAGTTTATATGGTGAGTGACTATGCAGCTCTATTACACGATACCTCAATCAATTAACACTTGTAGGATCCTGCTGCAATGAGAAATGCGAAGTAAAGCTTGCTCTGGAAATAGGCTAGGCTAGGCTAGACGTCCTTAAATGTACACAGCCATTGTAAAACTAGTCTATCAGAAATACCATATCATTGCCATTAGACGTGTGCCGAATGTTGTAAAGTCCTTTATTTTGCTAGCGTATATGTGCAGCCATGACCAAACTCCAATTTTGAAGCCCAAACGCCAGCCTTTCCATATAAACCACGTCGTCAAATTCGCGCTCAATCGACATCCATCTCGTCTTCCACGCCACCATCCACCAGAAGCTTCTGTTTCCGTTGCTGGATTTTTCCAAACACCTTTGCCTTGACCGCTGGTAGCTCCTCTTCCTCCAAATCCAGGTTTGCCGCTTCCATAGCCAGTCTCTCGCTTGCTCTCATCTTTGGTAACAAGTGGTCGTTCTCGGCCACCAACTTTCGGTCGGCTAATCTCTGTTTCTCCTTGTTGCCAGCCATTCTGGTCTTGTAGAAGACTCTCTCGCGCTTCAATCTGATCTCGCTGACTCTCTTCATTGATTGCAAAACCTTCTCGGTCAACTCGCGATTGGATCTGACGGGGATATTGCGGCGTTGAGCAAATTGGAGGGTTGTATCAACCACCATTTCCTTTCCTGCTTGCTTTCTCTACAAGACAATAAGTATATATACAATCCCATACCAATTTTGAGGAGAACGTACGAATGCCTTTGTCCACTTAAGCTTTCTTGGATTACTACTTTTCATTAGTATGCCGCCGCATTTATATATCGACATTGTACTAACCGCTTCATTTTAAAGCTAAAGAATAGTTAGTATATATTGCAAGAGAGATGAGTGCGGCAAGGGACGTCATTAAGATGCATATAATAACTTACTTCTTGTGACACTTGCTGCGGCAAAAACGAAAAAGTCCTAAAAATATGTTAAACATTACTCTCGTAACTACTTAGAAGTATTCGTACTGGCATCGTTCTGTCCTAAGTTAGCTCAAATCAAGCTAATAGTTTTTGATAAAACCTACTCGCACAAATGTGATGCCCTTGCTGGGATAGCACTATTAAACAGTCAGTACTCAATCTATTTTCTTTTCTTTTCTTTTCTTTTTTCTGCGTTTCCCATTCTGCTTCCCTCCTACATATATGCAGAGGCCACCAGCCTACAAGGTGTCACTGAAACCTAGACGTCACTGCCAAAATATAGAGAGCTATTAAATCCCAGGAATAGCATCGAATAAAGCGAAGCTGGAACTAATAAAAATATCGATGCCTATCCACCCAAGGCGTGCGTATGGTCGCAGATTGCTAGAGGGGGGTTTTCTTACGGGCTGACTGCAAACTGCTTATGGTCAGTAAAATTTTATAGGCAGGCAGATAGATTTCTTACAGTAACACGTCTCGATTCTCATGTTGGCGGTGTTGGCGCAAACTTCTGATTTTTTGCGAAATCTCTCTTCGATCTCAAAAAAATTAATGAGGGGACGTTGGTGGATAGATACACCTGGGTGAAATTAACAGAGTGCCATGTAGCCCCGAAATATGTTCATCAATAGGTGAACCTAGTGAGAAGGCGGTGGGACCTGGCTTCGGCTCGGGATCGAGGATACAAAATCTCACAACTTAATTGCCATCAAGATCCTTTTGCGCTCTACAGCACAGCAACCTTTCAAAGAAGCAGATCGAGGGCTCCGTTATCACTACTTGTTATCAAACTATATTCCAGACTCTCGATATAGCGATATACGACAAACCCAGACAATGGCTACAGTCGTTGCAGCTGGTGTCGGCATTGCCGTAGCAGCGTTTCTTGTATGTTTGCGCATTTTTTGATCGTCCTGTTACTAATTCCTATCAAAGGGTAGAGCTGGATTGGTTGCTTTGCGAAGGGCAAAGGGTGAAAAGGTTGGAATGCTGGGGAAAGCATACTACAAGGGAGGGTTTGAACCCAAGATGACCAAAAAAGAAGCGTCTCTTATTCTCCAGCTAAGGCACGGCCCAATATGTCTCTGTCCAACATAATACTAATTTCTAACTAGCGAACGACAACTTACCAAAGAGAGAATCCGGAAAAACCACCGCACACTTATGATGTTAAATCATCCAGATCGAGGTGGAAGTCCTTATTTGGCAACGAAAGTCAATGAGGCGAAGGAGTTTTTGGAGAAGAACGGATAATAAGATATTCGGAAGACATTGTGTGTAATAGATGTACAAATAATGTGTATAATGGAGGGCATCAGCGATGGCGTTTTATTGGATTTATGGATAAGGTATCGGCCTTTATGATTGATCTCTCCTCCGAAATATAATTTCGATCTCAATTACGGTTCTAGGCCAGGCAAAAAATCAAGATTGATTGAATTAGTGTCCAGCTTGACTGTATAAGCGCTGTATTGATTTTTCCACCCCAGGAGCTACCACTATTGCAAACCCCGAACATTCAGACTCTGTAATTGCATCATATTGTGTACCATAATGAGTGGGAAGCCTTTTACAAGATATGACAATCATGAGCAGCGTCTCTGCTTAGCAAATCATGATACATTACAAACTTCGCTAAGAGTGGAAATAGACTAATGGCCCCTGCTTGTGTGAGATTTCTGAAAATTCATTGCTATAGAGCAAATGCAAACACCCAACTCATGCTTAAATCCATGCGATCTAAACTGCGTGCTCAGTAGTAGTATAGTATACAACGAAGGAAAGCCACGCCATTGCCTACACCTCTGTATCGATATGGATATGTATCAGTAGATGCATACCTAGGTATCTATCATCATTCCATTAGTAAGTGCGTATCATTTCCTGACCTGCGCAGCTTACTCAAAGCTCACAACTGGCTCAGCTTCACCAATCAGGTTTACTATGCTCGGAAATCGTAGATTTCTTCATCAGTTCCTCAAGATTTTCATGGCTTTGAGAATAATCAACACGAGGCTTTGCATCTCCGGTTTGTAAAGACCCTTCCCATGAAGATGCATCTGTCAATAGATCACCGAAAGCCGTTGGAGAACCCCAGTGATTTTTAGAAGCAGGTGCTGGCTACATAATCATATTAGTTTTTCGGTGACCTTGAATGGAACCCGGATTACTCACTGCCTTCCATAACCCTTGAGCATATTTCGGAGGTTCTGGGTTTCGTTGAATGGGCTTCTTAGCTACTGGAGTAGGCGCAGATGGGGTAACAGGAGCCCCTCCATCACTGTTCTCTCCTCCAGAGCTCCAACCTTCTTCTTTCTCCCAGGCTACCAATGTTGCATCCTTGACAGACTCGGCGACTCGTTCTCTATTCTCTTGCTCCTTTACTTGTTTTTGTTTTTGCTTTTGCTTGTCTAGGATGTGATAGATAGAGATTCTGATCATAGCTTGTAGAGTGTAGACAGCATCATTTCCTGCATTATGTAGATTCCAACCAGTGATGTCAAGTTCTGCAAGAATGGCACCTGAAAATTGGTCAGCCTGTTTTCCATTTGTCTGAAAGGTATATGGAAATTCTCACCCAGGTTTCGCGGATTTTTCTCGCGCTTCAGTACTCGCCACATAGAAGCAGTATCGACAATTTCTAGTAGATTAGAGAGGTTGTAAATATTATAACCAATCTTTTTCAAGTAAGTGATATCAGCTCCTACATCGTGGCCAACAAGTACGATGTTGCGTTTAGGTATATTGTCATCTAGAGGTATTCCACATAGCTTTGAGAAAGGAGGCTTGAAGCACGTCGAGACGATATGTGGTGCATCCTTCAGCTTAATGAACTCACTAGTACTTTAAGAAGCATCAGCGAATGTTCTAAGTCACAATTATCTATGACTTACCTAAACTCAAACCGGTCTGCACAACCCGAAACAAATTCGGTATTGTTTATATGCTTATACTCATTGATTCGGAAATGCCGAGCTCGGATTACATCCATCCAGTTAACGCCACCCTTCCCTGGCGACAACTTTTGAATGTCTTCTGTATCAAGAGTTGCAATACCAATCTCAGTGATCTGGCTAGAGTTTCGCTCATTAGCCTCCACCTACACAGTTTCGTCAGCAAACAGATTAGAAGTTTTTCACGAATGGCTTACATCAACACAAACAAAAACTACTGATCCCTCGGAGTCATATGCAGCTCCTTTGTACGGGTTAAAGTAAGTGGCTGGTCGAAGTTTGGCAGCTGCTGCTTGAACGGCAGCATCATAATCTTTCCAAACAAGACCGGCATTTTGTAAGCTAGTTCTAATTGCCTCCATTTGTTTCTCACACCTAGCCTCACGGAGTCCAAGGTAACGTTGCACACGCTTGATGGAGTGATTCCAGCTCTGTTGCTGAGCGATCCTAGCAGTTTTCTGCTTCTCCTTAGTAGCAGCTTTCTTTCCTTTCTGAGCTCTTGCAATCATATCGATTTTGTCCTTGAATGCAGCGACTGATCTCTGGGAT
>Ga0247734_1002873_pt1 | contig 10726 bp, 8 predicted proteins | sample UWRJL103311B2_FD_180933 | JGI IMG/M metagenome (GOLD analysis project Ga0247734, IMG submission 180933) | Plant litter microbial communities from Arlington Agricultural Research Station in Wisconsin, United States - UWRJ-L103-311B-2 | ecosystem: Environmental > Terrestrial > Plant litter >... | reverse complement strand
CAAAAAACCTGTTACGCTTTACTGGGCTGGAAGGGCAACAACAATAAGACATCTAAAAAAGTAATTGATATACTTTCATTTGGAGAAAATACGGCACAATTTGGAAAACCTATCTTTGAAGGCCCCAAAAATGCGCCAATCAAAAACAGGATCGTGTTTGAATATAACAAACTAAATACAATGACGCTGAGACTGGACAAAAAAGAACAGCTCATTGCCTTTGACCATCTTGCGCCAATGGACTCCACTATGGTTGGAAATTTTGAATATTATGCCTCTGACTCAAGCTTTGATGCCTATCGCCTGGTGGGCAACAAACTAAAACTCGTTGAAAACATCGAGTTAAATAACGATCCAAATGCCCAGGATGATCTCTACATAGACCCCAAACGTAAAGACATACCGGTCACAAAAAAATTCTAATTTCGGCGGATTTGGCAAATAATAAATAAAATCAATTATTTTGCGGCACTGCCTGTTTATATTATTAACTGAACTGAAACTTATTAAATAAAAAAACCAACATACAAACACTATGGATCAATCTGAAATCCTTAAGCCGGAGCTGATACACGATGCTCCAAAAGGCCATCCCAAAGGATTATATGTGCTGTTCGCTACCGAGATGTGGGAACGCTTCAATTATTACGGCATGCGTGCAATCCTGGTGCTTTTCATGACAAAAGCACTGCTGTTCGATAAAGCGTTCGCCTCAAACCTTTACGGAAGTTATACCGGACTTGCCTACCTTACGCCTCTGATTGGCGGCTTTGTGGCCGACAGATACTGGGGAAACCGGCGCTCCATCGTTACCGGTGGGCTCCTCATGGCTTTAGGAGAGCTCCTGATGTTCGCCTGCGCCTCTCTTTATCAAACCAATGCAGATGTTTCGGCCTTCCTTTTCTTTTCCGGATTAGGTTTTATGATTGCCGGCAACGGATTCTTTAAACCAAACATCTCTTCTATGGTGGGGCAGCTATACCCTGCCGGAGATAAAAGACTGGATGCAGCTTATACGATATTCTACATGGGTATTAATACGGGAGGTGCTTTAGGACCGTTCATCTGCGGATACGTTGGAGATACGGGTAATCCTGTCGATTTCAAATGGGCTTTCCTTGCGGCTGCCATCGCGATGCTGCTTGGCGTTCTGGTCTTCATCCTCTTAAGAGACAAACACGTGAGAGACCCTGAAGGCGTTCTGTTGGGCATGAAACCCGAGCGAACAGGAAATGAGCTTTCACCCATTCTGGTATACCTGGCGCTGCTGGTATTCTCTGGTTTATGCGTAGGCCTGATCTATATTGATGCCAGGGTTTACAGCTACCTGAGTTACCTGCTGCTTGCTGCTGTTCTGGGTATCGCGTATATGATCTTTAGTGATAAAAACCTGACCGTGGTAGAAAAAAAGAAAATGTCTGTGATCTTCATTGTTGCCTTTTTCGTGGTATTTTTCTGGAGTGCATTTGAACAGGCCGGTGCTTCACTTACTTTCTTTGCCGAGGAAAATACAAAAAGGGATCTTGGTTTCTTTACCGTCCCTGCAAGCTGGTTCTCTTCTTTGAACTCGGTCTTTGTAGTTACGTTTGCTCCTGTGGCGGCCTGGTTATGGATCAAACTTGGAAAAAGAGAACCCTCTGCTCCAACTAAAATGGCTTTAGGCCTTATGCTGCTTGCAATTGGGTATTATGTGATTGCAATTGGTGTAGACAATGTAGGTAACGGTATCAAGGTAAGTATGATGTGGCTGATCGGGATGTATGCTTTTCATACCTGGGGAGAGCTGTGCTTATCACCTATAGGGTTATCACTGGTGAATAAACTTGCCCCTTTAAAATTTGCATCACTGCTGATGGCAGTATGGTTCCTGGCCAATGCCGGCGCCAATGTACTGAGCGGGAAATTGAGTTCATTGTACCCTGATGGCACAAAAACTACAGTCTTTTTTGGCTACGAAATGCATAACCTGCATGAGTTTTTCATGCTTTTCGTGTTTATGGCAGGTGCAGCTTCGATCATTCTGTTCTTCTTAACCAAATGGTTACAGCGGATGATGAATGCTACCGCTTAATTTAAACCATACTGAAATAAAGAACCCGCGATTATTTATTGCGGGTTCTTTTGTATAGAACTAAAATTCTTTAACGATTAAAAATCTGTTAAAATCATTTAGAACTTATTACCTTTCATTTATATTCAATACTTTCGCGGAAGTTTTACCAGAATTAATTAAAGTGTCAGACAGCTTAGTCATCATACCCACCTATAACGAGAAGGAGAATATTGAAAAGATCATCCGCAAGGTGTTCAACCTCAATTTCACCTTTGAAATTTTGATTATTGATGATGGCTCTCCCGATGGTACTGCTGATATCGTTAGAAAACTGCAGCAGGAATATTCCGGTCTGCACCTGGAAGAAAGAACCGGTAAACTGGGATTGGGAACAGCATATATCCATGGTTTCAAATGGGCATTGAGAAATGCCTATCAGTATATCTTTGAAATGGATGCCGACTTCTCCCATAACCCTGAAGATCTCTATAAACTGTACCAGGCCTGCGTAAACGGTGCCGATGTAGCCATAGGATCGCGTTATGTAAAGGGCGTGAATGTAGTCAACTGGCCTATGAGCAGGGTGCTGATGTCCTACTTTGCATCAATGTATGTGCGTGTGATCACCAGGATAAACATACAGGATGCGACTGCAGGTTTCAAATGTTACAGGAGAATAGTTCTGGAGACCATCCCGATGGACAAGATCAGATTTGTAGGTTATGCTTTCCAGATAGAGATGAAATTTACTGCCATCCAATATGGCTTTAAGGTGGTTGAAGTACCAATCATTTTTACCGACCGTACTGAAGGAACCTCGAAAATGAGCACCAAGATTTTCAGGGAAGCCTTTTTAGGCGTTATACAAATGAAAATAACCAGCTGGTTCAGAAAATACGAAAGATAACCTGCGCTTATCATTTCCCGATACTACTTAGTTTCTCATATCATTTTTCTTTAGCGTTCTTATTATTTTTCTTTAGCGCTCCTTATCATTTCGCCAAATTCCATCTGTTTATCCATGGCAGTTACGATCTGGCTGAGGCGTTTGACACGTGTAGATTCTGTTTTGGCAGTATTGAGCCAGTTGATATAATAGTTCTGGTGTGACTTCGGCAGCTTCATAAAGTTCTCCATATTATGCCTTTCTTCCAGCAAACACAGCTCCAGATCGGCAGGCATTTCAATTTTAAAATCTTTATCTTCTTCGAGCTCAATATGCAATAGCGCCCCTTCTTCCTTTTTCAGTTGTTTGCGCAGACTGGCTTTTAAGGCAATAATAAAATTTCCCTCTCCTATTGGGGTTAGCGCCAGGCCCCTGATCTCAACTGCATCCAGTCTTCCTTTTATCCTGTAGCTTTTTTTACAGTCAGGCTTAATCTGGTTCGCAATACCCGCAGGAACGAAAACGAAAGTCCATCCGGTCTTTTCACCCATTTTTTCATACCGTTCTATTTCTGCTTCAAATACGATCATGCAGAACTAAGTTAAAGAATTTGTGGGAATTTTAGAGGGATTTTCTGAGAGGAAAATAAGGGGTATACAAAAAATAGGGTGGTTATATTCTTCCTTGCGTTCTTTTGCGAAGCAAATTAATGCAGACAAAATATAACCACCCTATTTTTAAAACTTCTCTTCAACCCCTAATCCAAATAATGCAAAATCATATTTTACAGGATCCTGAGGATCGAATTTACGAAGCTCTTCCGTCAGTTCAACTGCTGTTCTCCAGTCGGTTTGTTTACGGGTGATCAGGTCTAGCCTTCTGGCTACACGATCAACGTGCACATCACACGGGCAGATCAGATCTGAGGGGTGAATGGTATTCCAGACGCCAAAATCAACCCCCATGTTGTCCTTGCGCACCATCCAGCGCAGGAACATATTCAGCCGCTTGCAGGTAGATTTCTGCAGTGGTGATGAGATATGTTTTACGGTCCTGCGCGGGGAATCCGGCAGGCTGAAAAAGTAAGTCCTGAAATGATTGAGCGCATGTTCTGCCGTAAAGTTTTGATGGCTGGCAAAATCATCAGGAAGAAATGCAGTTTCGAGACTGTCCGACAGGCTGTAATGGTGTTTAAAAAACGAAATGAAGTAGAGCAGGTCGGTATCATTAAACGTTCTGTGCTTGAAATTCAGCAAACGCTTCAGGTCATCATCACCATGCTGCAGCATGAAGTTATACGGATCATTATCCATTCGCTGAAGGAGCTCTGTACATTTATTGATAATGGTTTTACGCTGCCCCCAAGCCAAAATTGCCGCAAAAAATGCGGCAATTTCGATATCCTGTTTTTTAGAAAACCTGTGGGGAATGCAAACCGGATCGTTGGCAATAAAGGCAGGCCTGTTATATTGGGCAACTTTAAGATCCAGAAAATCTTTTAATTCTAAAAATTCCAATTTGTTTATTTAAGTGCTTGTTCTAAATCGGCCAGCAGGTCGTCAATATCTTCCACACCTACACTCAGGCGTAAAAGGTTATCCGTTACCCCTACCTTTTCGCGTTCTTCCTTAGGAATGGAACCATGGGTCATGCTGGTTGGATGATTGATCAGCGATTCCACGCCACCAAGTGACTCAGCCAGCGTAAATACTTTAAATGACGACGCTATCCTGAAAGTCTCTGCCAGATCGGCGCCTTTTAAAGTGATGGAAACCATGCCGCCAAAGCCACGCATTTGTTTTTTGGCGATATCGTGGTTAGGGTGATCTTCAAAACCAGGCCAGTAGATCTTATCGATCTTCGGATGATTTTTTAGATAACGGGCAACCTTCTCTCCATTTTCACAATGTGCTTTCATCCTGAGGTGCAGCGTTTTAATGCCTCTCAGCACCAGGAATGCATCCTGAGGGCCGGGAGTAGCACCAACAGCGTTGTAGATGAACCAGAGGTCTTTATAGAGGCTGTCACTGTTCGTCAGCAATGCGCCCATCACCACATCAGAGTGACCGCCGATATACTTGGTAACAGAATGCATCACAATATCAGCGCCAAGATCTATGGGGTTCTGCAGGTAAGGTGAGGCAAAAGTATTGTCTACGGTCAGCATCAGGCCTTTTTCCTTTGTGATCTTTGCCATGCCTTCAATATCAACGATCTGCATGGTGGGATTGGTAGGTGTTTCTATCCAAACCAGTTTAGTCTTCTCATTGATATAGGGAAGGATATTTTCAGGTTTGGACATATCCAGAAAATGAAACTTAATGCCATACTTTGCATATACCTTCGTAAAAATGCGGTAAGAACCTCCATAAAGATCGTTACCGGTAATTACCTCATCACCCGGCTGCAACAAATGCATTACGGCATCTGTAGCTCCCATTCCGGAAGAGAAAGCAAGACCGTATTTGGCATTTTCCAGCGCTGCAAGACATTTTTCCAATGCCTGGCGCGTAGGGTTTGTCCCTCTTGAATATTCAAAGCCCTGGTTATCACCCGGAGCTTTCTGCCAGTACGTAGAGGTTTGATAGATAGGGGTCATTACTGCTCCTGTTGAAGGATCAGGTTCCTGACCTGCATGTATAGCTTTAGTTGCAAATTTCATGTTGCTGTTTTTTTAAGTTGTTGTTGCCGGTGCTTAGTAAGCACGTGCAAATAAAACGCGCTGAACAGATGGTTTTCCGGAATAGATACATACACCCTCTTCGAGTTTGTTATCCAAAGGAATACACCTGATCGTAGCTTTGGTTTCTTCTTTTATTTTTTGTTCGGTTTCAGGCGTTCCATCCCAGTGTGCTGTAATAAAACCGGCTTTTGTATCCAGCAGCTCCTTAAATTCTTCATAAGAGTTTGCAGGAGTGATGTGTTCAGCCCTGTAATCGGCAGCTTTCTTGTAGATGTTTGCCTGAATATCTTCCAGCAAATTCCCGATGTAGAAATCCAGGCCTTCCTGGTTTACCGTGAATTTTTCTCTGGTATCCCTTCTGGCCAGTTCAACGGTACCGTTTTCCATATCCCTGCCACCGATGGCAAGTCTTACCGGCACACCCTTCAGTTCATATTCTGCAAATTTGAACCCCGGGCGCTGCGTATCCCGGTCATCGTATTTCACGGAAACACCCATTTTCTTCAATTTAGGCATTAATCCGATCACAAATGTGGATATCGCTCTCAGCTCTTCGTCAGTTTTGTAGATCGGAACGATCACCACCTGAATCGGCGCCAGCATTGGCGGAAGAACCAATCCCTGGTCATCACTATGGGCCATGATCAGCGCACCGATCATACGGGTAGATACCCCCCATGAACTTGCCCATACATGTTCCTGTTTTCCTTCCTTGCTGGTGAACTTCACATCAAATGCCTTGGCAAAGTTCTGCCCAAGGAAATGAGAAGTACCTGCCTGCAAAGCTTTTCCATCCTGCATCAGCGCTTCGATACAATAGGTATCCAGTGCTCCTGCAAAACGTTCATTGGGAGTTTTCTTTCCTTTTACTACAGGCAATGCCATCCAGTTTTCTGCGAAATCTGCATATACGTCCAGCATTTTTTCTGTTTCTGCTACGGCTTCTTCTGAAGTAGCATGGGCAGTATGCCCTTCCTGCCACAGGAATTCTGCTGTACGAAGGAACAGACGCGTGCGCATTTCCCATCTTACTACATTCGCCCATTGATTGATCAATAACGGAAGATCACGGTAGGATTGTACCCAGCCTCTGAAAGTGTTCCATATGATGGTCTCGGAGGTAGGCCTTACAATCAGTTCCTCTTCTAATTTGGCATCCGGATCAACGATAATGTTGCCTTCCCCGTCATTTTTCAGACGATAGTGTGTCACAACAGCACATTCTGTCGCAAAGCCCTCCACATGGGCCGCTTCCTTTGAAAAAAATGACTTCGGGATGAATAAGGGGAAGTAGGCATTACTGTGCCCGGTATCTTTAAATTTCTGATCCAAAATGGCCTGCATTTTTTCCCAAATAGAATAGCCATAGGGCTTTATAACCATACACCCTTTAACAGCTGAATGTTCCGCCAGGTCGGCTTTTATAACAATGTCGTTATACCACTGGGAATAATCCTCGTTCTTACTTGTAATACCTTTGCTCATAACTGTTTGGAATGCTTTTTGTGTTAAATAACTTGCATGATAGGTTGCAAATTTATAAATTTATGCCTACGAAAAAAATTGTTTACACACACAATGAACTCACATATTATGAAACCTAACCATTTATTATCCAGTATGCTGGTGATAGCGGCTCTCGCCCTGTCCTCCTGCGGTACTCAGCAGATGGCCCAGCAAGCGCGGAATGACGACGACGTTTACGGCACAAAAGCTCAGGCAGTGGAGTATTCGGCACCTCCGCCAACCCAGTATTCACAAACAGTAGACAATGACTATAATGATCAGGATGATTATTATGGCAGCAATGATGAGTATGCTGATATGAGCTACTCTTCAAGAATAAATAGATTTTATTACGGAAGCACATACAGGGGTTACTTTGATCCTTATTATGGCGGATACTCACCTTACTATTCCGGCTGGAACGTTGGTTTAGGCTTCGGAAGCCCATGGTATGGCGGTTACGGCGGCTTTGGTTTCGGTCTTGGCTATGGCTGGGGCGGTTACGGAGGCTGGGGCGGCTACGGTGGTTTTTATGATCCTTTCTTCTCTCCATGGGGATATGGAGGTTACTATGGCGGACTTTGGGGTGGATACGGCGGATTTTACGGCGGCTACTATGGCGGACTTTGGGGCGGCGGCGGTTATTACCGTAACAGCACCTACAGACCAAGAGGTGGCAGAGGCGGTGAAAACGCAATCTACGGCAGAGGCAGAAGCGGGTACAATGGTAATGGTTCAAGGGCTTACAATGCAAACGGTTCGGCAGGTTATGGCGGACGAGGTGGCAGAGGCAGCGTAGGATCATATAACAATGGTACCAGCAGAGCTCCGAGATCACAAAGTTACACTCCTGACAGAAGTTACACTCCTCAGTCAAATGGCAGATCATCCGGTGGTTACAGCGGAGGTGGCGGTTACAGTGGCGGCGGTGGCAGATCAGGTGGCGGCGGTCGCGGAGGCAGAGGTAATTAATAATCTAAAATTCTAAATGAAAAAATTCATTCAACTATTAGTAGTAGCTATAGTAGGTACTACAGGTAATATATATGCCCAAGATGGAGTATATGCAGGCGATGCATTGAGATTTTCCCGTACCGATTACGGAAGTTCTGCACGTTTCAAGGGACTGGGAAATGCTCAGATCAGTTTAGGCGGTGACATCAGTTCTATTGGTGGTAACCCTGCCGGTTTAGGTATGTTCACGCGCTCAGAATTTAGTGTGACCCCTGAGTTCAATAACATTCAGTCTAACGCCAGTTTCCTTGGCCAGCAAACCAAGTCTACCAAAAACCAGTTCAACCTGAACCAAGCAGCAGTGGTATGGTACAATCCGGTGGTTAAACCTAAAGGTTCAGACCTGAATAAAGGTGTACTGAGCTTTGTTTGGGGTATTGGATATAACAGGAACAACGATTTCTATCAGAACAATAACTACCAGGGACGGAACAGCAATAACTCTATCGCAAATTCATTTGCGGAGCAAGCCAATGGTATAGCGACAAATAACCTGGATTTTACTCCGGCAGCTGCTTATCAGGGTTACCTGATTGACGAAACACAACTTGGTAGCGCACAATATGTACCGGTAACTACGGCCGCCAATGACCAGAACCAAAGCGAAATCAGACAGGGATCAACTTCTGAATTCAATTTTGCAGGTGGTATGAATATTTCCAATAAACTGTATCTGGGAGCAAGCATAGGCTTTGTAGACGTTCGTTACACCAGCGATAAGTTATATACTGAATCTGGTGTAGTTACTAAAACTATCCTGCCTACACCTCCTACCGCAGATAATCCAAACCCATCAGCACCTCCTGCAGTGGGTGAAACTTACAACCTGGCTTACAGAACATACCAAAGCACAAGTGGTTCTGGCGTTAACGGACGTATAGGAGCAATCTATAAACCAATTGACATTGTTAGAATTGGTGCTACCTTCCAGTTGCCTACATGGATGCATGTTGAGGATGACTATTCAGAAGTACTTGATACCCGTTTTTCAGGAGGCAATAACTTCACCGGAAACGTAATCAATTCGAACTTCAATTATAACCTGCGTACCCCATATAAAGCATCTCTTGGTGGTAGTGTAATCATCGCACAAAATGCATTATTAACAGCAGATCTTGATTATGTAGATTACGGAACTACTAAGTTTTCTGTAAGTGATGGTTATAGTGATATCATCGCAGATAACAATGCTTATATCAAGCAAAACTATACAAATGCCCTTAACTACAGAGTCGGTGGTGAATACAGAATTGAAAATTTCAGCCTTAGAGCTGGTTATGGAGTAAATGGCAGTCCATATAAAGACGATGACAAAAATACTTTTGATGTAAAATATTACTCAGGTGGTATTGGTTACAGGTTCAACATGTGGTATGTAGATGCTGCTTACCAACGCACTACAACTACAAATACATTCAGCCCTTACGAGTTGAATGATTACAGCGAGCCTATTGCTTCTTCCAAACTGGCAAGAAATAATGTATTCCTAACATTGGGAGTGAAATTCTAATATTTGAATTTAATCATAAAAAAATCCCCTGCTCCTTATTGGAACAGGGGATTTTTTTATGATTAAATTCCAAATCTGTCAATCCGTCGCTCCACTTCAGCATCCTTAATCAACTCAGGTGCATGATGTGGTTTCTTCCTCGCGTCAATAACCAGAGGCCCGGTACATCCCCAGTGTTTATCTTTTGTAAATGCCCCTATACCATATATATCTGCCGCAGGATTGCTCCTGGTAAAAGTTACCCATACAAAGTTATTGATGGTTTCTGCAGTAAAGGCAGCATCATCACACACCACAATCAAAGCTATTCCTTCCAGAGAAAGATCTTTTAGCTTAAGATCAAGCTCATGAACAAGCAGTTCGGTTTCAGCAGCGCTGGTGTAAGCAGAAACACTGACAGCCATTACCCCCGGCATCACCATATGATGCTCTCCAAAATTATCAGGTAGCCGGAAACCAACCGGTTCAGTTGCGGATAACACTCTTTTTTGTTCACCAGCGGCAGCGAGGACCACCTTTGACCCACTGTTTAAACCTCCCCCACTATAGTCAAGGGTGTCAATAGTAGTCTGTGTATAAAAGTGAAGGTCACGGCTGAAATCTATCCGTGACAGTATGTGATGAATGAATACCTCAATATCATGAGTATCTAAACTTTCATTGTCTTCGCGTGCAGCGATAAATACATATTTGGCTAAACTCAACTGGTTTTTACCCAGTATATGGTTGGCAATGGTCAGGATTTCCTGCGGCCTGCGCTCTTTCAAAAACGGGGTATACCTTTCGCTGCCAATGGCAAACAAAAGCGGATGTACCCCAGCCGCGTCAACTGCATTCACTTCCTTTAATCCGTGGATCTCCTGCGGCAATGCCGAACCGGTAATTTCATGGATCAGTGCGCCAAAGCTGGTATCCTCCTGCGGAGGGCGCCCAACTACCGTAAACGACCAGATCGCATCCTTACGGTGGTAAACGTTATGCACTTTTAACAAAGGAAAGGGATGTGTAAGGCTATAATATCCCAAATGATCTCCGAAGGGCCCCTCCGGCTTGTTTTCTCCGGGCTGAACTGTT
>Ga0247734_1002872_pt1 | contig 10726 bp, 8 predicted proteins | sample UWRJL103311B2_FD_180933 | JGI IMG/M metagenome (GOLD analysis project Ga0247734, IMG submission 180933) | Plant litter microbial communities from Arlington Agricultural Research Station in Wisconsin, United States - UWRJ-L103-311B-2 | ecosystem: Environmental > Terrestrial > Plant litter >... | reverse complement strand
GGAGGATGGGGGGGGGTTGGCTGGGTTTGGGGGGAAGGTTGGGGGAGGGATGGGGGGAACTAACAAGCAAATGTGCTGAGGATTGAGAGGCGGACCATGATTGCGTTTGTGTTTTTGTTTTTTAGTGACTGAAGATTGAATGAGGTCGTATGATCGTAATGTCGTGATAGCGTTTAAGAAAGATCGTTAGTTGAGCGAGTGTAAGAAGCAGTTTAAAAAACAAGACACCAGGTCTAGATTGTAGTAGAGAATGTATGGAAAGAATGAATGGATGAGATGAGGAAATATCAACAGGCTATTCGGCAACAATATATACTCCTAAACTCTCGTACCGGTCGGCTCATGGTACCCCAATGGAGGAATCCACGTTTTGGTGTGGGGTACAGGTACTTTCAGTTGTAGCATGCTGGTATCAGAATGACAGTGCGTGGCCAGGGACCTTCGTCCAAAGATCTCAAACACCAGGAACGACAAGCGGGTACACGTAATTTATGATGGCACGTTGTGCTTGGAGACTTAGGCGAAAGCTTGGTAGGGTCAGTTTGTATGTGAGTTGGTGAGGGGATAATGTTGCTAGGTCCTCATGGCATACGGGTGGTGGTGTTTGATCGACGTGCGATCCGGATTTGGCTTGAATTTGCGACGTTTTAGGTTGCCGGACCTCGTCTGAACACGGGAATCATTCTGGGTTAATTCGACGCTCGCAACAATCCGGGTTCCTGGAATGGATAGACTCTTCATTAATGTGCTCTTGTAGTACGTTCATGAACATGTGAGCATAATGGCTCGATGATCACTTGAGGTCAAAATCTCAATTCTCTCGGTTGGAATTATATGAATGTCCAGCCTGATGCATTTACGCTATACATATGCTACACACATCTACTAAAGTACATTTCGTCTAACGTAGTATCATAATCCCTAAGGAATGCAAAAGTCGATCCAGCTCCCCAGATAATCCATTTTGTTGCCCTTACCTTCCTTAATATGCTTCTTTACGAGAGCCTCAAACCCAACCCAATCCAATCTTCCCCACCCTCCTCTCCTTTTCGCTTCGCATGCAGCTTTGTCGAGCTTCCAAAGATTAAATAAATATTCATCGGATGGAAGAGTGGTATCGCTTAGACTAGGCTCAGCTATGTTGGCATCTGACTTGTCAAACTCATCGGGTGCTCCGTTAGTCGTCTCGGCGTTGCTGGTATTAGTGACTGCTTGCGTAGTTGGGCTCTTGGATGATTCCAAGCTGTTGGGCCGGAATTGTGGCATTGTAGGATCATATGACACTTGGGAAGATGTTGAGCTTTGTGTGGAAGAAGACGATGAATGGGAATTGTCGTAAGAGTGTACGTTGGGTGAAGTAAACGTATGAGTGTAAGGTGGAGTGCCCACCGCTGGCAATGGCTGTGTATATACTGAAACCCTGCGAGGTGGTGGTGATTCAAATTCTGGTCCTTCAGCTATGTTGCCTTCGGTCTCGTCCATAATCGTGTTAAATTCTGAAAGTGCCTGGCCGAGAGCACTAATCTCATACCCAGTTGCGCCGAGAAGCTGCTCTAATGGCAGTTCCCTGACGTCTTCAAGAGTAGTGATAGGGGTTGAAAATTCTGGCCATACAGGATTTTGCGTGACTGTTGAGCTTGATGGGAAAGGGATTGTGTATCTGCTCCTCGATGGTCTGAACTTCTTAGGCTTCTTGCTAGCAGCCATCTCGTTCTCCTCCATACCTTTTGCCAATTCCTCAAATTCCGGCGTAATGTAGAGCGGCCTGTACTTCTCCCGGTCCGCTTTGGCTTCCAGAGTCTCGATTGCAAGATTCTCTCCTGCTTTGAAGAGTGGGTCAAGTAATTGGTTAAAAGCTTCTTGTGTTACTTGATACAAAATCTCTTTGCCAGCATCTTTCTCTGCGTCGCGAACCTCCATACCACCCCATCGCTCAGGAATACTCCGAGAGGAGCTTGAATGGTTCGATCTTGTGTCAAAATCATCAAAGTCATCAGCAAACCTGACTCTAGATGATGATCTTGAGTGAAGCCTCGTCCTTGGGTTAGATTTGAAGTCCTCGGTAATAGGCTCGCTGTCGATTAGTACGTCATCTTCATCTTTCCAATTTGCCGGTGGTCTGGCTCCTTCCTCTTCTTCGGTGTAGAATTGGCGTCTTCTCCACCGCTCATGAAGCTGGTTTTCAATTCGATCTCTTTGTAAAGCAGTAATGACTAAGAATCGACGATGTTCCAGAGGTACTTCTTCTATAGTCATCTCTGACAGGCCTGCTGACTCAAGATCCGCGTCAGTAATTGTGATATAACTAGGTGGCCAATCGTCTCCATCTTGATAAGGGATGTTGTCATCCTCCACATCTTTTGACGTAGTAAGACCAGCTATTGTGAGAGCATCCAGGCCATCGTGATCGCCAGCAAGACGCCTATCCCAGGAATCCGAAATATCAGCTTCAGGTGCGGCAGCTGGATTCATCATAGCAATCCAATAGCGCTGGGATGACCTCAGCATAGGTCCAATTCTGTGTCCAACATAGTCTCTAAAGATTGGCTCCCGGTTTGTCACGCTCGTAGTTTCTTCTCCACTATCTTTAATGAGATCTTCCCCGTCCTCAATCTCGAAATCCCCCGTTTGCGGATTTATGGATTTTCCTACTATCCGAGTGCTTGGGTCAGAAACTGGTCTTTGAACCCATTCCCCAACCTCACCAAAAGCGCTACTCAGTGGCTTGCGGCTATGGATCATGTCGTGCGCTGTTGTGCTGTTCATTGCTTGGTCATTCATTCTTTCCAACATATCGCGATGCATTTGTCGATATAGCACATAATAGGCTCGAAATATCCGCAGAAAGTCCTTTCTTTCTACGTATCCATCTTCATCTATGTCATAACCGTCAAAAACTCTTCTCCATTTATCTTTTTTCTTTCGATAAGCTAGACCATGGACGAATTCCGAGAAGCCAATAAGCTTGTCCTTGTTAGTGTCGTAGATCGAAAACATCCGATCAAAGATCAGGCTGGGGGTTGGATGAGTATATGCTCCAGAAGGAACCAGGCAGCGCTCAAAAGTCTTCTTATCCATAGCTAGATTGGCACCATCAGGATCATCTCTCCATTCCATGTTGGCCATGAACGTCCACTGTTCCCAATAAGAATCCAGCTCTGGCCGTTCAAACCCGGTCTCCTCGGAGAGCTTTGCTATTAGCTCTTTAGATAAAGGCTTGCGGGCATTGTGGTGATTAGGGTCACCAGTATACACCACAGGCATAATCTGTCTAGGACCGAATGTAGGCGCTGGCATTCTGATTTTGTAAAATATGTGCGTCTTGATATGAGCTCCTTGAGCTTCGCAACCTTCACAGAGATCGTAATCCGCACAATTGGCACATCTATATCGAATTCCCCGAATAGGTACCTCGCCACACGCATTGCAAGCGCATCCTCGATGAACGTATGAATTCCTTATTGTTGCATCTTCCGACACTCGAAAGAGCAGCTGTAATACATTCTGACCTGTTCGCCCATCTTGCTGCTGGGGCATTCCCCAACTAAGCTCGTCGTAGGGCTGGTCGTCATCCACCACAGTCTCCCCACCTGCCAAAGAATGCGCGACTATATCAGCATCTTCATCTGTTTCATAGCTGGAAGCATGTAAGACCGAATCCTCCCTTTCGTTCCCAAGTCAGCATTGGTTCAAGGCTCTATCTGCACAACGACTTACTGGGTAGTGACCGTGGGACGGCGTCGTCGACGAATCGCGTTGCTCCGGTGCAAGGGAGATACGTTACCAGCTGTATTGGAAGTCTCCAGGCCCTCTGCAGCAAGATAATAGTATACACCAAGTCCCAGCACAGCAACTGAGGTCAAGATGATAGGAATTCTTGCGCGAGTAAGGGTGCTCGAGGCTGCGGATGAGGCTGACATTTTGACCGACGGGCGAGCCTTGTGCTGAGGCAAATTATCAAAGGCGGTCCAGAATTAAAAACAGCATCTCGACGGATCTCAAGTCGGGGGAGAATCTAGCTTTGGGTGGTTCTGATATTCCCCTGTGGGCGTAGACGTGATTGCAGGAAGCGTGGTGTTTTGGTATCGAAATAGTGTACTGTTCGATCGGGGTCTGGATGAAGAATGTTCCGCCGGCAAAGCCGCATCCCTGCCACCACCACACACCAAGCCCGACAGAGTATATGACGAACTATTCGAACGAAGCAAAACGATATTATGGATTGATGTTATATCTCTTATTGTCTAACAGGTGTTCTTTGTACTGGGATTGTTTATATGGTAGATAGTGCTTGCACCGTACTTCTATTCAACAGCTTTCTCGGACAGCATCACTTCTCAACTGACTGCCAAATCTGACTTCCACATTTTGACGACCTAAATCTTATCAAGCTTTAACTAGTATTACCATCTCCGAACAGAAGTAAGATTCATGTCCTTGAGCCTAGGTATTGTAACATACCGCATATCAGCGAAGACTGACCGTAGTTAGATTTTTAGCGGTTACCTAACTACTGAAGACTCCTACTTGGGAATCAAGACAAGATATGTATACCATGTCACAATTCCTAGTCTCTCTACTCGCTGGTTTATACGAAGAGTAGGTTCGTGTGAGAGCTACTTATCTCCTCACCAAAGATTATGAAATTTGCAGGAGGATTCTGTGCCAATGCTCTCTTCATCACATCGAGACGAGATGCAAGTGCCAGGAGACTGCTGCATCACATCAGCAGCAAACCGTCTTGTTTCGAGTAAAGCAGTTTCGTCAACCCTCATATATTTGGAAAAGCCCCATTTCCGACATGTCTACTTTTCTTGGAAGGAATTATTCCTTCCAACCAGACCGTCCATCAGAAGTGTTAGATACTTCAGTGAAAATGGGGCTTGAGGAGCCATCCCAGCAACTCGGCTATCGTTAATTCCCCTGAAACGCATCGTGGGTTGTTTTTATGAACAACTGCTCCACTCGACTGCCCTTGTGGTTATTTCATCCACGTCTTCCTTGCAGATCATTTCAATCAGAAGCCGGGGGATTAATATAATCACGATTAGTGTGACCATGGCGACATGGCAGGCAAACATCTCAACCTAGGAATACAGTTGAATGCCATGTCATCTTTTTTGAGCTGGCAGTTTTGTGGCGGATAAATCTTCAATCTGCTACACACTATGGTCAACGTCAACCAACCAGTGATTAAAAGTTCCCATGTTATAGGAATTTTCGTCGTTTCACGGTTTGAAATATTCGGGGAGACGTACAATACAATGAGTTGGATTCTGCTTGAGGCTTGTAACTTGTAACTTGTCTCTGCGAGTTCTATAAAGTAACCTATTTCTCACCGATTCTTTAACTCCTCATCTAACTTTGTTCTACACGTTCTTTACCGAATCAGTCTGTCCATATTCTTGTTTCTTTTCAATATCAGCTTCGTTGATTGAAGTGCTTTCCGAAAATAAACCAATCACATTATATTCTTTTGCACACGAACAGGTTTTTTACACTTCAAAATGTCGTTCTCAAAGATCTCTGCTTTTGCTGGAGCGATCATGTTCGCTTCAAAAGTTGCTGCACATGGCACTGTCTCTGGTATTGTGGCCGATGGGGTTTAGTACGTCACTCTAAGTGCTTTTTTGTTGAACTCAAGTTTTAACATTGAATAGCTACTTGGGTTATAACCCATCTTTCCAGCATCAAGCGGTTGCTCCAGTAGTCGTGGGATGGTCCATTCCCGAAGACAAGGACAATGGTTTTGTTGCGCCATCTGCATTTGATAACCCAGATATCATTTGTCACAAGGGAGCTACCAATGCTCAAACTTCTGCTACAGTCGCTGCCGGTGGGACCATTGAGCTCCAGTGGACAACCTGGCCTAGCTCTCACAAAGGGCCAATGATTGGTAGGTTCATTGGAGATATGGCTCGATTTCCAATTGCTAAAAATTGCAGGATACCTCGCAAACTGCAATGGCGATTGCACTACTATCGACAAGACCACTTTAGTATTCTTCAAGATAGACGAGGCTGGTCTCATAGATGGCACTACAGCACCTGGAACATGGGCTTCTGATCAGATGATTGCTAACAACAACACTTGGGTTACCACTATTCCCTCTGATATTACCCCTGGGAATTATGTTCTTCGCCACGAGACGATTGCGCTTCACTCCGCTGGCTCTGCTGACGGAGCTCAGAGCTACCCACAATGCATCAACCTTAAAATCACTGGCTCAGGAACTGCAAAGCCTTCAGGTGTTTTAGGCACGGCACTTATGACTGCCACTGATCCTGGAATTCTCATCAGCATTTATCAATCCCTTATATCTTACAAAATCCCCGGGCCGGCTCTTTACTCATCAACAGGTAGCTCATCGCAAACTGGATCTTCTTCTGCTAGAAGCGCAGCATCAGCTGTGGTTCAATATTCGGCCGCTTCATCTAGCACTGTATTTCCAACAAAGTTCACCGTCACAACTTCAGTGGCTACCCAAGTAAGAGAGACTGGAACACCATCCCCCATCATCGAAAGTATGAGCGTCATCCCTATCCCAGCTACCAATTCATCCCCCGTCTCCTCCGCTACAAGTGTTTCCGCACCAGAGGCAACTGGCTCATCCAACAAGACCGCTTCCGCTATTCCAGCAGATACTACTCTCAATCAAGTCCTTTCTTGGATCTCGAGCTTCTACTCTACCCACGGGGAGAAATCTTACACGGAAGAGTCTTCTATCTCCCGCAGACATGCTCGCGATATCATTGCCTAGATTGGTACAACTCAGGGTTGGAGTTCTTTGACTTATGATTTTATTTTGTGTATATACACACTTTACATTCGTTCTTGTATATAATTTGTTTTAGCTAGACTAAAGAGATATACCAGAGCTCACAACTCGGTATTTAGGGCAAAATATCAAGCATTGGCTCCACCCATTTTGTTTCTCTCTAAAAGCCAATGCCATTTTATTGGTTCATTTATTTCATCTGAATTGATGAATGTCTGCTGCCAAAAAGAAATATGATGTAAAGCTAGCTAGGTGGGGTGAAGCGGAGGGGCCTTACAGTTCCGTAATTTAATCCACAGGACTTCATAAAAGGTATGTTTATCGATAGTGCAGCGTTTGTGTTTTTATGCATCAATTTACTGCTGGACTACTAGTCAAGTGATAATCGGTCACAAAAACAATTGGGCCCAGGGCAATCGATCCTCTGGCGATTTAATAAATGATGGCCTCTATATTCTATGAATACAATAAACTACATGTATCATGACGCATGACGCATGGAAAGTGAGAATTGCACCAAGCAGAACGGTCTAAAATTCAAGTAGGGTCAACTTGGTGAGATCTTACATGTCTTGAAACAACGGTATTCATGAAGGGCCAACAGCCAGGAAAGGTTTCTTTCAACGGAGTCCTCGTGATTCAATCAAACCGAAAAAACCTTGCTGATATGATACGGAATATGGGATTGACATCCCCTGAATGAATTAATTTGACGATGTCATTGTTTACAATTTTCCTACAAGGGTGCTGTGGCGCAGGCCATTTCCTTAACGAGGGGGGTGGCGCTCCCTTAGTTTCTATTATATGGTAATAAGCGAAAGTTGATATTATTAGCGGTGGCTTTTAAGAGGTCGAGAACGACGAAACCCCAGTATGGAAAACCCGGCAGTCTTTAAAAAGCGGTACTTGAGGAACAGGTGTGGCGTAAAGCACCGGTACTGGCTAGTGGTATGGAATTTTCAAATGACGATGCAATTTGTATCACCAAATAACTGACAATGGCATGGCATTCACTTCAATTATATTGGAGGCGGCCGGAGCTAAACCTCCCAACACATGTAATAGGACCACCTCACTGAACTCCTGGAAGTCGGCAATTGTGCCAAGCGACACTTGACTGGAAAATATATACTATATTTGACTACACGACGTCGAGGAACAGACGTCACATTTTCTGGCAACATGACGATGTTTCTTTTCTCTTCTCCCTGGTTCATTTTACTATATTTGAAAGCTGCCGACAGATGCCTAAGTATAATTTTGTCTTCACACCAAATCTTCCAATCTTCTTCTCATAATCAACATAATAAACCCCAGCTAAAATGGCTTTCCTAGATGGCTTCAGACGCTCAAAGTTCTACCCAATATTCCTCAGGGTCCTTCGCTTCCTCCAATTTGCTTCGGCGCTTTCCTCCCTGGTCGTCTTCTCCATTCGAGTCCGCAAGGTTCTTCAACTCTACAAAGCTCTCAACACTGCCACCGGCGCCGTCGAAGGTATTCTCGCAGCAGCTGTTGCATACACTATATTTACCACCGCAATCACATTCTGTCTGAAATCTAGCCGCGCACCTTCTTTCCTCCGTTGGGTGCTCATCGCCCTCGACTTGGCTTTTGTTGGAGCCTTCATCGCCGTTGCAGTCTTGACGAGACCAAAGGGTGGTTTGGCAGGACTTGGATGTTATGGATCTAGAAAGCAGATAGCGCGAGAGGATGGTTTTGTTAATGATCCCAACTGCCGATTCCCATTGGGCACATTTATCACCGCTATTGTTAGCACGTAAGTACCATTCTGAGACGTTTTTGTAGAGCTGCGTTTGCTAACACTTGCTACCTCAGTATCCTTCATTCTCTGACACTTATCTTCCACGAAGTGCGCGAGCATAGACGTGTTGTGGTCAACGAGCACCACAAGGAGATTGATCATAATAGAACGTAAGTCATCCATAGAGTACACTTCTCTTATGATAGGTGTGCTGACTTGCAATTTTAGCTCTGGGTTGACGGATAATACCAGACCTTCTGCTGTCTAACATGCCTAGGCGGAGGACAAGTGGCTGAATATTTTATTTTAACCAAATTTTAATAACAGGCTCAAGTCGTAGGAGAAACTAATACATAATGATTGATTATAATATATTTCATTTTTGGTTTCTGTCTGTTACTTGAGTGTTTTGTAATGTCTATTGAGATAGTTTTGCGTTGTGCAAAGCAATCATAAATGTGCCCTATACCTGAAGTCTAAGGCTTTAAATATTCTTGCTAAGGATTTTAGAGACAGGATTTGTATTCCAAACGCGTTGCTTCATTTACTGGATTGTCTCAATCTAGGGTTTTCCAGAAACTTGCTCTGTCTTTTATGAAAGATAAGAATTCGTACATAAGAAACGGTGGGATATGTAGCGGGTTTTAATCGAAGCAATAAATCAGCATTCAAACCACTAGCTTAACATCTGCGCAATTCCAGTACGACTGCAGTGTTGTCAATTACTTACAAACAATACTACTTAATAAGTTTCCAATGCCAGATTAAGATAAGGTACGTGAAATCACCTTCAATATTGATGGCTATAGAGCTAGTGTAGAACTCAGAGAATGATCCGGTTTTACTGTAGTTTCCCAAGTTCTTCAATGACTCTGATTGCTTGGAAGCTAGGAAAATGCGCGTAGGATCAAAAGGAGTAACAACCAGACTGAAATTGGCCCTTACTACCAAACTATATGCGCACAAAATTCATGAAGGAGCTTGCCTGGCCAGTAGCTCAGACCAATCCTCATGCTTGATGTATTGCTCAATCGAGGTAACCTCAACATCCACACCAAGCTGCAAATCTTGAGTTAGCCATCTCAGATATACTTTTAAGGGAAATATGATAGGAAGGGATTACGTCTTTTGCATGAACGACCGTAGGGTCTCCGCCCCAGTACCCAAAGTCTTGTGCGTATGCATACTAAAAGGTAATTGTATCAGTAAAGTACACATCCTGATTGACTAAAAAGTCAAGCCTTTCAATCACTTACCATTTCTCCAATCTCCTCTCCGTATCCGCCAGGAGCGATTTTGTCCAACTCTTCCACTGTGCTCTTCTCAAATGAAGCCGGAATGCCAGTGATCTTGCTCCAAAGCTTGACGTAATCAGACCATGGAAGTAAATCACCAAATGCTAGAAGATTTGTTCCAGGTTCTACCTTTGTCAAGGCTTTCACAAAGTTGCCAGCGTCGGTGGGAACAACAAGAGGAATTGGGACATCTCCGTTGCCTGGAACCTTGAGCAACATCGAGCCATCCGATTTCTAGAATATTAACAAGAATACATCTGCAGAATCTGAGCTAACAAACCTTCTCCCATGGTACAGCTGCCTGGCCCCACTTCCAATTTGTTACGAAAAGTCCCATTTGTAGAAATGATGTCTTCTTCGCCACTTCTGGGTATACGCTCTTCAGGTATTCCACAACCACGGCTTTTGAATCGAAGTGATATACCCCTTTATACTTTCCATTTGACCACTTCGATGCGTTGGAAAGCGTTGACCAAATAAACAGGTCCAGACTGTCAACTGAAGCAACGGCATCCATGATATTTTTGCCCTGCTCTACCTCCTTCTCAAAACACCACTCTCTCAGTGTTTGACCCTCCTTGAGTTTCGCGAGATCGGCTTTAGTAGGCATGGCAAACGCATTCGAGAATGCTGTGTTGCCGAAGATCACGGATGCCCCTTTGAATGCTGACTTGAGAGTCGAGACATCGTCTACATCTCCTTTGACTATCTCAATTCCTTGCGCAACAAGGGCTTGGCTATCTGCGCGTGCTGGATCCCGAGCAACTCCTCGTATCTTCCATTCTGGGTCTTTGAGAAAAGCTTTAGCGACGGAGCCACCCTATGGTTTTATAATTAGAAATGGTTTATTTAGTTTTGTTCACTGTAAGAGCCTAACCTGCACTCCCGTAA
>Ga0247734_1002871_pt1 | contig 10734 bp, 9 predicted proteins | sample UWRJL103311B2_FD_180933 | JGI IMG/M metagenome (GOLD analysis project Ga0247734, IMG submission 180933) | Plant litter microbial communities from Arlington Agricultural Research Station in Wisconsin, United States - UWRJ-L103-311B-2 | ecosystem: Environmental > Terrestrial > Plant litter >... | reverse complement strand
CGATCTCGCGGCGGTGTCGGTGTTCTTCACGACGGTCGTCGGTGCGGTTCTCGGGTTCCGCGCCGCCGACACGTCGACGCTCGACGTCGTGGAGGTGTACGGGGGCAGCCGGTTCCAGCAGTTCCGTCGGGTCCGGCTGGTCTCGGCGCTCCCGGCGCTGTTCAGCACGCTGCAGATCGCGGCCCCGGCGGCGTTCCTCGGAGCGCTGCTGGGCGAGTACTTCGACCGGCACCTCGAGATCGGTGTCGGACCCTCGCTGATCCTCAGCCAGAACAACCGCGAGACCGCGCTGGCGTGGTCGCTCGGCATCGGCTGCGCGATCGTGTCCGGCTTCGCGTACCTCGTGCTCGGGCTGATCGGCCGAGCCGTCGCCCCCTGGTCGACGGGAGTCGCGAAGTGAGGGCGCTGGCGCTGTACGGCCGGCCCGTGCTCAACTTCGTGTTCGTCATCGCGGCGTCGATCTTCGCCTGGTACGCGCTGGTGTCGTTCACCGGTGTCAGCGAGCTGACGACGCGTCTGCCGCAGGACGTCGTCCACTACCTGTTCACCGACGAGGACGCCGGGCAGAACCGCTCGGACGTCTTCGGACCGCTGGGCCAGACGATCCTGGACGCCGGCATCGGCTTCGTCGCCGGCCTGACGGCCGCGACGCTGCTGGCCACCGCGATGGTGCTGTTCGCCGGCATCGAGGCGGCCACGATGCCGCTGGTCATGGTCGTGCGGACCGTCCCGCTCGTCGCGCTCGCCCCGGTCATCACCCTGCTGTTCGGCAACGGCTTCTGGTGCGTCGCGGTCATGAGCGGGATCGTGGTGCTGTTCCCGGCGCTGGTCAACATCGCCTTCGGCCTGCGATCGGTGACACCGCAGATGCGCGACGTCGTGACGGTGTACGGCGGCACGTCCTGGGACGTGCTGCGCCGCGTCGCGTACCCGTCGGCCCTGCCGTCGATCTTCGCCGCGATCCGCATCTCGGTGCCGGGTGCGATCACCGGCGCGCTGATCGCGGAGTACTTCACGACGACCGACAGCGTCGGCAAGGCGGTCAACCAGGCGCTCGCGCTGTACCAGTACGACAAGCTGTGGTCGCTGATCATCGTCGTCACGCTGGTCTCGGTGATCGGCTACATGCTGGCCCAGCTCGCCGAGTCGATGGTGCTCGCGCGGTACGGGCAGAAGACGCCGCGGGGGTGACCTGACGCCATGAGCACGTCGCCCCGGCGCCGGTCGATCTTCGCGTCGCGCCTGGTCAGCTCGGCGGCCGACGGGGAGCAGCCGCGGGTGCTGGACGACCTGCGGCGGGCGATCCTCGACGGCGACGAGCCGCCGGGGACGGTCATCCCGATCGATGCCGTCGCGGCGTTCTTCGGCGTCAGCCCGATCCCGGTGCGGGAGTCGCTCAAGATCCTGACGGGGGAGGGACTCGTGGAGCACCGGCCGCACGTCGGCTACAGCGTCGCCAAGCTGAGCTTCGAGGAGTTCCGCGAGCTGTACGACGTCCGCCAGGCGCTGGAGACGTCGGCGCTGCGGGCATCGGTGCAGCTCGCGACCCTCGAGGACGACCGGCTGGTCGGGTCGATCCACGAGGCGCTGGCCGATGCGACCAGCCGGGGCGACGAGAAGGGGTACCACGCCGAGTCGCGGCGGTTCCACATGGCGCTCATCGCGCCGTCGGGCATGGCGCGGCTGCTGCGGATGTACGAGTCCGCGTGGAACGTCACGGAGCCGGCCCGGCCCATGGCCCGCGTCTCGGAGGGCGGCCGCAGCCAGTTCCACGCCGATCACGACCGCATGATCGAGGCGTTCGTCGCCCGTGACGCCGACCGGCTCGTCACGGAGTCGACCCAGCACTACGCCCACCTGCGCGAGGCCATCGCGGTGTTCGCCGACGACTCCGACATCTTCCTGCGGCAGGGCTGACAGCCCCGCCGGACCGTCGCTTTCCTATATCTCTCCCGTAACCGTCGCTTGATCCTGCGACCCGTCCGGCCGAAACACACGATTCCTATCGTCGGTGCCGAGGGTGGTCGGGACCGCCGCAGACACGATCCGAGGAGCAGGCATGACGGACATCAGGAACGAACCGGACGGCGACGTCGTCGAGGCGGCCGGCTATCCGCCGGGACAGGGCTGGGTCAAGAAGGGATACCACCCGCGCCTGGCCAACGAGGACCTCGCCCCGCTGGAGAAGCAGAGCTGGGGCTCGTACAACATCTTCGCGTTCTGGATGTCGGACGTGCACAGCGTCGGCGGCTACGTCACGATGGGCACCCTCTTCGCGATCGGGCTCAACGCCTGGCAGGTGTTCATCTGCCTGATCGTCGGCATCGTCATCGTGCAGTTCTTCTGCAACCTGGTGGCCAAGCCCAGCCAGGTCGCGGGCGTGCCCTACCCCGTCACGAGCCGAGCGTCGTTCGGCGTGCTGGGCGCGAACATCCCCGCCATCGTCCGGGGTCTCATCGCGGTCGCCTGGTACGGCGTCCAGACGTTCCTGGCGGCCGAGTCGCTCAACATCGTCTTCCTGAAGCTGTGGCCCGGTCTGGAGAAGTTCGCCGACGTCGACACGCACGGCTTCCTCGGCCTGTCGTACCTCGGCTACGTCAGCTACGCGATCCTGTGGGTCCTCCAGGCCGCCCTGTTCTGGCGCGGCATGGACATGATCCGCAGGTTCATCGACTTCGCCGGACCGGCCGTCTACGCCGTGATGCTGCTGATGTGCGGGTACATGCTGGTCAAGGTCGACTTCGACATCGACCTGAACCTGTCGTCCCACCAGCTCGGCGGCTGGTCGCTGGTGTGGGGCATGACGGCCGCCGTCGCGTCGGTCGTGGCCTACTTCTCCGGCCCGATGCTCAACTTCGGCGACTTCTCCCGGTACGCCAGCTCGTTCAAGGAGGTCAAGAAGGGCAACCTGCTGGGCCTGCCGATCAACTTCATCGTGTTCTCGCTGCTGACCGTCCTGACGGCAGCCGCCACGGTGCCTCTGTACGGCGAGCTGATCACCGACCCCATCGTGACGGTGCAGAAGATCGACAACACGTTCGCGATCATCCTCGGCGGCTTCACGTTCGTCGTGGCCACGATCGGCATCAACATCGTCGCCAACTTCATCTCCCCGGCGTTCGACTTCTCGCACGTCAACCCGCAGAAGATCAGCTGGCGCATGGGCGGCATGATCGCCGCGGTCGGCTCGGTGCTCGTGACGCCGTGGAACTGGTACTCCAACGACGACGCGATCTTCTGGACGCTGGGCATCCTCGGTGCGCTGATCGGCCCGCTGTTCGGCATCATGATCGCCGACTACTACGCGATCCGTCGCCAGACGATCGTCGTGGACGAGCTGTTCACGATGTCGGAGGAGGGCGAGTACTGGTACACGAAGGGGTACAACCCCGCCGCGGTCAAGGCGGTCATCGTCTCCGGCATCGTCTCGCTCGGCTCGGTCGTCGTGCCGAAGACGATGGACGTCCTGACCTGGTTGCCGAGCTACAGCTGGTTCGTCGGGTGCGGCGCGGGCTACGTCGCGTACGTCCTGCTGGCCCGCGCGCAGAACGTCGCAGGATCGGGAGAGCGGCCGCTGGCGCTGATCGGCGACTCGGCGGAATGAGGATCCTGGTCGTCAACCCCAACACCACGGCGTCGATGACCGCCACGATCGGTGAGTGCGCCCGGGCCGTCGCCGGCCCGGGCGTCACCGTGGAAGCGGTCAACCCGACGACCGGACCGGTCTCGATCGAGAGCCACGTCGACGACGCGATGAGCGTCCCCGGGGTGCTGGAGCAGATCGCGGCGGGGGAGCGGGACGGTGTCGACGCATTCGTCATCGCCTGCTTCGGCGACCCGGGGCTGCTCGCCGCGCGGGAGGTCGCGACGGGACCCGTCATCGGCATCGCGGAGGCGGCGATGCGCTCGGCGGCGTACCTGGGGCGCGGATTCAGCGTCGTCACGACCCTGGAGCGCACCGTCGGGCACACGTGGGACCTCGCTCGCGCCTACGGGCTGGAGCGGCACTGCCGGGGCGTGCACGCGACAGGCATCCCGGTCGTCGAGCTGGAGACCGATCCAGAGGCCTATGCCACGGTGCTCGGGGCGTCGCGAGCGGCGCTCGACGCCGACGGCTCGGACGTCATCGTGCTGGGCTGCGCGGGGATGGCCGACCTGTGCGCTCGCCTGCAGGACGACCTGGGCGTCCCGGTCGTCGACGGCGTCGCGGCGGCGACCGTCACGGCGCGGTCGCTCGTCGAGCTGGGGCTGGCGACGAGCGCCCGCAGCGAGTTCGCGCCCCCGCCGGACAAGAGCCGGCCCGTCGGCGCGGCGGTGGGGTAGTCCAGGCCGCGGCGGGGCTCCCACTAGGTTGAGCAGGTGAGCTCCGCCAACGTCCGCGTCCCCGCCAAGATCAACCTGTGCCTGGGTGTCGGGCCGGTCCGCGACGACGGCTACCACCCGCTCGCGACGGTCTACCAGGCCGTCGACCTGCACGACGAGGTCCGGGCCACGCTGCGCGACGACGACGAGATCACCGTGACGGTGCACTCCGACCTGGACGCGCGCACCGAGGTCGCGATCGTCCCCGAGAACGACGACAACCTCGCGGTGCGGGCGGCGCGGATGCTGCGCGACCGGACCGGCGTCCCGCACGGCGTCGACCTGGCGATCCGCAAGGTCATCCCGGTGGCCGGCGGCATGGCCGGGGGATCGGCGGACGCGGCGGCGGCGCTCGTGGCGTGCAACGAGGTGTGGGGCACCGGGCTGAGCCGGGCCGCGTTGGAGGTGCTGGCGGCGCGCCTCGGCAGCGACGTGCCGTTCCTGCTGCACGGGGGCAACGCGATCGGTGGTGGCCGCGGGGAGACCGTCAGCCCCGTGCTGGCGCGCGGCTCGTACCACTGGGTGTTCGCGATGGCTCAGGACGGGCTCTCGACCCAGGCCGTGTTCGCGGAGTTCGACCGCCTCAACGCCGGTTCCACGGTGCCCGATCCGGTGGTGCCCGACGCGCTGCTCGCGGCACTGCGCGCCGGCGACGCCGAGGCGCTCGGCAACGCGCTGTCGAACGACCTGACGGAGGCGGCGCTGTCGCTGCGGCCGGAGCTCGCGGACACGCTCGGCATCGGCATCGAGGCGGGCGCGCTCGGGGCGATCCTCTCCGGCTCCGGCCCGACGGCGATGTTCCTGGCCGCCGACGAGCAGAGCAGCCTGGACATCGCCTTCGCGCTCAGCAGCGCGACGGGCAGCGCCGACGTGGTGCAGTCCCGGGGCCCCGTCCCCGGAGCCCGCCTGACCTGACCCGCGTGGACCTCCCGCGGTGACGAGCGACGGGCGGTGGATCGGCAACGTCACCGGGCGGCCGGCGGTGGAGGTGCGACGTCGAGCGACCTGATGGGGTGGCAGATCCACCGGCCCGGGCGGTCAGGACTCGAGCAGCTCCGTGAGCTCCAGCCAGCGCTCCTCGTGCACCGCGACCTGGTCCTCGAGGTCCTTGACCTCCCGGGTCTTCGCGAGCAGCGTCGGGACGTCGGACGGGTCGTGCGACGCGAGCTCGGTGTGCAGGGCGTCGATGCGCGCCGTCAGCTTCTCCATCTTGCGGTCGATCGAGCCGACCTCCTTGCGGGTCGTGCGCTCCTCGGCGCTCGACAGCTTCGACACCTTGACGTGTCCCGCGGTCGACGGGTTGGTCGCCGCGGGGGAGTCCTGCTCCTGGCGCAGCCGCAGGTACTGGTCGACGCCGCCCGGCAGGTGACGGAAGTGGCCGTCGAGGATCGCGTACTGCTGGTCGGTGATGCGCTCCAGCAGGTACCGGTCGTGCGAGACGACCAGCAGGGTGCCGGGCCACGAGTCGAGGAGGTCCTCCATCGCAGCCAGCATGTCGGTGTCGAGATCGTTGGTCGGCTCGTCCAGGACCAGGACGTTGGGCTCGTCGAGCAGGATCAGCAGCAGCTGGAGACGACGCTTCTGCCCGCCGGACAGGTCACGCACGGGCGTCGACATCTGCGCGTTCGAGAAGCCGAGCCGCTCGAGCAGCTGTGAGGGCGTCATCTCCTTGCCGCCGGACACGTAGGCCGTGCGCTGACGGCCGACGACGTCGCTGACGCGGTCGGCGCCGACGTCCTTGAGCTCGTCGAGCTCCTGCGTCAGGGTGACGACCTTGACGGTCTTGCCGCGCTTGACCCGGCCGGACGTCGGCTCGACCTTGCCCGTGACCAGCCCCAGCAGCGTCGACTTGCCGGCACCGTTGGCACCCAGGATGCCGGTGCGCTCACCGGGCCCGATGCGCCACTCGACGCCTCGGAGGACCTCGTGCTCGTAGGAGACCGAGACGTCGAGGATGTCGACGACGTCCTTGCCGAGCCGCGAGGTGGCCATCTGCTTGAGCTGGATGGGGTCGCGGGCCGGCGGCTCGTCGGCGATGAGCTCGTTGGCGGCGTCGATGCGGAACTTGGGCTTGGACGTGCGGGCGGGGGCGCCGCGACGCAGCCACGCGAGCTCCTTGCGCATGAGGTTCTGCCGCTTGGACTCGGTCGCGGACGCGTGCCGGTCGCGCTCGACGCGCTGCAGGATGTACGCCGCGTAGCCGCCCTCGAAGGGCTCGACGATGCCGTCGTGCACCTCCCAGGTCGCGTTGCAGACCTCGTCGAGGAACCAGCGGTCGTGGGTCACGACCAGCAGGCCGCCGGCACTGGCCGCCCAGCGGGTCCTGAGGTGCCCCGCCAGCCACGTGATGCCCTCGACGTCGAGGTGGTTGGTGGGCTCGTCGAGGAACAGGACGTCGTCGTCGCCGACCAGCAGCCTGGCGAGCGCGACGCGTCGGCGCTGGCCGCCCGAGAGCGTCCCGACGACCGCGTCCCACGGGATGTCGGCGACGAGCCCGGCGATGACGTCGCGGATCTTGGCGTCACCGGCCCACTCGTAGTCCTGCATGTCGCCGACGATGGCCCGGCCGACGGTGCCCTCCTGGTCGAGGACGTCGGTCTGGTCGAGCATGCCGATCGTCACGCCGCCGCGGGTCGTGACCCGTCCGGAGTCGGGCTGGAGGCGGCCGGCGAAGATGCGCAGCAGCGTCGACTTGCCGTCGCCGTTGCGGCCGACGATGCCGATGCGGTCGCCCTCGTCGATGCCGATCGTCACCGACTCGAAGACGGTCTTGGTCGGGAAGTCGAGCGCGATCTGTTCCGCGCCGAGGAGATGTGCCACCGCACGAGTCTAGGGGGGCCGTGACGCCCGTTCGACCACGCCCGGTCCGGGTCCCGGGCGGGCTAGCGGTCGAAGGGCTGCGACAGCTTCCGCAGCGCGGCGGCGATGGCCTCGGACTCGTCACCGGCGAGCCCGGCCAGCAGGTCCTTCTCGTGTGCGAGCAGCGCATCCAGCGCGCCGTCGACGGCCGTCCGCCCCGACGCCGTCAGCCGCACCTGGACGCCCCGGCGGTCGGCCGGGTCCGGCAGACGCTCCACGAGGCCCTTGCGCACGAGCCGGTCGACCCGGTTGGTCATGGTGCCGCTGGTCACGAGCGTCTCCTGCACGAGCCGGCCGGGGGAGAGCTGGTACGGCTCGCCCGTACGGCGCAGCGCCGACAGGACGTCGAACTCCGAGGGCTCCAGGCCGTGATCGGCGAAGGCCTCCTTGCGAGCCCGGTCCAGGTGCAGGGCCAGCCGGGTCACACGGCTCAGCACGTGCATCGGGGAGACGTCGACCTCCGGGCGCTCGCGGTGCCATGCGGCGATGAGCCGGTCGACGTCGTCCTCCATGCGTCGAGACTATCAAGATTCTTGATGTCAAGAGACCTGCGGCGTAGGTTCGAGGCATGAGCACCTGGGACCCGGATCGCTATCTGCAGTTCGCCGACCACCGCGCGCGCCCGTTCGTCGACCTCGTCGCGCGGATCGAGGGCTCCCCGGCCTCGATCGTCGACCTCGGCTGCGGGCCGGGTCAGCTGACCGACGTGCTGCACACCCGCTGGCCCTCCGCCCGGGTCCACGGCGTCGACTCCTCGGCGGAGATGATCGACCGTGCGACGAGTCGACCCGCCGACGACCGCGCGACGTACGAGCTGGCCGACCTCGCGACCTGGACGCCGTCCGGCCCCGTCGACCTGATGGTGTCCAGCGCCGTGTTCCAGTGGGTCCCGCGGCAGCTCGACGTCATCGAGCGGCTCAGCCGCCACGTCGCGGACGGAGGCACGTTCGCCCTCCAGGTGCCGCGCAACTACGACGGCCCCAGCCACACCCTGCTGCGCGACCTCGCCGCGACCGAGCCGTACGCCGCGCACACCGCGGGCATCCCCGGCGACCGCGGCACGGACCCGGTCGTCTACCTCGACCTGTTCGCGCGGCGAGGCTGGACGGTCGATCTCTGGGAGACCACCTACTTCCAGGTGCTGCAGGGCCCGGACCCGGTGTTCGACTGGATCTCCGGCACCGGCGCCCGTCCCTACCTGCAGGCGCTGCCCGACGACCTGCGCGGCGCGTTCGTCGACGTCTACCGGGCAGCCCTCCGCGATGCGTACCCGGCCGCGCCGTACGGGACCGTCCTGCCGTTCCGTCGCACGTTCGTCATCGCCCGCCGGGAGTCCTGATTCCGGTACGCTGACCACGCGATCCCGGGCCGATCGGCGTCATGCCGCCGGCGAGGGGTTCGATCCCCGGTTGGTCTGCCGGCAGGGCCCGCCGCACTTTGAATGCGGACAAGCGACGTAGGTTCGACTCCTACCCGGGGAGCGAGCGCCGTTCCACCCGGCGCTTCCTGCAGCCGACCTCGAAGGAGCCACGTGACGGATCAGGTCACCGCCATCGTGCTGGCCGCCGGTGCCGGCACCCGGATGAGATCGAGTCGGGCCAAGGTCCTGCACGAGATCGCCGGTCGCAGCATGATCGAGCACGCCCTCGTCGCGGTCGCGGGCGCCGGCGTGCACACCACGATCGCCGTCGTCGGCCACGACCGCGACCAGGTCACCGCGGCCGTCACGGCCCACGACCCGGCCATCCTGCTCGCGGTGCAGGAGCAGCAGAACGGCACCGGGCACGCGGTGCACGTGGCCCTGCAGGCGCTCGACGCGCCGCCCGCGGGCACCGTGGTCGTGACGTACGGCGACGTGCCGCTGCTGTCGTCGCAGACCCTGTCCGAGCTGCTCGTCGACCACCGCGCGGCCGCTCGCACCGTCACGATCCTGACGGCCGAGGTCGCCGACCCCACCGGCTACGGACGCATCGTCCGCGACCACGACGGAGCCGTCACGGCGATCCGCGAGCACCGCGACGCGACCGAGGCCGAACGGGCCATCCACGAGATCAACAGCGGCATCCTCGTGGTGGACGGGGAGTTCCTGGCCCACGCGGTCGCCCGGCTCGAGACCGACAACTCGCAGGGCGAGCTGTACCTCACCGACATCGTCGGCAGGGCGGTCGCGGAGGGCCGCCCGGTCGGTGCGCACGTGCTGGAGGACGTCTGGCAGACCGAGGGCGTCAACGACCGCGCGCAGCTGGCGCGGCTGGGACGTGAGCTCAACCGGCGACTGACCAGGCACTGGATGGCCGAGGGGGTCACGATCGTGGATCCCGAGACGACCTGGATCGACTCCGCCGTGACGCTGGCCGCGGACGTCACGCTGCTGCCCGGCACCCAGCTCCTCGGCGCCACCACCGTCGCCACCGGCGCCACGATCGGCCCCGACACGACGCTGCGCAACGTCGAGGTCGGCGAGGACGCGACGATCGTCCGCACGCACGGCTCCGACGCGGTCGTCGGGGCCGGGGCGACGGTGGGGCCCTTCGCCTACCTGCGGCCCGGTGCCGAGCTGGGTGCCGGCGGCAAGATCGGCACGTTCGTCGAGGTCAAGAACTCCTCGATCGGCGCCGGCGCCAAGGTGCCGCACCTGACGTACGTCGGCGACGCCGACATCGGCGAGGGCGCCAACGTCGGGGCGGGCACGATCTTCGCCAACTACGACGGCGTCACCAAGAACCGCTCGACGATCGGCCGGCACGCCAGGACCAGCTCCAACAACACGTTCGTGGCTCCCGTGACGGTGGGCGACGGAGCCTTCACCGGGGCCGGCGCGACGATCCGCGAGGACGTCCCACCGGGGGCGCTTGCCGTCAGTGCGGGGGCGCAGAGGAACATTGGGGGGTGGGTCGCGGACAGACGTCCGGGATCCGCATCAGATCAGGCCGCCCGCGATGCGTTGGCAGATGCGGCGCAGGCAGAGGCAGAACCCAACCTGGAGGCCACCGGTGAGTAGTCTGTCCCGTCGCACCCCGACCCGGAACATGCTGCTGTTCTCGGGTCGCGCGCACCCCACGCTCGCGCAGGAGGTGGCGGACCTGCTCGAGATCGAGGTGGTGCCCACCACGGCGTACGACTTCGCCAACGGCGAGATCTACGTGCGCTTCGACGAGTCGGTCCGTGGCTGCGACGCCTTCGTGCTGCAGAGCCACGCGGCGCCCATCAACGAGGCGATCATGGAGCAGCTCATCATGATCGACGCGCTCAAGCGCGCGTCGGCCAAGCGCATCACGGTGATCCTGCCGTTCTACGGCTACGCCCGCCAGGACAAGAAGCACCTGGGTCGCGAGCCGATCTCCGCCCGCCTCATGGCGGACCTGTTCCTCACCGCCGGCGCCGACCGGCTCATGACCGTCGACCTGCACACCGCGCAGATCCAGGGCTTCTTCGACGGGCCCGTCGACCACCTGCTCGCGATGCCCATCCTGACGCGCCACGTCAAGAAGCACTACGGCAAGAAGGAGCTCG
>Ga0247734_1002870_pt1 | contig 10736 bp, 10 predicted proteins | sample UWRJL103311B2_FD_180933 | JGI IMG/M metagenome (GOLD analysis project Ga0247734, IMG submission 180933) | Plant litter microbial communities from Arlington Agricultural Research Station in Wisconsin, United States - UWRJ-L103-311B-2 | ecosystem: Environmental > Terrestrial > Plant litter >... | reverse complement strand
ATTAAAGGAAGCGAACGAGAGACGCGCCGAAATGGATAGACTCAGTAATGAGAGGTACAAGGCAAAAATTGCTGCAGAGGCAAAGAAAATACGAACTCTCTCTGAGGAGAAGGAAAAGGAATGGCGGAGGCTTGAACGGGAAGCAATCGAGGCTCAGAAAGCTAAGGTGGAGAAGTATCGGGAGGAGAAGGCAGCGAAGGAGCAAGCTGAGCTTGCAGCTCAACGAGCAGAGGATGAGGAGGCAGCTAGGCTCAGTGAGGCTGCCAGAAGAGCTGCACTTACGGAGGCGGAACGAGCCCTTGAGGATAAAGAGGCGGCCGAACTATCTGCTTCTATTGATAATGACCCTCTCTTTGGTGGCGGCGATCCTGATGAAGAATTAGCACTACCTCCAACAGAGCAGTACGAGCGGCAGGGCGAGGCATCATCCGATGAGAGCAATGATGATATGAATTCACTCTTCGGAGAGGATTCCGGAGACGAAACTGGACTCTCTTCACCACCTGAATGTAATGATGGAAACAAAAACGCCCAAGTTGATGACCATCAGAGAGCCACAGCATCGCCAAGTTCTATCAAACCAAGAATACCTAACTTGTCTTCGCTTGAAGCAACTGCTGTCGATGCCGAGGAAGACATTGAAGCACTGTTATTGGCAGACCTTGAAGCAGAATTGGCAATGGACCATTTAGCCACTGCACCAGCAGCAGTGCGACTCAGCGTTAACGCCGTGGACAATGAGACTACATTAAAGCAAGCAAACACTGTATCACCAGCAGAAATTGAGTATTCACAGACACCTACATTATTGGGGGCTGAATATCTTATGGATGATTCTTGCCACAGACAAGTGGAGGTCACAAATCTAGAGCATACTGCTAGTTCTCAGGATGCTCTCGCCACAGCATCAGGATCAGCATCAGCATCAGCTGTATCGCCATTTCCTGGCGTTGCTCTTCTACCTGCAACTGCTGCCCCTGCTAGTCAGCCACAACTACCAGCGATGCCACCAAGAACACCATCCAAAGCTTCGATCAATATACTTGCCAAGAACCAGACTTTCGAATTACCAGATGGAACACGTCTCAATGGGTCGGAGATACTTACATATACACCTGAACAGAAAGCTGCATTCAATGCTCGATTTAAAGTGATTCAGATCAAGCTCACTCCCGATGGACAGTTTGCGGTGTATGGTTCAGCATACAAAAACCCAGCCCAAGAGGCTGGCTCAATACCAAACAAACCCCAGTTGTCCCAAGCAGTTCAGGTTCCTCAGCAGCACAGCCCAGACAGGTCTCATATCTCTCCAGTTCAGTGGTCTCAGATGTCCCAACCATATCAACCAGCCATCCATTATTCCACGATGCCACAAAGCTCATATATCCCTCCTTTGGTTTACGATAGTCAAGCTCCTTCAAATATCACTGCTGCACAATTCCATGCAAATCAGCAAGAGATCCAAGCTAATCGGGCGGCATATGAACAACGGCGACAGCAATATAATATGCAGGCGCAGTCTACCCAGGTCAGACAACAAATTCCCCTTGTCGATCTGACGGAAGACTCTCAACCCAGAGTATCCCAGCCTTCTGAACCTTTTGGTTATCCAAGCGAATTTGGCCATTATATGACATCAAGACATGCAGGACATGCTCAATATCTTATGGCTCCTAGCTCCCAATGTGCCCCTCACCCGATGATTCAAAATATGATGCAACCGGGATTGCAACCATATATGTCGGGCTACCAACCTAGACCACAGACTTTAGGCACTCCCATCGGAAGATCGATGCAGCCACAAGCATACCAGATTCAATCAACCGCTCCTCAACCCCAAGGAGCCCCCATGCAAAATAACAGAGGATCCAACTCTGGTTTTCAGATTCACAAGAATCCACTGGAAAATCTTTGGCAACATCCTACGAATCAATTTCCCACTGGAACTCCTCAAATTCACAATGCTGCAACTTCAGTCAATGCTCAAGGTAGAAAGCGAGCAGCGGACAGCATGGACCCTACTATTCCTGTTTCGTCAAATAAAAAGCAACGCGTGGAAGGTGGACCACGCTTTAATGGTGCAGCTCAAAACATAATGTCAAATTCTACTACTCGTCCGGGAGTTGCGATTCAATCTATGTCCCAGCAACAACCGATGCTGAGCTATGCTCAGGAACAACAAAGTCGTGCTGGACCTCCTCCTACTCCGCAAATGGCTCTGCCTCCCATGTCCCAGCAACAGTTGATGCTGAGCTATGCTCAGGAACAGCAACGCCGTGCCGGAGCTCCTATCCATCAAATGGCTCTGACTCCTATGTATTTCGATGCCTATATGGCCGCTGCTTCTCAGAATCCGCAGCGATTCTAAAATGGAGGGGTTTGTCTCAGTAGTTTACCCTTAGATCAACCACGACTATGTCTCTACAATAGATGCTTTATGTCCCTTAAATCACTCTTACCTTTACTTCCCACTTGAAATTTGCCCTTTATGTGAACTGAGTTTCCTAATCTTTCCCCAACTGGTGGCACGATGTATTTTTGCATTGTTTCCATCACCATCACAGCCCGTGAAAGTTTAGAGAACCCAACTTCACCCCTTTTCAGTCATCGCTAAATATCATCACGTGTAGCCAAGAGGTTTCAGCTCACACATCATGAGCGCCGTTCATGATGGATTTACCTGAATGAATGTAATATTGAAAATGAATGGTTGCCAAATATTCGAGAACTTTGCATTGAATTCGGAAGGGATAGAAATATTGCACGGCTTTGTGGGTTTCAATTCTGACAGCTTGAAGAGGAATACTTACAAAATAGATGTGAAATATACGGTTTGAACTTAATGAGAAGGCGTGGATCAAATTAAACAAGAGTTCCAACCCTTTGAACGTTGTATTTTGCTTATATTGTACTGTTCTGATACAATAACCTAATTTTTCGCTTGCAGGCAGACCCCCAAATCTTGAGCTGGGAAATACCTTCAGTCCTCCACATCTATAAGTAAGTGAAATGATGACAACTAAAGCTTCTCGGTTTGATCATAGCCCCAAGATAAACCTAGAGAATTACAGGAAATATTAAAACAGGTCATAGGAATAGAAGACTCAACACAAGACCTTTTGCCAGATTAGATCACCGAATACACAAACATGCATTCATTGACCCGGGGGACGTCCGGGAGGCGGCCCAGGAAATGGATGGCCAGGAGGCGGACCTCTGAATGGTGGAGGGCCATGTCCTATCCAGTCTGTTAACACCTGTATTCCATAATACAGGTATGCTTGAGCACGCATCCAATAGACAAGAAATAGTGAGCCACCAAAGAATATAATAAAAGAAAGATAATTCTTACCTGGTCCCGGGCCTGGACCTGGACCTGGACCCGGCCCCGGAGGTGGACGTCTTGCAGGACCAGCCTAAACATCTCAAGTCAGCCCTGGATGTATTATAATAAATCGAGCTTCAACAAACCTCAGTGCCCCTACTACCACCTGAACTGCTTCCTGTGCTTCGACTTTTGCTTCTTCCTCTACATCTCCTTCTCCTCGCCCTATGATACTTTACCCTCCACACATACCCATAGAACAACACTCCGAGCGCTACAAACCCAACTACGCATCCGACTACGATACCAACGATTGTTCCAGTTGGTATTCCAGGTACTTCCGGGACCAGAACTTTCGGCGCTGCGGATTGCGGTGCTGATGAGAATGTGGTAAAGGTGTTCCCAAGGAGAATTGTGGTGGTGTAAGTGGTGGATAGGGAGGTTATGGTGAGAAATACATAGTGTGCCTGCGGAGAGCGGGCTGTAATTGGTTGAATTGTTTGCAGCGACGAGAGCGTGAGCTGGGGAGTGGGAGAACCCAATTGATGGATCTGAAGGGGATTGGCTACTTTCTCGATGGGTGGTGTCGGATTGGTGGTTTGGAGAGGGGCTGCCTCGGTTGAAGAAGCTAGGATTACTATATCCAAATACATTTGAGAAATTAGTATTTAGTCGCATGCCTAATGTCTCTATCTATCTTGGATAGCTTATGGAGAAAATGCTAGGTTTTCTCAACAAAAGCAATCTGGTGAGACTGCTGATATAACTTTTGAGCCTTCAGCCTCATCACACACGATTGGGATTCTCAACTGTAGTGAAGCCGGGCGTTAGGCTGGGACAGCCTCATGTCTGTCTTCGTTGGCAATTCTGCAGGGCGATGCAAATCAATGTGCTGATTAGCTCCAACTCCTCTTATGCTGTTGTACTGCACCCCACATGTAGGTTGCACTCGCTAGGTTTTCGTGTATGCAAGTCTGAACTCTGGAACTGGAGATCGACGATTGGGATGCGTTGTTATTGGGAAGATGCTATTGGACCGAAGTAAACATATAGAAAAGTTCTGTATTGTTTTGAACTGGGGGTTTTCGCTTAATAAAAGGGGAGGAAGACGTTTTTTGTGGATGAGTGGAACTGAAAATCTCAGGGGTTCGCACACCGAGTGCGGATATCGTGCTTCGGAAATGAGGCTCTGATCGATTGATTGACTGCCAGGTGAGTTGTCATATTTCTAGATATTGCCCAATTGGGTCTTTAATTTTTGCCGATCTCAGATCACCTTTCGTCTTTCCCTCTCCTCTCCCTCTCCAACTCGTCTAACTCACCAGCCTTCTTCTCTCTAATATACCGACAAAATTTCGATCCTTCCCTGATTCGGTCACCCTTCCACAGAAACACAAATGGCACACCACAAAGGACCAAACTTAGGAATGCCAGCAGACTAGTTGCCCATGCTACTCCAAGATTTCCATACATCTTTGTTGTTGCAAATGGCAGAATTGCGCCAACAATACTCCTACAACAACCCGATGCTGCCATCGCAGAGGCTGCAAAGATTTCATATGCGTCGGTTAAGTAATTGATCATGGCCATGAACACGAGGATGAAACCAATGCCGAATGGTATCCCTGCTAACATTGGCACCCAAAACGGGACTTCAGCACGCGCACTCCAACCAAGCCAGAACAGAGAGACGACGACAAGAGGGCCACCGACGCAAGCTAACGGTAATCGTCGAGACTCTTCTTTGGATGTCCATGGTTTGTGGAGTTGTTGGGCGCGGCGCAAGACGTGATCGTAATACAGGAAGAAGCCAGTTGCGATGATGCCGCCGAACGCGATAGGAAGAAACATTAGACCACAGACGCCAGGGTTTTGATGATAGACACCTTGAAAGATGATGGGATAGGCTTGGAAGAACAGATAGAAGATTCCGTAAGCAGCAGCGAGATATACTATATTTTCGTTAATGCATGTTGATTGATGAAATATCAACTCTTCGGATGACTAGATAATAGTCTGTTGGCATTTGAGGTGTGGGAATTGTCATGGCAATTTCTTACAGCAAGTAAACAAGACAATAAACTCAAAACAGAGCATACGTATGGGCCGGGTGAGCGTAACTGTAGCCATTTGCTTGAATCCCTTCTTCTCCAGTTCCACCGCAGCAACAATGTTTTGGTTACCAGTGGATTTGCGCAATTTCGCAGCTCTGCTGGCGAGGAGAATGGGTGCAAATGTTTCAGGTAGGAATAGTAAAGGTATCCACGACACAGCTGCAAAAATGGCGGCAAACCAGAATGTCCACCTCCATCCTGCAGCGGGGGTGATATAACCCGATATCATAGGTGAAGCCAGTGGTCCCACAGAAGTTGCGCCAACAAACACCGCAATAGAACGACCTCTACTTACCGGATTGTCGTATATATCAGCATACATGCCCCCGATGATCGAGATGGGGCTTGCAGCAAAGGCACCGGTTAAGAATCTAAAGACAACCAGTGCTGTCCAGTTGGGCGCAACAGCGCATCCAATCGTGAACGCTGTGAAGCCGAAGAATGTTGAGGTCATAATCAGCTTTCTACCATAGGACTCCGATAGGGGGCCAAATAATAATGGACCAACCACATAGCCGACAATATAGATTGATATCGGTAAGCCTTTGGATGTGGGATCTGTGATGTTGAAGTAGGTGGCTATGTACGGGATTGCGTTTGCGGGCAGCGACGAGCCCATTGTGCTGTTGAGCACGGTAAGGCCACCAATGATTACGATGCATATCTTTTTGCGCTTGGTCTTGTTAATAGCTATGGGTGTAGGAGGACTTATGCACCAACAGTTGACCAGTTGTATGGATTTTCAGGGTCTCCGTCATCCCAATGTATTACTGTTTTGTGCGATGAGTTGTCACTCGAGCCACTCGAATCCGGGACTGGTAATCCATCATCTCTATCTTCTATCCTATATACCGAGGAGGATTCTTGTTCATCAATCTTGGCCACTATTTGTGGCACTGTAGTGTTCTCTTCTAAATCATGTAAGCATGAGGTTAAATTGGCTTCATGGTTGGAGCGTACCACTAGATTGTGCCGCCACTTCGTCAACACTTGACCTCATGTTTCTGGAAGAAATGCGTATCTGTAAAATCTGGCCCGCAATATATATAAAGAAGAGAGAGCAAATGTGTGTTCCATGATACTGCCAGAGAAAGGTTGGAATGTATGGAAGTCATTCACGAGGCCAGTCTTTAGCTAGTTGAGTTATTTATCCGAGAGACGCTTATTCCCAGACCCAAGGGGGGTGTGCTTCACATAGACTGGTACTTTTCGGAATTATGATTGAAGTCATTTCATAAATGCTGTAGTATCCGAGGGATCTAGGGGGGGTTGGCTGGTACCCGTCAGCGGGTAAAGATATCCGATTCAGGGTCAGTAGGAATGGTTCCCGAGTTACGACGCAGATAATGGAAAGGAGAAACCAGGATCAGGTTGATGAAAGAAGGTATACTGAATGGACCAATCTATAAAGTAAACAATTGAAAATATTGAAGTTGGGCAGAGTAGCCACAGGTGATAATACCAATCATTGAGTCGTTGCTAAGAGGCTGGAATTTTCAGGGATAACACAAGCTTGAAGAAATGGTGATTTGAAGAGGATCACCGAGTGTATGGAGTTGTATCTCCAGCTTCATTATTATAACGGACATCCTGTCTAGTATATGATCCACGCCTATCGTCAAATCCTCATTCCGCTCCTCATAGCAGATGTATACAATATCAAGTCGGAGAGCATCACATATTCTGGAGTCCTAATAATGAGGACATCAATAAAGCTGCATGGATTCCAGACCAGACCATGGCTCCAAGCGTCTTTATGCAGTCACCAAGTATCGATGGTGATAATCTTGACTTCCGTTTCGCGATGGTTATGTGGTGGCCGAAATCCCCTTCTCTGTACCGGGTATCATTGTATTTGATTATGCGCCTAGGTCTCCAAGTTTATGCTTCGCCCAAATCTAGCATATAATTGAACTTTCAATTGTGACATCTCCTCTCTGATGGCGTTGAGCTTTTCTTCTACCACAGTGGTTTCCTCCTCGATTTTGGTTGTGGATGATGATAATAACTCCTGGACTTCGGGTAAAGGCAATGAGATAAAGGAATCTCCGATTTTGTATCTGCGAAACCGTTAGTGAGTTTTCTGGTTGATGAATGCGGTTCTAGATGCGGATGGATATGTACTGTATCAAATCATCCTCATCTGCAAGCTCCAGTTCGTTTGAAACGTCGTCAAGATCTTCCTTCTCCTTCTATAGGATATTAGAGACCAGGCCAAAAACCTAAGATCATGGCAACCGACCTGCTTTGACTTCACTTCCTCCTCCAAGGCCATTTCTCGCTGGTGTAGCCTGCTAAACTTGTTGATCTTGTCTTGGTCTTCTCTGCGAACTTCGACCTCGTCGCCACCAGTGGCCGCCTCGTCTTCTTTCGTAAGCTATGTAACTTGTCAGCCAAGTGCTGTCTAGACCTCGGAACTCCAACCTACCATTCGTCGATTCATGCTGCACGGATTTTGTTGACTTTGAGGGGGAGGGGAGTTTGGTGGAAAGGCTGCGATGCCAGGCGAGGCTGGCCCTAGAAAAAGTTATTATGGCCTAAGGCAACCATCAAGTTTACCGGGAACTTTTACCACACTGAACACTGAACACTGAACCGAACCATTTCCGCCCCTTTTTCTTGTTGAGAGGAAAACAAACAAAAACCTCGCTTCGGTTACTTCCCCCTGTCTCATCCGCAATAAGGCTCGAAGCTATAAACAGTGGCCGGTCGGTGGACATATCTTGTATTTTCTATTATATATTCATCCCCCATGCTTACCGCACATCCATCCACTTTCTTACTGTCTATCTATCTGTCTATCGACCTCCTCTACTGCTGCTGCTGCTGCACACAAGCATTAGTTGTTCCCGTCCCAATGGCGATGGGCCATGAGTATTGCAATTGCACCGGTGATACATTCTCGGACCTGGCTTTACTGTACTGCAAATGTCTCCTGTTTGTTTACCTCCTTTGAGCAGTTCTAAGCGAGCTTGTTGGTTCACCAGGTTCGTGGTTGGTGGTTTCGTCACTCTGGGCTGGAATCACCCAAATCATACCCGTAACCCCAACCCAATCCTAATCAATCCCACTCCCAATGCCAAAACTGCGAATAGCTTCCGGTATAATCGAGTCTACGCGGCGGCCTAGTCTACTTCGTCATCATGAAGATCAAGCTTTTGTTTTGTGTTCATCGGCGGTTGATCCGCTGCTCCCTCCACCAATCTCCTCCTCTCCCACTCCCCTTTCCCCCCTCACCCCCTCCTGGAGCAGCAACCCTGCAATCAAGCTGCAGCTCTTATCATTTATCTTTTGTATTTCCATGCTTATTTCAGATTACTCACTGCTTTATCTCCAATCAACATGTTCACCATACATGAATACATACATACATACATACATATTGACCGGGGATGTGAGATAACCTCTGTGAGATGACCAACCCCTCAGGTGCTACGGTGCAGTCTTTTTGTTGTCGGACACCTCTCTCTTAACCTGCCTTTTCCGCTGTATCCTTCTTTCACGCAAATTGCATCACTAGCCAGCCAGAAGACCCAGCGGAATAGTAGCTATGGCGGTATCACCATTGGCAACGGGCGGTGCGTCCATGCACCTTGATTTGGAGAAGTCGGCCTCAAGACCACCGTCGGTCCCAGAGGACTTACTCGCCAGCGAAGCTGATGCTGAGCTTCTGGGTAAGTTCCCAACTTTTGAAATTATGATTGGAAAACTATTTAACTAATCAAGTACAGCCAAGCTGGGTTATAAACAAGAGCTCCGTCGCAACTTTACAACGATTGAAGTTTTCGGGATCGCATTTTCGATCATGGGGTTGCTTCCTTCGATAGCTTCGACCCTCGCTTTTTCAATACCAGCTGGACCAGCTGGAATGGTTTGGGGCTGGTTTGTAGCTTCTGCGTTCATTTTCATTGTTGGCCTTGCCATGGCGGATCTTGGATCAGCAATGCCGACTTCTGGCGGTTTATATTGGTGGTAAGTCGAGGACGTCAACTACTACAACAGGGTATTGCTAAAGTGCGAAGGACCCATTATTTTGCTTCACCAAAAACACGGAACGCACTAAGCTTCTTGGTTGGATACTCAAATACACTTGGATTGGTTGGTGGATTGTGTAGTATTGATTATGGCTTCGCACTTATGTTTCTTTCTGTGTAAGCTCTCTCCACTGTTATGCATTTCAATTCTAACAGGCCAGGATTGTGATTGCAAGAGATGGTGAATGGGCCCCAAGTAATGGACAGGTATATGCGGTGTTCCTGGCATGTGTGATCTGTCACGGCATCCTTGCGTCAACACTCTCCAAAGTAATGGGCAAACTCCAGAGTGTTTTTGTGGTAATGAACCTAATTCTCATTGTTGCAACCATTATCGCTCTCCCTATTGGAAACCATAATCGCAATGACGCCCATTACATCTTCGCACATCAAGAGAATCACACAACCTGGCCAACAGGCTTTGCATTTATGCTGGCTTGGCTTTCCCCGATCTGGACCATAGTAAGTTTCAATTTCTCTATGTCAGATCTTTCCTCTAGAAAGCCAAGAGCTATTTGTTCTTGAGGCATGTTTAGATAGCAATATCACAGCATATCCTAGGAGCAAGCAACTCTCGGAATTTCCTTTTCAAGGTGAACAGAATCAAAACCCTACTGATGAGGTTTTCACCAACAGGGAGGGTTTGATTCCTGTGTTCATATGTCTGAAGAAGCATCCAATGCAGCTAAAGCCGTTCCATACGGTATCCTCATGTCCATTGGAGCTTGCTGGGTGCTAGGTTTCATTATAATGATCGTTTTAGCGGCATGCATGAGCCCAGACCTCGAGTCTCTCCTCGGGTCCCCATTCGGACAACCTATGGCGCAGATATACTACGACGCCATTGGCAAAAACGGGGCGCTCGGCATGATGTCTCTGCTCTTCATCGTGCAGTTCCTAATGGGTCTGTCGATCCTCGTAGCTGCTTCGAGACAAGCATGGGCATTCTCCCGTGATGGAGCTCTTCCATTCTCATCATTCTTTAGACCCATATCCCAGAAGTTTGGATATATTCCACTGCGCGCAATCTGGGGTTGCGTGGCCCTTGCACTTGTACTTGGATTATTGTGCTTGATCGCCCCAGCTGCTGCATCAGCTCTATTCTCTCTCGCAGTTGCAGGTAACAATCTTGCATGGGGGACTCCCATCCTCTGTCGGCTTCTGTGGGGTCAGTCGAAATTCGTTCCCGGTCCCTTCCACACTGGCAAGTTTTCCATCCCTATTGCTTGGACGGCCATAATTTTCTTGATATTTGGTATCCTG
>Ga0247734_1002868_pt1 | contig 10740 bp, 9 predicted proteins | sample UWRJL103311B2_FD_180933 | JGI IMG/M metagenome (GOLD analysis project Ga0247734, IMG submission 180933) | Plant litter microbial communities from Arlington Agricultural Research Station in Wisconsin, United States - UWRJ-L103-311B-2 | ecosystem: Environmental > Terrestrial > Plant litter >... | reverse complement strand
GGGAATGCTGCCCCACAGCAGTCATCAGAAGAAGAGTCGGATGATGATTCAGATGATGGTCTATTTGCTGTACCAATTCGAAATCTGAACAAGGCCAACAGTGTTCTGGGTATCAACACAGATTCTGCTAGTTTGACGAAACGGCCAAGTTTGACAATCAGAACGTCTAGATCAAAGAAAGGCCTCTCTGTCTCTTTCAAATCCCCACAGAAGAGTGCCACAGTGGCCAGGATTCACGAACAGGATGAGGATGGATACCGAAACAGTGACAGACGTCGACGCACGCCTGGATCTGCAGCTTCGGCATCAGAGGGTGGCTGGTCTGCAGAGTCGTCCGAAGACATGAGTGCTAAACTTCTCCGTCGCGAGTCTTTCGCACGACAGGACGTCTGGGCAAGTCGTCCTCCTGCAGAGGCCCTTATCAACCACCTGGACGACTTCTTCCCTAATTTGGATCTCGATCAACCAGTCTTGGAAGAAGGGCTAGCCGACAATGATGTATCGCCCATTGCAGAAAATGACTCGCAGGAGGCTCTAGAACAATTGACAGCTGCACAAACTGGTCTGAACATGAGTGGTCAATCATCTATGATGCCCCGGATGAGCACCTCATCGTATAACGATAGCGATACTTTGGGATCAGATGAGTCAACTTTGAAGGCTTTGGAACGGCCTGGTTCCGTACAAAGCGTTGCTCAGCGCAATGTCCGCCGATCTGGAGGTTTAGGACGAATGAAGTCGATTCGTGAAGTAGCAAGAGGAGCCCATGAGGCGAACAAGCGATATACCGCGCCTGTTCAGCCCGGTCAGCCAACAAGCACGATCCTTCGCCGAAAGAGTACCAAGATGTTTGGTGCAAATATTGTTCAGATTAAACCTCAGCGTGGGAGCATGATACTTCCTCAAATCCCCCAGGACACTATACCGAAACGGCAGGCGACTTTCAGATGGTTCAAGGGTCAACTCATTGGGAAAGGAACCTATGGACGCGTGTATTTGGGTATGAATGCTACCACTGGAGAATTCTTGGCTGTGAAACAAGTTGAGGTGAGCGCTAAAGCTGCCGGAAATGATAAGGAAAAGATGAGAGAGATGGTCGCAGCTCTCGACATTGAAATCGATACTATGCAACATCTGGATCACGTTAATATCGTTCAATATCTTGGTTGCGAGCGTAAAGAAATGTCCATTAGTATCTTCTTGGAATATATATCTGGTGGCAGTGTGGGAAGTTGTCTTCGAAAGCATGGCAAATTTGAGGAAGTTGTTGTCAGCTCCTTAACTCGTCAAACACTTGCTGGTCTTGCATACCTCCATCGAGAGGGAATTCTTCATCGAGACCTCAAAGCCGACAACATCTTGTTAGACTTGGACGGAACTTGCAAAATTTCTGATTTTGGTATCTCCAAAAAGACGGATAATATCTACGGCAACGACAAGACCAACTCTATGCAAGGATCTGTCTTCTGGATGGCACCTGAAGTTGTTCGATCACAAGGTCAAGGATACTCAGCGAAGGTCGATATCTGGTCTTTGGGATGCGTTGTTCTTGAAATGTTCGCAGGCCGAAGACCTTGGAGCAAGGAAGAGACTGTCGGCGCTATCTACAAGCTAGGTAGCTTGAACGAAGCCCCGCCAATTCCGGAGGATGTTTCTAAGGTCATCAGTCCGTTAGCAATAGCTTTCATGTTTGATTGCTTCACTATGTAAGTAGACTCTTTGGTTCATCTCTCACTGCTAATTCAATTCCAGAGTACCTTCCGAGCGCCCAACAGCAGATACTCTTCTATCACGCCACCCCTTCTGCGAGCTTGACCCGAACTATAACTTCTTAGATACAAATCTTTACGCAAAAATCCGTGGAGCCTACTCCGCATGATTTATGATTCTACTATAAACTCTACCTTGTACTTTGGCGGAAGCTTTGCGATAGTCCTGGCGACACATGTTCTCCTTCACTTTTCTCTTTAATGAAATAACGACTCTGGAAGCCTTTCTAACGGGATGATGTAGAATCTACATACTGCATGATATCTCTGGTCCTTTTGCTTCTTTTTTTTATGTGCGTTGGCCGCTTAGGAAAGGCATTTGCGCACTGAGCGCGTTGGTTAGCATCCGATTTCAAAAAATATTCAAGGGAAGCTTTTGGCGTGAAGCAAACATTACTTTTGTTGTTCTGGGTTTATGACAGCGAGACCGTTATGGCTACTTTTGACAGGGTGAGGAAATGGCAACTGGAAAAGTGGGAGGTGGAAGACAAGGTCTTTGTAAATTATATTATATATTATGCTGTTATGACGACCCGTGGATCATGGATCACGGTGTAAAATTCTATTTGAGTTCAAGTGATAAAAGCGTCTTATACTCCAACCGTAAAATCAAAACAATTATAGTTGCCATAACTCAATTTCTTGCCTTAAATATTCAATCCAGAATGGCGTCAAATCTTGTAGAGTCGCAACATGATCCTTTACATAGTGATCATCCCGTTACCAAGTTTTCTAGCTAGCTACATATATGAAAGTAATATATCCTAGCAATTTTCTCTATTTCTTTTTTTAGTTTATAATCTTCATGGAGAAATAATACTAGTTTGTTCGACTCCTCCACCTGGAGACTTTGTAGCCTGTATGTCTTTTTAGACGCTAAAACCAGTGACAACATGTGACTTTTGTATAGAATATGTAAAACAGATCAGGCAGGCTTCATTGCTGGAAATAGTACACAAGCATTCCAACTATTTAATTTCAGATGTCATCCCTTGGTACTGCGGCCGCGGATAAGGGGGGAGATTTATAAGGATGTCATGCGTTTCGAGGCAGATGCGTGCTGTATACGCACCAGGACTTTTCTAAGGAGTAGTGAGAACTTTTGGGCGTTCACGGAAATTAACGTCAAGATCAAGCCGTGGGAGTCGGGGGAAGATGTAATAGAGGGGGAGAAGTCATATGTTAATCAGTGTCAAGCACTAGGAGTCAAAACAATAAACTGGCTGGTTCGGTGATGGGCGCAATCGTGTATAGCAAATATATTATTTTATTGGACGAGAAAAAGGGTGAAATGAAGAGTTCAAGCAGTAGAGAAAGAGCGGGAAAAAGAGTTAGCTTCAAAGATTTTACCATGATCGTTGTAGATTCCTAATTGTATAAGAATTGGAGGGTTGTATTTTAATAAAAACATTGGAGATACACTATACATTGATGATATACTGTAGCTTACTTAAGGACATAAAGAGAATTAAGTGAGCCTTGGGGTTAAATACATCCCCTTATTCGCAGACAAACTTATGAATTGATTTTACTTAGGCTTTTTGAAAACGTCTATATCGGAAGTAATGCTATGCCAAGTACAGTGCAAGTCCTCGGATCTGAGATGGCCGCAAAGAGAATAGAGAGAATATGTTATTCACTAAACATTCTTTAATTACCAGGTTTCCCTACTTACACTTTCTTTGTTTCGCTTGAAAGTCTCTCAATCAATCTACCTATAACGCCTCGCTCAAATATCTTAAAAAAACACCATATTCAAAGTCCATTCTCAGCCTTGACTAAGCAAGTGCTGCCCTATCCGTAGTCTCCGCTTTCAACTTCGTTCGGCGTCTAGGTGGTGCTTTGGGCGGTAGTTTCTTTAGAGGAGGTTCCTTTATAGACTTTCGGCTCTTCGGCGGAGGTGGAGGCGCGACTTTTCGCATTGGTGGATATGGTGCGGCTTTCTTGCTCTCAATTGGAGAATGTCCATCTTCACTTGCCTCGGAGCTATGTTCTTTGCTATTCTCCTTGTCATCGTGTATGGCGTTATCAAACTCTTCTTTCTTGCTTGGTGTTTGCACACCGGGTTTCTCGGTTACAGCTGCGACATCGTTGACACTAACCATGCTTTCTGTGTTGGTGGGGCTTATACTGATTCCTAGCAGTTTCCGCGCTACTTCACGTTCGCTGATATCCTCGTCTCGGAGCCAGGGTACTTTGGCAACGCGCTCGACAAGGCGGAGGGTCGTTTCATCGGCCGGTTCCCAGTGCTTGTTAGCTGATCCTCCGAGGATGCTGAGGACTTTGATGATCTCATCACGTTTGTAGTGTGGTGGTTCGGTGAGCTGGGTATGTGCGAGAAGAGGGTATAGCACACGCAGGTAGGTGTGTCGAAGAGAGACCAGCTCGTTAGGGAGATCCAGCAAATTTCGGATTATCACATCAAGCAGCACCCGGAGATCATTAGTGTAGAAGTACTCATGTGTTGCTTTTGTGGTGAATAGAAGATAGAGGAGTTTAAGAATTAGAAGTTGTAGCGAGGTTTCAGTCTCCCGATTTAGAAGAAGAATGATGTTCTCCCCAAATGTCATATATTTAGATCCTTGCTGCGAAAGGATCTTGATTACCCGATTCGTAAGAGGATTTGAAGGGCCATCAATGGGCGAGCTTGTAGATTCCACCATGTACTGCTCGTTTAGTACTAGCTAGTACTCTGTTAGCACACATATTTCCCTTGACTGCGGTACACATACTAGAACTCGAATTACTGGATAATGATAGGGGTCGTCAACATCATCAGACAATTGCTCAATGATCTGAAAGAGATAGGCAACGAATTCATCGTCAACATGCGCTAAATCCTCTGTGCTCAGACGTTGCATTCTTGACATCTCATACAACAATTCCAGAAGCAATCTATGCAATCGGCCATCTTCATCCATACCTTGCTTTATTAACTCCACCAAACGTATGAAGCAAGACTCGTGATTCATCAGCTCAAACGTCGCCTCATCCTCCCTTCCATCAAGCAACAGAAAATTTCCTATCACATGTAAAGTTGCACCTTCATCCTCCTGCAGCAAGCTGTGGACGATTTGTATCCTAACATAATCTTGGTTGGCCAGAAACAGTTCGCTCTTCAGAAGTCTGTCGGAGCAGCGAGCAATATCGTATTCGGATTGCAGGTATTCGTCCTTAAATTTGGTAGTAAAATGGAGGTAAGACCGCAAGGCATTGTCTATCAACTCATGGGACGGGCACTTGGCGGATACAATGTCATCGAGTTCTGGAAATACACACACTATCAGTATTCAAGGAGGCATTTAGTTTACAGAAAGAGTACAGACCTGACCAAAACTGTTCTTCATTCTCAAGAGAGTAGTGAACTTCGAAATCATCATCCATTGTCGCGCAATCGTGGAGGCACTCAACCGTGGATAAGGTGGCTGTAATTGGCTCTTTTGACTTGAGGATTGGGATGGTTCTGCTACCGTAGAAGCATAACGAGTAGATTTTCACACCAGAAAGAGCAACAGGGCAACTGATTGTAATATGATAGAACCTGCACCGGAGGCTTCTGGTAGAGCGGACTGGTGCTCGGGATTCTTCTTTTGGAGTGGTGTGGAGGAGTTCAAGTTCCCAGCTAAAGGAAGCTCGGGTGACGCCACACAAGGCTGGCGGCGATTCGGGAGTACACAAAAAGAGGGGCTCGCAGCAAGGCTCTCTCTCTCTCGCGTGCGCGCATTAAGTACGTACTGGCTGGAGACATTCACAGATATTGCACAAAGTGTCACCGTATTACTGTCTTCAAAAGTCTACTGGAATCAGAGCTGGATAACTAGAAGTCATGGTGCTGATTATTGGAGATACTGGTGAACACCCAGCCGAGCCAGCCCTTATCGTACGGTGCTATACAATAATATGTGTTACTCGTGCATGGGTGATTTGCGACAATGCGTGTCTTAAACTTTACCGTGTCACATAAGAAACAGATATGTCAATTAGATTATTATATCCTTAATGATTTGGGTTTAGTGTATCATTCATTATGCAGCTACCTGAGAAAATCTGCAGGTAGGAATACTCGTTAGTCGCCGCCAACTTAAAACTCCGAAAAACACAAGTAATACAAATAGATTTTATCCGAAGGGAAATCCACCTCCACCGCCACCAAACTTGAAATTGAACTGCTGGCCCCCGCTCTGACCCGCGAAAGGATTGCCAGCAAATGGGTTTTGCCCATGGAAAGGGTGTTGTCGCTGCGATTCGTGATCATTAGGATCTTCACCCTGGTCAAATCTATGCTTCAACTCCGGATCGCTGAGAACCTCATAAGCCTCATTAACTTGGGACATCTTCCTTTCTGCGTCCTCTTTGGTGATCCCTTGCTTGTGAGCCTTGTCGGGATGGTGTATTTTAACCATCTTTCGGTATGCTGACTTGATTTGCAGCTCATCCGCGTCTCGGGGAAGCCCAAGGACTTTGTAGTAGTCCTTCGTTTTGCTTTTCTTAAGTTCTAATTGCGCAGTGTGAAGCAGTTGGTTAAGCTGCTCTGCTGCGGGGTGATGCTCTTGTGCGTTCTTGAGAGTAATGATAGCAGCCTCAAAGTCTTCAGCTACCATTTGCTTCTGAGCAGTTGCGAGTAATCCATAGAGAGAATTCTCGTTCAGCTTCAGAGCCTCGTTACACCAATTTTCGGATTTCTTGTAGCTTTTCATCTGTACAGGTTAGCATCCTTCTCACAGAAAAAAAGAAACTGAATACTGACCTGATGGTAAGCCTCGCAAACCATTTCGACAACTCGAGTTACAAGATCATCTGGTGCAAGATTTGGTATGGTGCCGCTCTCCCGTAACTCCTTGACATCGTCTCTAATATCCTGGACCAAACCGGCATCCTCGCCGTGTGGGAGCAGAACCTTAAGAGAAGTGGCATACTGCTTCTTCTCAAAATATGTGTTGACCTTGGCCATCTGTTTGTCGAGCGTCTTTTGCCTTCTGTACAACTTCTTGCAGCTTTTCGAATCTGGATCTGAGTGAAGACATTTTCTCAGCTGCTCCATGCCATGCTGGAAATCATTTAAAGAATAAAATGTGATGGCAGCAATTTGTAAGTGAGGATCCGTCGCACCAGACTGCATCTGTAGAACGTGCTTGAGATCACTCATACCTTCCATAACTTGTCCTTGCTCAAACCGACAGTGTGCCCTCGTCTTCCTTAGAGCCAACATCTTGCTAGCAACCATGATAGCTACCCCGGACTGAGCAACACACTCCTCCCAATTGCCGCTCTTCTCGTAGTCTGCTGCCAGAATCGCAGCTCCACGAGCCTCTTCAAGTTGCTTCAATTCTTCGACCGAATTGCTATGAGCCACAAAATCCTTCACAGCAGCCGCCCAATCACCAGCCTTAGCCTTTATTCTCGCTCGTTGCTGGAGTGCTCCCTCGAAATTTGGTTTGATCGAGAGAACCTTGTCGAAGTCCGAGGTAGCCTGAGCCGTTCGGCCAAGAGAGAGGTAGGTTGCGCCACGTTTGAAATAGGTAAGATAATTCTGAGGGTCGCGCGAGATGGCAACATCGTAGTAAGTAAGAGCATCGCTTGTTTCTCCTTTGGCCAGGAGAGCGTTGGCAGATGCGAGCAGCGACGAGATAGGGGTATCTGAGGGAATGTCCGACGCCGAAAGCGCGAGCACAAGAGAGTTTGAGGACAAAAGAGTGGCGGCAAAAGCCAGCACAGAGAGGTTGACGATCATCATGGGTGAGTAGCAGGCTGAGGGGCAAACCAAAAACTCGAGAATGAGGGTGAGGAGGGAAAAATCAAAATCGTGGTCAGTCAGTTGGGAAGTAGTGGAACTTTATTGCCCGCTGATGGTCCAGTTGGCTATCGTGTCCTTTGATCGAGTAGTCTCTGCTAATTGGTAGTAATTGATTTAAGGTTTGATAGCCTTGCAGCGGGTGCTGTCACTAATTTTAAGATTTTCCTTGGCAATATGCACTACATGAAGTACGCTAGTGACTAGCGCATGCTTTTTGGGGTACAGTAACGTGTCGCGCCGAAAACTGAATTTGAAAGGTGCGAAATAGCTTATTGGTTTTCTATAAACCAGTGCAATCTGCGGCGGTATCCAAAGCTCGGCTACCTTGAAAACTGCCACGTGCTGATTAGACCCCCTGAATCCCGGATCGGCAGTAAGAGGGACCTAGTTAGCCGAGAAGGAAACAATTCTAACCGAGCCTCAGTCCGAAAGTACGGAAGTACATTTGACTCCCCACCACTCTACACCAACTACCAACACAGAACCGCAAATGAAAATGGCACATCTCATTACCCCCACCGCTATCTTCTCCCCCTCCCTCGCCCGTCAACAAGCAGCCACATCAAAAGACTGTGAGTTTGACTTTCTTGAGAGCAGACCATCCTACCTGGAAAGGTTCTCAGAGCCCGCTTACTCTTGTATCATATCTGGGGAGCAGTACAAAGACATGTTTCGAGAGTAATCAGTGCCCGGACCAACCTTTCATGTCTTAGCAATTACATCAGGCACACTAATTCCGGGTTTCAGGGTCTTATATCGACGCATGGCTCGCCTCAAAATTTACAATTAATGGCAAGAACAAAACTCCCCCTTTTGAACGTACGCCGGCCACCTTACGCGCTCTACTTGCGCTTGCTGCAGTGAATGAAGCTGCGGATGAGGAGCAGGATCTACTTGCTGCGGCGGCAGCGAATGAGCTTGCGCAATTTCAAGCCCAACCTGAACTACCAGATGACCTACTGGATGCCGTTGAAGCACATCTCACGACCGAAGGTCATACGGCGCTTGATACACTCGCGAGTTTAAGTCAGCCAGGGGTACTGAACGCTCCTGCGCCGGACATTGAGCGTTTGGCACGGCGGATGGTTGATTTGCAAATTACAGCTAATGATGTTGCACAAACAAGTGACCGAGTTGCAATCCTTGAGACACACCTGAACAAGGAACTGGAACGGCTACAGGTGCTGGTTGATGAGCTGCAGAGTGATGCGTACCAAGGGCCGGCAGAAATTGGAAAGGAGAGTATTGATTATGAGCGCAAAATAAAGGTGTTGGCCGCTAAGCTCCCGGAGCTGCGAGAAAGGGTTGCGTCATTGAGTGGAGGTGATGGAGTAAGGGCTGGAATTACCGTCCAGAATGTAAAGGGAGAGGAGGAGCGGTTTAAGGAGATTATGAGTGTGGTTAGAGAATTGGAGACGCAAGTCAAGGGATACCATGGCCTGCCACAAGATACAGACTTGGCAAGATTGGAGCTAGAAAGCGTGAGGGTTGAGTTGAGGGATCTTACAAGGCAGAGAGATATCATGTTCGAAGGCTTGGTAGAAAGGGAAAGTCCAAAGAAGACAAGGTCATAAGTGATCTATTTATTCTCTATCAATATGACACACCTATGCGGAATTATATATACACTGCCTTTCCAACCTCAGCGTTTTGGCCGGCCGGCCCCTAGTCGCCCGAACTTTCCTAAGCCCGGCTTGGTCTTTTGAGGTGGTGCAGCAGGTGCAATCGGCGTATCTTTGGCCGGTGGGGGAGGACCTTGTAATCGCGATGTTTCTTTAAAACCCGCTACTTCCAATCCATCCCCAGGAAGAAGCCCTTCAAAACCAGCATCAAGATCTGGCCGCTGTGCTCGCCTAGCCTTCTCTTGGACGCTCTTGAACTTCTCAAGGAGCTCGGTCCAACGAATGCCTCCTTCATCCCGTCCTTTTAATCTGCTTGACCTATCAAAGTTCGATGGGCCAGCGCTGGCACTTGTACTAGTAGATGAATAAGATTCTGTGCTGCTCTTCTTGCGTTGATGACTAATGAGAGGATTTGTAAGGGAGAAGGTAGAAACCCCTTCGGCCATACTGCCAACGTTTGAGACAATATTATTACGAGATGAAGATACGTACGCTCGTGGTGCGATGTGAAGGTAACCTATTGCGCTCACACTGTTAAGTCTATTTTTTAGAGCTGCGAAAGCAGATGATTGTGGGAGGAGCATTAGTAGGCCGTAAAGGCATTTGTACAGATGGGGATATTTTTCTGGCTCCAGTAACTGAAGCCGAAGGTCTATACCTAGTTAGCTTGGCTTTCCAGAATATATAGTCGGGCCTTACATGTGAATACGGGAGATTCGAGCAATTGAACCAGTTTGTCGATCTGGATGAGCATATTGACAGTCATTTCAAGTTCGGCGCTGTAGCTATTAGCATCAATCAAGTACAGTGAAACATCAATCTCACAAAATCTGGAGGAGGTTATATGCCTGCTCATATGCTTGGGCCAGCAGACACAATGAAAAAGTAGCAACCGCATTATAGCACCATGACCTAAACAGTGTAACAAAGAATGTTTGGCCATCCTAGTCAGGGTCAGAATCAATGTGACAATACGATTTTCGGGGATTAGTGTACCTTAGTTTCCAAATTGCGAAGTCGTTTTCGAAGTTCGGAAAGCTGAGGCGCTGTGATGAGGTTATTGTTAAGGTTTTGCACCATAATACTTGCAAATTCCAAGTCTTCTTCTTTCTCAATGCAATCGGCCAAAGTGCGATAGATTCGCTCAGCACTCAAGCTAACACAAAGTTGTCTAATGATCAGATTGCCTCGAGTCTCTAATAGCTTTCTATCTGTAGAAAAAAGTTGTAATAAGTTCTCCATGAACGATGTGAAGTAGTCGTCGCCGCTATTTCTTGATATTTGGGAAAGAAGTTGCAAGTCTTTTTTAACAACTGCTTCGGCAGGATCTGACAGAGTCTTGAGAAGTGCGGGGAACGTGCCATCATTGAATGCGAGGACCTTTCTTGGTGCCTTTTTGTGTAGCATGAGAAGCCATCCAAGAGCCGCAACTCTGGTAGCCTCATGATCATTAAGGAAGAGCAACGTGAGTGAGTTGACAGCTGCTGCATAGTCAAGATCAACTTGAGGTAGAGGCGTTCCAATTGGGTCAGGAGTAGGCGGACTTGCATATTGA
>Ga0247734_1002867_pt1 | contig 10740 bp, 7 predicted proteins | sample UWRJL103311B2_FD_180933 | JGI IMG/M metagenome (GOLD analysis project Ga0247734, IMG submission 180933) | Plant litter microbial communities from Arlington Agricultural Research Station in Wisconsin, United States - UWRJ-L103-311B-2 | ecosystem: Environmental > Terrestrial > Plant litter >... | reverse complement strand
GCCGGCCCCCGCCCCGGCTTAACCCCTCTACTCCGCAAATGGAGGCGGACGGAACTTTCTTTCTCCGGGATTCAGCCCGCACGAACGAATGTCCGAAGTCGACGACAAAAGTTGACGGGACCAGAGAAAGAACGACTGGGCACGGACATATAGTAGGGCTGTCAAGCGTATTCTTCTGGATTATCCCCTCCCCGGTTAGCGAGCAATAGGATGGTATATGGTGGTACCCCATAACCTTACTCCATACTTGGCTATGTAACCGCAAAATGGTACGTTGCCCTTCTTCCGGATGAGCATCACCATGCCTCACCATTTCACGTGTCCTGCCTGACCTCAAGGATATAGGAGCAAACAAATCCAATTGCCTGTGAGCTCTGTCGGACCAAAAAGTGCAAAGTAAGATAGTGTGTCCCTTGTCGTGTTTCTGTCACCCTGTTCTGTCCAGAAGGAACCTTTGTTATAAGAAAGAATTCTAACGAACAGTGTGATCGAAAAATGTAAGCTTCTTACCTATCTTGGCGTTGCTTTCGCTTTCCTCCCGCGCCACTCAGAATCTAAGTGTGTCTCCGTCAGACCAGCCTGTACACCTTGTCTGTCCTCCGGCTCAACGTGCCATTATCCTCCAAGCATTAAAAGGTTTGTCAACATAAGACCTTTCTGAATAACCAGACTTCATAAGCAAAAGTTACCCAACCAACCAATCAATCTATGTACTGATAATTTGCCATCGTTAGGGGCATCCCATCGGGGTATATAAATCATCTAGAGCAACGGCTCCTCGAGACCGAATTAGCTCTTCTCGAGACGTTGTCCATAGCTAGTTCTTCTTTTCAAAACGCCAATGATCAACCAGCTGTATTGGTCGACCGTGATAGCTTTTTGGAGTACGGCACATCACAATCTAAAGAAGTAAAATTAGAGGAATGGAAGCGTTTTCCGCTTGCGTTGGCAGACCAGCGCCAAGTTTGGTTACAGGAAAAGATCCGCATCAGTAATTTGAAAAAACAACCGCCAAGCTCCTCCGAACAGTTGCCTAACCCTCCGGAACCAGACCATCAGTGGCCGAGATCGTCTCACTTTCCAAAGTCACAGAGTACCTCACCAGAGCAAGCGCAGAAATGGCATTTCATGCACCACGGCACCCACGATGCACAGGGGATGATATTCGAAGATTATCCAATGGGAATGAATGAGGAAGCGAGGTTGGATACTCATGATAATGCAGCAGGGAACCATGTCCAACCATCGGGCAGACTTCTGGAAGATGATATATGGACAAGCACCCCGATATCACAGCAGGATCATGGAAGCATGTTGGATCCGATTGAAACTTTGGACGGAGCTTATAATGAAAATTCATTTACGGAAAAGTCTAGCCCACTGAGAGGCCGGCCACTATCTGGTGCACTTTTCAAACCGGTTTCGGTCGCCAGGTCTGACGACGTCGATACATTACCGCCGATACGCAAGCAGCGCAGCTCAACGTCGCATAAATCCGGGCAACAGGAGTTGGACGTAGAACGGATATCTGCAGATGAACGGCACAAATACTTTTAGATACCAATACAGGTTGGGGAGACAAGATTCTCACGGAACACTGCCATGAAAGGATACACATACTGTAAACCTAACCAAATTCACCTCCGAAAGGTGCATAGTGGCCATTGTTACAACAAAGGGCGTTTCATTGCTCTGCTTGGTATATAGCATATCATCACTATTCTTCCTTCCGCAGTTCGCCATGTTGGGATTTGTCAGTTAGTAGTTCATTGACCTCTTTACTTCACAGTCCAACTATGGGGGATCGGACGGTTCCCATGATGTACTGGATGGATGCTGCCACACGTAGAGCGCTAAGAAGAGCTAGAGGAAGGTAGCTCCAAGATAAAGGGGCCGATTAGATTAAGGTGAATAAATAGAACTCATCTACATCTACAGTAACATTGTCTTGCTCCAATATTATATATTTGGGACACAGAGATGACATGCGAGTAAAATGTATTCCTTTGCTCTCATACATTGCCGCTAGTCTTTTCACCATGCATGGCTTGGGACTAGTGCCCAAGGCTTGGTTCAACTCATCAAGACAATAATAGCATGGTGGAGATTATTGGCATGCGGGGTTTGATGTTGGGATGGGGGTAGCATGCCGCTATGCGGAGGAGACGAGTCTCCACTTGAGAATTTGCTTAGCTAATAATGACTGGACTACTCCAAGCTAATCACAACGACAATCTTCTCTGCATATTCCATGAAAGTTAAATCAATATTACTGCGACCCATTACCCTGATTGAAGTTCTTACCAATGTTGATTCTGATGGCCAAGAGTATATGAAACCCAAAAGCAAAGTACCATGCCGTCGAGGATACGGCTAGCCTCAAAAGACTAGACTCTATCTAAACCACTTAGGACTAGACATCTCACCACAAGTACGATGCCTCTGGAGCAGTCACATCCTGGCAAACGGCGGGATGTTGTAGAGGTGATGGAAGAATTCGTAGATGGGACAGCAGAGCCTCCTGCTAAAAAGAGGCGCATTTTCTTGCAAACCATGGGCCAACAGCTGCGAGAAGTAGGCGTAGGCTCAGGAGATGCCACCTCCCCATTTGCCCAAAGCCTGGGACGTGGTGGATCAGTCACATCCTCTGTAAATGATTGTCCTACAGATAGATCCCAAGGACGACAGGTTCAGATTCAGACTCCGGAAAGTGATGCAGTTCCTGGGGAGGATGATCAACTCCTTACTGGGGCAACGATGAGCGCGTCGAGAGCTCTCTGGCAACAAGACGAAATCCTCGAAAATCCTGTTTCCGATGGCAGCGATGCATTCAAATTTGATGATCTCATTACCTGGACGCGCAGCTACTTTGATCATTGGCACCCAGCGTATCCGTTCCTTCACGCTCCAACGGTCCTAGAGTACTTTGATCTTGTTGTCCAACATGGAATACAAGAGGTGGCGGAATCTTCGCCTCACAAGCTCACTATTATTCGTTCCATCATTTCGATATCGCTTGCTGATCGTAGGCAAACAAAAGTAGTCGCACGCCCGGTTCCATTACAGCTTGTTTTCCCAACTGTTAATGCTGCTGTTCAGAGTATCCAATCTTTGCTGACCGATGAAACTTCGATACTTTCTTTACAAGCAGTTGTTAGTGTACAGTTACTACTAATCTCTATGCTGCGTTATAATGCAGCTTCTCGTCTCGAAGGACTCGCTGTCCGCATGGCATTCCACTTAGGGCTCCACAGATGCCCAAAGCAATTTACAGCTATCCCAAAGAAGGATGCAGAGCTGAGACAACGGCTGTTTTGTTCAATGTATTGTATAGACCGTTACATCTGTATCCGACTCGGTGTCCCTCTGGCTATCCGAGATAGTGAAATAGACGCATGTTTTCTGACATCGGAAAGACACGGAGATGCATCTCATGAGCCATCAGGTATGGTAGAAATATTTAAACATTACCGTGATGCTCTAGCTACTAAGATGTTGTAGATAAAGACAACCGATTGGATTTACTGGAGTTTTTAGCCAAGCACGCCAAGATCAGGGGGTCCATCTCTGAATTGCGGAATAAATCTTTATCAGAAAGGCATCCGGAGGTAGATGAAGCTGTAATTATTGGCGCAGAACTTACCAAATGGTGGAATGAGGTCGAAGAATACCTTGAGACGAGAAGCGCTGGCTCCTCACAGATCAGCCGTTACCACCAAGTAACTCTTGTTGTTCTCAGACACGAGTCTGTCATCGCTCTCTATAAGCATACTCTTGCAACTTCGAAACTAAATTCAGCATACGATGCTGCACTGCAAAACTGCGTCAGTGCTTCTAGATCAATTGTCACCACTTTGCATGGAGCTTTGGGAATGAAAGGAGATCTCCCGGTTTCCGAGGCCCCTGGAGATTCAGACCACTGTGGTCTTCTCTGGCCGTCCTTTACTTGGGCTGTATGGATGAGCGTATTTCTCGTTATGCATGCTGCAAATGAATACCAGGTTCCTCAAGCTGCAGCAATCAGGTAAAGTCCCATGGCGTCGAGATTTTAACCATTGTAGTAGACCACTCTAACTATGTCCAGGCTATCTGATCGCGCTCTTGAAGTTCTGAAGCACCTCACCCTACGAGGTAGCAATTGGCCTAACGCATGTGCTGCCGCAATCCGCGATTTGCGTACAAAGCTCATCACAAGAAAAAGCCGTTCAAATCCGGGTATTAGGTACGGCCACAGCACGACCAACGGGGGCGAACAGAGCCAGTCCATGCTTCATGCGTCTTCAGGATTAACCTCGCAGCAAAGCGGCCATAATAGTGGTTCTCGAACCCCCTGCAACACAATACCTCAACGTGAACAGCAGCAATATCCAAACATCGATCGGTCAGTCTCGGCATCCAAGCAAGCCATATTCCGCTCGCATCAAGATTCAGGCACCGCACAAGCTCTTGTAGACCTGCAACAGGCTAATAAAGATTCATCGTTACAACATCAGCAACAGCTGGCCAACCTGTCGAGCATAACGCAGTCGCAGTTTGCGCGTCCCAGCTGGACGTTTAATGAGCCGATGCCAAGCTTCAATGTTGACGGAGCTGGATATTCGTACAGGTTCGGGCCGCAAAATCAGATTGTACCAGATCTGCAGATGCAGAGTTGGGAAAATTCAGAGTTACTACATGAGATGGATACACCATTTTGGATAAGCAACGACCAGTGGTTGGGTATTGGGGGCTCCGGCAATAGATATTCGTAATGGATAATCAGGAGGGGGGTGTTTCATTAACATCCGGATTTGATCAATAAGCTTGGGGCTCGCCCACGTGTATATGTTTTTCTAGTTACGAAATCTAATGATCCAAGGTCAGTATTATGAATTTGAAGGTAGCCGGCTACGGTGTTTGTGGAGAATCAAAGTCAGTCTGACTTGCAATTAATATAGAGTTTAGTTTGAACAAAAGTTTGAATTTGCGTATATATATATGAACAAAGATAACTCTCACGCATTCAATTTTGTGAACACAATGTGAAGCATTATGTTACCCGTGGAACTAATAATTGCCATTCGCCTCTTCGTGAAAATCATGTAAAACAGATGAGTCTGATTGTTTAGTAGGCGTAGAAAATGGTGCTTGTAGGATCTTCTCTTCTTAGCTTATTATTTGTTCGCTTGAGCCAGAACTTCATTGCCCAAGCGGCCGCGATGGAGGCGAAGGCGAAGCATGCATTGGCGGCCATTGCAGTGACGTATTTTGGCGCATCGCTGTTAGGATAGAGATATGGTGTGTAGATGAAAGACGCCATAGAGACCACGTTTACGAGGGAGAGCGACACAGCTTTCTTCTCGGCCGTTTGACCCAAAGTGGCAGACACCCAGCCGATGATGACGGAGTTGACACTGTACACACCAGACGCGAACAAAAAGCAAGCAATGTAGCGTGCAGCGATATTTAGCGTAAGACAGCTGATAATAAAACCGATCATAGCTGCACCCATACCAGCGGTAATATGCCAAGTTCGCTCGTTGAAGCGGCCAGAAGACCATCCGATATATATTCCAAAAGCTCCGGCAAACAAGGTTGGGGGCGATGTGAGAAGGAGGGTGATGACAGGCTTGTATCCTAGAGCCTTCACTACGGAAGGGAAGAACTGGTTGAAAGATGTAGCATTAAGGTGCATGTTCTGCATGATTCCGAAAAGATAGAGTCTGGGGTCACGGATGGCCTCAGCAAAGCCTGCTCGAACGCCCTTGCTTTCTGCCAGACCAACTGTATCACGGAGAATTCGGTTATGAGCAAGCTCGCGCTCATCAGGAGTAAGCCAGCGTGTGTTGTTTGGGTAATCGGGAAGCAAGAATAAGGTAACAATGGCGACTCCAAAGGTGACGGAGCCTTCAATGATGAATAACCAGCGCCATCCTGCAAGACCATGGGCACCGTCAATGGTGGAGAATGTTGCGGCGGCAATCAAACCTGCGAAGGCAACGGCGACGATGTTTCCTGCATAAAGGATTGATACACGAGTGGCAATCTCCTTTCGTGTGTAGAACATGGAAAGTATGTAGAGAGCTCCTGGGTAGAATGGAGCTTCAACCGCACCTAAAACTTATGTGAGCCCAGTGCTTCGGAATTTTTCATCGTCTAAGATAAATGCTTACCTAGAAAGAATCGAACGAGGACAAGGCCAGTATAGTTGTGAACCACGGCGGTAAGGGCAGCGACAACAGCCCAGACCATCATGCAAACGCTCATGTATACCGAAGGCCGCACCTTGCGAGACGATAGCAACATGTTTGAGGGGATTTGCATGAATAGATAGCCAACGTAGAGAATACTAATGGCTGTGTTGTACTGCGTGCCACGTAACTTAAGGTCCTTCTCCAGCGTGTTCAGCTTCGCATTTGCCAAGGCATTTTGGTCAAGCTTGTTTCTGGAGCTTATGTTAGACGACCTGCTTTTTCTCTAAATCATGTCATGTCAACTTACAAGAAGTACATGCAGAACAGCGCGGGCATAATTCTCATGTCCAGCTTTCGTACCAAAGCTATCTCTGCCTTATCAGTCTTTGCAACCGCGCCAGAATAGTCTCCCTGCTGGGTCTTCTCATTTCTGGACACTGCATCTTCGACCTGCATAACGGTATCTTTCTCGAACTCGACGGACTTTGCCATTGCGATGTGATGATGCTTTTCTTGATGGCTATCTCTCAAGCTGGGATAGGTCTCAAAGGGAACAAGAGCGGCCCGATCTATCTGATCAAAAAGATGTAGGTGTGTTGTGAGAATGAGATTTGTCTAGAGGGGATCTACGAGCTTCTTCTATAGCTCTGGCCGGGGTCTCTCAGTCCATGTCTTTCTCCAGAACCTTAGCTAACCCCGGACCCCGGAAATCAAGCGTGCAACCGAAGACTGGGGAAATGCAAATGTTTCTTCAAGATTCTTGGGGAGCTGGGGCAGCAGGGGTGGTGTGTGGCGTCTACTAAAGACGAATCGCTAGGAATTTGCATGAGACCATGAGTCGCTAACCCCTTTTGCTTGCAGCACCACCCGCACTTTCAATTGTCCGGACCACCACGAAGACAGGCGCAGTTATCTTTGTCCGTCCTGATCTTAGTGCCATTGCCAAACTTACGTCGTACGTCTTCGCGAAAGTGTGGGGGAGGGTGATCTACTCATTCGTGAGCATATCGAATGCGGAATAGCTCATGGCGACTGAATGTGAAAGCCAGGAGGATGAAAGGTATTTATATTCAGTTATAATCCGTACTATTCGAATTCTATTATCAACATTCTCCCCATCAACATCAACATTGACATTACCACTTCTAGCAATCTACTTTAGAGATCACTCTACTCAGAACATTTTCACTTTTACTTTCACCACATACTTCCATCTACCATCTCCCATCTACAATCACCATGGTTTCCGCACCTCTCCCAGGCTTGGACCTCCGTGGTCTCACCCCGGCTCCCGTGACTCCCTTCACTGAGGACGGCGCCATTGATTTTGCAGCCATCCAACGTCTTGGATCCTGGCTAGGAAGCATTGAAGGAGTTAAGGGACTTGTTGTGCTTGGCCATGCCGGCGAGGGTACCTTTCTCACCCAAGACGAGCAAGCTTCCGTCATCAGAGCCTTTGTAAAGTCCACCAACGGCCGTGTCCCAGTTATTGCAGGCATTACCGCTGAGGGTACCGAAGTTGCTGCTCTTGAAGCCCAGAGGGCTCGTGAAGCCGGTGCCACTGCTGGTCTCCTCTACCCATCACACGGCTGGCTCCGCTTCGGTTACCAGGCAGGTGCGCCTCAAGATCGCTACAAGGTGGTCTATGAGAAGAGCGGACTTCCTTTGATCCTGTTCCAATACCCAGATGTTACCAAGGCAACTTACAGCCTGGAGACCATGCTTGACATTGCCGCACAGCCTGGTGTTTTTGCCATGAAGAACGGTGTGCGTAATATGCGCCGCTGGGACGTCGAGATTCCAATCATGCGCCGCGAGCGTCCAGAGCTCCAGATCCTCTCTTGCCACGACGAGTATCTACTTCACACCGCATTTGACGTTGATGGATTCCTTGTCGGATACGGTAACATTGCACCAGAGCCCCTACTCGAGCTGCTCGCTGCTGGCCAGGCCCATGATTACGTGAAGGCACGAAAGGTACACGATCTTCTGCTACCTTTGACTAGAGCAGTGTATCACCGTGGTTCGCATATGGAAGGTACTGTTGCTCTGAAGCACTCTTTGGTCGCAAGAGGAATTCTAGGTCACGCCACTGTACGCTCATCTTTGTTGCCTCTGGAGAAGGGAGCAGATAAGGAGATATTTGACGCTATGGCCTCAACTGGCCTTCCTAAGGTTCCTTCAGCATACCAGGTATAAAAAGTACCGATGGATTTTGAATTTTAATGATTATACGTTTCATGGCGATTGCAAATATTTATTGTGTATATAAACTAGACACCAATTCATAGTTCTACCTATTCCAATGCCTTGTTTGCAGTTCACATTCTGTGAGTGTTCGTCGACTTACTAAATCTTGCCCCTACAAGTTATAAAGTCACATGCTAGAAAACTACACACGCTATTTCTGCAATTTTGGCAAGCAAGGCCCAAACCTAAGACTTCCAACTAAGGCGATGATAAACAGGAATATAGTAGAGTGAGTTAAGTTGATATGAAGTTTGAATTTTGAGAATTTGACGATATTGCAACGCTTTCCTCACCCGCTAGCACTCCCAGCACCAAATCGTGATAAATCACGAGGGTATAGTATAGACAAAAATTCCTTCGTCATGTGAATATAGCTAAAGACTTTGGCCCACTTTCAAGATTGTGTAGCCCCCTGCCCTACAAATTCTCGCTTAAAAGCCATCTGGCTCCCAAAACGGCCCAACCCCTTTTTCCTACAGCCAACCCTGTCTTCAGTTTCGCACCCAATCTTTAATATTAAAACATCTATATTCCATAATTTTCAGTGAAAATTATAATCAAAAGGTTGTGCAAAGGTTTTCGCATATGGTAGCCTGTTGAAGAATGTGTCGCAACACGCAAATTTGACCCATAATATCTAAGAAATGATTCCCTAACTCCAAAATACTACTCAGTAGTAATACACTGTTTACACAATCTCATGTTATTTTTGTAAAAGACCACATCGCTATCTAGAGAGAAAAAAAGACTGAAGTGTAAAAGTTGTTTATAGGATGCTGGCTTGTGTTGCACCGGAGGTTCAAATTCTGTTCTATGCCGCACCGGTACATTTCATCTTTATTTTCCGCCGTACTACTATAATTGCACTGCTACTAAGTGTCATTTTTACTCTCGGGATGGCATGCGACATAGAAATCTACGGCCCTTTGGATCCCCTCTTGCATAGAAACCTGCGGTCTGTATCCCAGTCTCTTTTTCGCTTTAGAGATATCGAAGGTCCGAGTCATGGTGAGATACTTGGCCATCCGCCGATTAATGATTGACTCCTTGCGACCGAGACTTAACACCCAGACCCCCCATTCTAAGAGGATCGCAAACGCATAGTAGACAGTTGCGGAAACAACCCATATATTTTCTTTCTCGACTGGGTAACCTGCTGCAGCGCCAATAGCTCTTGTGTAGTCCCCAAACGGCCACGGGTCATCATTCGTGATGAAAAAAGCCTCACCATTAACCTTGCTATCCTCCGGCACAAGTTCAGTAGCTGCAGCCTCTCGAAGAAGTGCTTTCGCAGCTAGCACATGCGCATAGGCTGTATTTCCAATATATTTAAAATCAAAAAGGTTGGTTCCACTCCCAATTTGAAATTTTGCTCGCCCAGCTCGAGCATTTTCAACCATTTGGGGTGTAGATGTTGCATCTCCCTCGCCAAAGAGCATACTAGCTCGGATGATTGTCGTAAGCAACCCGTTCTGCTTGTTCGCAGATACTATGATTTGTTCGGCTACAGCTTTCGTGTGTGTGTAGTACTCCGTTTGCTCCGGTTCGAAGCATAAAGGCAGGTCTTCAGTGACATTAACTAGGTCAGTTGTGTTATTGTGAATCACCGATGAACTGGACGTATAAATAAGGGCTTTGGTGACCCCGACTTCTTTGATACATTCCAGAAGAAGCTTCGTCCCATTGACATTAACCTCGGTATAAAGCTGCCGAGTGTTGGCTTGAACCATTAACTTTGGTGAAGCTGTGTGAAAAATGATACGGGGTTTGATCTCCTGGATGGCTTGTAGAACATCGACACGAGATGTAAGGCTACCCTCGATGTACTTGATGCCATCAACTCGATTGACTTTTTGTATTGATGTCAAACACCGCAGTATCTGAAGCATCGGGATCCTCAATCAGCTGTTTGACGATGTGGTGGCCAAGACAGCCACACCCGCCAATGACAAGCACAGGGCTGGGTGACAGGGGTGAGGGCATGGCAAATGTTGGAAAACAATCAAAGTAGAAGGAAAGTGTTCTGTAAACTTTTGATGCTCAAGAGAGGAGAGGAGAGGAGAGTGGAAAGGCACAGCAACAGTATCCAACATGTTTGTAGTTAGCCTTAGGCTAAAGTGGGCGTTGGCTTATAAAGGTTTAAGTATAAAAGCCGTTTACTTATAAAATACCTTTTATATTCAGGCAATATCTTAAAATCTCCAAGTTTGTTACATAATATTGTTGGTATAATCCTGATATTGAACAGTATAGGTCACGTGTACTTCGCCTCACAGCATCTTGGCTATTAAGAAATGTAATGCACCTAGTTCTATTA
>Ga0247734_1002866_pt1 | contig 10741 bp, 11 predicted proteins | sample UWRJL103311B2_FD_180933 | JGI IMG/M metagenome (GOLD analysis project Ga0247734, IMG submission 180933) | Plant litter microbial communities from Arlington Agricultural Research Station in Wisconsin, United States - UWRJ-L103-311B-2 | ecosystem: Environmental > Terrestrial > Plant litter >... | reverse complement strand
AATATGTTGGACTTGGCCAATAATGAACGATGATATTGAGATAGACGCTCTCGAGGAGCACCTATGGAATTCAGGTGAGGTTCAGATATATTGGGAGGGCAATCTAACCTCAACAGCTCCGTTAGGACCTTCCTACCTTCCAGCCGGCATTAGATCCAGGTAGATATATGTGCTAGGCAATGACTCCCACCGAGCGTAGGTCGAATATGTATGATACACTTCTTTATTCTGAAGAATGCATATGCTAAACCCGGGGTGCTCACCGCATGTATTGTACTTGCACTTTAGTCCGGCCTCTTCGAGCTCTTTCCTGCGCTGGAAGTTGTAATCCACGGGTGCAATTTAATCATCGAGCGTCACATGAAATCGTAGTTAAAGTCATTGCTGTTGCTGCTCACCCATGAAAATGTCCAGTTTTTTTTTTTTTTTTTTTTTGAAAAGGGTAATATTGTCAATCGGCGCACGCGAGATGACAGTCAGGGGTGTGTCTTTTCCGGCAAGTTGATTTGAAATGGGAAAATTGGCTGCTGTTAATGCGCTGCCTTGACAACTTTCCTCGGCAGTGGGACCAAACATATATTGATATACAACCAGCTGGAAATTTCCGCTGAAAAGGTCCTTTAGCGTGATAGGCGTGATAGGCCCATCCGAGCTTTCAAAAATGTATGGCTTCCTGACTGGGACCATGGGAAGTGCCTGCCGCTCACTCTAAGGGCACAAGAGTTACGACTGTGCCCTTCTGCCTTGGAAAGAAGACTAAGACGAGCTGAGCGTCATTCTTCGGGGGTTCCAATATTATATGGTGTTAATGAATGAACGTTCACTCCCGAAAGGAGAATACGAGAAACGGACCATGCCAGGCATTGTGATATGGGAGCTATATGGGTTTTCAGGTTGTATATTACAAAGGGTTTATGTGAGAATCAAGCTCGTTCATGGAATTGATTTTAGCAAATCGAAGGTCTTAGAAAATGGAGAGGAAACGCGGATTGCGGTAGCTCTCTAAACCATACGCTATCATGGACCGGAGGAGACCCGGAAACTCTGTTTCCAGTATTAGAAAGGTTCCGAGTCCCGAATAATCCAAGGAAGAGGAAGGACAAGAAAGGCATACACAACCACAAGTACATCCCTCCAACAAATAGTTAAGTGGATGGTCACAGACATGTCCACGCAGTCCTGCCTGATATTTGCCTGGCATCCCTGATTATTGGTCTTACTTCTTAAGTAGACTGAAATGGAGGTTGCAGATTTCGCGCACTTCCTTTCGTTGTTCATTGAGTTTTGTGACCGAGTTCAACGTATCATCAGCTGAGTAGGTGCGAGTCGATAGCCACTGAAGAGGGAGGGGATTGCCCTTGGCATCAGGCAGCAGCATACAAACGCTACAGGGCCAAGCTGATAGCTATTCTCCAGATTCAGTGGCGGTTCAAATGGATTTTGTAGTTTGAGGTGGTGTTTGGGTCGGCTGTCTTCAGTCCAGATGGCACCAAATATACTCGAACCGTACGCAACAGCATTGTTAAACCACGATAGCTACTTATTATAAGTTAGGTTACTGGTGCGTTGAGGTGGCTATATTGGGTGTTTTTATGTTAATTTACCATGGTAGACTGCTGCAAACTAGACTGCTGTGGCTGCTGAGACAGGGCCAATGCAAGTGTGGATAGAAAGAAGAGGCTTTAACTGTTGCTGTTGCTGAAGCTGGAAGGATTCCTACGAGACGGCGCACCTGCAGTCGGGCATGGGTTTTGTTGCGTTTTGGAGTGCTTTATAGTGGCGGACGTAGCTGGCATGGGAATGGGCGTTCTGCGATCTCTCTGGGGGATACGCTTTGGTGGTTTATTATGGCTGTAACTGTTGGATGGACGCAACCTCTTAATCCTTTTTAGCTGTATTTGTGGTTAAACAAGCAATACTCGATATGCATATTGACTACAATCAAGTCAATGCCCAAGTTTGATGCTTCGTGGGGAGGGGAGAGAGCAAAAAGGAGGAAGGCAAAAGAGGTGGATTTGTGGTTGAAAAGTTTTCCAAACCAGTAGTTTGTACGCTGTAAATGGGATAATGGACGGGATTTTGGCCTGGATACTTGCAGTTTGATATCGAGAATAGATGGCAGCAAACCTTCAAGATAAAACGGAGCTGCTTACCCGATGAACAAAATATAGATGAGAGAATTGGATTAGTTGCGGTAGCAAAGGTTATATGTAGCAAATAAATAAGCACATTTGATCGAGCCATTTGTAGCAGCGATTGATAGATCCGGCCTAAGAATCCTAATGGATGGATGGGCTCGTTCAGATGACGTTAGCTTAGAATTGAATTAGTAGACGTCTGAAGTGGCCAAACTTTGCAATACGACTTAAAAAAACATAAAAGAATACATCAAGGCTTGCGTCCATCAAGAAAAGCTTCTCTTCTTCTGTAGTCTTGTCATGCTTCGACCGGAAGGTGACCTGTTTAAGAACCTCTCGTTCTGTTCCTTGATCGTCTGTATGTTCCCTAGAAATCGAGGTGTAGGAAACATGTATTCGTAGATTTCTCAACATGACTTCGTTTAGCGGATATAATCTAGACTCATCTTGCCCCGTGCTTGAGATCAAAGGGAGAGAGTGTGTTGGCCGGTGTTATGCTAGTGAAGGGCCACTGAAACATCTCCCGCAAGCTTGGATATCTCCAAACGTAGAACTCATAACATCGTACAGCCGCTCATATCTAATACCCATTCTTCCAAAGCTCCTTTCGATACCCCTCGGTTAATTTCGTATCTTCCCCATACTTCTCCTGCCACCCCACAAATCCACGATCAAGCACAAAAACCTTTTGCTCCTTGTCGTCTTCGACATCTTCGGACTTTCCCTCTTTCCCCTTTTCTTCAGCATTATTTGTCGAGTCGCCCTTTGCGAGGCCCCCTCCCAAGTTTTCAGCCTTTAGCAGTCTCTCTCGTTCCCGTAAATAGCGCAATGCAGCTTTTGGTCCCCTCTCCTGGCTTAACGCACAATGGAAAACCACCACCTTCTTATCCTTTAGTTGCTGCACCAGCTCTGGGACCTTGTGGTCGAGGGTTAGGGATGGGACGTGTTTAGAGTGTTTTATGTGCCCGCCGACATGATCATCGTCGCGCACGTCGATTATGGCGATATCGGATGGCGGGGTTGATGCGTCAAGATTGGAAGCTGAGTGCTCGAGAAGGATCTCGGAGAGGGCGGTGGAGGAGAGACGGGGTAGTGCTGCTACTGTGAGCGACGACATCTGGATGTTTATAGGTAGTGAAGTAATGGTCGACCTCCGAAGTGATTTTGGTAGGGTAAAACGTTTTGGCAGACTTTAAGCTTGGTGCTGATGTGGTGGGGAGTGAGAGATGTCGTCGTCAATATTTGCTTGGCAGATAACCACTCCAGCAAAGAAATGACTTGCGAAATTGAATAAGGTACATAATGATCTGGCATACATGGTTGAGTTCTGTTTGATTTGTCTTATTTGTCATGTGATATAAGAATATTCACCGGATTAGAACATCTGAATTGACCGTCATCAAATCCGTAGAAATGCTGTTCGTTGACTTACGCTTGCATCTCTTCGGTTGTTGATAGCATGCGGGCAACTCCAGTAGCTCACATCTATTGAAATGGCCAGAAGATCTAACTATTCTTATATATAGCTAGTACATGCTTTGACAGCTTTTGGAGGGCTGTTTCATTCTTTGAATATTGTTCTCAGGAGCACGAAGTATACCCTGAAGCTATGTGGTGGTCACATAAAACAATCTTACCTCAATCTAATTCCAAGTGTAATACTGCTTATATGTGCTCAAGGAGCAAGTGAAAATTGGCAGTGAAATTGTCTGGGGTACAACGTGATACCACAACCTCATTTATGATCCTCGTGATCTTCAACTCAACCATCCCTTTAGCCTGATTGTTCACACGCCATTCGACGCTTTAAGCTGTTGACATTTTCCCAAAACTCTTACAAGCTCGTCAATGGTGAAAGTCCCAACCAGCCTTCGACATCTCGCATTTCCTTCTTACTCTCCTTGTCCCACACCACCTCCTTCTGTTCAAAATTGGGGGACTAGTTCGAGATCCTCTATCGAAGGCTGTTTCAAATTACCTTTTCGGATACCCTACTTATACTGAAAGGTTCTGAATCTAGTGGCCGTAGTTTGTAGAGGCTTGAGACAAGGGTAGATGATGATGAGCTGTTTATGGCTCTACAGTAAATTGGGGTTGTCCGTGATCAGAAGTTTCGAATGTCTGGCCGGTTCTCTGCGAAACTCATTGCCCTTTGATTGTGCTGCAAACTTTGCAGAACCGAGTAAACAACTCTCCTGAACGAAGGAAACCACGCACCTAAGGAAAGGGACTTGATGGTACTCTGTTATTGTTTTGAAAATCTTTTGGAATCTCGATATCTTTGAATTACTGAATATGGAGGGCTTGGATAATTAGAAGGGGCTCAATATCAATAACTATTTGGAAACACCAAGTCCAATGAATCATGAAGAGATAGTCATGTTACTAAGAAGGAAAATATGTACGACAGATGGATCTAAATGTATTGAGTTTATAGATCTAAAACTAGTGGGCAGAGAACCTGGCATCTTTTCTGTAAATTCGAAGCACGATCCGTGGAAGTGCTTCTCCGTGATATGCCTGCTGAAAGCAAGAAATGAAAAGCCCACTGTCCATGTAAGAAAGCTTCTAACCCCCGCTCGGGTGTTGATTGACCGAGAAAAAGATACGGGGTAACTTTTTGGCCCGGTAGAGACTTGTGCAGCTTTGCTTCAGGTTATGATGTTTATCTGCCAGAAGGGGGACGAATCAAAGAAAAGTGTATGAAGGCGCTGTGGGGAACGACTTGCATCCGCACATCAGAAGTACAGAGAGTAACACCAGTATATTTGACGATCATGGTCATCGATTTGTTGACAGAGTATCGGTTCCAATGGCCGGCCCACACCAACAGGCCACTTCATCAGAAATTGATCTTCCTCAAGAGAATTCGAGCAAGATTTGATTTTGAGTTTCGTACTCCCCCTGTCTCCTTGATACTTCAAGGATCCAGTCTTGTGCGTAGTAACATAGCAACTTACTATAAGTCAATCCTATGTCACGTCAATACTTTATGGAATATAGGAGCAACATGGATTTTCAGGACAAATAGAAAAAAACCCTGGTGCCAATACCATTCTGGATTGAGTGGTATTCTACATCCCTAGAGAATGCGCTTATCGGCCAATTCGGGTCCTGGGGCCATGGAAGAGCCCATGACCCCTTTCACTCTAATGAAAATTTATTCGTTCGTATCAACCGACAGTCGGCATGTAGGAAGCAGTGTACTCTCATAAATCCCGCAGATAACGTGTCTGCGATGTAGAAAGTGCTGTCTATCACGTCGTTGTAAACACGGGGGCCACTAACCCATCGGGATAATTCGGACAGAAGCGATAGATGGATGGATATCAACGAGGAGCTAGTTACTGTACTCCGTCTCGGAGTACATCGATACAATCCCGACGAATTCAGAGAATAGATTGTGCACGTGAAAGACGGCCCGTTAGTGCCTAACCGACAGGGCAGAGGCGATCGATGACCTGCAGCTGCGATAAGTATGGAGGAGTATGGAGTATGGAGTATGGGTTAACTTCCCTAGTGTTGCTGGTGCATATGCATTTCGAGGATGTTTTGAACGACGAGGGGTTTAGGGAGGGAGTTCTGAGTGCAAGTCAGCTACGTACTCAGTATTTGGATCTGCTAAACCCAGTCGAGAGAGTTGTTTTGATTTGCCCGGGAGGCTGAAAGCTGGCAGGGAGGCTCCGGAAGGGGGATTTGTTGGACGGGCTCCCACTCGTCCAAAGACTAGACAATAGAAGGACACGAGAGCAGAATTGGAGGATGCGGGCGGGTGCTCCTGATTGCGAATTGTGGATAGACCGACCAACAGATAAGTACAGTAGATGAATAAATAGATCGTGGGAGAGGGGCGCAGTGAAGCTCAAAGATAAAGAAGGAGTTGCTGGCCGGGGCTGGGGATGGTTAGCTTTCTTTTGGTAACACGGCCGGAGGACCTTAAGGCATTTAGCATTTTCGAAGCGTAGCGCGCGATGCTGGATGAATCTCACGATAGTGGAGAGTGGATAGTGGATAGTGGTCAGTTTATTTATCCAACTGACTGCTCGACCTGATGTTGTCTGTCGTAAGAGGTGCAGATGCAGGATGCACGCCCGTTTCCCCGATCTTTACTGTACTGTACTGTACTGTCCCAATAATTCCATCCAGCTCAAGTCACGGACCAGGACCAGGACCAGAACCAGGACCAGGGCAAGCAAAGGCGGGTGGTGGAGTATTCTGTACGTCCTGTCACAAGAGTGTCCTTTGGTGAGGCGTGGATTCAGATTCAGATTTATTGGAACTGGAACTGGAACTGGAACTGGAACTGGAACTGCCCAGAATAACACCGAGGGTAAATGGAACTGAATTGCCTGTTTCCCCTTTGTTGTTTGTGTGGTCTTCTTCATCTACTCCGTACGTACCTCTGCCGCTGTTGGATTGGGGCTGCTGCTTCTGTGCACTACGAAGTAAGTATTCTCCGGCGGGAGGATGGATGGAGGGGGAAACCGAACTGGAGTGGAATTAATGGAATGGACTGGACTGGACTGGACTGGACTCTGGTGTGGTGGGAGAGGTGGGAGAGAATGTGACGGACGATGACGGCATTTTAGCCTGGGCATACGAAAGTGTTTCAATGAGGGGTACGACAACATAACATAATATAATATAACATAATATGTAATATAATTGCACACACAGTATTGTATACAGCACAGTACAGGAAGTAACGGTCCTAACTGCCATAGATAGATATGTAGAGATACAGCAAATCGGTTTACAATCTAAACCCACCACCACCCGTTTTGGTCTCCTCTCTCAGATACTTATTATACAGAGCATATACGTAGGTATGTATGGATGGATGTATGTATATATATATATATATCTGGGATATCCTTCCCCTCCCCCGAGCCCCGCCCCAGCCGCCTGGGCTACATGTTTGGGATGAGATCAGCGTGAGACGGATCATATCGGGATTCGATTTATTTATTCTGGTTAGGGGGAACTACTGGACTACTAGTATTGGTATTGGTATTGGTATTGGTATTGGTATTTTACTGGTACTGGACTGGAGGACAACAGTAGTCAGTCAGTTGTAGTCGTAGTAGGTAGTAGTAGTAGTCGTATTAGTTGTTGTTGTCCAAGGTACGAAAGTATATTACGGTACAGTTCTGCATGTACATATCGTATGTTATAAACATAAGTAAGGTATATATATATATAAGAAGAAGAGGAAGAAGAAGAAAAGAAGTAACTACACTACACTACGTACCACCGACGAGGGATACTATACAACTATATAACTATACTACTATACTACTATACTATGTTCCTATATTATTATATTCCTAAGCATACTACTACTACTATACTCCTTACCTTACTTCTAAAACTATACTATACGACAACTAGCGTAACCTATCTCCCCTACCCTACCTTACATTACCTTTTAGCTTATCCCCTTGGCTGACTTCTTCTACTTCCTCTGCGGCCCTCCTTACTTTTTTACCTTGTTTGGATTGGATACCTCCCTCCTTTTGCTTCACAGCAAGCACTCTTTTTCTTCCATTCACCGCAGCCACTGTTCGTACGTACGGTGGATTATTGCCCACTGCTCATTCACATCGTTGGAGCGGGGTTGCGTTCAGGGATCCGCGGAGTGCAGGAAGAACCAACCACCTAAGTACTACTGTACAGAGGAACTAATACTGGTAACTAATAACAAGTAACTACTACTGTACCTTTCTAATAAACCACAAACCACAAACCACATCCTTACATCCTTACATATTTACATACTAACTAACCAACTAACTACCTCCTAATTACTGTAACCTCATAACTAACCCCTCCTAGAAGTCACGACTAGACTAAACCTTATTATTTCCCGACGAAAGTACACTGTACTGTACAACTACACTAGCGCACTAGATAACTGTATGTAAGCAGCGCGACCTGAGGCCACCAGCAGCCATGGGCCAATCATCTCCTGCAGAATCAAATGATGCGCCGCCTTACGTTGTTACGTTGTTACGTCGTTACGTCGTTGTATGGGTGTGTTTGTTGTACTGACTGTACAGCCTCTTCCCTCCTCCTTCCTCCCTCCCCCGCTTCTTTCCTTTCCGTTCCCTCTCCTCCCTTCCCTTCCCTTCGCTTCTTCCCCGTGCGGTGCCGTGTTTGTTTCAAGCTTCTCCCTCTCTCTCTCTCTCCGTCTTCCTGATCTGCTCTTCATGCCTGCTCTCCAAATTGTATAAATACCTCACCTGTGCCCACCATCACCACCATCACCACCAGCAGCAACAACAACAAACAATAACATCAACCACACTTATCGCCCAACCCTTCCCTCTTCCCTCTTTCTGGGACCACAAAGCTACGTTTACAAGCAAACCTCTTACAGCCTCTCAACAACCCCTACCATAGCGCTATACTACTCGGACCTATTGCCCTTGCTATTGCTATCCCACTGACTGTCTCTCCATCTAACCAATCTAACCAATCTAACCATCTCAACAACACCTGCTCGCCAACATGGCCAACACTGGAAAGAAGGCGGTGCACTTCGGTGCCGGTAACATTGGACGAGGTTTCGTGGCCGAGTTCCTGGTAAGTCCTGGCTCTTCCGCCTTCCGCCTTTCCTCTCCTCCCCATCTGCACGGGCTATGCTTGATATCTCCGGGGTCTAACACATCTCCAGCACAAATCCGGATACGAGGTCGTCTTTTGCGATGTCATGGATAGTATCATTGACCAACTGCAAGCCTCCAAGTCGTACAAGGTCATCCAGGTTGGTGCCGAGGGCAACAGCGAGTCTACCATCACAAACTACCGTGCAATAAACTCAAAAACACACGAGGCAGACGTCATTAAGGAAATAACGACCGCCGATATCGTGACCTGCTCCGTTGGGCCAAACATTCTCAAGTGGATTGCTCCGGTGATTGCGAAGGGTGTTGATTCTCGGCCAAATGATGCCACGCCTATCGCTGTTATTGCCTGTGAGAATGCCATCGGTGCAACTGATACTCTTGCCAAACACGTCAAGGACGACCACACCCCAGAACACAGGTTAGACGACCATCACGAGAGAGCCCGATACGCAAACTCAGCCATTGACCGTATTGTTCCTGCTCAAGATCCCGGCATGGGCCTTGATGTGAAGCTCGAGAAATTCTACGAGTGGGTAGTTGACCGGACTCCCTTTGCGGACCATGAACCTCCCGCGATAGAGGGCATAAAGTGGGTAGACGACCTCATTCCTTATATCGAGCGTAAACTCTTCACGGTAAACACCGGACATGCTGCTGCTGCATACCACGGATATTACCACCAAAAAACCACCGTCTATGATGCTTTGCAAGATCCCAAGATTCTTGACGAGGTCCGAAAGGCTCTCGACGAAACAAGTGCCTTAATTGTTGGCAAACACGGTATCCAAGCTGAGGAGCAAAAGCTCTATGTTGAGAAGATCATTACTCGGATCGGTAACCCTCATCTTGAAGATGCTGTGGAGCGTGTTGGTCGTGCACCATTACGAAAGCTGAGCCGAAAGGAACGCTTCATTGGCCCTGCTGCGGAGCTTGCAGAAGAGGGTAAGGAATTTTGGGCTCTTCTGGATGCAGCTGAAATGGCGTTCCGCTTCCAGAACGTCAAGGACGACGAAGAGAGCGAACAACTCGCCACGATTATGGCCAGTAAGACTGCCGAGGAAGTGGTTGAAAGTGTTTGCGGCCTGGAACCAAGCCATCCTCTATTTCCACACGTTGTTAAAGTTGTGAAGAAAGTCCAAGCAGATGCTTAGGGAAGTCTGCTTGAATTTGGAATTTAATGGAGTTTTCATATGGCGAAAATCCGGAGGGATAGCGAGCGACTTTGGGGCTCCATGGTTATGGACGTGAAAATTCATGTTCACACATCTTCTTTTAGAAAATAAAATAAAATCGGAATCAGTTGGTATCTGAGACACAAAAGGTCTCTTAGATTCATTAAATTGAAAATATCCACCTATGATGGAAGAAGAGTTACCTATACTCCTGACAACCAATTTTCCATCGTGTATCGTCCTAACCATGTTTCCCATGCCTGAGTATGACAAACCTCAAAGAAAACTTGAAGCAATGTAGAAAGCAATGTAGAAACAAAATAGGAAAAAATCGCTCTGTAAGCTGAACTTGCTAGTAGCTCAACTGGAAATGCAATTCTTTGCCGGGCGGTCAGAAGAATCCTGCTCCATCTGGCTAGCCCCACCACGATAGCTTAACGTCCTCCAAAGTTGAGACCACCATATGCCAAAATACCCATATCGTACATCTCGACAGGTATAAATCCACTTCACACAGCTCTGACTCCGCCGAAAAGATCTTCTTCCATAGAGCTCTCTCTGCCCCTCACGACTGATCACGACAACCTGTTCGCACAGATTTGGCGGCGCCCAAAAGCCACATAACTCACCCCACCGCTCACCATGAGGTTAGACGTTAAGGTTCGCGGATTCCCCCTCCAAAAAAACGCACAAATTCTGGCAATAGAGCTGATTTCTGGTGCAAAAATGTAGAGACAGCTATTCGCGCGCAGCGAGCGGGTCAAGGGAATTGATTTCCACCCTGTCGAGCCTTGGATTTTGA
>Ga0247734_1002865_pt1 | contig 10742 bp, 11 predicted proteins | sample UWRJL103311B2_FD_180933 | JGI IMG/M metagenome (GOLD analysis project Ga0247734, IMG submission 180933) | Plant litter microbial communities from Arlington Agricultural Research Station in Wisconsin, United States - UWRJ-L103-311B-2 | ecosystem: Environmental > Terrestrial > Plant litter >... | reverse complement strand
GAAATTGCAGTAATACTCAGCATTTCGGAAGGCACATCCAAATCACAGTTATTTCATGCCAAAAGAAAATTACGCAGCATGCTCACTTCCGGATAATTTCAACAGACATGGAATACAATAAAAATACTTTACAAGAAGCAATTTTAAAGCTTCCTCTCCAGGAGCCAAATGAGAATGTCTGGCAGGAAATAAGCCAAAAACTGGATGAGGAGCCATTACAAAATGCGCTGAAAAATCTTTCTGAATATGAACCTGACGAAAGATTGTGGGAATTAATTGAAAATAAATCAGTAATCCGCAGGCATTCTCCTGTTGCCTGGTGGTACGCGGCAGCTGCCATTCTAATTGCCAGCTCCATTGGATTATGGATGTTCCGGAGCGATAAAACACAACTTATTTCCTATTCTGAAGAAATAGTTGATTCTCGTTTACAGATCAATAAAGAACAAGTCGCTGACCATAAGTACAAGCAGTTAAAAACGTATTGTGAGACAGAAACGCTGGTGTGTAACAATAAGTATTTCAAACAATTAACACAGGAATATGAAAAACTTCGCACTGCTTCTGAACAATTAAAACAGGCTATGGGCAAATATAATACGGAGCCACAACTGGTACGCCAGTTCAGTATAGTGGAACAGGAAAAAGCCGAGGTTTTAAATAAAATGGCAAAAATGATTTAACATGAAAACCATGAAATTATCCGATAAAAACCCCTTTTATAACCATCTGATTATTAGAACTCTTCTTCTTTTTATACTTCTAAACGGTTTTTATTCAATCCAGGCGCAAGAGGTATTGCAAGTTGCAACTAAAACTCTGGAGAAAACTATTGGAGCGCCTGCAATACGAACACTTCATATTAATGCCGAAAAAGCTGATATTGAACTGGTTGCCTGGGATAAATCAGAAATATCAATTGTGCTGAAACTATCGTCCCGCCATTCCGACCGAACCATTGCAACGACGGATCTGGCTAAGTTCCTATACATCGCAGACCGCAGTGGAAAGGATTATTTTTTACGAAATTATATTTTGCTCAAAGAAGGAGAAGCCAAACCTACCTCTAATTTAAAAGCGCATTATGTCATTTATCTGCCTCCTTCCTGCGCAATCGATTTAAAAAACACATTCGGAACCATTTCCATGAAAGGTTTGACTAATAACCTTCAGCTAAAAGCAGATTTCTGTACCACTTCGATATCAGATTTACAAGGAAAAGGATTTCTGCAAACTACGTTCGGCGAACTTAAAGGCAATGATGTATCCGGATCTTTTTCGTTTTCAAGTGATCATACCAATTTACGTTTAGAGCGGATCGGTGGAGCAATTAAAATGGAGGCAGTATATGGGAATGTAGAAATTTACCCATCACCCGGCTTGACAAGCCTGGCTATTCAGTCAAAAAAAACGGTTGTAACGCTTCTTGCTAAAAACTGGCAGCAGTTTGATTATACAATCAACGGAGCTTATACAGTCATGAAACTTCCTAATGGCTTTAAATGGAAACGAAATACAACCGATTTTAAAGATGCATTTTTTTCCAAAAATCAATTGACTAATGTTCACATAAATACAGAATTTGGTAATCTGACCATCAAATAGTCCTTGTTTATATTTTATCAGCCATGAAAAAAATTATATTGCTTTTATCTCTCCTTTCAGTATTTCGACCTGCTTTCGCTCAGGATAGTACTAAGATTACATATAGCGTTGAAACAGATACATTGGTCAAACAGCGTTTCATTGATCGGTATGAAAATGTATTTATGACAAAAGTGCCAACGAGACATATGTTTAAAATTGGGATTGAATTTTATCCACTTGGCCATTTTGAATATGGTAGCTCCAACCTCCATACCAAATCATTAACGCTGGGTTATGAATATAAATTGATGCCTTCAATCTCACTTGGAATAAATCTTAAAAGTAATGGCAGCTGGAGTCAAAGTTCAGTCTTCTCGGGGAGTCTGGCTGCAAACATTCAGGGACGTTGGTATTTTGATATGAATCGCCGGATAAGAGAAGGAAAAAGTGCTAACAATTTTAGTGGAAATTATTTGGCAATTGTTGGAGAAAAGTATTGGCAAAGTTATTACAATGTTTATCCTCAAATAAGAACAGGCCTGGAATTTGGGTTACAAAGAAGGTTTTTCAACAATGGAGCAATCGACTTTGCAGCGGGTGTTTACTACCAGAGATACCGGGATGGAAACCTTATATCTGAATTCAGCAACTTGATCAGGAAGGAAAAAGATTTTGAAATTTCTACCAGAACAACACTTGGTCTTGCTTTTGGAGACTGGAAACGAGCAGGACATATTCCAGCCTGTGATATACTTCGCTGTGATGAGGCTGTTTACAGTCAATGGAAAATCCTCTGGCCTATTGTAAGAATAAGCAGTAATATTATAAATGGGTCAATAGGCGTTGCCTATGAAAGAAAACTTGGCAATACCCCGGTTTCAATTAACACGCAGCTTTTAGCTGATTATAACCACATTAATTCCAACTTCATATTAAATTCAAGGGTTTATAATCCTCGTCAATATCAGATCCAATCATCAATTCAGGCCAGGTATTACTTTCTTCAGAAACAAAATATACGTAAAGGACGTAGTGGAAATAATTTATCAGGTTTTTACGCGGGCCCTAATGTAGACTATGTTTATTATTATAACTCGGAAATGTATGATAGGAATAAGTTGCACTTAGGCGCAGGAATTAATTATGGATACCAAAAAACCTTATTTCGTAATGCTTATATAGACATATCCGGAACTCAGAGCTGGAACTTATTAACAAATCAATCGGGTAAAAACAGACTGGGATCATTCAGAATAGGATTCGGTTTATCGTTTTGAACTAACTCAATTTTTCAAAATCAAATAAACCCCGGCGACCAGCAATACTGCTCCGGCAATTCTTGGTAAAGTAATTTGGTGTACTGCAAAACCCTGAAAACCAAAGTGATCAATGGTGATGGCGGCAATCATTTGTCCGGCTACGACCAAACAAATCATATTGGCAGGACCAATATCCCTGACAATAAAAACGACAGTAAGTACATAAAACGCACCCAGAAGTCCGCCTAAAAAACGGCTGTATGGAATTTGTCGGAAATCTGAAATATTAGGTACGGGATTTTTATTAAAACAAGCAAAAGCAATGGCTAAAACGAGTGTGCCTATACCAAAAGAAATTAATGCTGCAAGAATTGGATTGCTTAATGATTCGCGGAGCTGCACATTTACTCCGGATTGTACCGCGTTAGAAATACCAATTAAAAAAGCCAGTAAGAGAAAAAACCAATTCATTATTTAACAGATAATTTCGGATAATTTACTCCTTTCTTCCTCCTCCTTTCCTACAAATATTATTTCTTCAACTCGCTCACCTCATCCGGATCAACCGTTTTGAAAAATCCGTAAACCCGAAGAGTAATCGCCAGTGCAACAGTAACTTCGGCTGCGGCAACCACAATTACAAAAAGCGCAAATAATTGTCCGCTTAATTTTTCCGGATCATGACGACTAAATGCAATGAGATTTAAATTAACAGCATTCAGCATCAGTTCAATACCCAATAAAATCCCTATAAAATGTCGTTTGGTAACAGCAATAGCTAAACCAATGCTGAACAAGGCAGCGGCAACGAAAAGATAATGTTCCAGTGGAATCGTATTCATGAAGCAGGGTTTCGGTTTAATGCCAGATAAGCAGCTCCGATTAAAGCAACCAATAACAAAATTGCTGCAATTTCGAAAGGTAAAAGATGACTGGTCATAAGTTCTACGCCAATTGTTTTGATTGTAGATCTGCTCGAAATTATGTCGCCGGTCATTTTAAATTGAGAGCTTATAATGACGTAACTTAAGAAAGCAAACACACCTGTTCCTACTAAAAATCCCTGAATTCTACGCGATCGCTCCACTTCTACCCGATTAGGTGTTGAAGATACGGTCTGTCTATTTGTCTTTTGAGTAAGCATAATACCAAAAATTAACAGTACTAAAATTCCTCCAACATAAACCATGATCTGTGTAACAGCCAGAAAATCAGCACCAGCAAGAACGTACAATGCTGCTATCCCCAGGAAAGCCATAAACAATGCAAACGCTGCATAAATAAGGTTTTTGGAAAATAAAATAAACAATGCTGAGGCAATAGCAAGTATAGAAAAACTGTAAAATGCGGTTGCTTCCATGTTAGTCCTGCTTGGGTTTTGGTAATTCTTCTGCCTTTTCTTCAATAGTTGTATTCTCATCTGCCTTTGCAATAATCTCTGTTTTTTCAGAAAGTTCTTCACTTTTAGTATCAGAAGGTTCATTAACCACTGCTGGAACTACCTTTGGCTTCATCGTGGGTCTAAACGCAGGTTTGGCAGGCGCTGATTCATCAGGTATTGCTGAATTAGAATTTTCAGGATCAACAGGAATTATTTTGTCAGAAACTTTTGAAACCGGCAATTCAGGATTAGCGGGTGCAGCTGTTTTCGGCTTCATCGTAGGACGAAACGCGGGTTTAGCAGGCGCTGATTCAGCAGGAATTTCTGAAATAGAATTTTCAGGATCAACGGGAATAATTTTATCAGATACTTCTGGAACCGGCAATTCAGGATTTATAGGTGCAACTGCTTTCGGTTTCATCGTCGGACGAAACGCGGGCTTGGCAAGTATAGGCTCAGCAGCAGTTTCCGAGACAGAATTTTCAGGATTGACAGGAATTATCTTGTCAGATACTTCTGAAACCGGCAATTCAGGATTAATGGGCGCAATTCCCTTTGGTTTCATCGTGGGACGAAACGCGGGTTTGGCAGATGCAGGTTGAACAGGTGTTTCTGAGGTAGAATTTTCAGGATCAACAGGTGCAGCCGTTTTCGGTTTCATCGTAGGACGAAACGCAGGTTTAGCGGTTATAGGTTCAGCAGGAATTTCTAAGTCAGGATTTTTAAGATTAACCGGATTTTCGGGATCAGCGGGAATTATTTCATCAGAAGTTTCCAGAGCTTTTTCAACTTTGGGTTTCATTGATGGTCGAAAAGGCAACTTTGGAACAGTTTCCTTTTGAATTTCTGTTGGCTGTGTTTCTTCTGGTTCTGCCTTTTCTACAACAGGTGCTGGTTTTCTCGGTATAAATGCAGGTTTAGCTGGTGCTGCCGAAGTCTCTTCTTTGGCTTCAACTTCCTGTTGTTTTGGTTTGATCGTTGGCTTAAATGCAGGGCGGGCAACCGGAGCCACAGGCGTTGCTTCTGCCGTAACAACAGGTTTTGGTGCAGCTTTTAATGCCTCTTTTTCTTTCTGGAATTGTTCAAGCAACCTGCGTTTTTCATCCGCTTCTTCCGGACTCAAATTGGCGTAACTATAAACCATGTCTCTGACATCCAGTTCGCTATAATCGAATGTCTTGGTCATTGTTAAACATTCCGTAGGGCAAACTGTTGTGCACAGACCACAGTAACAGCACTTTGCCATATCTATGTCAAATTTTGCTGCATACAATCTAATCGGGGAACCGTCTGACGCACGCCCTACTTCTTCTATTGCCCGAATTGGCTCGATTTCAATACAATCTACCGGGCATACTTTCACGCACTTATCGCACACAATGCAATCATCCATTTCATTGTGCAAACGATAACGGCCATTATCCGGAATCGGAATGGTTTCCTGAGGATATTGGATAGTAACCATTCCACTTTGAAGGTCAAAAAAGTCACCTGAACGAATATCTGTGGACATACGGCGCTTACGTGCCTGCCACAGATGCCGCCAGGTCAGGCTCATGCCTTTCCATGTGGTACCAATTCCTTCTGATATATTTTTAAAGTAATTAGACAATGTTAGAAGATCTCAATAGTCAGTTCAAAATCGTTGCTACAAATATTTTTTACAGCAAGGTCAAGACAAAATCAGCCTATCACAAAGATAGAGTAAACTGAATAAAAACTTACTTTTCTACCAGCAGACCTTCCAGAATTGCCGTTAATTCTTTCTGAACAGATTCTGATTTGTCACCAACGTACCATTGTTGAACTTCCACAGCAAATTCTTTATGTGTTTTTGTCGGATTGGCTTTGTACTCAAGCAACATTGCATGCGCACCAGCCGGACGTGGTCCCCAGGTAAAAAGTTCGTTAAAATCTTCATCTACCGCTATTAATTTAGGAATGGAACGCCCACCGTCAGTCATATATTGATCCATAATCGCAGGATTTTCGTCACGAAGAAGCAACTTAATAGTGATCAGAGGATTTGGTAATGCAGCAGCAGCAATCACAGGAACATTTTGTGCTGCGTCCCCACACCATGCTTCTGTCAGAATGTACCAGGTTTGCGGGATCTGGATCTGATTAATTGCATTTGTTAATTCCTCAGTGATTGTCAGTTTTTTATTAAGCCGCTGCATTCTCGCCAAATTCAGCTTGGTATAATAATTCATTTCTTCCGACTGCTTAGGTCCGGTTGTTCTGTTTTCCAAAACTACTTTTTCCATCAAAAGCATGTAATCTGAATAGGAATATGCTGTTTCTGTTACTGAAAGGGGGAATAAATCCGCTACATTTTTCATTCAATTTTTCTTTTTATAAAGAAACCAGTTGTTTACTCTTTCGGTTCAGGCTTTTGGTCCAAATAGCGCAAATATTCCCTTGCCAAAATTTCACGGTTGAAATGGACTTTTGCGTGTTGATAACCATTTTCTCCCTGCATTTGTAGTAAATCCCGATTCGCCATATAATGCCTGATTTTACCAGCAAAGTCTTTCGGATTTTCCGGTTCAACGAATACACCGGCTTTTGCATCTTCAATCAATTTTCTGGAAATTCCATCAATGACCATCAGGACTGGCTTTTTACACGAAAAATAATCGAAGGTTTTATTGGAATAAATAGTTTTGAAAATTTCTGCTTTTTTTAGAACCGAAGCACCCATTTCAGAAGCCAGAATATATTTGAACACTTCATTTTTTGATACAGAATCAATAAACCGGACATTAAACAGGTTACGATTTTGCGCTTGCTTTATTAATTCATCTTTTTGTTGTCCATCGCCAATCAGCAAAAAATAAGCATCCGTATTTTGTAATAATTCAGCTGTTTCAAGAATTTGTATCAAGTAATTGGCAATGCCATGCGCTCCAACATAAGCAATTACAAATTTGTTTTCAAGACCATGTTCCTTACGAAAAGCTGAAACATTCAAGTTGTTATTTATCTGGTCTGCTAAAATAAAATCGGCTCCGTTGGGAATGTAGATGATTTTTTCAGCGGGAACATTTTTCTTATTGATTAAAATATCACGAAAAGCAGGAGTCAGAACATTAATCTGTTCCGCTTTCTGATACACATATTTTTCAAACCAATAAGCAAACCGGATCAATAATTTGTTTTTTAAAACTTCTGTTTCGATTGCAGATTCCGGCCATAAATCCCTGACTTCAAATAGAAAAGGAATATTTTTAAACCATGAAAGAACAAGGGCAGTAATTCCAACAAACAGGGGTGGAGACGTTACAAGAATGAGATCGTATTTCTCTTTTGCGTAAAATATTCCGCCTAAAATGCTGGAAAATGTAAATGAAAAATAAGCCCATAACCTGCCAAAAAAGCCTGAATTGTAAGAATCTGAAACATAACAGGAAATGACCTTTACGCCATCCTTATTAAGTTTCATATCAAAATATTTGCTGTTGTTTGAGGATAAACGTTTGCCCATGTAATGAACTGACCCAGTTAATACTGTGATTTTATGACCTTCCTCAATCCAGATCCGGCTCATTTCATTCCAGCGTGAGCCACCGCCATCATTGTCTTGCAGAAAAAATTGATGAATAAGCAGAATGTGCATTAAAGAATAAGGTTTTACAAGAAATTGTATACTTCTTATTCAATGAGACGGTATTTGTTGAGATAAGTTTCGGCATCGCACACGACAAAAGGTGCTGAAACGGGGAAATCTTTTAAATTTCGGGTAATGAAAAAATCAGATGCTGATGATAAAGCAAGTTCGTATTGAACGGCGTCTTCAAAATCTTTAATCTTAGTGTTTAATAATGCATTCGTGTGAATTATATCTGAAATTTCGTAAACTGTGACTATCTCCGAAATTAGTTTGATCATTTCTCTGGTTGCCAATTCATCTGTTGTCTTTCTAACTTGATAATGAGCATGTATTAAATGTATAATTGAAGTATGCGCTATTATTCTTTCTCCATCAATTTTTGCAATTAAGTCTAATGCAAAAGTGTCAAAGGGTTTTCTAAATAATAAGTGATCAATCAAAATATTGGTATCAATCCAGATTTTATGCATTTTTCCTAATGATGTATTCCCGATAATCTTCTTTGTCATTAAAATCATCTCTTGGAGTAATGCCTGCCTTATTTTGTAATTCCCTTATCCTTTGCAATTTGGTAATTGTAGGATTGGGTGTTAATTCCTGCAAAATCATCTCATTAGACAATTTTAAACTTAAATAATCTTCTTCGTTTTCTTTTTTACCTTCGGTTGAAGATTTTAAACTTTCTTGAAGTAAATTATCCAGATAATCCTCCAAAGCTTTTTCAACAGATTTCCCTTCCCGTTCCACTATAGAACGAACTTTCTGCAACTTCTTTTCATCTATATTGATTGTCAGCGTCATAGCACGTTTTTATTTTTATAAAAATAAACATTCATATCTAAAAGCTAATTAGACAGGAATTTGTTCAACCCGTTACTTTTTTAATAACAGTCCTAATATAACGTTTATTTGAGCAAAAGGTAATCTGCTTACTTTCTTCCTTTTCACTATAAAGCTCCGAATACCAGCCAGGTGATATGGAAAGAGATATTTCATCACCATTTTCATCAAATGCCTGAATACTAAATTGATTAAAAAACATTTCAGATGGATGCCATAATTGATTCATCATCATTTCTGACGGAGCATTATCTATCCAGTCTTCCACTTCCCAATATAGCCGACCGATTTTTTTCTTAACCTTCCTGCGATGTTTTATACCTTTTCCCAATTGCAGGAATCCTTCAAATTCTCCCTCAAAAATAGCGTCCTTTCCTACTTCTTTCATTTTTTCCCATCCTCCCTTACCCTTTTTTATCCAATCATACCAAATAAATCCCGACCCTTTACGCATCTGATCATGATCGTCCAGCATTACTGTATTATGGGAAGCTGTTCCCATAAAATAACGGCTCCATTTTTCATCTGTATTGTACTTGTACGAGCCCGCATCGCGCAATATATTTTCACCATTTACCCAAATATCTAAATGCAAATTATCCGCCTGAAATGGCCGGTCTTTATAAGTGCCGCAATGAAGAAAAGTAATCGTATTGGTTTCTCTTAAAATATAATAACCACTTTTTGGAAAAGCAGAAATCAGAGGAAAGGAGGAATGGGAAGAAGAAAGGATACAAGCATCTCCAAATTCTCTTGCTGACTCCTTGCTTTCGTGTATTCCCATCCAAAACATTTCTTCTTGCCAAAGCCCGGTTTTGTATCCTAAATCCATACTCAGCAAATCAGCTAATGCACCTAATTGCGGTCGAAAATCCCGGAAATGACAATCTGTTAACGGGAAAAATAATGCGCCGTCATTGTTTCCATAATTTGGCAGCCAACCAGTTTTATCATCCTGACAAGTACGAAGAAATTGCACTGATTTTTTGGCGCGATCATAAATTGTTTCACTCCATTGTTCACCATTTATTTCTGCTAATGCGATTGCCCAGGTTAGTAACTGAACCACAACCCGGTGATAATTCATGGAAAATTGCAGGAATGTTCCATCCTCGTAAATCTGGTAGCTTATTTCTTCTTCAAACCACTTTTTTCCTTTCTTTTTCCAACGGTTGCTTTCCGGGAAAAATGGATAAAGTAAACCAATTACATACAAACCCAGTGTTTCAGTAATAACATGATTATTCCGTACTGCTATTCTTGAAAAGTTAATATTCTGTTCAACGTGCTGCATTTGTTTGTAAATACTGTTGATTATTTTATTGAAAATCTGTTCAGTAAGGTTGGGCGAATTTTTATAATACTGAAGAGCAAAAGTCCAGTTTAAAACACGAAGTGTAATTTCCTGACTGCATTTCCAGTTTGGTCCGCAATTGACAGGATTGACCTCTATCCAGTTTTCTATTTTGGAAAAAACAATGACAGACTGATCTTCCTGAAAATGAAAATCATAACGGATAAGATCGTAGAGAAATGTAAACCGTGAAATTTCCCAAACATATTTAATGTCTCCGGATTCCTTCGAAAAGTCAGGAATATTGCTCCAGTGTTGGCTCTGATTATATTTAAAACCAGTTTCAGGATTTGTATGCCAATCAGTATTTTTATAATAAACCAAACTGAAATAGAGAAATTTGTTTTGATGAATTGCTAAGACGCGTTCTTTTAACGTGTCAAAATTCTGATTTTTAAATAATTTCCCATTTTCTTTTTCTTTTATTTGAAAAAACAAAACAGGAAGATTTCGCCAGTTATCTAATGTGATAAATTCCTTCTGGTCAACATGTTTTGGAAAAAGAATTTTCAACCAGCCAGTCTTTTGCTGCAATGCATACCAAATTCTGAAAACCACATAACGCAGTCCCATATTTTTGAGCAATTGAAAAAGTAAAAGAGGAGAAAAATTACGATTCATATTTTGACCAACATAATCAGAACTGCATTTCATTTTAGATGAAAACCCTATCAATCGGTCACAAAAAAAGGACTAACCCAATATGGA
>Ga0247734_1002864_pt1 | contig 10745 bp, 6 predicted proteins | sample UWRJL103311B2_FD_180933 | JGI IMG/M metagenome (GOLD analysis project Ga0247734, IMG submission 180933) | Plant litter microbial communities from Arlington Agricultural Research Station in Wisconsin, United States - UWRJ-L103-311B-2 | ecosystem: Environmental > Terrestrial > Plant litter >... | reverse complement strand
ATTGTTTCCATGAGTTAGGTGAGTTTTAAAAAGTTTTGGTGTTGGTAACAAAGTTGAGTTGCTGCTGCGCCTGGAAAAGGTCATTTTTTAGATCAATCAAATTCAGTTGAGCATCCCGGTAAGCCCTGATTTTATCGATAAAACTGACCAGATCAATAATTCTTTTGGCATAATCTTCGGTAGCATTTTTTGATATTTCCTCAATGCTTTGCAAATATTCCGGAGTCAGTTTTTGCTGTAAAGCCAATGCTTCCTGATATTGCCGGGCGGCTGCTACCACATCCTGTTCTACTTGTAAATGGCTGAGTTCAGCAGTGGTTTTCGACTGATCAATGCCAAATCTGGCACTTTGAATATTACCCTGATTTTTATTTCTTATTGGCAGATCCATCAATACCTGCGCTCCGACATAATGAGGAAATGCAGAACCAAGTCTTTGGTAATCAGCTCCAATTGTGAGATTTGGTGTAGCCAGGGATCTTTGATAAGTAAGATTGTTCTGGTTATACTGAATTAACTGTTGTGCAGATAATAAGTCGGGACGATTGGCAATTGCCAGATCCACAAGCTGACTTAAACCCGGGCCGTTTGTACTGGCGGCTGTATTTTCGTCCGGTACAATATATACAGTTCCGCCGGTGGAAAGCAATACCCGCATATTGGCTTCATCCTGCGCAATCTGCACATTCATACTGGAAAGATCTCGTTCGAAATTCTTTTGTTCCAATTCTAAACGGGTAACTTCATACGGTGCAATTACACCCAGTTTCAATTGAGCACGAAAGGCAGTCAGCAAACTTTCAATTCGGTTTCGTTCAAGGTTTAACATCCGCAATTTAGCTTGCTCATTTACAAGATTTCCATAAGTCTGCGCTAATGTATAACGTGCATTCCGCATCACATCCTGAAAAGCAGATTCCTGCAAAGCGACGTTGGATTCGGCTAGTTTTACCAGTTTGCTGCGGCTGGAAGTAAGACTTAAAACCTGTTGCAGCTGAATATTAAAAACACCTCCGGTAGGATTAATTAGGTCTGATTGTTTACCAAACGGAAGCACTTTATGCGTGTAGCCGTTATAGAGATTCGTTTCAACAAATAAATTCGGGTTATACCAAAGTTTGGCTTGTTCCACACCAGCCTGGGCAATGTTGACATTAAATTTTTGAGCAATTAAAGCAAAGTTTTTTTGAATGAACCGTTCCTGCGCATCGGCCAGCGTAAGTTTGAGTGTGTCCTGAGCATAATTTGGCAGAACCAAAGCAAAATTCATGAGTAGAAAAATGATAATTCGTTTCATTGCAAAGAGTTAGATGAGTGTTTTGTCAGGGAATTTGCGTTTCAAATAGAAACTTGAAATAAAAAGGTAGTGAAAATTTTTGTAAGCTTTTTTGATAAACTATTTCTATTTGTATATATAATTAGTTGTATATAGTGACATTGTTATTGTGGTGTTTAAATGGGTGTTTTTTAATTCTATAATAAAATTATTTCATCAGTACGTTGCCGGCAAGCCAGTGTCGGTATACACTTGAAAATGGGCGGTGGAAAGGGGAAAAGTGTCGGTAAGCTATCACTTCACATTTTCAAAAATACGTTCTGTCAAAGCATTATAATCTTTATTGTAATAATGCCCGCCAGGCAAAATAATGGTCTTAATTCCTTCTTTTACTAATTTCTCTTTTACATCATTATCTTCCTCTTTCCCAAAAAAGCAAACCGGATTAAGGCCTTTTATTTTTATCAATTCTGCCAATACATTGTAGCTGCCTTTATTCTTTCCGAAGTTTAGCATATCAGCTATATGTATTTCAAAATCAGCATTTTCGTCAGGAGAAAGTGAAATTACACCACGAATGTTTTTTTTCATTTCAGGGATAAACCGGTCAGCGATAAATGGAATAACAGAAGCACCGAAGGAAAATCCCATTAGAACAAAACTCTTTTTATTCCATTGCTGCATATAATGTGCAATGGCCTTACTGATGTCTTCAGTAGATTTTTCAGGTTTTTTTTCATTCCAAAAATATTTTTGAGAATCCATACCTACAACCGGCATTCCTTTTCTTGCAATAGCTTCTGAAAGAGACTGGTCAAAACTGGTCCATCCGCCATCACCAGAAACGAAAAATACCATTGGCAGATCATTTTTTGCAGCTGATGGAATTAAAGTCAGAGGTAAATCTCCTGGTAATGGTATCAATTTTTGTGTTTTAAGCAGCTCGTTTTGTGAAGTTTTTATTTCAGTGAATGAAGGTGCCGCCATGATCTTTTTATAAGCTAAATTAAACTGAGGCAGCCAGTTATCAGCAATCGAAAATCCATGTCCGACCTTTGGTAAAGTTACCAGTTCCGCCATAGGTAAGTTTTTCAAAAAGTCCTTTGTCGCTGCATATGGACTACTTAAATCTTTCAATCCGTTTAGTGAAATAAAAGGTGCAGTGAGTCCTTGGGTTTTATCAAGAAAATAAGATTTGCCTTCTTTAGTAGCATGTGATGTCAGCGCAGTTCCACTGCACAACGGTTTTGCAAGATCCAGTTCAGGAGAAAATCCCAATGCAATGGCTCCTTTAAATGTATTGGCAGGAGCTTGTGCCAAAATACCATACACCAATGTTGCACCAAAAGAATATCCAATTAAAACCGGTTTGAAATAAGCAGGGAATCCGTATTTCTTTTGAATCATCAGGCTTAATTGTTCGAAATCTGCGGCGGGATAATAACAGTTTGCCGAAAGTTTACTGAGAGATTCCCGGTAATGTTTAGCATCAATTCCCAACACCAATGCACCTTGATTAGCAATGTTTTTGGCCATATTAACAACACCAAATTCCCAACCGCCGTCACCGGAAACAAACAATGCAACCGATGTTGGCTTTTTGGTAGGATGGTAAAGAATAATTTTTCCAAACGCACCGTAACTTACAGAATCAATGGTGGTTGCAAAGGAAACCTGGCTGATCAGCAGGATGCAGAATATATAACCAATTATTTTTTTCATTGGAATTAAAATCTGTTAATGAAGTAAGTTGAATTCAGGGTTTAATCACATTAGCCAGCACCGACGGAACTTTGAGCAGATCATAATCCTGATCGTAAACCAGATATTTGTTGTACCAGACCGGTGAAAATTTTTCCTTGAATTCCCGTAAGCCTTTATAGTGAGAAAACGACCTGATCTTTTCGTAAGCGAATTTCATGGATCTTTCCGGGAAATTTTGCGGATCTGCAATACCGGATAATGGCGCAAATCCCAGATTAACAGAAGTATAACCTTCTCTTTTAAGATGATTAAACATTTCAACTGTAATAAAATCTATTACCCCGTTAGGCGCATCAGCTGTTTTTCTAATCAAATCATACGTGCCTTCGCCTTTTGCATAGTCGGGAATGATATTAAGAAAAGCGACAATCTTTTCCTCCGCATTTTCTACGGTAATGATCGTTTGCTGTTTTAATTCTTCCCAAATGAACATGCCTTGAGAAAACACAATTTCGGTTCGATCTGTATCTGCCAGCCATTCATCAGAAACTGCTTTGAGCTTTTGCAACAATCCATCACTGATCGGAGCGGTATAAATTTTACTGTGAAATCCTTTTTCTGTAACTTTTTTCAATGCATTCCGAATAGATTTTCTTGCTCCACCTTCCAGTGTAAACGTCGTAAGATCCATGATGCCTTCCTGCCCGAGAAATAATTTCTTTTTATTGGGAAATGCGGTCAGATATTCTTCCGGGACGCGGTAATACAAACTTTTTAATCCGCTCTCAAAACAGTACTTGTCAAATGCAAGCACACAAGCTTTCATAGAGTCTTTGGGCGCAACGGGACATTCTAATACGACAGCAAAATTACCAGTTAACCGGTAAGCAATAAAGCCTTCCATTGTTTCAGGTCTGAAAATCATTTTGTCGGGATAAGTTTTAAAATAATCCAGTCCGGAATTACCGTATTTTACCAATTGTGTTTTAGCCCAAATCAGATCATCTTCGCCCGTTGTCACTTTAATAATGTAGGGCCGGACAAGTGTATAAATCAAAAACACAATACACAAAAAGCCACTGATGTTAATAGAATAAAGAAATTCTCTGGCAAATGTATCTTGCGGCACCAGGTTCCGGCTGCCGATCAGAAAAAAGTTTTGGAAGGTATATTGAATTGATTCCAGCCAGCTGAAATCAATGTTGAAATGTTTTTCATCCAGATAGTAAAAACCGATACAGCCATAAAGCAGTACGGCAACACAGCTTAACAAGGTAGTCTGAATGCCGATAATGCCAAGTTTGCGGTTATTTTTAATATAATATTCTTTTCTTGAGATAAACAAAATAACCATGGCTGCAAATGCAAAGATAGCTTCCTCATAATCAACTGCTTTGGTTAAGTTCCCGATGATGGATAGCATACAAAGTGCCATAGCAAAATACCAGGCCATGCGTAATCCTTTGAGCATAAAAGCTGCGGTGACCAACAAAAATAATCCGGTGATGAGTACAAAATAATTAGAAGCGGTAATGGCAGTTACCGGTAAAAAATCGCTGACAAACTGAAGTCGCTGATTGATCGCAGGAGTCAGTACGGAAATAATATTGACGATTCCCAAAAGCAGTAATAACAATGCAGGAAATATCCGCATCAGCAGTTTATTGATTTTGAGCAAAAAGCTTAATGCACCGGCAAACAACGGCAGCCAGAATTCGAGAAAACGGTAAAAGAAAGTAATGGAAATGGCAGCTGCATCAGTAAATCCAAAGCGAACCAATATTAAACTCATAGAAACTTCTATGGCACCTAATCCGCGTAGAAACGGAGAAATGATGAGAAAAATAACAGCTGTAATATAACTCATGGCAGCCGCAAAAAGCGAAGGTTCCAAACGTAATGCAACCATGGCAATGTATACATGAGCAATACCTGTCAGTTCGATAAGTACACTGTAAAGGACCGTTAAAGCGAAATGTTTCCTGTTAATTTTATTGTTCAAAAGATCTTCAAAATACGATTCGGAAGAGGGAAAAAGCTTAATGATTTTTTGATAAATTGTCCCTTTTGTTTGTATTGATTTAAACAGTAAATAAACCAGCGTAATTAAAATTAGCACTGAACCTAGTGCAATCCACTCTCCTGAACCAATGTTTCCCTGAAAAATTGCAAAAGCAAAAGCTGGTATTGCTACAACTACTACGGAAAGTATTCCCACAAAGCCGTAAATAGAGGATGCAAAATGGATCTGTGATTTACTGGTTCCTTTGTTCTCAATATCGCCGGTAAAAAATGCAAGTGAAGAAATACCTCCAGCCGGAAGAAAAACGCTGATGAAATTACGTTTCAGAAAAAGTATAATGGCGTCATTCAACGAAATTTTACTTCCAATTGATGCAAACGAAGCTACATACATAAACCCCTGGATGGCAATGTATATAATTGATAAAACGATTCCGGCGACGACCCATTCCCAACTTGCGGTTAGTAGTATTTTTTTGACCTGATGCAATTCAGTTTCTTCGTGCCTGACAAACCAGATTCCAAGTCCGATAAAAAATACCGTAAAAATATATTGACCTATAATCCTGGCATTTTCCCTGATGTATGGAATTCCTTTTAATTTAAAAAAAGCGAGCGGCCTGATGGATTCTGCCATGTGTTGATGAAATTTTCCTGTTGGTTTAATTTTGTTCTAATTAAAACGACTGTGAAACTGACCGGCTTCCACCAACGCTTCCTGGCAAACTGAAATGACTTTATCAATCTCTTTTCTCATTTCTTCATCACTAAGGTTTTCATGCTCAATAATATCCAGATGCGGGTTTAATAAACTATCGAGCCCCATGATCGAAATGCTTGTTTTCATGTTATGCGCAATCTGTTTTAATTCGATAAATTGTTTATTTTCAAATGCTTGCGTCAATGCTGTTAGTTCTTCCGGCACAAGTTTTAAAAACTGCTCAGTTACCAGTTTTTCATACTCTTCATCTCCTTTACTAATCTCTTTCATGTATTTAAGATCTATGATTTTAAAGTCATTGTCTTTTAAAACAGTTAAATCAGCATGAGATTTTTGACTTAGATTACTACCTGTAAATTTTGAAATAATACGCTGCAAATCATTTTCCCGGATTGGTTTTGATATATGTTCATTCATGCCAAAACTGATGCATTTCTCACGTTCGCCGGCCATAGCATGCGCAGTCATCGCAACAATCGGAACATCCAGTTTCAGGGTTTGTCTAATTTCCTGAGCAGCCGTGTAACCATCCATCTCAGGCATTTGGATATCCATGAATATAAGATCATAAGAATCATGTTTCAGTATTTCCAGTGCTTCTTTTCCATTGCTGGCAATGGTGTTTTTTACACTAAATTCATCCAGAAAATGACTCATCAATCCCTGATTTATTACGTTATCCTCTACAACTAATATTTCGATATTTTTCTTGAAACCGGAATTAGAACTGTCAATCTCAGAATGGATTAGCTGGTTTTGATGCGTAGCTATTTTATATGGAATACTGAACTTTACGATTGTCCCAAATCCAAATTCGCTTTTTAATTCAATATTTCCATCCTGCAAATAAACCAGATCTTTTACAATAGAAAGCCCTAATCCCGTTCCGCCATATTTGCGTGTAGTAGAGTCTTCGGCCTGGCGAAACCGTTCGAAAATTGTTTCCAGCTTTTCTTCTTCAATGCCAATACCAGTATCAGTTACGTTAAACTCAACAGTGATTTGATCAGAAGTAGTAGATTTTTCCTGAATAACCAGCGTTATTTTTCCATCATTTGTGAATTTAATTGCATTACCAATCAGGTTCACCAGAATTTGAGTTAATCGGGTAGCATCTCCCACTAAAATATCCGGTATTTCCGACGATATAGATGTCTGAAATACCAGTTTTTTTTCTTCAATTTTGTGATGAAACATAGCTGTTAACGAATGAATTAACCCGCTCAAACTGAATGGGATTTGTTCAATCCGCATCATTCCCGATTCTATTTTAGAAAGATCCAGAATATCATTTACAATTGATAAAAGTGTTTCACCGGACTGTTGAACAGTTGCCACGTGTAACCGGGCGTCATCGTCCAGCTTTTTTCTTTGTAATAAATGGGTGTATCCCAGGATCGCATTTAGCGGAGTCCGAATCTCGTGGCTCATGTTTGCCAGGAAATTTTCTTTAATTAGTGCAGCTTCTTTTAATTTCTTTTCACTGGTATTGAGCTGGTTAATAAGATCAGCCTGTTTTTTCATTCTATTAATGATAATTAAAAAAACGGCAGTGAGTAAAAATAGTACTAAAACAATAATATAAAGATTCCAGCTTAACACTTTTTGCCCGCTTTGATCTACGGATTTAATTTTCTGTGCCAGCTCAACCCGGCCGCTGGTATCAATTTTATGGGTCAGGTTTGTAATTTCTTCGGAAAGTTTAATGGCCTGATTGGAAGCAATCTGACTTTCTATTGCAGGTTTACCGGCTTTAAAAAAACTGTCTACCATTAGCTGGCTGAAATTGATCTTTTTGTCAACCAAGTTATCCAGTTCATTAATATATGTAGTGGAAGTAATGCCGCTACCGGTTTTTTTCAATTGATTTACATCTTCTTTGATTTTTAAAACTCCTGCTTCAAAATCCTTGATCCTTGAAGAATCACCGGTCGTTACAGCTGTTTTAATTTTATTATCCAACAGTAAAAGGTCCTTTTGTAAACCAACCAGTTCACTATTTACTTTATATTCTTTCAGCAGATTTTCATTGCCGCTAATCAGTTCTCTTGCATTGGTGCTTGTAATGTACTGTGCCGAAACAAGCATGATAATGCCGATGACAAAACCGGTAGTTATGTAATAAACAAGCGTCCTGATTCTCATAATATTCCTGCAATAGGCTTTCTGATATTAGCGGTAAGCCTGTGAAAATGTTTCAATAAAAATAATGCAATTGAAATATCAGAACAACGGAGTATGGTCAGAAGGGATAAATCTGTCGTTGGTTGGGGGAAAAGTATCGGCCGGATTTTATAAAATTTTAAGACGCAGGTTCAGAGCAGAACGATATGTATCGGCAACCGGCACCAACTTACGGTTAATAACCAGCGTTCCCCCTTCCATGGTATCAATTTTGCCAACCTGCACAATAAAGGAACGGTGAACCCGCAAAAACTTTGATTCGGGAAGTTTGCTTTCAACTTCTTTTAATGAAGAATGTACGGAATAAAACTTCTCCGCAGTATATAATTTAACATAATCTCCCATGGCTTCGGCAAACAGGATTTCGTCCAGTTTGAGGCGGCGCACTACGTTAGAATCACGAATAAAAATAAAGGCGTCATCTTCTATTTTTACAACCTGCTTTTTACTTTTAAATATTTCCCTGGCCTTTTCAATTGCTTGTAAAAAACGCACAGTTGTAACCGGTTTTGTAATATAATCGGCCACATTAAGTTCGAATGCTTCGGCTGCGTAATCTTTTTTTGAAGTCGTAAAGATGATAATAGGGTTTTTGCTGCCCAGACTTTTCACCAGTTCAATACCGCTCATGCCCGGCATTTCTATATCAAGCAATAAAAGATCAACAGGTTCAGACATGATTTTTTGATAGGCTTCCATGGCATCCGCGCATTCTCCGGCCAATGTTAGACTCTTGTCCTGGCGAACCAGCTGTTTTATAGTGGTTCTGGCTATAATATTATCATCTATAATTAAACAATTCATGTGAGCGGGGGATTTATTCAGGGGCAAAATTCTCTGCAAAGAAACGCATTATAAAGATACTTTCGGACAGTTTACCGACTGCTTTTGCCTTTCTGACTATTTACCATTTCAGGATTTTGTATCAGCACGTAGCTTTGACCTATCAATTCAATAGCAACTTTAAAACAAATCAAAATGAAAAAACTAATCGCATCCGCCGTTGTAGCCTTATTGGCCATCGCTACTGTACAAACACAAGCCCAAACCACTGCAAAAGAAATCAAAAAAGAACTTAAATCTGAAAAGAAAGAAACGCGCAAAGAACTACATAAAGAGCACGCACAGGAAGTAAGCATTATAGCAAAGGATAATTTTATATCTGATTTTGGAAATGTTAACAACGTGAAATGGGTGAAGGGCTCACAATTTGATGAAGCTGTATTTATGAAAGACGGCAATTTAACTACTGCCTATTATGATTTCAGTTCAAAGCTGGTAGGAACAACTACTAACAAAAAATTTGCTGACCTGCCTGCAACTGCTCAAAAAGAAATTAAAAAACGTTACAAAGATTACGTAACCGGAGCAGTTGTACTGTTTGACGATAATGAAGCTAATGATACCAACATGTCTTTTTATGGCACTCAGTTTGAAGATGCTGATCATTATTTTGTAACTGTTTTAAAAGGTAAAGAAGAAGTGATACTGATGGTAACCAAGAGCGGTGAAGTTTCCTATTTTAAACAAGTGGTATAAGTTACCCTTCATCAATAAACACATGGCTCCTGCTGTTCTCACGAATAGCAGGAGTTTTTTTATATAACAATTTATCTGATGAGATTTTTAGAAAGACATTTGTTCCTCTGCTTTATTTGAATAGATTTGTATTTTAATCTATAAATCGAGTAGACTATTCCTGGCTAGAAATAATAGCAGATATATGTGCAGATAATTAATACAGATTTTAGGTTTATTTAAAAGTTGTAATTAAGTAAAAAGCCAAAATTTTATTTTACATTACATACAATCTGCCGGAGATTTAATAATGATTCCTGTTAATATAACCACGATTATTATTAATTGTACAAATAGGGGAACTAGTCCTGATCACTGAATTTGCAGACTATTTATTTCAATATTTCTTTCATATAAATTTACTAAAAATTAATGCATTCGAATTCTACGCGCAAAATTTTGCTGGCAATACTACTTGGAGTAATATGCCAGCCGGGCAATGCATCGGGGAAATTACTTTCTCCGCTTATTACAACTCCCGGGATTTCAAAGAAAACTGTTATTGATATTTCCGGAACAGTTACCGACAAAATCAATGGACAAGGTTTGCCGGGTGTAAGTATCCTGATCAAAGGAACGAACACAGGCACAATTACAAATGTTGATGGCGGATACAAACTTTCTATATCAGAAAATACAGACGCAACTTTGGTGTTTTCGTATATAGGTTACGTTAGTCAGGAGGTTAAGATTGGTTCCCAGCAAATCATTGATATCAAACTGGATGCAGATATAAGCAGTCTGAATGAAGTGGTGGTAGTAGGATACGGAACCCAGAATAAGCGGGACATTACCGGTTCGGTTGGATCACTTTCGGCTAAAAATATCAAGGATATTCCGGTTACGAACTTTGAAAATGCCATTCAGGGACAAATTGCCGGTGTGCAGGTGCAGGAACCAAGTGGTGAACCAGGTGCAGGAACAACTATTCGTGTCCGTGGTCTGGGATCAATTTCAGGCGGAACAGAACCTTTGTATGTCATTGACGGGTTTCCGATTTCTAAAAATGTAGATGCCGGCGTTCAGGGAGATGTTTCAAGAAGAACCGTTGCTTTTGCACTTCCTCCTTCCAATCCGCTTGGAACAATTAATCCTACTGATATTGAGTCAATTGAAGTTTTGAAAGATGCATCTTCGGCAGCTATTTACGGATCACGCGGTTCAAATGGTGTTATCTTAATTACGACAAAAAAGGGAAAAAAAGATAAAAAACCTGTCATTGGATTTGATGCTTATTTTGAGTTTCAAACGGTAGCAAAC
>Ga0247734_1002863_pt1 | contig 10749 bp, 9 predicted proteins | sample UWRJL103311B2_FD_180933 | JGI IMG/M metagenome (GOLD analysis project Ga0247734, IMG submission 180933) | Plant litter microbial communities from Arlington Agricultural Research Station in Wisconsin, United States - UWRJ-L103-311B-2 | ecosystem: Environmental > Terrestrial > Plant litter >... | reverse complement strand
TAGCTACATTAGTAAAACATTAAATACAAGCACCATGAAACTATTTGTGAAATTGGCCAGCCTGATAAGCGATATCCGAGAATACTTTTTTCTTAAAAGTATGCGTTCGTCTTTTAAACACTAATTTTTTTCGGTTACGCTTTATTTATACAATTATAATGTACATTTTGGGCTTTATACCAGCTCAAGTTAATGGCATCTGATAACAACGTTCTGCAACTCGATAAAAAACTTTTTGGCGATAACTTTGCCTGGGGGGTATCTGCTGCTGCCCTGCAAACCGAGGGTTCCTGCGATGCCGATGGCAAAGGCCCTTCTATCTGGGATACTTTTTCTGCCCGTAAGGGGAAAATCCTTAATGGCGACCATCCTATGGTGGCATGCGATTTCTATGCTAATTATAAGCGTGATATCGATCTGGTAAAACAATTAAACATTCCTAACTACCGCTTTTCCATAGCATGGTCGCGGATTTTACCTGTGGGCACCGGCGATGTTAACCAGGCCGGGATAGATCATTACAATAAAGTTATTAATTACTGCCTGGAGATAGGCGTGGAGCCTTGGTTAACCATATACCATTGGGATTTGCCACAAGCGCTGGAAGATAAAGGTGGTTGGACGAATCGCGATATTGTAGAATGGTTCAGCAACTTTGCAACTATATGCGCCAATTCCTTTGGCGACAGGGTAAAAAACTGGATGGTAATGAACGAGCCAGCTGTATTTACTGGGGCGGGATATTTTTTAGGTATACATGCACCGGGTCGGATGGGTTTGCGTAATTTTCTGCCTGCTGTTCACCACGTGGTTTTAAGCCTGGTGGCAGGAGCTAAGATAGTTCGCGGAATATTACCGGATGCAAATTTGGGCACCACGTTTTCTTGCTCTCAAATAGAACCGTATTCTGACAGACCGAAAGATATTGCGGCAGCTAAGAGGGCAGACGCTTTGATTAACCGCCTTTTTATAGAACCTATTTTAGGTTTAGGGTATCCCACGCAGGAGCTTAGCGCATTAAAAGGCATCCAGAAATACTTTAAGCCCGGCGATGAGAATAATATGAGTTTTGATTTCGATTTTATCGGCATTCAGAATTACACGCGAGAGATTGTGAAGTACTCATTTTTTACACCCTATATTGGCGCCAGCCTGGTAAAAGCCGAAAAACGCAATGTGGAATTAACAGATATGAAATGGGAGGTTTACCCACCGTCTATCTATCATATGCTGAAAAAGTTTAACGCCTATCCGCAGATCAGGGATATCTATATTACCGAGAACGGCGCCGCTTTTCCTGATACTGTCAGTGGCGATAACGAAATTAATGATACCAAACGGATTACCTACCTGCAAAACTATTTGGCACAAGTTCTGAAAGCCAAGCAGGAGGGACTTAAAGTTAGCGGTTACTTTGTTTGGACGCTAACGGATAACTTTGAATGGGCCGAAGGCTATCATCCGCGCTTTGGGTTGGTACACGTCAATTTCGACACTCAAGAACGCATCATTAAAGCATCAGGACATTGGTACGCTGCGTTGCTGCGGTAAGTTATTTTGCAGATCTGTCTTTTCCATAAGCAGGCTTACGTAGAATGTAGAACCAGTATCTTCATCGTTACTCTCAAACCAGATTTTGCCCCTGTGTTTTTCTACTATTTGCCTGCAAATAGATAAACCGAGTCCGAATGATTTTTCACCCTCAGTACCCGAGCGTTGCGCACTGGTGAACATGTTGAAAACCTGGTCTTTCAATTTATCGGGGATGCCGATGCCGTTATCTTTAACCGAAATAATAACGTTATCCGCCTCTTCGGCAACTTTTACATAAATAGCCTCGCCCGTAGGGCTGAATTTAATGGCGTTACTGATCAGGTTGCTGATCACCCGCCAGATCTTTTCACGGCTGATCATCAGCTCCTGTTGCTTCTTCAATGTTTCGAGGAAGATCTGCTGCCCTTTTTCTGCGGCTTTAAAACGCAGCAATTCAACACTGTTATTTACCAGTGAGTTGATTTCAACAGGCTCCAGGTTCAATTTAACCGAAGATATATTGGTTGCTTCTAAGATCTCATTGATGAGTTCGAGCGAGTTTACCGAAGTTTCCTTCACCAGGTTTATCAGTTCTTTTTGCTCATCGGTATAATCGTCATCGGCCATCATACTGGTTAAGGATGCTATCCCGCCAATAGGGTTACGCAGATCGTGCGCAACAGTTCGTAAGATGCGGTCCTTCTCCTGGCTGCTGGCATTCAGTTCATTTAAGGCATTTTCTAGCACATGGTTTTGTTCGTTTATCTGCTGATTAAGGATGTTAACAGTAAGCACATCCTTCTTAGAGCGTTTCCAGTTACGGTATACGAGAAATATAATGATGGCTGCCAAAATAACTACCAATGTAACTGCGTAGATATAAATTACCTGCAGTTTATTATCAGTGCTCAGCAAGTCTATTTCGTGCTGTTTTTCATAATTTGCCAGTTGTTGATTTACATCTGTTTCCAGCAGTAAACTGTTTATTTTAGTGATAGAATCTTTTTGGAGATTGTACTTCTGCAAATGAGTTAGCGCTTTTTTCAGATCGCCTTTTTCGCCATAATAAGAGCTCAGCAAGCGGTTATAATCAGCCTCCGCTTCAGCGTTAGAAACGGTATCCAACTGATTGCGTAAGTGCCCAAGCAGGTTCAGCAACGAATCGCCCTGGTGCTGTTTCAGATAAAGCTGGCCCAGTTTAACTTCGGATAGTTGCGCATCCCGGTTGTCGTAACTTTTCTTTAGGTTGATAGCTATACTCTTTTTAAGCAACGCAATGGCCTGGGCATTGTTACCCTGCTGGGCGTAAACTTCAGATTTATTACCGTAAACAACACCCCTCGCCATATCTATATGCTGGGCACGCTCGGGGAAGAGGGGGGCATTTCCTTCTATAATAGCCAAAGCTTTATCAAAATACACTAAAGCGCTGTCGTTTTGATGATTATGGCGATAGCTTAAACCAATATTATCCAGCAATTCCTGTCGGCGGTAAAAGCCCACAAAGCCACGGTTTATCTGGGCGGCATCCTGCAGGTTTTGTTTAAAACTATCCTTAAAGTATTTTGCAGCCAGGTTATAATGGCCCTGCTTATACATGATCATGCCCATACGATAAGTATAATCAGAAAGGGCAGCTATGTTCACATAATTTTTACCGGTTAAATATCCCTGATAGTAGGATTGGTAAGCATCCGTAAACTGCTTAAGTTCAAATAAAGCATCGCCCCGGCAAAAGTTCCCTTCGGCAAAATTCGAGGCATATTGTTTATTGTTTATGCTTTTACGTGCTGTCATCAGCATGCTATCTGCATAAACCAAAGCGGTATCATACTTAAATATGGTTTTCTGATAATAAACGTAGTGCAAAGAATATCTTCTGAATTTATCGTTATTGGTAGGATTGGGAAGATGAACAAAACCCGAATCAAGAAAATGCAAACCTTCTTTAATACGACCTGTTGCCCAGATCTTATCCATTTGTTTGTTGAGGTTCTTAAATTCAGGAGAATAATCACCATTATCGGTGCCTTTTTTAGTACAGGCGCCAAAAGAGATAAGTAAAATAAAAAGCCAAAGCAGCCGGACATGTGATATCCTGGCAGAAAAAATCAATTTGCGAATCAATGTTTTAGGGTCAGTTAAACACTTTGACAACAAATATAATATACCGGAAGATAATTAACTATAAGTTCGGTAAATTATTACTTAAACGCATCCTCGCCGGTAACATCCATCCCGGTTATTAATAAATGTATGTCGTGAGTACCTTCATACGTAATTACCGACTCAAGGTTCATCATATGTCGCATTATTGGGTATTCGCCTGTGATGCCCATCCCACCAAGCATTTGGCGGGCCTCGCGGGCTATGTTTATAGCTGTTTCTACACTGTTGCGCTTGGCCATAGAGATTTGGGCAGCGGTAGCGCGGTTCTCATTTTTCAAAGTAGCCAAACGCCAAACTAACAGTTGACCTTTGGTAATCTCGGTGATCATTTCGGCCAGTTTTTTCTGCTGGAGCTGAAAGCCCGCTATTGGACGCCCAAATTGCACGCGCTCTTTTGAATAACGCAAAGCGGTATCATAGCAATCCATAGCAGCGCCTAAAGCCCCCCAGGCAATGCCATAACGCGCTTGGTTAAGGCACCCCAACGGGCCTTTTAAGCCGGATACGTTAGGAAGGATGTTCTCTTTCGGAATACGTACATTATCAAACACCAGTTCACCCGTTGCCGATGCACGCAACGACCATTTGTTGTGCGTAGTCGGCGTACTGAAACCTTCCATGCCGCGTTCGGCAATCAATCCGCGGATCTTGCCGGCCTCGTCCTTTGCCCAAACGATAGCGATATCTGCAAAGGGCGCGTTAGAAATCCACATTTTGGCGCCATTTAAAAGGTAGTGGTCGCCCATGTCTTTTATGTTGGTTGTCATACCGCCGGGGTTGCTGCCATGGTCGGGCTCGGTGAGGCCAAAGCAGCCCATCAGTTCGCCGCTGGCCAGTTTGGGCAGGTATTTATGTTTCTGCTCTTCGGAACCGTAGGCGTTAATAGGATACATTACCAGCGAACCCTGTACAGACGATGCTGAACGAATGCCCGAATCGCCGCGCTCTATTTCCTGCATAATAATACCGTAGGCCATATAATCCAGCCCAAGCCCTCCGTACTCCACGGGGATAGTTGGCCCAAAGGCACCTATTTCGGCCAAGCCTGTTAGCAGGTGCATAGGGAACTCGGCTTTCTGAGCGTAATCCTCAATAACCGGGCTCAGCTCATTCTTCACCCAATCGCGTACCGACTGGCGGATCAGCTTGTGTTCTTCGGATAAAAGCTCGTCTAAAAGATAGTAATCGGGTGCTTCGTACAGGTCGGTTCTGGGCATGGTATTACGTATTGGTTGGCCAAATATATTGATTTGGGTACGAGATAAACAGTATCAAATCTTTGTTTTTACATGCCAGAGGCCACTTTGTATCAAAACCATGTTTAAACGATCTAAACATAGGTTTTGCTATGAAATATTTTCCGGGAGAGTTTTGTTCCGGCGTTCCGCTGTTCCGCTAATTAAAAAGCGGAACGCAGCGGAACACCACCCGTGCAAAACGGAACACTCAGCGGAACACTAATTATGCAAAGCGGAACACTTAACGCTTATGTTAACCAGAATTAAATTTTATCAAATAATCCGTTACTTTTGAAACATGGTAAAAGTAGCTTTAGAGGGCGCAGAGTTTTTTGCTTATCACGGGTTTTACCCGGAAGAACAGGTTTTGGGCACCCGCTTTATAGTTGATATTGAGGTGATCTTCGCTAATCAAAACATCTTTGATGATGATAAAATAAGCAACACGGTTAACTACGAAGAGCTTTACGTCATCGCAAAAACGGAAATGCTGCATACCCGCAAACTTATAGAAACCGTTGCACAGGGTATTATAGATAGCATTATAGCTACTAATCCTTTTATCAAGATCGCCTCGGTAACTATTAAAAAAGCCAACCCGGCATTAGGCGGGCCGGTTAAAAACTCGGTTGTTACCATCAGTTACAATAAAGACCTCGCCAAAAATGAGCTTTAATAAAATTACAGCCGACATCCTTTCGGCAATTACCGCCATTGTTGGCGCAGATGCTGTTTTGAGCACACCGGCAGCCATAGAAAATTACAGTCACGATGAAACCGAGGACCTGGTTTATTACCCGGAAGTAGTTGTAAAACCCGCTACGCCGCAGGAAGTTTCGCAACTGATGCAGCTTTGCAACAGCCATCTCATCCCGGTAACGCCAAGAGGGGCAGGTACTGGTTTGGCGGGCGGCGCACTGGCCATTAATGGCGGACTAATGATCTCGATGGAACGGTTCGACAAGATCATTGATATTGACGAGCAAAACCTGCAGGCCATTGTTGAGCCGGGGGTAATAACCGAGTTATTTATTAATGCTGTAGCCGAAAAAGGTTTGCTATACCCGGTTGACCCGGCGAGCAAGGGCAGCTGTTTTATTGGTGGCAACGTAGCTAATTGCAGCGGCGGCCCGCGGGTAGTAAAATACGGCACCATCCGCGAGTATGTGCTGAACCTGGAGGTGGTGCTGCCATCCGGCGAGATCATCTGGACGGGCGCCAACACGCTTAAATATGCTTCGGGTTATAACCTTACGCAATTGCTGATAGGTTCGGAGGGTACGCTGGGCATAGTAACCAAAATTGTAACCAAGCTGATACCGAGGCCTACGCTGGATGCTTTAATGCTTGCTTCGTTTACTTCTAATGAAGATGCATGCGCGGCTGTATCAGCCATATTCAGGGCGGGTATTATTCCGTCGGCGTTAGAATTTATGGAACGAAAGGGGATAGAGTGGGTAATGGAGCACGACGGGCTAAGCTTTGAACTGAAGAACGGCATTGAGGCTTTCTTACTGATAGAAGCCGACGGCACCAGCCAGGACGTGATTTTTGCTGATTGCGAAAAGATAAACGAAGTATTGGAGGCCCACAATTGCCAGGATGTACTTTTTGCCGATTCCTCCGCCCAGAAGGAAGAGATCTGGCGCATCAGACGTACTATGGCCGTATCGGTAAAATCTAATTCAGTTTATAAAGAAGAAGATACTGTTGTGCCGAGGGCCGCTTTACCCAAACTGATCAACGGCATTAAAGAGATTGGCAGCCGCTACGGGTTTTCATCCGTTTGTTACGGCCACGCCGGGGATGGCAACCTGCACGTAAACATTATTAAGGCAGGCATGAGCGATGACGACTGGAACAATAAACTGAAAGACGGCATCACCGAGATTTTTGAACTAACCGTTGGCTTAGGCGGCACCATTTCCGGCGAACACGGCATAGGTGTGGTACAAAAAGATTATATGCCTTTAAAATATACGCCAATACACTTTGCTTTATGGAAAGGTATCAAAAGCGTTTTCGACCCTAACGGAATCCTGAACCCAGGGAAGATCTTTTAGATGTGCAGGTGTGCAGATTTCAAATGTGCAGATGGAGAAATAACCATTATTATTTTCCGATGCATTGTTGAAACGAAGCATTTAATCGCCGACATGCAAGTTGTACATTAGATCCTTCGTTCCTCCGGATGACAATTAAAATTAGATTCTCCCTTAGTTAAACTTGGCAGCTACTACGCTTTCCTTGCTTCCCGGGGTGTATTTATAAAAACCTTCGCCAGATTTTACGCCCAGGTGGCCGGCCATCACCATATTCACCAACAGGGGGCAGGGGGCATATTTGGGGTTACCAAAACCTTTGTGCAATACATTTAATATAGCCAGGCAAACGTCGAGCCCAATAAAATCTGCGAGTTGCAATGGCCCCATAGGGTGGGCCATACCCAGTTTCATTACGGTATCAATTTCCTGCACGCCTGCTACGCCTTCAAACAAGGTATAAACGGCTTCGTTTATCATGGGCATTAAAATACGGTTAGCCACAAAACCGGGGTAATCGTTCACCTCAACAGGTTCTTTGCCCAAGGTTACCGATAGCTCCATAATGGCTTTGGTAACCGCATCTGTTGTAGCATATCCGCGGATAACTTCTACCAGTTTCATCACCGGCACCGGGTTCATAAAATGCATGCCTATTACCTGTGCAGGATTTTTGGTTGCCGCTGCAATCTCGGTAATGGAGATAGACGAGGTATTTGATGCCAGTATAGCATCTGGTTTACAAACCTGGCTGAGCTGTTTAAAGAGTTTCAGCTTAATATCCCGGTTTTCGGTAGCGGCTTCCACTACCAAGTCGGCATTGGCTGCGCCTTCTGTTACATCGGTATAGGTTTTTATATTGCTCAGCGTAGCAGTTTTTGCTGCTTCAGCTATAGTTCCTTTTTTAATTTGCCTGTCGAGGTTGCCAGCAATAGTTTGGACAGCCTTTTGGAGGGCGTTCTCATTAATATCTACCAGGGATACATTAAAACCGTTTTGCGCAAATGTATGGGCAATACCGTTACCCATGGTGCCCGAGCCGATAACTGTTATATTTTTCATCTTTATATAGGTTTCCCCTTTATAATTGGTATGGTTATTCTATAACAAACTTAATGTTTACGCTTAGGTTTCTTAGCGCATTGTAAATTATTCTTTATGCCGCACAAAGGCCTCGGCCATTTTTAGTAAACTTGTGTATGAAACATCTGTCATATATCCTACTGGTTGCTTGCGGATTATCGCTGAATACAGCAACCGCTCAGTTTGTGCACCAACAGGATTACAAACCCCTCATGACAAAAGATTACACCAATATAGAAGGCTCGCCGTATTTGTATGACGATTGGATAGCCGGCACAGTTAAACTGGCCAACGGGCTTACCAATAAAGAACCCATAATGCTAAAATATAACCTTTTAGATGATGAGGTGTATTTTAAAGATAAGGCAGGCGAGGCAATGGCCTTTGTGGTGCCAGTACAGGAGTTTACTTTAAACCCAATGCAAATAGACGCCACATTAGCAAGGCGTTATCGCAACGGCTATAAAGGCATTGATGGTATTAAGCCTGCCGCTTATTTTGAAGTGCTGAGCGATGGTAAAGTACAACTTATTAAAAAAGCGAGCAAGACCATATTTGAAAGTCAGAACATTGGTTCAGCATCTAAGACGGGTACCTTTATGGAGAAAACAAAATATTACCTCGTAATAAACGGGAATGCTGTACCGGTTAAAACAGATAAGAAATCACTGTTTGCAGCCCTAAGTGACAAGCAGGTACAATTAGAGACCTACATTAAAATCAATAAGGTTGATTTTAAAAAAGATACAGACCTGGGTAAGCTGGTAACTTATTACAACAGCTTATAAAACAAGTAACTCGCCGGTTTCACTAACCGCACCTTTATCGATAATATTTAACACAGGCAACCTGCCTAAAAGCTGTAGTTTTGTGTAGTTAAATATATACTCTTCGGATGAGGCATTGCTCTCACCATTAAAAATTATCCCTTTAATCGGAATATTGCGCTGCTTCAATAATTCTACAGAAAGCAGGGTATGGTTTATACTCCCTAAGTAATTCTGCGAAACCATTATCACTTCAGCGTTTAACTGGCTAATAAGATTAACCATCAGGAAATGATCGTTTAAGGGTACCATTAATCCGCCGGCGCCTTCAATAACTAAGGTGTTATTCGTTTGCGGTAATAAAATTTTGTTTTCATCTATGACAATACCGTCCAGTTCGGCCGATTTATGCGGGGAGTAGGGCTGGGTTAAACGGTAAGTTTCAGGATGAAATATCGTTTTGGAATTGGATACCAAGCCTTGTACTTTCAGTGTATCTGATGCGTCCAGGTCGCCGGATTGGATAGGTTTCCAGTAATCGGCTTGTAGTTTCTCTACCAGTACAGCAGCCACCAGTGTTTTGCCTATGCCCGTACCTATGCCCGTTACAAATAATGGTTTAGTATACATTAATAATGTTATTTATGGTTAATGTAAGCAGCATAATTTCCTCTGTAGTATTAAATGAATGCAAGCAGATCCTGATGCGCTCACTTCCGGCTGCTACGGTTGGGCTCAGGATAGGGCGAACATCAAAACCTGTATCCTGCAGTTGTTTGGCCGCTTTCCGGGCTTTATCATTACTATTAAGCAACAAGCATTGAATAGCGCTTTCGCTTTTGATTAAGTTATACATGCTATCCTGTAGGATATTTTGCGTAAACAAGGCTATGTTTTCATGAAGCTGCTCTATCCCTGTTGCAGATGCAGCCAATTGCCTGTAAGCCATTTTAATAACGGCCAACTGGTGGAAAGATGCCGCGGTAGTGTAAATGAACGACCGGGCAAAATTAATAAGGTAATTGCGCAGTGCATTGCTGCCCAATACAACGGCCCCGTGGCAGCCAAGAGCTTTGCCAAATGTTACCACCCGGGCAAATATGCGTTGTTGTAAATTTAAATGTACAATTAAACCTGCTGGATATAAACCCACCGCATGGGCTTCATCTACAATTAAATGCGCGCCGTATGCCTCCGTTAGTTTAAGAATCTCATAAACAGGAGGGGTATCGCCATCCATAGAATATACGCTTTCTATCACTACGTATACAATGCCTTTGGCCTGCTTTAATTTGCCCTCCAGGCTTTCCAGATCATTATGCCTGAAGGTGTACCGATTGGCATGGCTTAGCCGTGCACCATCAATAATTGATGCATGGATAAGCTCATCGCAGATGATGGTATCACCTTTTTGCGGCAATGATGAGAACAGACCAACGTTAGCATCATACCCGGAATTAAATAACAAACCGGCTTCGCTTTGGTGATATACGGCAATCTCTTGCTCCAGTTCTTCGGTGTAAGCCAAATTGCCCGATAACAGTCGCGAACCGGTTGCCCCGTTTAAACTCAGCGGATGGCTATTTACTTCGCTGCTTATAGCTGCTTTTAAGATTGCGGAACGCGCGAAGCCGAGATAATCGTTAGAGCAAAAATCAATCAGATCGTTTTCCGGCCGTAGTATGCGATAGGTGCCTGTAGCTTGCCGCTCCTTGAGCCTGTTCTGAATAAACGTTTTTGTTGAATTCAATTGCCGGTAAATTTCTGCTAAAATAAAAAAAGCGGCCTGTAGCCGCTTCATTTATTACTCTAAAAAGAATTATTTCTGTGGAGGGGCACCGCCGCCACCGCCGTTTTGCATACGGGCGCGTCTTTCGTCCATTTCTTTCTGGTAAGCAGCTGCCTGTTCAGCAGTTA
>Ga0247734_1002859_pt1 | contig 10763 bp, 13 predicted proteins | sample UWRJL103311B2_FD_180933 | JGI IMG/M metagenome (GOLD analysis project Ga0247734, IMG submission 180933) | Plant litter microbial communities from Arlington Agricultural Research Station in Wisconsin, United States - UWRJ-L103-311B-2 | ecosystem: Environmental > Terrestrial > Plant litter >... | reverse complement strand
GACTAAGCTTGCGAAATCTAAAACATGTGGGCGTGATTACAAACTCTCTTTTTTAATTATGCTATCTATTCAACATTTCGTTTACAATTTTGATTCCCCCGCTCCACTCCCCGGATTTGATTAGGTATACCTCACTAGGCAGGCCATGATCCATCCCCTCCAACTCGGAGTATCTGACAGCGATCTGTGGATTGAGTATCTTCAGTTTGCTGACAAACTTGCGACTTCCGCCTATGGGCACTCCAGTATCTGCCGTTCCATGCTGCAACCAGAGGTAAGGAAACTCATTCGCGAGTTGAGCATCATCTTCGAGTCTATCAAGAGGGAAAAGACGTCGATCATCTCCGAGGAATTCAACGAACCTTCCGCGTTGAATTATCGTGTAAGCTAATGCATCAGTGCTCGAAATTATATTTCTGCTTGATGGGTGATTTCCATGCGGCAAAGTTTCAATGTGGTTGTCAATTATTTCCATCTCGTACTGAGGTTGATGGGCTATGTTCTTGTTGTAGTCTCTGCAATAGAATGGATCGCGCAAATCAATCATAGGATATGTAGCGATCACAGCGCGGATTGCTGCTGGATGGGAGAGCGCAACCTGAATTGCAAGATATCCCCCTATAAGCTTGTCAACCGATATCAATCAATGTAGAGGACTTGCTTGGTCTTTTCTTAAGCATCTTCATCTGATATGCTTAGTGTGTACGTACCTGCACTTTCGCCAGAGACAATTACTCTTTCAATATCTGCTCCAGCCTTTCCGTCACTCATCCTGGACACAGTCTTGTCAAGTCCCGTGCAAACCCAATTCCAGACATCTTCAATATCTTCGAGGATGTCTACTCCACGGCTCTCAGGTAACAGCCTGTAGTCTGGTGTCACAATAATAACGCTTTCATCAATCGCATGTTGCAAGATGCGCGGCGGTGTCAACTCAGGTGCGTTTCTAGCTCCATTGACAAGATAGCCTCCATGAAAACGAAGATTGACTGAATGTTTGCCATCAGACACCGACTTGGGCACCATAACATCCAGCAAAATTGCGTTTCCGTGAGCATACTTATAAGTGATAGTCTCGATAATAAATGCATCAAAAAGTGATACAAAACTAGGGATTATACTAACTGCTTCATGGAATTTTCCCTCCGCAGTAGTCATGGCGAAAATAGATGGAAAAAACACTTCACTGTGGGAAAGCGATAAACTGACAGACAACACAAATAAAGGAAGGAGTTAGTGACAGTGCCCAATTTGAATTCAGATAATGAATGCTAGCCGCGCAACTTAATCTAATTTGGGATGGTTGGGAACTTGTAGCGGAAGTCTAGATTCGCGAACCAGCCTCGGGAATGGACGAGAGCGCACCGCCGGGGCGGGGGAGGGGGGAGGGGATGGAAACCTCGGTTTGGTTCCAGATTAAACTGTAAGGTTATATGTAGAAAATTCTAATCAGTCTTATGCGCAATTCTTCTAGATATGTTGTCTATTCAGTTACTTGCTATATGCAGATCATACCTGAAAAATGGCGCTTACATTATAATAGCCCAAGTATTGAAGTTTGGGATATTTTCAAGTTCTCGGCGGTGATATTTAGCAATAATAGTAAGGAATTTGTCAGAGTTCCCGTTTTCACAGGATATGGATTTAGATAATACGTTAGAGAACCTTTGCTGCACTTGACTTACCACATGTCCTTTTATAGAAGATTGTTTCCAATAATGCAAACTGTGCAAAATATCTTATTCAGCCCTACATGTAAAACAATGTACCATTCAAAAAGCAGCTTCTTCTACTCTATAAATTCAAGTGGCGATAACTCAATCAACTAATTACAGTTTGGGGGTCGAGAGACCAAGGCGTGTCCGAGTCTCGGATAAAAGGTGCTAGATCAACCTCTTTCCCCTTACCTGCCATATCTTCCAGAGCAGTGAAACCATTTCCAAGGAAGGTCCACATATTTCCATCGACGTATTCAATATCATAATGCTCGAATCTGGGAGTTCTCAGTGCTCTCAGGTGATGTAGAAGGCTTCCTGGCCAAATGTATACTCGACCGTTTGTCTTATTGTCTTTATACCATGACCGGCAGTCTTCGGCCCACACCGACTTTTTTGAGTGCCATACATCAAGATGCTCGTTAATCTGTGTAGTAGGTTCTTGCTTAACTACGAGGCTCTTGATACGATCTTCTTGCATTTTCTTGCAGCACTGTAGGGCGTATTCGATTTGAACTTCGTGCTACATATTATGTGAGCTATGGTTGAACTTCATTTTCAGATCAATCTGGGAGACTCACAGACGGCAAGACACAACCTTGACCCCAATTTCCAGTTGGACCATTGATGACAAAGTAATTGGGGAATTTTGGGCTGGCGATGCTCATATAAATATTAGGCTTCTGTGAAGGAGCTGTCAGCCTCGATCACATGTATATATATTGAAGATTTGGCCTTACCTCCGACCACTCGTCTTGTATGGTTACCCCGTCAATCCCTGTGATCTTGCTTCATGGTTTTGTTAGTACAATGACCTAACATGAGTCACATAGCTCTGCAATGTGCGGAACTCACAAGTGTGGAACGTATTGAATCAGGAACCCAGTGGCACAAGCAATCATATCAAATTCGAACTCCTTGCCGGACGACGTCACCAGACCGTTAGCATTGAGTCGAGCGACGCCTTCGTACACAATTTGAACATCTGGACACTGATTATTAGTTGGCTAGAATTTTGGTTCTGGTCACTACTTGCGGTCTTGGATCAATGACTCCAGGTAGCCCTCTCCCGGCTTTGCTACGTCAGCAAGTTTCCAAATATATGTATGCTATAAAAGCGAAACGTACAGTAATACGACGGCACCCTGGCGACCAATCTGGAATCAGCATTTCCTTCAGTTCATTGTGGCCAGGTCCAATTTTAGCCATCATACTCTCACGCATAGCTGTTCTAGCCCAAAGGTTGAGCTCAGAGCCTCGAAGAAAGACGGGAAAACTCTTCGTAAGTCTGGCTTCTATGTCTTTTCTGTAAGACAGAAAATATTCCTTGTCGGTACGGAATCTGGATTTTTCTTCCTCGCTATAAACATGGCGTCCAACAATTGCCGTATTTTCTCCTGTGCTGCTCGTTTTCTGTATATCTGAACCCATTTGTGGGGCGATCCAGGTTTTGTTACGAGCAAATACAGTTACGCTTTTGGAGCCTATAGACTTGGTAAGAAATCTTTTGTTAAAGATGATGTGATACCATCGGTGATTTTACATACCCTTCGCTAGGTGTGGCAGCATCTGGATGGAGCTAGAACCTGTGCCAATAAGGGCGACTCGTTTTCCTTCCCATGAGAGTGCTGGATCCCAGGAGGCACTATGTGCCAAATCACCTTTAAAGGAGTGTAGATCGTCGATATCAGGCCCTGTATAAGTGATATATATTAGAATCTACTAATCCGACTAACTCAAAAAAGCACTGACATTTCCATTTGTTGACCACTCCAGAACCGTTCAGCAGGATATCGCATGTGTCAAAAGACTCAACGCCGTTCTTCATAAGTCCTAGATGCCCTATCTTTAATTAGCCTATCTCTCATTGTAGGAGGGTGGGCCTACATTTCCCTTGCTCTTCATTCCATTTCGCTTCTGTTACTGCTGTGTTGAGCCGAACATAGGGCTGCAACTTGTATTTCTCATAGAACTTGACAAAGTATGCCTGAATTTCGTTGGAGAATGAGTAGAAACCAGACCATTCAGGATTCGGCTCGAATGAATAAGTGTAGATGTGCGCTGGGACGTCGCATGCACATCCTGGAATATGCAATTAGCATACCAAAGTATAATTATATATAAATCGCCTACCTGGATATCTGTTCTCCCACCATGTCCCACCAATCGTTGGATTTCTAACTAAAGTTAGAAAAGTTTCTTCTGATAATCAACTTGAGCAGCTACTTCTCATAACAGATTAGTTCGTAATTTTCAAGCATTCTCTCGGCCTTGTACGCGGCGAGCAACCCAGAAGCACCTGCTCCAACATGGATGATTTTCAATCTTCTAGGTGAAGATTGGACCTGGTCAAGTATATCATAAGTACCATCACGTGAAGATGCCATTATGTTGCAGGTGGAATGGCAAAGGCTTTAAACAGAGCGGTGATTTCTAATGTTTAGAGATATGATACAGTTATATATCAGCGAGCCATTAGAACCATGATCATGTGGGCACTAATAACATCTGGAGCCTTACGAAAGCTACTGTGTATCTTTTTCAAAGTAATGCAACGGATCCATCGGTTTCGACATCATACATACCCTATCATCGTATAGTTAACCAAAAGAAGAGCCAGCCGTATGGGAGAATCTGATAAATCCTGCCTAGTTTCTACGCGCTCTGCTAGTCAAACTCAATAGGGTAAGTTTCGCGCGATGAACCGAGGCCGTAAAAGCCTCATCAGCTGGACAACTAATAAATTGCCTGCTGACTACGAAATGACTGATGAAGGCATATCTGGTTCTCAGTTATGCTTAAGAAGTTGATTATTCCTCTCCCCAGATAAAATTTATTCCCGCAATTCCTTGGTACCCTCTTAAACATTCAATTATCAAACTTATTCTATAATGGCAACCACCATGCAAGCAGTTCGTTTCCACGGCAAACTCGACATTCGGTTGGAAGAAATTCCGATACCCGTGTGTGGTAAAGGACAGGTTAAAGTAAGTTCACTTGATTGAATACTTTACAAAAATGACACTTGCTTAACATCATGACACAATTTAGATCAGGCCTGCGTTTGTAGGTATATGCGGCACCGGTAAAGGCTATCTCTCTTTGCAGTTCTTGACATACTGAAAGACAATCTGCAGATCTTCACGAGTACCTTGAAGGCGCTTACCTTATTCCTACTACCCCACATACTTACACTGGGGAGCAAGCACCTGTTGTTATTGGCCACGAATTCGGTGGAACTGTTTGCGAGGTTGGGGAAGGCGTTGATGGGTTGCAAGTCGGTCAACGGGTTGTAGTTCAACCCATTCTCTTTGACGAGACGTGCCCCCCATGCCAGAAAGGCTTGATAAATTGTTGTCAAAAGGGTGGTTTTATTGGACTAAGCGGTCAGAGCATGCCTCCCCTTTTTTGAAAAACCCATAACTAATGGTCACAATACCAGGCGGCGGAGGTGGATTATCAGAATTTATCGTTGTTCCCAGCTATTCTGTTTTCAAGATCCCCAATTCGATATCTCTAGAGGTTGCAGGTAAGTCATTCTCTCCTCAGCTTGGAGGACCCGGTCCGCCACTAATGAACTCAGCACTGATCGAGCCGCTTGCTGTCGCATGGCATGCTGTCACGCTCAGCGGGTTCCAACCCAATGATACCGCTCTTGTTTTGGGTGGAGGACCGATTGGATTAGCTGTACTACAAGTGCTAAGAGCTCGTGGGGCCAAGAAGATCATCCTTTCAGAAGTTGCCGCCAAGAGAAAGCAATATGCCTTAGACTTTGGCGCAGATCTAGTTCTTGATCCAACCGAAGTTAACGTTGGTGCTCGCACTCTGGCAGAATTTGATAACGAAGGCGCGCATGTTGTTTTCGATGCAGTTGGACGTCAAAGCAGTCTCGATACGGCTATCTTAGCTTGCAGACCAAGAGGTGTTATATGTAACATTGCCATCTGGGCGGAAACAGCTGTTGTCCAACCCAACTACTTTTGCTTGAATGAGCGAACCTATAAAGGGTCAGCAACATACTCAACCGGCGATTTTCAAGAAGTTATTGATGCTATTGCTTCGGGTATGTTTAAACAGACAATATATATATATATATATATATATATTTTAGTATGCTGACAGGTTTGTAAAGGCGCATTAAAACCGGACTCCATGATCACCTTAAAGATAGGGCTGGACGAAGTTGAGACGGTAGGGTACCAGACTCTACTCCACGATAAGGATTCTCAAGTCAAGATCGTCGTTAAGGTGCAATAGAGCCGCGGGGGTGGGGTGCTGGGGGGCGGGGGGGGGGGCGGGTTAGGGGTAAATTACGGAAACAGACAAAATAATTAAAATCATCCTATCTGCTTTGTACGAGATCGTGAGGATAACTGTGACAAGAAATTGAGAATGTGCACGTCTAACGGATACATGAATTCCACCAGACACATATGCATTATTAATCATATCGTTTGTCTTACTATATTATTCACATGTATTTCATTTCATCCGCAATGTTAGCATGACGGTAGTTTCAGAGCACAAGAGCAGTATGCTAGGTATATCATGTTACGCGTACATAACCCCATAGTTAGCCATATCTCAGTGATGAGTGCCGGTGTACTCCGAGTAACGGTCCGGGTCCGGGGAAAACGCAGATGGGGATGGGGGCAACGCGCAGAGCTATCTACATTGGGTGTAGAAAATGGTAGTGTATATAGTGGTGAGCAAAAGTGGATGGGCCACTTGTGTCTATGTGTCTATTTCTATATCCCCACAGCTGAACGCGCAACACAAGACGAGTAGCCAAACTCCAAACGGCATGTTTTTATACAGTACTGTAGTACCTAAGTAAAACACACTACTTCGGGGAATTAAGCATGGGTCGACCAGCCAGACGATCAGTCAGTCAGTCATGCTCACCCATGCTCACCCATGCTCACCCATGTGGCACACGAGTCCTAGGGACAATAATTACAGTAGGCATCACGATGGTCGTGGATACGTTCCCAGGAAATTCTTAGGTGCGGCTTTCGACTTAGCGACCAAGCATCATGGAGTTAGATAACTGATAGGCGCAGTGCTTACCTATCTCAACTGGCATTCCAGACCGTGAGGGTGTCTGTATACTGCCAAAGGTGGTGGTTGTTGGTTGTGCAGAGAGCCTATAAATACGATTGTCCTTTCCTATGGATAATCAATAATCAGAATCGCATCTAACCTCGCAACACCTTGCCAGTCCAACTCCAACTAACAGCCTAAGAAAGATCTAGAGAGACCCTTTACTATGGCCGCCGTCACAGATAAACTTGCGCGTGTACATCCGCTGAAAGGCCTCACAGCGGATGAAATCAAGCGAGCTGGAGATATTCTGGTCAAAATACAGAAAACGAAATTAGAAGACGCTGATAGAGTGGTCAGGTTTCAACACATAACCTTGAGCGAGCCACCCAAGGCGCTACTTTTGCCTTATCTTGATGCCGAGAACTCTCTGGTGAAGCTCTCAGAACGACCTTGGGTGCCTCGATGTGCGAAAATTACATGGTCTCATGTCCGGGAGCGGCAGGACTGTGAGACTATTGTTAGCTTGGACACTGAATCGGAAGTGGCGCATCTCGATGCGACAGTTACGCAGCACAATGGTCTTGACCGGTACGTCCCCAAGTCCTAAGAAGCCGTTTCGCTAATGAAAAGAATAGAGACGAGGTCATTGCTGCAAACATCACCATCCTCACCGACCCCACTGTCTTGGCCGAAATTAAGAAGTTTCAATTGCCCGAAAATGTCACAATACAATGCGATACTTGGCCATTTGGAACAGACCTTGACTCCAACGAAAACGACTACAAGCTCATGCAAGCCGTGCTCTACGCGAGAGCATCTCACAATCACCTCGAAAGCAATCAATATTCTTTCCCTATCCCAATTTCACCTGTGTACGACCCATTCTTGAACAAGGTAATACGCATTGATCCTTGTGCGACGGGAGGCAAGGAGGACGGGCTGAAGCATCACACCGTCGCGCCCGAAATCGCCCTTGCACACTGTGTCGAAAATGAATATCATAGTGAATTGCAGAAGGGTAAATTGAGGACTGATCTCAAGCCTTTACTGGTAGTACAGCCTGAAGGTCCTAGCTTCACTGTCGAAGATGAGACCCGAATTTTGTGGCAAAAGTGGACTTTCAGGGTCGGCTTCAACTGGAGGGAGGGCATGACGATACATGATGTCAGATATGATGGGCGGAAGCTCTTCTATCGCTTGAGTATGAGTGAAATGACGGTTCCTTACGGTGGTAAGCATTATTGATAACTCAAAGTCGATTATTTTTAGTAACAGATGCTTTCCATTAGATCCACGTTCTCCCCAGCACCGGAGACAAGCCTTCGATCTTGGGGATGCGGGTGCTGGTTCTACAGCCAATAGTTTGTCTCTTGGGTGCGACTGCTTGGGCAGTATCCAATACTTTGACAGTTATTTGAATGACTCGGCGGGAGAACCCGTGAAAGCCCCTAATGTTATCTGCCTTCATGAACAGGTAATGCCTCCAACTCTTTTTGATCTCTGTCTATTCCACGGTAGAGACTCCGTCGAGAAGGAGAAAGGGTTTCGTCATAAGATAACATCGAATGCTAATTCTCTTAGGATAACGGTATTGGATGGAAGCACACGAATCCTCGAACAGATGTTGCTGCAATCACTCGTGCACGAGTTCTAGTCCTGCAAAGCATTATCACAGTTGGCAACTATGAGTACATCTTTGCCTGGCACTTTATGCAAAACGGCACAATTGAGTTTGAAACTCGTGCCACGGGGATTCTCGCCACCTCTCTCATCGATGCGGGAAAGACAAGTTTCTGGGGCAATGTTGTTTCTCCAGGTGTTCTAGCTGCTAACCACCAACATCTTTTCTGTCTCCGCATAGACCCCATGATAGACGGTCTTCAGAACACAATAATGCAAGAAGAGAGTATCTCAGTGCCATACTCCGCCCAAGAGAACCCCCACGGGAATGCGTGGAAGGTCGCGAAGACACACATCGAAGAAAGCGGCTTCATTGATGCTGAACCCAAGCTTAATCGTACATTCAAGGTCGTGAATGAGAAGAAGCTCAATGCTATCTCCGGCAATCCAGTAGGCTATAAAATCGTCGCACCGACTGCGCAACTGCTCATTGCAGATCAGCGTAGTACCGTGCGTCGCCGTGCACGATTCGCAGAGCATCATTTGTGGGTAACTCGCTACCGTGACGGGGAGTTTTGGGCTGGTGGCCACTGGACAAACCAGAGTCATGATGAGACGGGAGGAGTATTTGATGCTGCTGCACGTTGCGATAAAGTTCGAGAAGAGGATATTGTAGTGTGGCAGACTTACGGCATGACACACAACCCCCGTGTGGAGGACTACCCAGTGATGCCTGTTGAGATCATGACAGTTTCCTTGAAGCCAGCTGACTTCTTTGAAATGAATCCAGCTTTGGACGTGCCGCCAAGTTTGCAGTCGATTAATAAGAGTCTCTTGGTGGGTCAAACTAAAGAGAATGGTCTAGTTGCAAACGGTGTTGAGCATTCTGATTGTTGTAGCACATGACCGGGTAGCCTTGTTAGTTTAATTTGAGAATTGTAAATATACTATCAGATATCAAGTTAATTGCACATCGTATTACATTGGCGAGAGTTGCTGCATTTTTATTCCAAGCTACTTTCACCGAGCCACGGCGGAAAGGAGCTGCAACACAACATATATTCTTAACATATCGCAAAAACTTTATTTCTCTGGGTTATTGTTTTAACGAATAAGATCAAGAGATGTGGATAGAGTTTGACAGGTTTCACATCGTTGACCATGTTATACATATGATCAGCAGAACTAAACCTCAAACCATATCATCTTCTAAATATAACTATCTTAGATCCCACAAGAAGGACCATGTAGATGCCTTTCATCACCATCCATCATCGCCTCAGGATCCTCCCATTCTTCCCACCCATCCTCAAACAGCTCATTTAACAACTCATCCCTCTCCTCCTCATTAATTTCCATCCTCATTACACCCTCCCACTCACGTATCTCCTCAACGGTCAACAAACAGCTATCAAGACACGCCGTCAACCCATTAATATCCATACCTTCTCCAATCAACACAACCTCCTGTCTTCTATCACCCCATTCACCCTCAAAATCCTTCTCAATCATATTCTTCAGCTCCTTCCCTGCATCACCAGGTGGGAGTGGCCATTGATCCTTCGGCAACGTGGTGAACCACTGTAAGCCGGGCGAGAATGTCAGCATAGCTCCTGCTTAAGACCAGTCGCCTGACTGTTTTGGACGTGTAGCAAGCCAGACGAAGCCCTTGGAGCGGAGAAGACGACTGAAGAGTGGGTGTGCTTTCTTGTTTATGACACGATGCTCTAACGGGATATCACGGTATTGAGTGAGTTTATTGGCATCTTCCGTAAAGCTGGTGTTTGGGGAAGTAGCGGTGGTGGCGGTTGTGATAGGACTGTTGAATCTGGTTTGAGGGGTGGAGATGGGAGAGTCTTTTTGAAGGGGCTCGAAGTGCTCATCCTCGGCTGTGGTTGTGCCAGAGGTGGAAGTAAGTTCGTGCTCGGACTTTTTGTTATCGTCGTCGTCATCGTCGTCGTCGTCCTCTTCTTCTTCTTCTTCTTCTTCTTCTTCTTCTTCAATCTGAGGTTCAAGAATGACAAACTTGTCATAAACAAGCTCGTAGAGTCGTCCGGGATAAAATAGACGACGAGATCGGTAGACAAAGGAGTTAATCCCGTACCTATGGTCATGATTAACATGCTTCTAACAATTGGGATGTGGCAGAAACCGAGAACTAGGAACAGTAACTACAAAATAAAGGCAGAAATAAAACACTTACTCTTCGGTCTCAGGTTTGGGCGCCAGCACCTTCCGACCATGATTATTGACGATGCTTATATCGTGAACGCTCTTGAGCCACCCAGATGATTTGATACTGGTCTCTTCGCTATAACGACCTGTTGCGATAATCTCCTTGACGTCAAGCGGGACAGTACCCACGGAATTTTTGGACTGCTT